>Ga0182736_1000445_pt1 | contig 64745 bp, 61 predicted proteins | sample eDN5th30CKraftBY_FD_128882 | JGI IMG/M metagenome (GOLD analysis project Ga0182736, IMG submission 128882) | Enriched backyard soil microbial communities from Emeryville, California, USA - eDNA 5th pass 30_C Kraft BY (version 2) (version 2) | ecosystem: Environmental > Terrestrial > Soil >... | reverse complement strand
CGCTCCAGCGCTTCGACATGTCGGAATATATGGAGCGGCATTCGGTCAGCCGGCTGATCGGCGCGCCCCCGGGCTATGTCGGCTACGATCAGGGTGGCCTGCTCACCGACGCGATCGACCAGAACCCGCATTGCGTGCTGCTGCTGGACGAAATCGAGAAGGCCCATCCGGACCTGTTCAACATCCTGTTGCAGGTGATGGACAATGGTCGCCTCACCGATCATCACGGCAAGACGGTCGACTTCCGCAACGTCATCCTCGTCATGACGACAAATGCCGGCGCGTCCGACATGGCCAAGGAAGGCATCGGCTTCGGCGACATCAGCAAGGAGGATGCGAGCGACGAGGCAGTGAAGCGCATGTTCACGCCGGAGTTCCGCAACCGGCTCGATGCGATTGTGCCGTTCAGCTATCTGCCGACCGAAGTCGTCGCGCGGGTGGTCGACAAGTTCGTCATCCAGCTCGAACTGCAGCTGGCCGACCGCGACGTCCACATCACGCTGGACGATGAGTCTCGGGCGTGGCTCACCGCGCGCGGCTATGACAAGCTCTATGGCGCCCGCCCGATGGGTCGGCTCATCCAGGAGAAGATCAAGCAGCCGCTCGCCGAGGAGCTTCTGTTCGGCAAGCTGGTTCACGGCGGCGAAGTGCATGTGCGCCTCAAGGACGATGCACTCACCTTCGAGATCACGCCCGCGCCGCCCAAGCGCGCCAAGGGCGGCCCCGTGGCCAAGGCCGGCGGGAAGAAACCGAAGGTGACCGCGCGCAAGGACTAAGGCGGATCGCTCGCGGTCGCGCCATGTGGCTCTCGCGGTCCCTTGATCAACGCAGCGGTCTCCGCCGGAAGGCGGGGGCCGCTCGTCGCATTGGCTTACGAGCCACGCGGCCAACCGCATCGGCGGGCAATCAGCCCACCGTCCTGCTTCTCCATGGTTTCGCTGGCCTGGCTGTCATGAACAGGCCGTTGAGCCACGCCTTACGCCGCGCCGGCTACCGGCCGATCGAGGTCGGCTATGACAGTTGGGGGACCTCGCTCGACCAGATTTGCGCAGGGCTGGAACCGCTCCTTGCCCGCATCGACCGCGAGGAAACAGAAAGCCTGCACATCGTCGCGCATTCGATGGGCGGTCTGGTGGCGCGGGCGTTGATCCAGCGCCATCGCCCGTCCCGCCTTGGGAAAGTCGTCATGCTCGGCACACCCAATGGCGGCAGTGAAATCGCCGATTTCCTCCATCGCTCCCGTTATTTGCGGCCTATCCTCGGGCACGCCGCGCCCGCCCTGGTCACGCACCGTCCCGCCGCCATTGAGGCGCTGTTCGGACCGATCGACTATGAGTTGGGCATCATCGCCGGCAGCCGGCCGCTCATGCCGACTAGCGCGACCCGATTGCTGCCCGCTCCTAGCGACGGGAAGGTCAGCGTGGCCTCCACGCGGCTTGCCGGCGCAGCGGATCACATCGTGCTCCCTCTTTCACACAGCATGTTGCCTTATCATCGCGCCGCCCATCGCCAGATCATGCATTTCATCGAACATGGGCAGTTTGCACACGACAATTGAACGCAGGCGGGCCGCGATGCGACGGATCAGCCCCGGGGAAAATTGAGATCTGCACCCGTCGCTCACGCTCACCTTGGCTGCGCGGACGCCCGCATCCTCCTGCGCCGCACCCATCGAACGGGCGGTGATGCGGGCGCTGCGCAGGCCGCCCCGATCGCGATCAGCGCAATGGCGGTTGTTCATCCCCGGAACGCAGCGCACATAGAGTCCATCAGCAACGGAAACGCGAAGAGCGCCCTGTGCAGATCGTCAGGGCCGCATGGCAATCCACCCTGAACGATGCAGGAGGCACTCATGGCCGATACGATCCAGTTCTACACCAACCCCATGTCGCGCGGGCAGATTGTCCGGTGGATGCTGGAGGAGATCGGCACGCCTTATGAGGCGCATATCCTTGATTATCAGACGGGCATGAAAGCGCCCGATTATCTGGCGATCAATCCGATGGGCAAGGTTCCCACCATCGTCCATCGCGGCAAGGCCGTGACCGAGTGTGCGGCCATCTGCGCCTATCTCGCAGATGCCTTTCCTGCCGCCAATCTGGCGCCGAACGCTGAAGAACGCGCGGATTATTATCGCTGGATGTTCTTTGCCGCCGGCCCCGTCGAGGCTGCCGTCACCAATCGCGCCGCGGGCTTTACCGTCGCCCCGGAGCGCGAGCGCATGGTGGGGTATGGCAATTATGATGCGACCATGGCCGCGCTCGAAAAAGCTGTCACCGGCCGTGATTTCATCTGCGGCGCGCGCTTTACGGCAGCGGATGTCTATACCGGATCGCAGATCGACTGGGGCTTGCAGTTCGGCTCCATCCCTGACCGCCCGGCCTTCGCCGCCTATGTCGAACGACTGCGGCAACGCCCCGCTTATCGGCGCGCCAAGGAGATCGACAATGCGTTGATCGCTGCCGCACAGCAGGCCGGCTGACGTCCCAGCAGTCCGGCTTCCCAGAGACCGTGCACAAGGACAATGCACGCGAAGGCAGACGGCCAGAGCAAATTCAGGGGAGATGGCTCCATCTGACCAGCTCGGACAATGCGGGTGATGGAGAAGCGGAGAGCATGACCCAATCCGATCGGATCATGTCCCAAGCCGAATCATCGTCAGGAAAGGCCAACTCTCACCGGGCCAGATGCCCAATCATGCGCGGAGCGACAGCAGTGGCGTGGCCGCCGCCTTGATCGGCATTGACCGCCGCAATTACCTGCACGGTCCGCGCAACCGCAAGGCACGGCGCTCTCTCTTCGGCACCGGATCGTAGGTGCCGTCACACCATTGCGCGATGGCAGCGTCATGAAAAAGGCCCGGGGACATAAGTCCGCCGGGCCAATTCTCGTCGCTATGGGAGCGATTATTCGCGGCTGCCCATGAAGCGCAGCAGGAACATGAACATATTGACGAAATCGAGGTAGAGCGACAGCGCGCCCATGATGACCGCCTTGCCCATCATCTCGGTGCCGGCGACATAGGCATACATGCTTTTGAGCTTCTGCGTATCATAGGCCGTGAGGCCTGCGAAGATGAGCACGCCCAGGATGCTGATCGCCAGATTCAGCGCGCTGGATTGCAGGAACATGTTCAACAGCGACGCAATCAGGATGCCGACAACGCCCATGATGAGGAAGGTGCCGAAGCCGGAAAGGTCGCGCTTGGTCGTATAGCCGTAAAGGCTGAGACCCGCGAAAGCCGCGGCCGTGGCGAAGAACGTCTGGGCGATCGAGGTGCCGGTATAGACCAGGAAGATCGACGCCATGGAAAGGCCCATCACCACCGCATAGGCCCAGTAAAGGATTTTCGCGGTGCTCGTCTGCAACCGGTTGATGCCGAAGCTCAGCACCATCACGAACGCCAGCGGCGCCAGCGTGATGATCCAGCCAAGGCCGGACATCCCGGTGCCGGTCTCGTTCATCAGCACCTGCCCCGCATAGGGCGCAAACAGCAGCGCGACAATGCCCGTCAGCAGCACGCCGCTCGCCATATAATTGTAGATAGACAGCATGTAGGAACGCAGGCCGGCGTCATATGCCACCTCGCCAGCGCCAGTGGAAACGCCGCCAAGACCGGGCGCCGTTGTCCGAGGATCCGGCCAGTTTGCCATGTTTATCATCTCCTTTGGGTCGGCGACAATGCGACCCCTCGCGGTGCAATATCGTGCCTCTGCCCGCCGGTTTCAAGCAAAACCGGGCAAGACGGCGAAGCACAGCGGATTGACCGTTCGTCCACACCGGGTTCCGCTCATTCGCCCCCTCTCCACAAGCTGCCAGATCGGACCGACATTCATCGAATATCGACGCAAAGTCACGGAGGGCCGAGGGGCGATCGAGTGAGTTTCGTGACACGAGGCACGGGGGCGACCGAGACACGGGGGGGCAGCGAGAACGTGCCGATCCCAACGTTGAACGTCCGACCCCGACGAGCGATCCGGTCAACCAGTCATATGAAATTCGCCGACATCCCGGTGTAGGTGACGTCGTGAAATAGTAAAATGGCGCTGCCTCCGACGGCCGTTCAGGCGGACCTGATCGTGCCGGTCGCCGAGACAGCACAACAGGATATGAAGCGCGCAATCCCGCGACAACACCACCAGCCGCGAAAAACGCTGCCATGCTCGCGCGGACATAAACGCAGTTTACGGATGGCCTCATTCGGGCGCCGCGCAAGCAGCATAGCCTCTTTTCGGACAGCAACATCCTTCACGCAAACCGCTTGCATGAAAAAAGGGGCCGGCGAACCGGCCCCTTCTCATCTGGTCTGTCGTCAAACGACGGCGTTTGGGATCTAACCCGGCTCTTAGGAGCCCGAACCCGGACCGTAGGTGATTTCCACGCGACGGTTCTGGAGCTCGCGGACACCATCGGCCGTCTCGACGCGCGGACGGCTCTCGCCGAACGCCTCGGACGAGATCACGCCATCGGGGATGCCGTGCGAGGTCAGATAGCCACGGACCGACGTGTTGCGCCGTGCCGACAGGCCGACGTTGTACTTGGCCGAGCCGGACTTGTCGGCGTGACCCGCCAGCATGACCTGCGCGCTGCCGCAGTTCGCATAAGCCGAAACCGCGTTGTCGAGGATCGAGGCGGCGTCGGGCGTGATGTCCGCGCTGTCCCACTCGAAGAACACGATGTACGGCCCCGGGGCGCACTGAGCCACCGGCGGAGGCGGCGGAGGCGGCGGGGGAGGCGGCGGCGGGGGCGGGGGCGGCGGGGGAGGCGGGGGAGGCGGAGCCGGCTCGGCGCCACCAAAGTTGTACGCCAGGCCCAGCAGCGCGCTGTGGCTCGTCACGTCGGTCTCGAGACCGGTGCCGAACACGTTGCGCAGCTTGATGTCGTCGTGACGGAAGTAACGATACTTCAGCGACACATCGACATTGCTCGTCACAGGCACGCGAATGCCAGCGAGGAGCTGCCAGGCGAAACCGCTGTCGGAATCGCGCGTATCGGGCAACGAGATCTTCGAGCGCGCCACGCCGACACCGCCACCGACGAAGCCCTGCAGGCCATCGTCAGGACCGAAGTCGATCAAGCCGTTCAACATCACGCTGTCGACGCGAGCCATGCCACCCGACACGATCGGACCGGTCGAATAGGTGGTGTTCTTGTTGTGGGCGTTCTTGTGGGCATATTCCGCCTCAAGACGGAAACCACCGAAGTCATAACCCACATTTCCGGCAGCATCATAGCCGACTTTGTGAGGCGTGTTAGCCGTTACACCGTCCGCATACGCCGAATCGGCGTCCTCGACGATCATCGCACCGATGTCGCCGCCGATGTACCAGGAATTATCCTTGGCGAGCAACGGCGAGGCCATTGCTGTCGACGCGAGCGCTATGGCAATGCCAAGCTTCCGCATATCATTCCCCTTTCCAATTGAGGTCGCAAAATGCTGCATTGCTCCTTTACGTGTCCTCGGCACGACTTTCAAGGGCATGGCGGTCACAGTTCATAAAAACTGTTGCGAAATTATCGCATGATTGTCTCTTTTAACTATCTCGCGGCAGTAACAAGGTAAAGGTCGCGTTAAAGCCGCACTGTGGATCAAGTCATCATCTGGTGATTCCTCAAGCATCGATAAGACCATGCGCCTGCAAGGCAGCCAATATGGCGATAAGTGCGTCGCGCGCCTGCACGTCCTGCGTCGCACCGCCGCTCGGCGCCGCAATCGCCGCCTGACGCGCGGCGACCACCCGCTGGCCGCCGACATAGAAGCCGTCCTTGCGTCCCGGCTCATCCACCCACGCCGCGCCGTCGAAGCGGATCATATGATCGCGGTCCCGCGCCCACGCCCGCCAGCCACTCCAGGGCGTGACGAACAACCAGCCGGCGGCAGTCCAGCCGGCGATTGCGCCTTCCCGCCCCGCCCAGTGGCCGCCGGCACCTGCCGCGACCACCCAGCACCGGCCAATCTCCGGCGTGGCTGGCGGCACGGAAAGGTCCGCGCTCTCCACCACCGCCTGCGCGATCAGGTCGATCAGCGCCAGCGCCTCATTGTGGGTGATATCCTTCTGCGCCTGCCCCGCTGCAAGCAGCGGCAGGCCAAGGCGATCGGTCTGCATCATGGCCGGAGTCCTTTCAGGTTTGCGTGCTATTCAGGAAATTGCAGGACGAGCGGCCGGCTGAGGCCATTGGTCCCGCGTTGCAGAATCTCGATCCGTCGCTCCGCGCCGGCCGCGACCGCCTTGTCCGCCGCGATCGACGCAGCCGGATAGGTCGAAAACGGAGCCGCCTCCTCCCAACTGCGGAGCACCACTTCCCCTGCCATGATGCGCACCAGATAGGCCTCGCGCTCCTCGCCCAGTGGCACGTCGCCGAGATCGGCCCATGCCCAGCCGAGCCGGCTGCGGCGCACCCAGCGGATCGCCAGATCGGCATTGGCTTGCACCTCGACCCGGCCATGCACCGGCGCGAGCGGCAGCGCAGCGCGTCCGTCGATGAGGCGCGATGCGTCCGCCGGCACCAGATCGCCGCTGCCGATCGCGCGCAGATCAAGCGATTGGCCAATATCGGCCGGTGTCAGTGAAACCGGCGCCAGCCGCCCGGCGTCCAGCACTATGAACCGCTCGCCCGGCTGGTGTGCGGCGCAAGCCCACTCCGTGCCGTGCCAACCCCGGATCAGACGGGAGAGACGGAATCGCCCGGCGCCGAGCGGCTCGGCCATGCCAAATTGCAGCACCTCACCGCCGATCAGGCAGAGATTGCTCCCCGCGAGCAGCGCCTCGTCGCCCGCGCCCGTCAGCGCGTCCGCTGCATTGTCGAGCGCAACCTCCACCACGCTGCGCCGGTCGATGCGCCAGGGCGCGCCCTCCGGCAATGCGTCCAGCGTCGTGCCGATGATGGCGCGCGGCGCGGTGCGGCCGATCGGCTCGGTCCCCTCCAGCCCTTGATGGTAACGCAGCAAAACCGCGCGCCGCCAGCCGGCGTCCGCCCCTGTCGCGGCGGCATAAACCACCGGAGCGGTCGCCAGCGTCGCTCCGTCCGGCGGCAGTTCAACAATGGCGAGATGGGTCGGCCCCTGCACCAGATCGGCCTCCCGCAGCGCCGTGCCGGAATCGCCAGCGGCAGCGGCGGCGTGCGTTCCTCCCTCATGCGCGCGCAGCGTGAGCTTCACCGCCATGTCCTCCCAGTCGCTCGCCTCGATCCGCCAGCGCCCCGGCTCGTCAGCCAGCGTCATCACGTCGCCGACGCGCAGATCGAGCGCCGCCCAGCCCAGCGAGCGGCGCACCAGCGTTCGGCCGCGCAAGGCCCGCCGCAAGCCGTTGCCGGCAAGCGCGCGCGGCGTTGGCGGAGAGCGCGGCCGGCAGATCGATACTCTCCTGCCGCGCGCCCGGCCCCGCCCGCTCGGCCGTCTGTATGCCCGCCTGGAAATCCCGCTCGGGGTCATGATAGCGCACCGCGAGACGCACTGGCACCGTCTCGATCGGCGATCGCTGGCGCGTACCGGCGGCCACAGCCTTGCCATCGATCATCCGGAGCGTCTCACTCTCGCCAATCTCGCGCCCGGCCTCCGCCCCCGCCGTCAGCGTGAGAGCGCCGCCGCCATCCCGCCAGAGCAGGCCGTTCGTATCCACCAGCGCGCTCGTCGCCGCGCGCAGATCGGCCCCATCCGCCGCAAAGCCGGAGAGCGCCGGCTCGGGCGCATCGCCTGTATAGCCGATCGACTCCCCCGCCAGATCGGAGACTATCGCCGCCACCCCCAGCGGCCCGTCATCCGCGATCACCTCGAACGTTAGCGAAGGGATGCGATTACCGAAATCGGCCAGTTGCAACCCATCGAACACCGCATAGGCGCAGTTCCGAAAGGCCGGCGCATAGGCAAGCCCCACATCGGCGGCGATCAGCGGATCGACCGGCTGGTCCGGCCCACCCTCATGGACACGAAATACCCCGACCGGCGCCTTGAAATCACCCGCCGCGCCGCGCAGGAGATTGCCGTCCGCCCAGATGCGGCCGATCCCCATGATCCGCCGCGCGGAGAGCGCCACCGCGAAGCTCGCCGCGTAATTGTAGGTGGTGACGCTCGGCTGCCCCTTGCCGCCGCTGCTGGTTGCGCTGCTCTCCTTGAGATCGGTCGCCCAGATCACCGTGCCCGCAACGCGAATGCGGCCATAGATGCGCGGGATCTGGGTGCCGTAGCGAGACGTCTGCACCTGCAGGTCGTTGAGGCGCGCGCCGCTCCGCCCGGCCGGCTTGAATATCTGCGCGTCGAGCGCCTGCCCGGCCAGCGCACCGATAGCACCGCCGAGCGGTCCGCCGACAAGCGTACCGACGGCGGTCAAAACGAGGGTTGCCATAGTGTCAGTCCTGCATGCTGGAAGGGATAAGGCGCCACTGGCCAAGCACCGGCCAGGGCGAGGGAACAGGCATGAGCACGACGCGCCCCAGCCCGGCATCGGCATGGACCGCGCCACCTCGCGCCGCGATCATCAGGTGAAGCTGCATCGGCCCGCTGCGCGCCACCAACAGCGTGCCGGGCGCCGCGGTCTCCACCGGCGCGAACCCTGCCGCCCGCAAGGCTCGCCCCACCCGCTCCACACTCGTCCCGCGCAGCCGATAGTCCGGCAGCGCGCCAATCCGCCCGCCGGCCCGCCTCACCGCCAGTGCGGCCAGTCCCACGCAGTCCAGCCCGGTCAGCGGTGAGCGGCCATGCAATCGGAACGGCACGCCGATCAGTGCCAGCGCTTCCGCCGCGATGCGATCATCCATATCCATGGCTCAACTCCCCGGATAACGGGTGAGCAGGTCCATGCCCGGCAGATGCGGCTCGCCCCGGAAATTGACGGCATTGGCAAAGCGGGTCGCGCAGGTTTCCAACCGCTTGTCGCACCCCTCGACCAGGAGCGCGAGCATCCCTGCCACCACCGGAAAGGCCGGTGGTTCGGCAAGGAACAGATCGTCGCCATCCTGGTCCACGATCATCTGCGTCAGCCCCGTATTCGCCCCGCCCAGCCAGCGGATTTGGCCAAATGGATACAGCCCCGTTCCCAGCCCCGCGCAGCGCAGCCGGTCGCCCGCCATCTCCACTGTCCGCACAATCCGTCGGTGGCGCCGCATGTCGATCCGGCAATCACCGTCACCCAGCCGTGCCCGACAGGTCGAGCTGGTGACAGGTGCCACCGCCTTGTCGAGCAGCGCCCCGGCCCCGCGTAGCGTCACCGCATAGCGGCCCTCCTGCCGCTCGACGCCGCCCAGCGTGCCGCGCGCCAGCTCCAGCCACAGCGTGCCCGGCGCAGTCCATTCGGTGAGGTGGAGCAGCAACCCCGCCCCATCCCATCGCCCCGCATCCAGATCGTCCGCGGTGATCGCTGCCGCACTCAGCGCACCCTCAATGTCGGCCAGTTCGGACGTGCCATCACCGCCACGCACCAGTGCGCTCGGCGTGATGCCCGGTGCTGCCTCGTAGCGCAGCCCTGCCACATCCAGCGGCCGATCGTGGCTGGTGAGGCCGATGGTCACGCCATCGCGCCGTTCCAGCCGCCAGCAGAAGGCGAAGGCGCACAAAGGCTGCGCCAATATCTCCGCCGCCCCGCTCATTCGCGCACCTCCGCCAGCGGCACCGAGGGCACGGCCCCCGCCGCGAATGTCTCCCGGTCGATCTCCAGTCGGTCCTCGGCAAAACGCACCGGCACGTCGAACAGGAAGCCGGCGGTGACGACAGCCCCCTCGGCCGGCGCCACATCGAACCGCACCTCACCCAGCGCACCAAGCTGCCAGCCCGCGCTCAGCTCGACCCCGTCGACCGCCACCCGCACGCTGCCCGCCACCGGCCGCGTAATCATCCGCACCTGCGCATCTTCCCCGACCCCATACGCCTTGCGCAGCCGGAACCCGGTCGCATTGCCGTCGCCCGTGCCGATCATCTGGTCGAGCGCCCCCGGCACCGCGCCGAACGCGCCCGATCCCCAATCGAACGGATCGCGGAACCGGAACCCTCGCGCCGCTCCGCGCCGCGCCCGGAAAAAGGCGATCAACACCGCAATATCCGCCTCGGATCGCACGCCCGGCCCGGCATCGAAGCTCAGCCGCGCATCCGCCCATTGCGTGCTGCGCTGCTCATGGCCCGATGCGCTCTCGATCACCCGCGTCGAGAAGGCCGGCGCCACCTGCGCGCGCCGGCCGATATCGAGCGGAAAGGATATGTCGTCGAAAGCCTGCACGTCCGCATCTCCCGCAAGGTTGAAGAAAGTGAAGCCATCCCGCGCCACCTGCGGCAGCGCCCAGATGAAGATGGCGGCGGGGTCGCGCGCCCGCGCCGCCTCCGCCGCTCCGGCGATCCGCGCCCAGGCGGTCCGCGTCTCGCCAACGGAGAGGCCCGCCGGCACGAAGCCTGCCAGATAATGCTGCTCGCCCGGTGGATAGCCGAGCCGCGCATCGACCAGCGCCCGCGCCGCCGCCGCGCGCGCCGTCTGCCCGTCCGTCACCCAATCATAATCCTCGGTCTGCAAACGGTCGAACGCCGGTGCCGCCCAGCCGGTCGGGAGGTTCGCCCGCCGCCCTTCGGGCATGTCCGGGTCGAGCACGGTCGGCAGATAGACGAGCAGCAGCAGTTCGGCTCCCGGCGCCTCCGCCCGCACCGCCTCTCCCAACGCCGCGGTCGATGCCGCCAGCGCCGCCCCCGCCGCATCGAGCAGCGCCATCTGCGCGCCCTCCAGCGTTCCGCGCATCGTCGCGATCTCCGGCGGCGCCCCACCGAACAATGCCCTCGCCGCCTCGTCATAGAGGCACGGTCGCCCGTCCGGCATGATCCACCACCAAGGCTCGCCGATCTGGAAGCGCACCACCAGCCCGGCATCCCGCGCGATCCCGGCGAACGCCCGCGCCACCGTTCGCAGATACACCATTGCATCCTCATTGGCGGGCGAGAGCAGCGCCGATGGCGGCTCCCATCCGGTCAACGCCGGCGTCCCGTCCCATGCCCGCTGTTTCCACGCTGCCGGGCAATAGGCATTGAACAGCTCATAAGAGAGCGACAGGATCAGATCGAACCCCAGCGCCGCGCACCAGCCCGCGAAATCCGCATGCCACCGCGCGCATGGCGCGTTCAGCGGTCCGCCGCCGGGCGCGACCTCAAAGCCGCCCGCCACCGGCGCGAGCCGCATGAAATGGCTCATCCCGACATAATGGTTGATCGCCCCGCGATAGCCGAGTGCCAGGGCCTGTCCCGCGATCCGCTCGGGCGTTTGATTATAGGCGTCGTCATAGCCTGTGGCGATGGAAAGGCCGTGCTCGGGCACCATCACATCGCCGACTGCAAGCACAGAGCCGGAGCCGTCGCACTGCATCCCGCTCAGGTCGACCCATCCCTCGACCGCGACCGGGAACACGCTCGTCCCCCGGTCATAGGCCGGGGACACGATGGAGATGAACATCCGGTCGATATCGCCCGGCCAGACCGGGTCGGCCTCCTCCGGCAGCAGATAGCCGCCACGGAGCGCATCGAAGGGCAGGGTGATGACGGCATCCTCCGGCGAACCCTCGGCATAGTTCCACAGCCGCACATACCAGCTGCGCGGCATCCCGGCAGCATCGCGCCCTTCGATGGTCAGCGTCGGCCCGTCGATGGCGTCGAGCGGCTTCACTCCGCCGCTTCGCCAACGGAACCGCAGCGTGCAGTGCGCATAGTCGCGCACCGTCGTATAGCGCAGTAACGGATGGTCCCAGCGGTCCTCACTCTCCCAGATCAGCCCCGCCAGGTCGCCCGATCCGTGGAACACCGCATCCACCCGCAGCCCGTCCGCCCCCTGCGTCACCACGCAGGCCATCATCGGCCGGGGGAAATCCACCGTCCAATAAGCCGGCGCAAACCGCTTGAGCACACCGCTCTCCTGGTCGCGCCGCTCCTCCGCCAGCCAATGCGGCATGCCCTGTTCCTCCCGATCATGAATTCGTGCCCGCACAAGACTGCCCGTCAGGCCCATCGCCGCAGCGCCCCAGCGAATGCCGCAACCGCAAGCGCTATTCCGCCAGCGCCCCACGCACCGACCGCGCCACCTGCCGCGCACTGCGGGCGAGCGCGCGCGGCGCCTCCGCCCCGCCGCCATTGACGGTGATCGAGACATGCACGTCTCGCCCGCTCCCGGCCCCACCGCCGCCCGGCAGCACCTGCCCGCTGCTCGTCGGCAGGAACAGTTCCGGCCCGCGCTCGCCGACCAGATAGGCCCGCCCCGGCCCCACCGGCCCGCCCGTGGCGCGTCCCGGCAGGCCAAGCGCACCGGCGACCAATCCGCCCGCCAGCCCGAGCAGGCCGCCCGCGCCGCCGCCGGTTCCCAGCGCGCCCAGCCCTTGCCGCACGGCGGTCGAGGCGATCTGCGAGAGGATGGAGAGCGCCACCTTGCCCATATCCTCGAACCCCAACCGGCCACCCCGCGCCGCGCGCAGCAGCCCGGCCTCGATCGCCCGGCCCGCCTTGTCGGCGCCGGCGACCAGCGGCCCCTCCAGCGCCTGCCGCATCTCGGCGATGTCCTGCGTGAAGCGCGCCACGTCCGCCCGCACCGTTACAGTGCGGTCCTCATCATTCTCATCCATCGGGGTGTCTCTCCTTGAGCCGCGCGATCAGCGCCCGGTCGACCGCTGGCGTGTCCACGCCCATCGCCGCGCCGAGCGGCGCCAGCGCGCTCGCCAGTTCCTCGGGCGTCGCCGCCCAGAACTCCTCCGGCCGCCAGCCGAGCAGCAGCCCGGCCTGCCCGGCCAGTCGCCGCGCGGCCTCCGCAAAGCCGCTCATTGTCCGCCCAGCAAGATCTGCCGCAGGATCATCCGCACGGCCGGCATCGCCGCGCCGATGCCCTGCGCCACCAGAGCCTCGCCGATCCGCGCCCGCGCCAGCCCCTCCGGCCGCTCGGCGCAGCAATGCCAGAGCAAAGCCTCCATCTCGCCCAGCGCCAGATGCCCCTGCGCCGCCCGCTCGGCGAGCGCCAGCAGCGGCCCCACCTCGCCCTCGGCCGCAACCAGCGCCGCGAAGCTCGGCCGCACGCGCAATTCGCAGCCCGCCGCCATGAACGCGGCTTCCCCCCGCACGGGATTGGCCGCCTCGCTCACAGCGCGCTCACCGCGCCGGAGCTTTCGAGGCTGAGCGTATAGGTCCGCTCGCCATTATAATCCCCGGCATAGTCGAGCCGCGTCACGAGGAACCTCCCGCGCAGCCGCTCCCCGCTCTCGAAGCTCAGCTCATAATCGTCGATCGCGCCGGAGAGCGCATGGTCGCGCAGACGCACCTCGGCCGCCGATCCGGTAAAGATCCCCGCGCCGGAGACACTCACCGAGCGCACCCCCGCACCCGGCAGCAACTGCCGCCAACCGCCCGAATCCTTGCTAGTCACGTTGACCGGCTCGCCATTCACAGAGACCTGCGTCGTGCGCATGCCGGCGACGGTCGCATAAGCCACCGGCGCGCCACCGTCGCCGATCTTGAGCAGGAATGCGCTGCCCTTCTCCACTGCCATGGGTGGTTTTCCTTTCACAAAATCGAGGGAAATTTCGCCGCGCGTCAGGCCAGCCGGGCCGCGCGCACATCATAATCGAGCGTCACCCGCCACCCGGCCCGCCCGCGCACGATCCGCGCCCGGTCCAGCCGCAGGCTGGTGATCCGCCAACCGCCGACATCGCTCGCCATATTCGCCAGCACCGTCTCGACCCGTGCCACCACCGCCTCCGCCCGCGCGCCATCGTCGCCGCGCAGGGTAAGGCGGATCGGCTGGCGTAGCGCGATGCCCTCCACGCCGCGCGCGCCCCAGCCGGTCACCGCGCTGTCATCCAGTTGCAGCCACGGCGCGCTGGCCTTGAGCGGCGCGCCATTGCTCACCTGCTGGACCAGCGCCGCCAGCTCGGCGTCGCCGCTCAGCGCCGCATGGAGCGCGCCGCGCACAATCACCGCGCCGCTCATGCGAGCCGCACCCGCCGCCAGGGCCGCCACAGCGTCGTCACCGATGCCGGCGGGTCCGCCTCCAGCCCCTCGCGCCGCGCATGATACTCACCGGCCAGCCGCACGACGCCATGGCGGATCGCCTCCGGCACATCCTCGGCATCGCCCGCCAGTCCGGCCGTGTAGCCGATCCGCACCCGCCCCGCCGCGCCGGGGTTGAGCACGCGCACATGCCCCGTCCCGCCGCCGTCAATATCCACTGCATAGTTCTCCACCGGCAGCGTGAACGCCGCGCCCTCAGCCGGCAGCCCCTCCACGGCGGTGATCGCGCTCACCGGCCGGATCGCCAGTCGCTGCCACTCCCGCCGCGCGCCAACCACCTCGCGCACGTCCCGCGCGATCAGCAATTGTCCGAGATAACGCTCGGCCGCCTCGCTCGCCGCGTGGAGCAGGCCGGTCAGCGCCGCGTCCTCCTCGTCCAGCCTGATGGCGAGATACGCCTTGAGCGCCGCCAACGGCGCCGCCGGCACCGGCGCCGGCTCTATGGTCACGGTCATGCGAACACTCCTTCGCGCGTGAGGGAAACGAAAAGCGCCATGCCGGCGGGGAGCATCCGGCATGGCGCGAGGCCGTGACCGCGTTGCGCGCAGTCACGGGGTTTGGGTCGACGGCCCGTCCTTACGAGGCGGCAAACTTCATCAGCTTGATCGCCTCGCTGTTCGTCACCGCTCCGCCGATCCGCTTGACGGCATAGAATTGCACGAACGGCTTGTTGGTGAACGGATCGCGCAGGATGCTCGTCTCATTCCGCTCGGCGATCACATAGCCGTGCTGGAAGTTGCCGAAGGCGATGGAGAGGCTGTCCGCCGCGATGTCCGGCATATCCTCGGCCTCGATCACCGGATAGCCGAGCAAGGTCGCCGGCTGCCCGGCGGCAAGGCTCGGCTGCCACAGAAAGGCCCCGTCGCTGGTCTTGAACTTGCGGATACGCGCCAGCGTGGTCGAGTTCATCACGAACGCGGCCCCCTGCCGATAGGGCGCCTTGAGCGCCTGCACCAGGTCGATCAGCCTGTCCTGCGGGCTGGTGGTCGGGAAGCCGCCCGCCTGCCCGGAGGCGACATATTGCAGCGTCCCGAACGCGCGCACCCCGTCGGCCTCGCTGGTGGCGGTGTATTTGAGGAACCCCTTGGGCTTGTTGGTCCCGTCGCCATTGACGAACGCCGCGCCCTCGGCCCGCGCAAACTCCTGCGCAATCTCGCCGGCCAGCCAGCTCTCCACATCGAACAGCGCATCGTCCAGCATCGCCTGCGTGGCGGAGGGGTTGGCATACAGTTCCCCGCTCGGCGGCGCGATCTCCTGAAAGGTCGGCGTGGCGGTCTCGCCCCGCGCGCCCGTCTCGGAGGCCCAGCCGGAGACAATGCCGCCGGTCGTCACCAGCTTGCGATAGCCCGCGCTGCCGGTCCGCACGACATTGGCGACGGCGCGGATCGGCGAGATGGCCTTCAGCGCCACCTCGATCATCTCGTCGATCTCGCGCGGCACCGCGTAGCCGCCCGCCCCGCCACTGGCGCCCGAGAAGCTCTTCAGCTCCACGCCCGCCTCGATGCCGCGCCGCAGATAGCGCTCGGTAAAGGCCGCCCGCGCCGGATCGACCGCGCTGCCCTTGGCCCCATCGAGCGGCGGCCGCTCGCCCCGCGCCGCCTGCGCCTCCATCGCCGTATCGAGCGCGTCCATCCGCGCCTCAAGGCCCGTCATCCGCTCGGCCTGGAGCACCGCATCGAAGCTCTCCTCCAGGGCATTGGCTTTCACTTCCAGCATAGGTTACGTCTCCTTCGGTCAAAAAAAAGGGGGACCGAAAACGGCCCCCCGAACGCATCTGATTCTCTAAGGCCTTCACACCACCGCATGCACCCGCGCCAACGGCTGCATCGGGTGCGTCACCAGACTCACCTCCACCAGATCGAGCGCATCCAGCCGGCGCGGCTTCTCCCCCTCCGCCGCCACCACGCGGTAGCCGAAGGAGAGGCCGTCGATCCGCCCTGCGCGCAGCATCGCCGCCGCCTGCCGTGCCGCCGCGCTGGCGCCCTCGACCGTGCCGATCACCCGCAGCCCGCGCCCATCCTCGCTGGCCAGCGCGATGCGGCCGATGGGCTGGTCGGCACGGTGCTGCCAGAGTAGCGGCAGCCCCTCGCTGACCCGCCGCGCGAGGCTCGCCGCAAAGGCACCGGGCGTAATCACATCGCCACCCTGATCCACCTTGTCGAAGATCGCCGCATAGCCGGCGAAGCGTACCGGGGCGCCATCATCCATCGCGCCGGTCATGCGCATTGCCCGTCAAGCCCCAGTATCGCGCGCTTCTCCGCATCGGAGAGGAAGTCCGCGCCCGCTACCCGGTCCCAGAGCTGCGCGCGGTCGTCGACCAGCGCCGGCACATTGTTCATGTCCACGCACAGCCGCAGCCCCGGCATGAACGGCCGCAGCCCCTGCGCCAGCCCGCCCAATATCTTGTCGGCGAGCGGCAGCACGCTCTGCCGCCACAGCGCCTTGTTGGCTTCGCGATAATTGGCGTAGGTGCTGTCGCCCGGCAGCCCGACGAGCACCGGCGGCACGCCGAAGGCCAGCGCGATGTCGCGCGCCGCCGCCGCCTTCAGCTCCACAAAATCCATGTCATGCGGCGAGAGGCTCATCGACTGCCAGCGCAGCCCGCCTTCCAGCAGCATCGGCCGCCCGGCATTGTCGCTGCCCTGGAAGGCCGCCGCCAGCTCGTCCTTCAGCCGGTCGAACTGGTCGGAGGAGAGCACGCCGCCGTCCTTCGGCTCATAGACCATCGCGCCGGAGGGGCGCGCCGCATTGTCGAGCAGCGCATTGTTCCACCGCGTCGCATTGTTGTGGATGGCGACCGCGCCCGCCGCCGCGCCGAGGCAGCCGAGGCCATAATGGTCGTCCGCCGGGTTGAGCGCGCGGATATGGATGATCGCGGTGCGCCCCGCCGCATCCTCGCTGGCGTAGCGCACATCGCGCTCGCCGGCGCGGTAGCGATAGGCCGCCGGCCAGCCCTGCCCGTCCTGCTCGATCCGCACCCGGTCCGGCCGCAGCGCATAGAGGCTCGCCGGCTGCCCGTCCGCCCCATGGCCGATCTGCGCATAGCCGTTGCCGTGGAGCAGCACATGCGCCGCCAGCGTCTCGACCAGCCCCTGCCCCGCCGGGCGCGCCTGCACCAGCCGCAGCGCCCGCGCCGCCTGCGCGGGATCGTCCGCCGTGGCGCTCAGCGCCGCGCTGCCCGCCGCCTCGCTCACCAGCCGGAGCGCCCGCTGCGCCACCGGATTGACCAGCACCGCCGCTTTGAGCTGCCCTTCATACCCCTGCGGCCAGTTGCCGCCCATGCCTCCATGCACGCCCGACCAGGCGCGCGCCAGCGGCGGCCGCGGCGCACTCGCCGCACCCTTGCGTCCAAACCAGTTCAATGGCGATCTCCTCGGATCAATGCCGCCGGAGCGGCGGTCTTTTCACGGCGGGCAGCCTTGCCCTCCACGCAGTCCCGCATCGGGCCGCGGTAAATAATCTCTGTTGCGATTGCCCCTCAGGCCGCGATCAGCCCCAGCCCCACGCCCTTCACCGCTGCCGACGTCCGGTCGGAGACGTCCAGCTTCTCGTAGATGCGCCGCATATAGGTATCCACCGTGCCGGGCGCGATCTTGAGGATCTCGGCGATCACCCCGTTGCTCTTGCCCCGCGCCACCCAGTCGAGAATTTCCTTCTCGCGCGCCGAGAGATGTTTCTCGCGCGGCGCATCCTCGGTGAACAGCGCGCAGATCCGCAGATGCGCCGCTTGGGCGGCGAAGTGGAGCAGCGCCAGATGGTCGATGCCGGTGTCGGTCTTCGCCGTCATCCGCCCCAGGCCCACCACCGCATTGCGCCCGTTCGGCCCGTAGCAGGGCAGCGAGAAGCCGTCCGTCACCTTCGCGTCGCGCAGGGCCGCCAGAAAGCCGCGCTCCTCGGCGGTGATCTCCGATCCGCGCCACAGCTCGCTCCAGCGGATCGGCCGTCCCGCCGCCAGCGCCGCACGCGGCACGATATCGAGCCGCTGGAAGTCGAATGAGCGATACACTGCCCGCTGCTCGCGGGTGAAGCCATGTTGCAGCGGGATCACCGCCGGCAGGTTGGTGCCCGCGCGCAGCCAATAATAGCTCACGCCGCCAAAGCCGTGGCGGATGAAATAGCGGGTCATCTGGCGCCACAGGAGCGGAAGCGTCGGCGCTTTCGCGATCCTGCTCAGTATCTCTTCCATCCGGGAGCGTCCCCACCGGCCGGCAAGGGGGCGTATGCTCCGCTCATCCGCGGGGGAACGCAAGCGATTCCAGATAAGCCACTCCATCTGGGCGAATATCCGCTCAAATTTTCGTTAACCTCGCCTGCCCGCGCCCGGTGATGAGCAGATCGGTGATCGCCCAGACGAGCGCATCGGCCCGGTCCGGCGAACGCCCCGGCCCCTCATAGCCGCCGCCCAGCGTCAGCCCGCAAAGCTGATCCTCCAGCGCTGCGAACAGTCCGGCGTGGCGCACCCGCCCCGCCTCATAGGCCGCCGCGACCGGCTCGGCCCGCGCCACCTTGCCCCGCGCCGCATGGACAAGCCGCACCGGCAGCGCGATCTCCGCCGCGCGCAGCACCGCGCCCACCATCGCCCCGCCATTATTGGCCTCGGCGATCACCCGGTCCGCCCGCCAGCGCGCCGCCGCGTCCGCCACGGCCCGCGCCCAGCGCTCCGGCCCCGCGCGCTCGACCGTCGCATCCTCCAGCACGCATGCGCGCCCCGCTTCGTCCACCGCCGCCACGACTATCCCGCAGGCGTCACCATGGTCGCTGGCCGGCGGATCGACGCCGACCACCAGCCGCGTGAAGCCCTCGCACCCTGCCGCCGCATCCATCGCCGTCCCCCGGCTGCGGTCGAGCAGATCGCGCGTCCACAGCGCGCCCTCCGCCTCCAGCAGCAAATCCCCCTCCAGTTCCTGCCGCCCGAGCCGCGTGCCGCTGAACTGCCGCGCCATCTCCGTCAGGAACGCGCCAGGCAGCGCCGCACGATTCTCCCACGTCCGGCCGCGCGTGATCCGCACCGCCGGGTCGCTCGCCAGCCGGCGCAGCAGCGCCACCGGGCGCGGCGTCGTCGTTGCCATCACGCGCGGATGGGCGCCCAGTCGCAGCCCCATTGCCAGATTGTCCCACGCCTCGCCGGCGCGCGGCCATTTGGCGATCTCGTCCGCCCAGCCATGGCTGTGCTGTGGCCCGCGCAGCGCATCCGGCTCGGCCGCACCGTAGAGGGTGGCGGTCGCCCCGCTCGCCCAGCGCAGTTGCCGGAGCGCCGGTTGCCACAGCGGTCGGCGGTGAGGCGGCGCGATCGCGAGCAGCCCGCTCGCGCCCTCCACCATCACCGCCCGCGCTTCGTGCAGGCTCGCGCCGACCAGAGCGATCCGCGCCGCGCCATCCGCTTCCGCAATTCCGCGCACCCACTCAGCCCCGGCCCGCGTCTTGCCGAAGCCGCGCCCCGCCATCATCAGCCAGACCGACCAGTCGCCCGGCGGCGCGAGCTGCGCCGGCCGCGCCCGGCTGCGCCAGTCATGGGCAAGCCAGGTCAGTTCGGCCGGGCCAAACCCCACCAGCAACTCAGCGCGGCGGCGCGGCGCGCACAAGGCGATCCGCTCGAACAGCGAGAGATGCTCCAGCGGCGGAAGCCGCCGGTCAGCCATGCTCCTCGCCTCTGGCCGGCGCCTCGCCCCCGGTCTGCTCGTCGCTCCCTGTCTGCGCCTCATCCAGCGCCTTCCGGCCATCCGTCTCGGCCTCGCCCCAGATATCCGCCGCGATCGGAGCCAGCAGCCGCGCCCGCGCTTCGTCCATCCGGCCGAGCACCCGCATGCTCACGTCCGCCTCCGTCTCCTGGTCTTTCTGCGCGGCCCGGATTGTCGCCACCTCGGCCCGATGCGCCAGGAAGAGGCGAACCGCCATGGTGAGTGGATGGCTATGGATCAGCTTGACCAGCTTCGTCGCGCCGGTTGCGCTATCGAGCGTCAATTCCGTCCGCACAGTGCCCTCCTGCGCAAGCTGGAGCAGGTGCCATTCCAGCGCGCCATGGGCGCGTTCGAGCGCCGCGCCCCATGCCTGGGCAAAGGCCGGGTCATGATCCTTGAGATAATAAGCGCTGGCGCGCTCCATACCGGCCGCCCGCGCGGCCGCGCTCACATTGCAGCTCTCGGCAAGCGTCTCGATGAACAGCGCACGCCGCTTCGGGGTCCAGCGGCGCAAACGGCGACGGGGCCGCGAGCGCGTGCTCGCAGCCTCGCCGGTTGGGCGATGAATCGTCATGTCTGTTTGTCCTGATAAAGGCGCCGGAGCGGTGAACCCTGCGCGAATCACCTGAGCGGCGGGGTCGAATTGCGATGATGCCCGTTACTAACCAGATAGCGTCACGATGTCAATATAAATTTGCCAAATAGGTTATAGAAACCCGCATGCCCCGATCGGATCAGCCCGTCCCGCAGAAGCGCCGAGTTCAGCGCTTCCTGTATCGAAAATACCAGACCTCATGCCCCTTCCGCCGCGCCTTCGCCTCGTAGCGCGTCTCGGGCCAGCCACCCGGTCGGGTGAGGAAATCCGCCGGCGTCTCCGCCAACCAGTCGAAATCGGTGCGGGCGCGCATCACCATCAGCGCCCAGCGCAGATAGACCGGATGATCGGTGCCGAAGCGGAACTCGCCGCCCGGCTTCAGCTTGGCCGCGATCAGGTCGACCGGCCCGGTGTTCATCATCCGCCTTTTGGCATGGCGCGCCTTGGGCCAGGGGTCGGGGTGGAGCAGATAGACGAAGCTGAGCGCCCCATCCGGCACCCGCGCCAGCACGTCCAGCGCGTTGCCCATATGCAGCCGCACATTGGGCAGCCCCTGGTCGCGCACATGGCCGAGCGCGCCGACCACGCCGTTCAGGAACGGTTCGCAGCCGATGAAGCCATGGTCCGGCAGCAGGTCGGCCCGATAGGCCAGATGCTCACCGGAGCCGAAGCCGATCTCGAAATGCAGCGGGCGCTCATGCCCCTCGGCATCACCGAACAGCGTCCGCGCCGTGACGGCGCCCGTCTCCGGCACGCTGATCGCCGGCAACAGCCGGTCGACAAGCTCCTGCTGCCCCGCGCGCAGCTTGTGCCCGGACTGGCGGCCATAGAGGCGGTTGAGCGTGGTCGGATCGCCCGACTTGAAAGCAGTCATGCCGCGCCGCCTAGAGCATTTGCGGGGGATGCGGCAATGGGGAAGGCACGGGAAACAGCGGGCGCGGCACCGGCCATCAAGTGTCCGCTCCCGGCCGATCGCCAGCGGGGCAGACCGGAAGCCTTCCCATAGGCCTTTGCTATGGAATGAAAATCATCGCTTGCACGGCTTCCCTTCATACTCCGTCCGATTGAGCGCATAGGTTCGCCCGTTCCACCGTATCACCGGAAAGCAGAAGCCCGGCCCGCCCACCGATATGTCCGGCCAGCCGCCCACGCCTTTGGTCTTGAGGAATTCGGGGATGCCGGTTTCGTTGGCGAGGAGTTTCCACGTCCCGTCCGCCTGCTGGCTCACCAGCCAGAAGGCCTGCCCGGTCATGCCGTAGCAATATGTGGTGCCTTCGGTGACGATCGCCTCGGGCCGCCCGTCGCCATTCAGGTCTTTCACCTCGGAGATCGCGCCCGGCTCGTAATAGGAGCCGCTGCCCGGGTCATAGCAGCCGCTCTCCCAATGGCCCCGAATCTGCTGGAAACCGGCTGCGCGGAAAATCGCCGTATCGCGCGCAGTCTCTCCGCCTGCCGGAGCTGACGCGGCAGCAGCAGCCGGCGCGGCCGCGGGCGCCGCCGGCGCTGCGCCGGCCGATGCCGCCCGTGCCTCGCCATAGGCCGTGCCGTCATAGTGGAGCCGGGTCGTCTTGCCGCCACTGGTCGCGGTCAGCACGAACCAGCCATTGGCCATGGTTCCGGCTGCCGCCACGCTGCCTTGTCCTTCGAGGATGCGGCGCCAGCGTCCATCGGCATTTTGCGTCACGACGGCATACCAGCGTCCATCCGCCGGATAGCAGGGGCCATTGTCGATAAAGAGCGCTTCCCTGCGCCCATCGCCGTTCATGTCGACGAAGGCGATGTTCGGATTGGCCGCCTTGCCGCAGCGGTTGGTGGGGTTCTTGCCGTCCGCGCTGATCGGGAAGCCGCCCGCCGCATAGAGCAGCCGTGCCTGATCCGCCGTCATGCGTGGCGTCTGCGCCATCGCTACCGTGGCGGCAAGGCCGGCCAGCGCAATTCCCGCAATCCAGGCGATCCACCGTCCCGTCATGGCACCACCCCCACGCTGGCCCCCACACTCATGTTGCAGCTTAATCTACGCTCATTCCGGCCGGCCGGAAAGCGGCAAAGAAAAGGGACGCGCCCGCTCTCCGGGCGTGCCCCTTTTCAATTCACCGAATAGCTTGTGCTCAGGCCAGCGCAGCCTTGAGATCGTCCACCAGGTCGATCTTTTCCCACGGGAAGAAATCGCCCTCGGCCGTCCTGCCGAAGTGGCCGTAGGCGGCGGTCTTCTCATAGATCGGCTTGTTCAGGCCGAGATGGGTGCGGATCGCGCGCGGGGTGAGGCCGCCCAGCTTGCCGATCTTGCCGATCGCCTGTTCGATGGCGTCATCGCTCACCGTGCCGGTGCCGTGCGTATCCACATAGAGCGAGAGCGGCTTGCTCACCCCGATCGCATAAGCGAGCTGGATGGTGCAGCGCCTGGCTAGCCCCGCCGCCACGATATTCTTGGCGAGATAGCGCGTGATATAGGCCGCCGAGCGGTCCACCTTGGTCGGGTCCTTGCCCGAGAAGGCGCCGCCACCATGCGGCGCCGCGCCGCCATAGGTGTCGACGATGATCTTGCGGCCGGTCAGCCCCGCGTCCCCGTCCGGCCCGCCAATCTCGAAGCTGCCCGTCGGGTTGATGTGATATTCGGTCGCGTCGGAGAGCAGATCGGCCGGCAGCACATCGGCCACCACGCCCTTCACATAGGCCTTGAGCTGCGCTTCCTTCTCGCCCGCGTCATAGCCCTTGCCATGCTGGGTCGAGACGACGATCGCGGTCGCCGCCACCGGCTTGCCATTCTCGAAGCGCAGCGTCACCTGGCTCTTGGCGTCCGGCTCCAGGAACGGCGCCGCACCCGAGTGCCGGTCCGCCGCCATCCGCTCCAGGATCTTGTGGCTGTAATAGAGCGTCGCCGGCATATAATCGGGCGTCTCGTCGCAGGCGAAGCCGAACATGATGCCCTGGTCGCCCGCGCCTTCATCCTTGTTGCCGCTGGCATCCACGCCCTGCGCGATATGCGCGGACTGGCCGTGCAGATTATTGTGGAAGGCCAGCTTCTCCCAGTGGAAGCCGTCCTGCTCGTAGCCGATCCGCTTGACCGTGCCGCGCACCGTCCGCTCGATCTCCTCCAGCGCGCCGGGCGCCCACTGGCCATTCTCATACACGCCCTTGCAGCGTATCTCGCCGGCCAGCACCACGAGCTGCGTCGTCGTCAGCGTCTCGCACGCGATCCGCGCCTCCGGGTCCTTCCCCAGAAACAGATCGACAATGGCATCGCTGATCTGGTCCGAGACCTTGTCCGGATGTCCCTCGGACACACTTTCCGACGTGAACAAATAACTCGTGCGCATCTGGGCACTGACCTTTCTTCTAGCGACTCTGCCTGTTCGCGATTGATATAAAGAAATGTTTATGTCGTCGCCTTACCCGGTGCGTCGACCGATAGCAACGCCGCCTGCCAAAAGCGCGACGGCGAGCAGGAGGGGCAGGATATTGCCGGCGCGCGCAAAGGGCGTGGCGGCGCGGGCGGCCGGCAACGCGCCGCTGAACGCCCCCGCTTCATGATGGCCGATCCGCGCCAGCACCCGCCCGCGCGCATCGACCAGCGCCGAGACGCCGGTGGGGGTCGAGCGGATGATCGGCAGCCCTTCCTCGATGGCGCGGAGCCGCGCCTGCGCGAGATGCTGGGGCGGCCCCCAGCTGCCAAACCAGGCATCGTTGGAGGGGTTGAACAGGAAATCGGGCCGATGGCGCCGGTCCACCACCTCGCCCGAGAACACGATCTCATAGCAGATCTGCACCGCCATATTGAGCGGCCCGCGCCCGGCGGTGGCGGGCAGCGGCAAGGTCTGCGGTCCCGGTCCCGGCCAGAAATCGACATCGCCCGGCACCAGCCGCGAGAGGCCGATGGCGCTGAGCAGCCCCCGCATCGGCAGATATTCGCCAAAAGGCACCAGATGCGCCTTGTCGTAGCGGCCGCGCAGGTCGCCACGCGCATCCAGCACCCACAGGCTGTTGTTCGCGCCTTCCAGCCGCCGCGTATCGATCGCCGAGGCGCTGGTCGCGAAATGATATTTGTCGCCGCCCAGCATCAGCAGGTCGTCGGGGCCGAGCAGCGAGGCGATCCGCCTGCGCCAGTTCGGCTCCATATCGAGCACGGCGGGCACCGCCGCTTCCGGCCAGAAGATCAGGCGCGGCTGCGCGCCCGGCGCCCCGGTCAGCGCGGCGAGACGGCGGAAGTTCAGTTCCTCCAGCTGCGGATCATATTTCTCATTCTGGTTGATATTGGGCTGGACGACGCGGATCTGCGCGCCCCCCCCCGATACCCCGCCGCCCGAGACCAGGCCGATCAGTCCGATGGCGGCCAACCCGCCGAGCACCACGCTCGCCTGCCGCCATTGCCGATGCGCCAGCCACCAGAGCGCGCCCGCCGCCAGCACCGCGATCAGGCCCAGGCCATAGGTGCCGATGACCGCCGCAAGCTGGTCCACGCCGGTGCCGAGCCAGATCGCCCCCAGCGGGTTCCACGCAAAGCCGGTGAACAGGGCCGCGCGCAGATATTCGGTGAGCAGCCAGGCGCAGGCGAAGAACAGGGCGAAGAGCCTCGGCCGCCCGCGCCCCAGCGTCCAGCCGATCGCCGCCGCCATCGCCGGATAAGCCGCCAGATAGAGGGAGAGCAGGAGCACGCCGGCATAGCCGAACCAGTGCGGCATCGCGTCCTGATAGGTGAAGGCATGGGCGATCCAGTTCAGCCCGATGACGAACTGGCCGAGGCCGAAGGCATAGCCGGTCCGTGCGGCGTCGCGCCGGCTCTCCGCCCGCCACAGCAGGTGGATGAGCAGCGCCAGCGCCAGCAGCGTCAGCGGCCACAGATGCAGCGGCTCGAAGCCGGTGGCGGAGAGCGCGCCGGCCATGAGCGCGCTCAGGCCGGGGCGCCGCTCAAGCAGGGCCGTGAAGCGCGCCGATGGGTTCATCTGGATTTTCGCCACGGCTGCTCCTATCGCCCGCTTCGATGATGGTTGCAATCGCGCGACGGAGCCGCTGACCCATGAGACCCTTCCACATCGCCTTCCCGGTGCATGATCTCGCCGCCGCGCGCGCCTTCTATGGCGGCGTGATGGGCTGCCCGGAGGGGCGCAGCAGCGATCACTGGATCGACTTCGACCTCTATGGCCATCAGATCGTCGCGCATCTCGATCCGGCCCGCGAGGCCCGCGGCCCGGCGACCAGCAGCGTCGATGGGCATGACGTGCCGGTGCCCCATTTCGGCGTGATCCTCGACCGGCCGGATTGGGATGATCTGGCAGGGCGGCTCAGGGCGGCCGGTATGGATTTCGTCATCGCCCCGCATGTCCGCTTCGCCGGGCAGGTCGGCGAGCAGGCGACGATGTTCTTTCTCGATCCCAGCGGCAATGCGCTGGAGTTCAAGAGCTTTGCCGACGACGCCATGATCTTCGCGGCCTGAGCGGGGTCAGCGCGCGCTGATCTGCGCCATGGTCGCGTGGCTGCATGTGTCGCCATCCGCGCTCGCACCGCCGGTCAGCGCGCCGGCCAGCAGCACGCCGCCGACCAGCAGCACCGCGAAAATCGCCGTCACCCAGCCGAGATAGCGCTCCAGATAGAGTTTGATCGGCGCGCCGAACTTCCAGAACAGCGCGCCCACCAGCACGAACTGCATCGCCCGCGAGACGATGCTCGCCCAGAGGAAGGTGAACAGCGAGAGGCCGATGAAGCCCGATGTGATGGTGATGAGCTTGAAGGGGATCGGCGTCGCGCCTTTCACCAATATGATCTCCGCCCCATAATCGCGCAGGTAGCAGGCCGCCTTGGGGAAGCTTTCGGTCAGCCCCAGCGCGCCGAGCAGCGATGCGCCCACGGCTTCGAACAGGAAATGCCCGATGGCATAGCCCAGCAGCCCCCCCGCGACGGAAGCCAGTGTACAGACGATCCCGTAGCGCAGCGCCTTCTCCGGCCGGGCAAGGCACATCAGCCCCAGCAGCGGATGCGGCGGGACGGGGAAGAAGCTCGATTCGAGAAAGGAAAAGGCGATCAGCCAATGCTCGGCATGGCGGTGCGCGGCCTTGGCCAGCGTCCATTCGTAGAGACGGCGTAACATCGGCCGCGCTGATAGCCGCTTTAGGGGTGCCGTGCCAGCGCCTTGCGCGCGTCAGGCGCTGCCGACGACGAAGCAGGCGGCGAACATCAGCAGCCCGGCGAAGCGGTTGGAGCGGAACTTGACCAGCGGGTCCGCGCCATCCTCGCGCAGCGTGGCGATCTGCCAGAGGAATTGCAGCGCGAGCGGCAGCAAGGCAAGCGGCGCCAGCCACAGCGGCTGGACCAGCCAGCAGGCCGCGCCCCACAGCGCCGTCGCCAGCGCGAAGCAGAGGCCCACCCCCGCCCGCACATGCCGCCCCATGGCGAGCGCGCTGGAGCGGATGCCGACCAGCACATCGTCCTCCCGGTCCTGCAAGGCGTAGATGGTGTCATAGCCGATCACCCAGAAGAAGGCGCCCGCATAGAGCAGGAAACCGGCGAGATCGAACCCGCCGGTCATCTCCACCCAGGCGGTCGGCGCGGACCATGTGAACACCAGCCCCAGCCATGCCTGCGGCCACCAGGTGATGCGCTTCATGAACGGATAGGCCGCGACCAGCACCAGGCTCCCCAGCGCGACGAGTTGCGCCTGCCAGCGCAGTTGCAGCAGCACGACAAGGCCGACGAGGCAGAGCGCGATCAGCCAGCCCCACGCCGCGCGGAGCGAGACAGCACCGCTGGCGATGGGCCGGCTGGCGGTGCGCGCCACCCGCGCATCGAGATCTCGGTCGACAATGTCGTTATAGACGCAGCCCGCGCCGCGCATCGCAATGGCGCCGAGCAGGAACCAGAGCAGCATCGGCCAGCGATCCGGCAGCCCGCCCGCCAGCGCGATCGCCCAGGCGCCCGGCCAATAGAGCAGCCACCAGCCGATCGGCCGGTCGAAGCGGGCGAGCAGCGCATAGGGCCGGGCCGCGCGGGGCAGCAGGCGCAGCAGGCCGCGCACCTCCGTATCGGGAACGAATTGCGTTGCTTCCATCTGCCGTTCCGTCATTGCCCGTCGATCCGTCCCGCTTGTCTCGCCGGCCCCTCTGCCACATAAGCGGCCCCGAAAAACAGGGGCAAAGGCCATGATCGACCATCGCAAGCGCGATTGCACCGCGGAACGGCGCCCTCTGGCGCCGCCAGCCTGAGCGCATGGCCGCCACCCCCGCTTGGCCGCCCCGCTCCGCGCCGCGCCTCTATGTGGAGGCCGCGCTCGGCTCCGGCGTTACCGTGCCGGTGGAGGGCAATGCCGCGCATTATCTCCTCTCCGTCATGCGCGTGCGCGACGGTGACACCGTCCTGCTGTTCGATGGGGTCTCCGGCGAATGGGCGGCCCATGCCGAGCAGGTCCGCAAGCGCGATCTCGTGCTGCGCTGCGAGGCGCAGACGCGTCCGCTCGAAACCGTGCCGGATTTCTGGCTCTGCGCCGCGCCGATCAAGAAGGGCCGGATCGACCTCGTCGCGGAGAAGGCGTGCGAGTTGGGTGTCGCGCGGCTGGTGCCGGTGCGGACCGAGCGCAGCGTGGTCGACAAGGTCAAGGACGAGCGGCTGCGCGCGCATCTGGTCGAGGCGGCGGAACAATGCGGCCGCACAGCCCTGCCGGACCTTGCCGATCTCACGCCCCTTCCCGCCTTGCTCGCCGGCTGGCCCGCCGGGCGCGCGCTGTTCTTCGCCGATGAGACGGGCGGCCGCGCGATGAGCGCGGCCTTTGCCGCCCATCCCGGCCCGGCCGCGCTGCTCGTCGGCCCGGAGGGGGGCTTCACCCCGGCAGAGCGCAGCCTCATCCTTGCCTGCCCGCAGGCCGTCCCCATCTCGCTCGGGCCGCGCATCCTGCGCGCGGAAACGGCCGCCATCGCCGCAACGGCCTGCTGGATGGCGAGCAATGGCGACTGGTCGAGTTGCGAAACGAAATGAATTTGCCTGCGCCATCCAAAGGCCTTATGGGCCGCCGGCACTATTTGAGGGGGACGGACCGGCTATGAGCACACGCACCCAATCGGCTGGCGAAGACCCGATCGTCGAATCGCGCGATCAGCTGGTCGGCCTGTTCGAGAAGGGCGAGAAAACGCCCGACCGCTGGCGCATCGGCACCGAGCATGAGAAGTTCGTCTATCGCACGGCCGATCATCGCGCGCCCTCCTATGACGAGCCGGGCGGCATCCGCGATCTGCTGGAGGGGCTGCGCGGCTTCGGCTGGGAGCCGGTGGAGGAAAATGGCCGGATGATCGCGCTCAGCGGCGCGGACGGCACGATCAGCCTGGAGCCGGCCGGCCAGCTCGAACTGTCCGGCGCGGCGCTCGAAAATCTGCACGAGACGTGCGCGGAAACCGGCCGTCATCTCAAGCAGGTGAAGGCCGTGGGCGAAACGCTGGGGCTGGGTTTCCTCGGCCTCGGCATGTGGCCGGACAAGCGCCGGGACGAACTGCCGATCATGCCCAAGGGCCGCTATGCCATCATGCTGCGCCACATGCCGCGCGTCGGCACGCTGGGGCTGGACATGATGCTGCGCACCTGCACCATCCAGGTGAACCTCGATTATGCGAGCGAGGCGCGCATGGCCAAGATGTTCCGCGTCTCCCTCGCGCTGCAACCGCTCGCCACCGCGCTGTTCGCCAACTCGCCGTTTACCGAGGGCAAGCCCAATGGCTACCTCTCCTACCGCAGCCACATCTGGTCGGATACCGATCCGCACCGCACCGGCATGCTGCCCTTCGTGTTCGAGGATGGCTTCGGCTATGAGCGCTACGCCGATTATGCGCTCGACGTGCCGATGTATTTCGTCTTCCGCGACGGCCAGTATATCGACGCGGCCGGCCAGAGCTTCCGCGATTTCCTGAAGGGCGAACTGCCCGCGCTGCCCGGCGAGAAGCCGCGCCTCTCGGATTGGGAGGATCACCTCTCCACTGCCTTCCCGGAAGTGCGGATGAAAAGCTTCCTGGAAATGCGCGGGGCGGACGGCGGCCCATGGAACCGCATCTGCGCGCTGCCGGCGCTCTGGGTCGGCCTGCTTTATGACGATGGCGCGCTGGATGCCGCCTGGGATCTGGTCAAGGGCTGGTCGATGGACGCGCGCGAGGCGCTACGCACGCAGGTGCCCCGCCTCGCCCTCGACGCGCCGATCGGCGACAGCGGCCGGACCCTGCGCGACATTGCCGGGCAGGTGCTGGACATATCCCGCGCGGGCCTCACGGCGCGCGCGCGCCTTAACAGCATCGGCGAGAGCGAGGCGGGCTATCTCGCGCCGCTGGACGAGGTTCTGACCAGCGGCAAGACCCATGCCGAGCGCCTGCTGGAGCGCTACGAGGCGGTGTGGAACGGCGATATCAGCCGCATCTACGCCGAAGAGAGCTTCTAGAACGTGTCCATATGAGGCTGAATCGATGCTCTTGCTAAGGCAGGAGCACCCAAATAGGACAACTCCAGAACCCACCGGTTTCGGAACCCCTTAAAGCCCCTCCCCTTCAGGGGAGGGGTTGGGGTGGGGCCGGGCGACATGGCACGAGGCCGATAGCCCCGGATCAGCTCGAACCAGAGAGCCCTAACTGCCCAATATATTGATCGTGAACGCCACGATGCCGAGATTGAACACGAACGCGGCGAAGCTGTGGAACAGCGCCACGCGCCGGATGGCCGGCTGGGTGATGTCCACGTCGCTGGTCTGGAAGGTCATGCCGAGCGTGAAGGAAAAATAGGCAAAATCCCAATAATCCGGCTCGGTTCGCCCCGGAATCGCCAGGCCGCCCCGGTCACGCCCGCCCTTGCCCTTGCGATAATAGAGAAAGGCATAGTGGAAGGTGTAAGCGAGGTTGGAGAACAGCCAGGCGAGGATGAGCGTCGCCACGATCAGCGCGAGGATCAGCGGTGACGGCCCCTCGCCATAGCGCAGTTCACTGGCGATGGCGACGAGCAGCACCAGCGTCACGATGCCGGTCAGCAGCAGGATGAGCGTGCGGTTGGCATCGTTGCGGCTGGCATGCTCGCGCATCTGCTCCGCGCCATGGGAAAAGACCGCCGGCATCGTCGCCAGAAAGGCCAGCGCGCCCAGATCGAAGCCGATCATCAGCCCGATGACCGGGCCGGTCAGCAGCGCGAACGGCACGGCGCTCGCAAAGACCAGCAGAAACAGGCCGTAGCGCCAGGGAATGATCGACTTGCGAGGCGTCGTCGCAACCATGCGCGTCTATGTCGCGCCATTGCACGGCGGAAGGCAAGCCCTTCGTCGTGCGGCCGGCCCTCATCCCCGCCTGCCGCGCCCCCCGGCCGCCGCATGCCAAATGCGTTGCACAACGCAATGGAATCTCCATAGTGCGCCCTCCCTTTCCATGCCCCCTTTCCACGTCGGAGTCTTCCCCATGCGCTACAATCAGCTCGGCCGCACCGGCCTCACCGTTTCAGAACTCTGCCTCGGCACCATGACCTTCGGGTCGACCAGCGGGCGCTGGGCCGCCATGGGCCAGCTCGACCAGACGGCGGCGGACGAGCTGGTGAAGATCGCCTTCGAGGCGGGGATCAATTTCTTCGATACCGCCAATGTCTATTCGGAAGGCACGTCCGAGGAGCGGCTGGGCCAGGCGATCCGCAATCTCGGCCTGGGCCGCGAGAATGTCGTCATCGCCACCAAGGTGCTGGGCGTGATGGGCAAGGGCGTCAATTCGCGCGGCCTCTCCCGCGTGCATATCATGGATCAGGTCAAGGCCAGCCTGAAGCGACTGCAGACCGACCATATCGACCTCTATCAATGCCATGGCTGGGACCCGGTGACGCCGGTGGAGGAGATCGTCCGCGCGCTCGATGACCTCGTGCGGCAGGGCCATGTCCGCTATGTCGGCGTCTCCAACTGGGCGGCGTGGCAGATCATGAAGGCGCTGGGCGTCTCCGCCGCGCAGCATCTCGCCCGGTTCGAGACGTTGCAGGCTTATTACTCCATCGCCGGGCGCGATCTTGAGCGCGAGCTGGTGCCGATGATGCGCTCGGAGGGCGTGGGCCTGCTGGTCTGGAGTCCGCTTGCCGGCGGCTTCCTCTCCGGCAAGTTCAGCCGCGAGGGCGAGGGCGAAGGGCGGCGCACCAGCTTCGAGTTCCCGCCGATCGACAAGGAGCGGGCGTTCGACATCATCGACGTGATGCGGCCAATCGCGCAGGCCCATGGCGCCTCCGTCGCGCAGATCGCCATCGCCTGGCTGCTCCACCAGCGGGTCGTGACCAGCGTGATCGTCGGCGCGCGCCGGGCCGATCAGCTCATCGACAATATCGGCGCCAGCGATATCGAGCTGACCGACGCGGAGCTGGCGACACTGGACGAGGCAAGCAAGCTGGCGCCCGAATATCCCGGCTGGATGCTGGCGCTGCAAGGCGGCTACCGCGCGGTCGAAGGCGCCAAACCAAGCCGCTGGGCCGACTGACGACGGCGCACGACCGAGCTGTTTCCGCTCGTCAATCCTGCCTTTCCAGCGTCGCCTTGAGACGCCCCAGCTTCGCGACGGCCAGGGCCGCGTGCGGGCCGATCCAGCGTTCGTGAATCTCGTGGATGGGCAGCGGATTGAGGTGATTCCAGCGCTCACGGCCCCGGCGCGCCGCCATCACCAGATCCGCCTGTTCCAGCACCTTGAGATGCTGCATCACCGTGCAGCGATCCAGCTCGGGAAAATGCGCGCAGAGCATTCCGGTGGTGAGCGGCTGATCGCGCAGATCATCGAGAATCTGCCGCCGCACCGACGAGGACAGGGCCTTGAACACCCGGTCGTGCGCTTCGCTGATTGACATGTTATATATTTATAACATATTTGATCCCGACTCAAGAGGAGAGGGCTCATGGACCTCAAATTTCAGGTGGCGATCCGCATTGCCCGGCCGGTTCACGCGGTGTTCGAGGCCGTCGCCGATCCCGACCAGCTCTCACATTATTTCACGACCGGCGGCGCCAAAGGCCGGCTGGAGACAGGCGCGACCGTGATGTGGGACTTCCACGATTTTCCCGGTGCCTTTCCCGTCGAAGTGGTGGAGGTGGTGCCGGATTGCCGCATCGTGCTCCGCTGGGCAGCCAATGAGGGGCCGCCCGCGGAAGGGGAGCCGACCGGCCCGGCCGGTTATCAGACCGAGGTGAGCATGGTCTTCGAGCCGCTTGAGGATGGCCGCACTCTGGTCTCGATCGCTGAGCATGGGTGGCGCGAGACGGCGCAGGGCCTCGCAGGCTCCTATGGCAACTGCATGGGCTGGACGCAGATGCTCTGCGCCCTCAAGGCCTGGCTGGAGCATGGCATCAATCTGCGCGAAGGCGCCTTCGCATAGGCAACCCGGCCTGCTGGAACGCCTTGGTCACTCTCGCGTTTTAAGTCCACCCACGCGCCTCACGCGCGGAAAGGATTGGAGAATGGACCAGGAGATCCACAAGAGCACGGACGACGCACGCGCGGGCGCTACCCCGCACATCGTGCGCTATGTCCTCACCGTCTCCCTCATGCTGGCCCTGCTTGCGATGATCGTGCTGTTCCTGTGGGGCACGACGCAAAGCTGATCCGGGCAGCGCCCCCGCTCAGCGGTCGCGGCGCCCCAGCAGGCGCAGACGCAGCGCATTGAGCTTGATGAAGCCCGCGGCATCGCGCTGGTCATAAGCGCCGGCATCGTCCTCGAACGTCACCACCTTCTCGCTATAGAGCGAATTGGGCGACTTGCGGCCGACCACATTCACGCTGCCCTTGTAGAGCTTGAGCCGCACCGTGCCGGAGACCTTCTGCTGGCTCTGGTCGATCGCCGCCTGCAGCATCTCGCGCTCGGGGCTGAACCAGAAGCCGTTGTAGATCAGTTCGGCATAGCGCGGCGCCAGCTCATCCTTGAGGTGCGCCGCGCCGCGATCCAGCGTCAGCTGCTCGATACCGCGATGCGCCATATAATAGATGGCGCCGCCCGGCGTCTCATACATGCCGCGCGACTTCATGCCGACGAAGCGGTTCTCAACCAGATCGAGCCGGCCGATGCCATGCTTGCGGCCAAGGTCGTTCAGGGACTCCAGCAGCGTCGCCGGGGTCATCGCCTGCCCGTTCAGCGCGGTGCCGTCGCCCCGCTCGAAGTCGATGGTGATATATTCCGGCGTGTCCGGCGCATCCTCCGGGTTGACGGTGCGCGAATAGACATAGTCCGGCACCTCTTCCCACGGATCTTCCAGCACCTTCCCCTCGGAGGAGGTGTGCAGCATGTTCGCGTCGGTGGAGAAGGGCGCTTCGCCGCGCTTGTCCTTGGGCACCTGGATCTGGTGCGCTTCGGCCCATTCGATCAGCTTGGTGCGGCTGGTCAGGTCCCACTCGCGCCAGGGGGCGATCACCTTGATGTCCGGCTGGAGCGCATAATAGCCCAGCTCGAAGCGCACCTGGTCATTGCCCTTGCCGGTCGCGCCATGGGAGACGGCGTCAGCGCCAACCTGCCTGGCGATCTCGATCTGCCGCTTGGCGATCAACGGCCGGGCGATCGAGGTGCCGAGCAGATACAGCCCCTCGTAGAGCGCATTGCCGCGCATCATCGGGAAGACGTAATCGCGCACGAATTCCTCGCGCAGATCGTCGATGAAGATATGCTCTTCCTTGACGCCGGCATTGCGCGCCTTCTGGCGGGCCGGCTCCAGCTCCTCGCCCTGCCCGAGATCGGCGGTGAAGGTGACGACCTCGCAGCCATAATTGATCTGCAGCCATTTGAGGATGACGCTGGTGTCGAGGCCGCCGGAATAGGCGAGGACAACGCGGTTGATCTTCTCGGACATGGCAGATCCTGGCTTGCTGGAAGGTGAGAGTTGGCGCGCGGTTATCAGGCGCGCGCGCCAAGCGCAACCGGCGCGCGCCCGGCCCTGGCCCTCTCCAGCGAGCGGGGCCGTTCAGCCCATCGCCCGGTAGCGCGCCTCGGCCTCGGCCATATAGTCCCGCGTGATCGGCAGCGTCTGGCGGTCGCGCACATATTGCATCTGGTAGATGGCCTGGCTGCCATAGAGGAAGCCGGAGGCCGCTGCCGCCAGATAATAGGTCCACATGCGGAAGAACCGCTCGTCATAGAGCGCGACGACCTCGTCCTTCGCCGCCACCGTGCGGTCATACCAGTGCCGCAGCGTGTGGTAATAATGCAGCCGCAGCACCTCGACATCGGTGAGGAGCAGGCGGTTATGCTCGCTCGCCTCCAGCACTTCGGAAAGGGCGGGCGCATAGCCGCCGGGGAAGATATATTTGCGCGTGAAGGCGTCAGTGGTCGCCGGGCCGTCGAGCCGGCCGATATAGTGCAGCAGCATCACGCCGTCGCGCGCCAGCAGATTGTGGCAGGCGCGGAAGAATTCGCGATAATGATGCGCGCCGACATGCTCGAACATGCCGACCGAGACGATCCGGTCGAACGGGCCGACGGCATCGCGATAGTCGAGCAGCTCGAACTTGACCCGGTCCGCGACCCCCGCCTCCTCGGCGCGGCGGCGCGCGACCTTGAGCTGTTCCTCGGACAAGGTGATGCCGAGCACGTCCACATCGGCCACCCGGTTCAGGTAGAGCGCCATGCCGCCCCAGCCGCAACCGATATCGAGCACGCGCTGCCCCGGCTTGAGCATCAGCTTGGCGGCGATATGCGCCTTCTTGTCGAGTTGCGCCTGATCCAGCCCCACCGTCTCGGGGTCGGTGAAATAGGCGCAGCTATATTGCCGGTCCCGGTCCAGGAAGAGGTCGTAAAGCGTGTCGGACAGGTCGTAATGGTGGTGGACGTTGGCCTTGGAGCGGTCGCGCTTGTTGTAGCCGTCCACCCAGTGCTTCACCCGCTCGGCCATCCGGCGCAGCGCCGTCGGCTCGTGCAGCGGCGTGTTGCGCTCCAGCGCCGTGTTGCCCGTCACCAGCATGATCAGGTCCCAGATGGTGCCCTGTTCCATGATCAGGCGGCCGTCCATGAAGCATTCGGGCGCGCCCAATTCGGGATTGCTGAGAATGGCGCGCGGCGCGGCGGCATCGGTCAGGCGGATGCGCACGTCGCCCCAGCCGGCCGTCGGCGTGCCGATGACTTCCTGCACGCCGTCCGCATAAGTGATGCCGAGCGTTCCCTGGGTAATCAGCTTGCCCAGCAGGCGGGAGAGCATCTTCATGACGCGCGCTCCACCCGGCTCATCTCCTCAATCCACCCATAATCCCGAACCCGCATCGCATCCATATCCTGACCCGTCTTCCCGATCGTCGCTTCGCCGCCCCTGATCGTCGCACGATCATCGGAGCAGGCGCGACCTGCGGCGTGTTCTATCCAACATCTCGCCGATGGTGCAACCGGCGCGGACGACATTGTCATGCATCAGGGCGCCCCGGCCCTGCGGAGCGGCCTTCCGGCGGAACGGAGCGCCGGCCGGCCGCCGCCGGGCCGGGCATGTGGCATGAATGCATCAGTCGGCCTCCACTCACGGAGTCGTTCATATCACAGACAGGTGGCCGCCCCATAAGAGCCTCGTCACGCCGCAAGGCTTGGCAAACGAACAGGGCCAATAGTCTACATAAGACGACCAAGGATGTGACAATCAAACCATAAACATCACGCGATAAGCCCTATCGAACACTGGGACCCCATGTCGAAATGCATGATTCCGGTGTATTTTCACCAGTGAGGACTTCATGAAAACTGTGATTTTCGCAGCGGTTGCTGCTACGCTTCTTTCCACCGCCCCCGCTTTTGCGCAGGATGCTGACAGCTTCGTCGGCCCGCACGCTGAGGTGATCGCCGGCTATGACGCGGTCAAGACCAACAGCAACGGCTTCGGCACGCCCGACGGCTTCCTCTACGGTTTCGCACTCGGCTATGATCTGCGCGCCGGCGGCGCCGTCCTCGGCCTGGAAGCGGAACTGGCGGATTCGACCGCCAAGCGCAACTTCGTCGGCGGCGCCATCGAGACGGATCGCGACATCTATGTCGGCGCCCGCGCCGGTGTTCCGCTGGGTGACGTCGCGCTGGCCTATGTGAAGGCCGGCTACACCAATGCCCGCATCGAGGCCGCCGGCATCGGCGATAATGGCGACGGCATCCGTCTGGGCGCCGGCCTTGAATACAAGCTGGGCGGCAACGTCTTCCTGAAGGGCGAGTATCGCTACTCGAACTATGAGGGCGACGTCGAGCGGCATCAGGTCGTCGGCGGCCTCGGCCTGCGTTTCTGATCCTTCGGATCAGTTGAGGGAAAGGGCGGTCCTACGCTGCGGGGCCGCCTTTTTTCTTGCCCCGGAGAGGATCAGTGCTCTTGCGAAGGCAGGAACCCAGGGCGGCAGCGAACCACCCACGCGTGCCGGAACTCCACCCCGCAAGGGAACGCAAGGCTCACCCCGGACAGGACAACCCCTACCCCAGCGCCGCCTGCTTCTCTTCCGCCAGCCGGTCCAGCTCGGCGCGGCTCTTCTTCTCGCTGGCGGATTTGAGCTGCCCGCAGGCCGCCATGATATCCCGCCCGCGCGGCGTGCGCACCGGAGCGGAAATCCCCGCCTCGAACACGATGTTGGAGAAGCGCCTGATCTGCTCGGGCGTCGAGCATTCATAGGGCGCGCCCGGCCATGGGTTGAACGGAATGAGGTTCACCTTCGCCGGCAACTTATACTGCTTGATGAGCCGCACCAGTTCGCGCGCATCCTCGTCGCTGTCATTCTTGCCCTTGAGCATGACATATTCGAAGGTGATGCGCCGCGCATTGTTCGCCTTGGGATAGTCGGCGCAGGCCTGAAGCAGCTCCTCCAGCCCATATTTGCGGTTGAGCGGCACGATTTCGTCGCGCACCTCCTTCGTCACCGCGTGGAGCGACACAGCAAGGTTCACGCCGATTTCCTCGGCCGCGCGCGCCATCATGGGCACGACACCGCTGGTCGAGAGGGTGATGCGCCGTTTGGAGAGCGCCAGCCCGTCGCCGTCCATCACCACCTTGAGCGCATCGCGGACATTCTCGAAATTATAGAGCGGCTCACCCATGCCCATCATGACGATATTGGTGAGCAGTCGGCCATCGGGCGAATAGTGCGGCGCATCCTCATCCTCGTCGCCATCGTCCGCTGCCGCCGCGCTGCCCATATTGCCCTTGGGCCATTCGCCCAGCGCATCGCGGGCGAGCATGACCTGCCCCACAATTTCGCCCGGCGTCAGGTTGCGCACCAGCCGCATCGTGCCGGTGTGGCAGAAGCGGCAGTTGAGCGTGCAGCCGACCTGGGAGGAAACGCACAGCGTGCCCCGGTCCGCATCCGGGATGAACACCATCTCATAATCCTGCCCGTCGTCCGAGCGGAGCAGCCATTTGCGGGTGCCGTCATTGCTGATCTGCGCCTCGACCACCGCCGGCCGGCCGACGATGAAGCGCTCCGCCATCCAGCCGCGCATCGGCTTGGCGAGGTCGGTCATCGCCTCGAAATCCGTCTCGCCGCGATGGTAGAGCCAGTGGAACAGCTGCTTGGAACGCAGTTTCGCCTGCCGCTCGTCCAGCCCGGCGGCGCTCAACTCCGCGCGAATCTGCTCACGGCTGAGGCCGAGCAGATCGACCCGCCCATCCTCGCGCGGCGTGATGACGCGCGGCACGGGCACCGGATCGACAAGGCCGGGGATCGGCATGAGAGGCGTGGCAGTGTGAGGCATGGGCGCGCATATAAGCCTGAGGACGGCGCAATAAAACACCTAATCCCGCCGAAAGGATTAAACAGATTTCTACCGAAGCTCATTTTCTGACTAGCGCCACCCAAAGATATGGTTTGAATAGGAAACCTCAACGTGTGGGAGGTGCTTATGTCTTACTTTGTATACGAAAACTGGACCCATGATCGCGCCCGAGTCCATAAAGCCGATTGCGGCTATTGCAATAACGGCTGCGGAACCCAGCCATCCGATTCTGGGCGCAACGGGAAATGGCATGGTCCATTCAATGAACGTGACCTCGCGCTCAAGGTTGCGTCGAACCTTCGTCGGACAGACACAAAGACCTGCGGTTCTTGCAGTCCATAGATTGTTAGAGCACCTTATTCCAGCCGCGCGCAGCCTAGCGCGGCGGCGTCGATGGCGGTTGCCGCGCCGCGCAGCGCATAACGATCCGTGAAGGTGCCGCCCGCCTTGGCGCGGCCGGAGACGCTCATCAGCCGGCCGGAGCGCATCGCGGCGACGATGGCGGCATCCGCCCGCCGGTCCGCCGCCCACACGTCCGCGCCGCCGCCTGCGAGCGCGAACCGTCGCTCGCCAATGCCGAGCGTCGCGCCGGTCCCATCCGCGAGCTGATGGCTGAGGCGGATATGGAGCTGCCCCCGCACGCTCTGGCGCGGCCAATAGCCGACCGCCGCGAACGGCCGCCATGGCGAGGCTTCCCAGCCGCCCGCCAGCGGCTGCGCGATGGCGAAGCAGCGCCCCTGCCCGGCATCGCGAAACGCGCCCCAGCGCTGGAAGACGCCCAGCACGTCGCGCGCGGCCACGCCCGCCGGCAGGGCGAGCATCGCCGCCAGCACCATCCCCCAAGCAAAGCGTCCACGCATGGCGCGATCAATGGCAGAAGTGCGGCATATGGCAAGGCGGCAGAGAATGGGGTGCAGGCTTTTTACGGCTCGTCTCTTGCCCCCTCCCGCAATTTCGATAAGGAAAGAGGCTCTCACCAGCGGATGCGGGAATCCGACTCCATCAATCGGGCAAAGAAACGGAATTCAGCGGGATGAAGGCCACAATCGAACGAGCGACGCTGCTTAAGAGCCTCGGCCATGTGCAATCGGTCGTCGAGCGCCGCAACACGATTCCGATTCTGTCGAACGTGCTGATCGACGCCACGGCGGAGGGCACGATCCGGCTGATGGCGACCGATCTCGATCTTCAGATCGTCGAGAATGTGCAGGCGCAGGTCGAAGGGCCGGGCGCCACCACCGTCTCCGCGCACACGCTGTTCGACATCGCGCGCAAGCTGCCGGAGGGTAGCCAGGTGCGGCTGGAGGCGGCCGAGGGCAAGATGCTCATCCAGGCCGGGCGCGCGCGCTTCAACCTGCAGACGCTGCCGCGTGACGATTTCCCGATCATCGCCGAGGGGCAGCTGCCGACCAGCTTCGAGCTGCCGGCCACCACGCTGGTGCAGATCATCGACAAGACGCGCTTCGCCATCTCCACCGAGGAGACGCGCTATTATCTGAACGGCATCTTCCTGCATGTCGCGGAAGACCCCGCGCCGGTGCTCAAGGCCGCCGCGACGGACGGCCACCGCCTCGCCCGCGTCACCGTCGCGCGCCCTGATGGCGCCGAGGGGATGCCGGACATCATCATCCCGCGCAAATGCATCGCCGAGCTGCGCAAGCTGCTCGACGAGGTGGAAGGCAGCGTCCGCATCGACCTCTCGCCCACCAAGATCCGCTTCGATCTGGGCAATGCGGTGCTGACCAGCAAGCTGATCGACGGCACCTTCCCGGATTACAGCCGCGTCATCCCGACCGCCAACGACAAGCTGCTCAAGATCGACCCGCGCGGCTTCGAGGAGGGCGTGGACCGCGTCGCGACCATCGCCACGGAAAAGACCCGCGCGGTCAAGATGGCGGTGGACAAGGACAAGATCACCCTCTCCGTCACCAGCCCGGAGAACGGCACGGCGGCTGAGGAAGTCCCCGGCGATTATGCCGCCACGCCGCTGGAGATCGGCTTCAACGCCCGCTACCTGCTCGATATTCTCGGGCAGATCGAGGGCGATCAGGTGGAGGTCCACCTGGCCGACGCCGCCGCCCCCACGCTGATCCGCGAGAATGACAAGGCCCCGGCGCTCTACGTGCTGATGCCGATGCGGGTGTAACCACGGCGCACCCGAGCGGTGCGCCCGGTCCTGATGAGCGAGGCGCGCCCCGTCGGCGTGATCGCTCGTCCTGAAGCATTGTCCCATCCGGACCATCGCCCATATCAGGCAGACCCGGTGCTCCTGCGAAAGCGGGAGTCCAGGGCGCAGAGGCGTGCCACTACCGGCTCGGCCACCCGCCTCGCAGAAACACCCCGGACTCAACCCGCATCGGACGAACGCCCGCCCGCCCGCGGGCAAAACCCCTCACCCGGCGGCTTCGGACTGCCCCCCTTCGCCCGCCTCGCCTTCATGGCTCGCGGCCACCATCTCATCCACCCGCACGAACTTCTCGCGCGGCGCGCCGGCTCGCGCCCGGTCGATTTCGGCCTGGTCGATCTTCTGCCAGTCGCGGAAGGTGACGATGTCCAGCCCCCGCTCGGCGATCAGCGCGTCCAGGCCGGCGCGACCGGCCTTGTCGCCGCCTTTCACCTGGTCCGCCGCAATCGCCTCGGCGACGAGGAAGCCATCGGGCTTGTTGGTGCCGATCGTCCCGGTCGGGCCGCGCCGCGCCCAGCCGACGCAATAGAGGCCGGGCAGGATTCGCCCGTCCTCATTGGCGAAGCGGCCGCGCTGCTCGTCATAGGGCACGTCGGGAATGGGCGGCGTGCGGTAGCCGATGCAGCTGATCACGAGGTCGGCGGCGATCGTATAGTGCTCGCCCGTGCCAACAGCCGCGCCGTCCGCCCCCAGCCGCGTGCGCTCCACAACGATGCGCTCGGCGCGCTCCGCCCCCTCGATCCGCACCGGCTGCGCGAAAAAATCGAAGCTGAGCGGAATCGCCTTGTCCGTGGGGGCCGCCGCGAATCCGCGCAGCAGCGTCACCGATTTGCGTTGCCCCGGCTCCAGCGCCTCGTCGCTGATCAGCGGCGGCAGATCCGCCGGGTCGACGCGGACGGAGGCCCGCTCCAGCTTGCCCAGCTCGCCCAGCTCCTTGGGCGTCATCGCGATCTGCTGCGGCCCGCGCCGGCCCAATATGGTGATGGAGCGCACCGTCTGCGTCGTCAGCCGGTCATAAGCGTGCGTCACGATATCGCTGCCCGCGAACTCGCCCGGTGATTTGGCCAGGATGCGCGCGCAATCCAGCGCCACATTGCCGTTGCCGACGATGACCACGTCGCGGTCCGCAATGCCCGGATCGAGATCGGCGAAATCGGGGTGGCCATTATACCAGCCGACGAACGCGGCGCTGCCGATGACGCCGGGCAGGTCGTCCCCCGCTATGCCGAGCGCGCGGTCGAACGGCGCCCCCGTGGCCAGCACCACCGCGTCATAGAGCGAGAGCAATTCGGGAACGGTCACATCCGTGCCGATCGCCAGCTTGCCGACGAACCGGACGCTATCGGTCAGCGCCACCGATTCATAGCGCCGCGCCACGGCCTTGATCGATTGGTGATCCGGCGCCACGCCCGAGCGGATGAGGCCGAAGGGCACCGGCAGCCGATCGATAATGTCGATCCGCACCGCGCCATCAAACTGCTTCTGGCACGCTTCCGCCGTATAATAGCCCGCCGGCCCCGACCCGATGATCGCGATATGACGCATGGTAGCCTCCCTCCTCGAACATACGGGCCGATCACTGGCTTTTCCGCAGCCTAACCGCCCGCGCGGCAGGCGCAAGAGTCCAATTCGGTCCAATCTCGCGGCGAATGCCCGTCAATGCGGATCGAAAACACCCGCTCCCGCCGGTGCCGCGTAAAGGTTCGGCAAGCGCGCGCATGGCACGCCTTGGCCATGACCTTCGTTCGGCCAAGAACCCTGCCCACATCCCGTGACTGGTGGGATTGGCGTGCGCGCATCGGCCTCACCGCCGAGCAGGACGACGCCGCGCCCGGCCGGCTGGTGCGCGCCATTCGCCACACAGCGCTCCGCTGGCCGCTGCTGGTCGCCGCGCGCGCTCTGTTGCTCGGGCTGGCCGTGGGCGGGGACGGCATGGAAGCCGCCCTGCGGCAGCCGGGAGTCGCGCGCCTCTGCCTGCTCCAGATCGTCATCGACCTTGCCCTGATCGTCAGTCCGCATCTTCCCGTCTGCCGGGGGTTCGCGCCCGGCCGGCAACTGGCGCTGGCCGCATCGCTCATCGCCCTGTCGGGTGCGCTCTTCACCCTGTCGGCCAGCGCGGCGAGCGAACCCGGCATGGCGCTCACCGTTATGCTGCTGGTGCCAGCCCTGCTCGTCATGCTCCTTGCGCCCGCCGCGCCCATCCTCGGCATGGCCTATGGAATGGGGAGCCTGCTTGCGCTCACCAGCCAGCTGGCGCCCGCCATCCAGATCATAGCCCTCGTCAGTCTTGCCGGCATGGCGGCCCTGATACCCCCGAGGAGCGGACCACGGCGCGAAGCGGCTGACCGCAGCGGTCTCAGCGGCGAGCAGGCACGCGCCTTCCTCACCGATTTCGAGCAGGCCGGGCGCGGCTGGTTCTGGGAGACGGACCGCGGCGGCAAGCTGAGCTATGTCTCGGAGACGCTGGCCGGGCAGCTCGGCCGGAGCGCGCATGATCTGATCGGCCAGCCGCTCACCGCGCTGATCGCCCCCACCGATAGCGATCCCCAGGGCGATGGCGGGCGCACGCTCAGCTTCCACCTCTCGGCGCGCACCGCTTTTGCCGATCTCGCGGTGCAGGCCGCGGGCGCCGGCGGCGAGCGCTGGTGGGCGATCTGCGGCCAGCCGGTGACGACCGCCTTCGGGCAGTTCCTCGGCTTTCGCGGCAGCGGCTCGGACCTCACGGAGATGCGCCGCTCGCAGGCGGAGGTCGCGCGCCTCGCCCGCTTCGATTCGCTCACCGGCCTGGCCAACCGCATGCAGATATTGACGACGCTGGAGCAGACGCTGGCGCCCCGTGGCGGCGTGACCGGCGCCTGCGCGCTGCTGATGCTCGATCTCGACCGGTTCAAGGAGGTCAACGATACGATGGGCCATCCGGTGGGCGATATGCTGCTGCGGCAGGTCGCCCAGCGGCTGCTCCGCCTCGCTGGCACCAGCGCCAAGGTCGGCCGGCTTGGGGGCGACGAGTTCCAGATCGTGCTGCCCGGCATCAGCGAGCGCGCGGAGCTGACCCGGCTCGGCACGGCGATCATCCATAGCCTCTCGCAGCCTTATGCCATCGAGGGGAGTCAGGTCGTGATCGGCGTTTCCATCGGCATCGCCGTCGCCCCCACGGACGGCACGAGTGCCGAGACGCTGATCCGCAACGCCGATCTCGCGCTTTATGCCGCCAAGGCGGAAGGGCGCGGCCTGTTCCGCTATTATGAGCCGGCCATGCATGCCGATGCCGACGACCGCCGGCAGATCGAGCAGGATTTGCGCCACGCCATCGTGACGGGCGGGCTGCACCTTGCCTATCAACCCATCGTCTGCGCCAGCACGGAGCGGATCGCCGGGTTCGAGGCGCTGATTCGCTGGCACCACCCCACGCGCGGGCCGCTCTCGCCGGCCTCGTTCATCCCGATTGCGGAGAATGCCGGGTTGATCGGCGCGATTGGCGAATGGGTTCTGCGCACCGCGTGCCGGGACGCCGCCCAATGGCCGGACGGCACCCGCGTCGCGGTGAATGTCTCGCCCCTCCAGTTCATCAACCCGTCGCTGCCGGCGCTGGTGATGAGCGCGCTCGCCACCGCCGGCCTGTCCGCCGGGCGGCTGGAGCTGGAGATCACCGAGGGCGTGTTCCTTTCCGGCGGCGCGGGCACGGACGGCATGTTCACCGCCCTCAAGCGGATCGGCGTGCGGCTCGCGCTCGACGATTTCGGCACCGGCTATTCCGCGCTCGGCTATCTCAAGACCGCGCCGTTCGACAAGATCAAGATCGACCAGAGCTTCGTGCGCGGCGCCGCCGTCAAGGGCAGCCGCAACGCCGCCATCGTCAAGTCCATCGTCAACCTGGCCGAAGCGCTGGGCATGGAGACGACGGCGGAAGGCGCCGAGACGCTGGACGAGCTGGCGCTGATTCGCTCGCTCGGGTGCAGCCATGTGCAGGGCTATGTCTATGGTCGTCCGGTCGACATCGACGCGACCCACGCGCTGATGGCGAGCGGGGCGGGTCATGCCCGCGCGGCAGGGCACAAGGCGAGCCGCGAACCGCGCATGGCCCTGCTGCGCGCGGTGACGCTGCATCATGACGGGCACGAGCATGCCGCGCGCATCCGCAACGTCTCGCCGCACGGCGCGATGATCGAGGGCGTGACAGGCATCGGCGCGGGCGCCGCCCTCCGGGTCGCCCTCACCAGCGGCTATGCGGTGGAAGGTCGCTGCCGCTGGTGCCTGGGGGACCGCATCGGCGTGGAATTCGCGCAGGCGATCGACATCGGCCGCCTGCGCGCCTCCCCCGCCGAAACCGAACGCGCCCGCGAGCGCCAGCTCACCGCCGCCGACACGCTCGCCTTCTACCGCAACCGATGGCGCGAAACCGGCTGACGGCGCGCGACTACGCCGCCCGGATGGCCGCGGCGCTGCGCCGGCCCCACGAGACGCCACGCGGCCTGTCTCAGCGAAGGTCGGCTCTCTTTCCTCCCGACATGTGGCGGCAGGACTCACGCGCCAGCCGGGGCGCATTGGTCAAAGGCCAGCCCTTGTCTGCAAGCTCGTCTGCAAGCCTGGGGGCAAACGGCTTCCCCCTCCAGGTCCAGCGCCAACGCAAGCCGCACGATGGCCCGCCCCGGTCATGGCACCACGGCGATCACCGCTTGCGCCCGCGCTATCCCTACCAAAAGGAAAGGGCGGACCTTGCGGCCCGCCCTTCATCCTCCTGTGTTGCGGTTCGCCTCAGCGCGCCACGGGTGCGGCGGCGGATGCGCTGGCCGGCAGGCCGCCAAGTTGCGTCACCAGCTTGGTATAGGCATCGAGATAGGCCAGCACGATGACCTGACCGATGTCGGTATTCTGGTAGCCGCCACCGCCGGCCGCGGCGAGGCCGCCCCACCAGCCCGCGCCGCCACCGCCGCCGAAGCTCAGGTCGGATTTGCGCGCATAGCCTTCGGTCAGCGCTTCTTCTTCCGTCGTGCGGGCGTTGACGATGGAGAGCGTCACATTCGCCTCGCTCTTCTTCACGTTGATGCCGCCGGCGATCGCGCCGAGCGTGCTGCGGCCGAGGAAGCCGCCGAGAACAGCGCCCACGCCGCCGCCACCGCTGTTCCGGTTGCTGGTGACGATGTTCGGCTCAATGAAGTAATCGGCCGCGCGCACCTGGCCTTTGCCGAGGTTCGAGCCTTTCTGCAGCTCACCCTGATCGGCCATGGCGCGCTCCATGGCGCGGCTCTGCATCGAGCGGCCGCGATTGACGAGCGTGAAGCAGCCCGATTGCTGCACGAACACGCGGATGATCGCTTCCGGGCTGCCGAGGCTCAACTGCCGCCACCACTGATCGTCCGGCTCGACAATGGCGAGCGCGCCGAGATTGCGCGTGCAGCGCGGGATTTCCTGCGTGCCCTTGGTCTGGTCCTGGCGGCCAGACGACCCCTTCTTGTTGTCCACCGCCATCGCCGGCTGGCTCAACATGGCGAGCGCGGCGGCCGCCACCGTCAATTTCACAATCCGTTTCATATCCCACCTCACCCCGAAAAATATCAATGGTTTCAAGTTTATGGAGCGTCCCAGAGGCGCTGCTTATCACAGCCGCCGCCCGGCACAAGTTCGGCAATATGCCAGGCGCGTATTTTACCACGGCTTCGCACGCATTTATTGGATAGAACCGACGCAGCAGACACTTTGCCGCGCTGCGCCATGCTGCTATCGGCGCGGGATGACAGACCTCGCCCAAATCCGGAATTTCTCGATCATCGCGCATATCGACCATGGCAAGTCGACGCTGGCGGATCGCCTCATCCAGCGCACCGGCGGCCTGACCGATCGCGAAATGTCCGCACAAGTCCTTGATAATATGGATATCGAGAAGGAGCGCGGGATCACCATCAAGGCGCAGACCGTCCGCCTCGACTATACCGCGCAGGACGGCATCACCTATGAGCTGAACCTCATGGACACGCCGGGCCATGTCGACTTCGCCTATGAGGTCAGCCGCAGCCTCGCCGCGTGCGAGGGCGCGCTGCTGGTGGTGGACGCCGCGCAGGGCGTGGAAGCCCAGACCCTCGCCAACGTCTATCAGAGCATCGAGCATGACCATGAGATCGTGCCGGTCATTAACAAGATCGACCTGCCCGCCGCCGAGCCGGAGCAGGTGAAGGCCGAGATCGAGGATGTGATCGGCCTCGACGCCAGCAACGCGGTGCTCGCCAGCGCCAAGTCCGGCATCGGCATCGACGAGATTCTCGAAGCCATCGTCGCGCGCATCCCGCCGCCCAGGGGCAACCGCGACGCACCGCTGGAGGCGATGCTGGTCGATAGCTGGTACGATCCCTATCTCGGCGTCGTCATCCTCGTACGCGTCATCAACGGCGTGCTGAAGAAAGGCCAGCAGATCAAGTTCATGGTCGGCGGCACCGAGCATCTGATCGACCGTGTCGGCTGCTTCCGCCCCAAGATCGAGCAGCTTGCCGAACTGGGGCCGGGCGAGATCGGCTTCATCACCGCGCAGATCAAGGAAATCGCGCAGACCCGCGTGGGCGACACCATCACCACGGTGAAGAACGGCGCGGCCAGGCCGCTGCCCGGCTTCAAGGAAGTGCAGCCGGTGGTGTTCTGCGGCCTGTTCCCGGTCGATGCGGCGGATTTCGAGAAGCTGCGCGAGTCCATCCACAAGCTGCGCCTCAACGATGCCAGCTTCAGCTTCGAGATGGAGACGAGCGCGGCGCTGGGCTTCGGCTTCCGCTGCGGCTTCCTCGGCCTGCTGCATCTGGAGATCATCCAGGAGCGGCTGACCCGCGAATATGATCTGGATCTTATCACGACCGCGCCGAGCGTGGTCTACGACATCCACATGACCGACGGAAGCGTGATCCAGCTTCACAACCCGGCCGACATGCCCGATCCGGTTAAAATCGACTATATCGAGGAACCCTGGATCGAGGCGGTCATCTATGTGCCGGACGAGTATCTCGGCCCGATCCTCAAGCTCTGCCAGGATCGGCGCGGCATCCAGAAAAACCTCACTTATGTCGGCGGCCGCGCGCAAGTCACCTATGAGCTGCCGCTCAACGAAGTGGTGTTCGACTTCTACGATCGGCTGAAGTCCATTTCACGCGGCTATGCCAGCTTCGATTATCACCAGATCGGCACGCGCGAGGGTGATCTGGTCAAGATGAACATCCTCGTGAACAACGAGCCGGTCGACGCCCTCTCCATGATCGTCCACCGCGCCGCGGCCGAAGCGCGCGGGCGGCACATGTGCGAGCGCCTGAAAGACCTCATCCCGCGCCACCTGTTCAAGATCCCCATCCAGGCCGCCATCGGCGCCAAGGTCATCGCCCGCGAGACGATCGCCGCGCTGCGCAAGGACGTGACCGCCAAATGCTATGGCGGCGACATCACCCGCAAGAAGAAGCTGCTGGAGAAGCAGAAAGAGGGCAAGAAGCGCATGCGCGAATATGGCAGCGTGCAGATCCCGCAAGAAGCCTTCATCGCAGCCCTCCGCATGGGAGATGAGGGGTAGGCGGAGGCAACCGCCGCCTTCTCACCCACCCGCCCAGCAGGCCGCGCATGATCCGCCCGGCCCCGCAAACGGCGCCGAACGCGCATTTGCTTGCATGCGATAACACCGCGCTCCTGCGAAGGCACGAGTCCAGGGCGGCTGCGAAGCCCAGGGCGGCTGCGAATCGCCCGAGCGTCTTGGGGCTGATCGACATTCCGATGCGGCGAACCGGATTCGCAGACGACCGCCTTTTCGCGCCCTCAGAGCGCAGCGAACGAAAGGTCCGCGAGCATGGGAGGCGCAAGATGCCGCCATTCTCAGGCCGCCAGACCTGAATAGGCTCCTGCCTTCGCAGGAGCACAGCGGAGTGCAAGCAAGCGCCTCCAGCCCAGATGGTAGAAGCCCGCCGGCAGGGCAATCCTCACCGGCGGACCAACCTCACGCCGCGGGCAAGGCTCCCAGCGCCGCCGCCACGCCGGCGCCATAAGCGGGGTCGCAGCGCGTGCAATTATCGATATGGCGCTGCTTGATGAAGTCCGGCGCATCGCCCATCGCCCGCGCGGTATTGTCGAACAGCGCCTGCTGCTGGGCCGGGGTCATCTGCTGGAACAGCTTGCGCGGCTGGGTGAAATAATCGTCGTCATCCTCGCGATAGTTCCAGTGCGCCGCATCGCCGGAGATGCGCAGCGGCGGCTCGGCGAAATCGGGCTGCTCCTGCCACTGGCTGAAGCTGTTCGGCTCATAATGCGGGCGGCGGCCATAGTTGCCGTCCATCCGCCCGGCCCCGTCGCGGTGGTTGCTCATCACCGGGCAGCGCGCGGCGTTGACGGGAATCTGGTGATAATTCACCCCCAGCCGATAGCGCTGGGCATCGGCATAGTTGAACAGCCGCGCCTGCAGCATCCGGTCCGGTGAGGCGCCGATGCCGGGCACCAGGTTCGAAGGCGCGAAGGCGCTCTGCTCCACATCCGCGAAGAAATTCTCCGGGTTGCGGTTCAGCTCGAACTCGCCGACCTCGATCAGCGGATAATCCGCCTTATACCAGACCTTCGTCAGATCGAACGGGTGGAAGCGATAGCTCTCGGCCTCTGCCTCCGGCATGATCTGCACATACATTTTCCATTTGGGGAAATCGCCGCGTTCGATCGCCTCGAAGAGATCGCGCTGATGCGATTCGCGGTCGCCGCCGACCAGCGCCGCCGCCTCCGCGTCCGTCAGATTCTCGATGCCCTGCTGGCTCTTGAAATGGAACTTCACCCAGAAGCGCTCGCCCGCCTCGTTCCAGAAGCTGTAGGTGTGGCTGCCGAAGCCGTGCATGTGGCGATAGCTTTTCGGAATGCCCCGCTCGGACATCACGATCGTCACCTGATGGAAGGCTTCGGGCAGCAGCGTCCAGAAATCCCAGTTGTTGGTGGCGCTGCGCATGTTGGTGCGCGGGTCGCGCTTCACCGCCTTGTTGAGATCGGGGAATTTGCGCGGGTCACGCAGGAAGAAGACGGGCGTGTTGTTGCCCACCATGTCCCAATTGCCTTCCTCCGTGTAGAATTTGAGCGCGAAGCCGCGAATGTCCCGCTCGGCATCGGCCGCGCCGCGCTCACCGGCGACGGTGGTGAAGCGGGCGAACATCTCGGTCTTCTTGCCCACCGCGCTGAAGATCTTCGCGCGGGTGTAGCGGCTGATGTCATTGGTGACGGTGAAGGTGCCGAACGCGCCCGATCCCTTGGCGTGCATCCGCCGCTCGGGGATCACCTCGCGCACGAAATTGGCCAGCTTCTCGTTGAGCCACACATCCTGCGCGAGCAGCGGCCCGCGCGCGCCGGCAGTCAGGCTATCCTGATTATTGGGGACGGGTGCGCCGAAGGCGGTCGTCAGATGCGAGACAGGGCATTGGCCGGCATCGGGGTGAGCTTTGGTCATGATAGGGTCCTCCTCCTGGAAATCCGATGACCAACATTATGCCAGCGCCTTTCATTTGTCCGCTTTATTAAAAGCCTCATTGTGATCGAATTACTAGATCAATGGACAAGCCCGCACGAGCGCGGAAGACATCCACCATGAAGCAAACCATTGGCCACGCCGCCCGCTTCGCGTCATCGGCACGCGAGCGTCCTGCGGATAGCACAGGACACGCCAATCGCCCAGATGATCTAACCATATAGGAATAAGGGAGAAGGAGAGGGAGCCGCGCCCGCCACACCCGGCAGCGCCGCAAGAGGGTGGACCGGACTTAGCCGACCAGCAGGCTGAGGGCGGCAATCCCGCCAGCAACGCCGATCAATGCGGCCGTTAATCCATATTCCATCATCTTCGCGCTCATATCGGCACCGAGCATTCGGCCAGCATGGCCTTTTCCCTTTCGCTGTCCTTCATAGCATTCCGCCGATGACTCTCAGGTTAACCGATGGGCGACTGGCGGGCAGGCACCGCCGCAGACGCGGCGACCCAAAGCCAGGGAAAGAAGGAGCGCGGCCCTCAAGGCCCCGGTAAACCCCCATTACGACCGGGGCGATATCACGACCCCTCATGCTTACACCGGCATGCGCATGCCGGTGGGTGCCAAGAGCAAGGGCGGCTCGCCATTCGATAGTGGCGAGCCGGATTCGCGGATATCCTCGGGGCAAGATGGCGGACGTTCACCACCCGGAGCGCAATGACAACGGAGTCCATACGCCCTTGTCCCGGCATCCCAACCCCGGAGCGCCGCGACCAATGGCTCCATATGGCACTGGAGGCGCGGGCATCCATCCCTTCCAGACCGTCGTCAGAACCGAATAGCGATCCGCCCCGGCCGGCCGGCCTCAATCCTTGTCGGGCACGCTCAGCGAGGCGCCGAAATCGAAGTCGACCGGCTCGGGCATGGCGGCGATCAGCGCCTCGAAGCGGTCGCGCACATTGTCGCGCCAGTTGCCATGGGTGGCGACGTAGAGCTTGTTATGGACGATGGCGTCCACGATCATGTCGCCCACCTCCGTCGGCTCCATCCATGTGTCGGAAACGACCCGCTTGCTGAGCTGCTCCTCCGTCTCGGCAAAACCGCTGCCGGTGCGGAAGCGCGCGGGGCGGTTCTGGCCGGATTCGTGGATGCGGCTCTTGATCGGCCCCGGCATCAGCACGGTGACGCCGATATTGTCCTGCGCCATGCTGTCGCGGATCGATTCGGTGAGGGTGATGACGCCCGCCTTGGCGACGGCGTAGATCGCCATGAAGCTCGGCATCGGCGTCAGCCCGGCGAGCGAGGCGGTGTTGACGATATGGCCGCCGCGCCCGCGCGCGCGCATGCCGGGGCTGAAGGCCATGATTCCGTTGATCGGCCCCATCAGGTTGACGTTGATGCCATAGTCCCAGTCCTGATAGGTCGCCTGATCGAACGGGCCGGAGGGGTCGATGCCGGCATTGTTCACGAGAATGTCCGGCCCGCCCATCACGGCCTCGCACTCCTTCGCCGCCTCGGCCATCGCCGCCCGGTCGGAGACGTCGAGGCGGATGGTGTGGACGTTGCGCCCCTGCTGGCGCTCCTCGAAAAACTGCTTCGCCTCGTCGAGATGGTCCTGCCTTATGTCCGCCAGCACCAGCCGCGCGCCATGATCGAGCAGGCGCTGGGCAATGCCGAAGCCGATGCCGCTCGCGCCACCGGTGATGAACGCGGTTGTTCCTTCGATCTTCATGCGCCTCTCCTGGTTCTCGCAACGGATACGCCAGCTTTGGCCGCTCGGCCGGACAAAATCAACGCCCGCCATGACCTGATCGGCCCGCAAGAGGCCTGACGAGCAGAGCAGAGCGCCCTCCCGCCCCGACAGGCGCCGACCGAAAGGGGGAACCGTCGGCTTATCCGGGCTGCCGGCCAATAAGCACCGGATGCGCGGAAATCCACCACCCTCAGCCCATCGGAACCGAATCGCGATCCGCCCCGGACCTTATCCGCATGACCATGTCTGTGCTCCTGCGAAGGCAGGAGTCCAGGGCAGGAGCGAACCGCGCAGGCGCCCGCGCTCTCCAGCCGTCTCACGACTCCGTGCGCGGATGCGCGGCGCGCCAGGCGCCCGGCCGCTCGAAGCTGCCGCGCCAGATGCCCCGCCGCGCGTTCCGGGCCGCGTCCTCCTGCGTGCGATAGCGGCCATTGCCCCGTCCATCGCCGCTCACCGCCCAGCCCTGCGCCACCAGATCGGCGGCGATATCGCGCGATCCCTCGGCCGAGCAGCGCACCAGCGCACGGCCGAACCGGTCCGATGCGCGCGAGTCGCACGTCAGGCCACCGCGCGCGACGAGGGCGGCGAGCGCCTCGCGCGCCTCTATCCCACAACTCCACTGCGCGCCGTCGCCCGCGCGGCAAAGCTGGTGCAGTTCCACCGCATCGACTCCCTCCAACCGGAGCGCGCGATTGGCGATGCGCAGGCTGTCGCCATCCTGCACATAGACGCGCGCGCCATCGGCATCGGTCAGCCGGTCGGCAGGCGCGCGCATCAGGGCGAGCACCGCCAGTAACGCCGCGAGCAGGAGCAGCGCGCCGAGCCGGCGGACCCAGCGCCTCATCCGGGGGAATGTTGTGGCCATGGCACGGCCATAGCCGATGATCCGCGCGGATTGAATCGGTTCGCCGAAACGCGCCGCTCCGCGCGGCCTTTACTTGCCCTTGATCGACTGGACGGCGGCCAGCGTATTCTTGACGTGGTCCTTATAATCCAGCGCGCTGTGGGCGTAGACGATGTTGCCGGTCTTGCCGATCACATAGGAGGTGCGGTCCGTCTTGCCCGCAAAAGCCGGGTTCTCGCTCTTGAGCGCGACCTGATAATTGGCGATCACCCGCGGCCCGGCGGAGGCGACGGCGAACTTGTCGCGGCACTCCTCGGTCGAGAATTTGGCGAGCTTGTCGATCGGGTCGGCGGACATGCCGATCACCGTCGCCCCGGCCGCCTTGAACTGGTCGGTCGCCTCGGCGAATTCATGCGCCTCGGCGGTGCAGCCCGGCGTGAAGGCGGCGGGGAAGAAATAGAGCACCACCGGCCCCTTCTTGAGCTGGTCGGAGAGCTTGAGCGTGAAGATCTTGCCGGCCAGCGCCCCGCGCGTCTCGAAATCGGGGGCCTTGGAGCCGACGGGCAGGGCCGCGAACGCGCCGGCCGATGCGGCGAAGCCCGCAATGCCGATTGCCGCGGCGGCGGCCGCCAGCCTGAGTGTTGCCATCCGCATCATGCTCTCTCGTCCTTGTCAGTCTTGTCCTGAAACCCAGTCTGCCACAGAATCGCTTGGCCCGCCAGCGCACAGTGGTTACGAGCGGCCATGGGGATCGCCCGCCTCAGCCTCACCGATTTCCGCAATCATGCCGACGCGCTGATCGCGCCCGACGAGCCGATGATCGTGCTCAGCGGCGAGAATGGCGCGGGCAAGACCAACATTTTGGAAGCGCTCTCGCTGCTGGCGCCGGGGCGTGGGCTGCGCGGGGCGGCGCTGCGCGACATGGCGCGGCAGGGCGGACCCGGCGGCTTCGCCATCGCCGCGCGGGTGGGCGATACGCAGATCGGCACTGGCACGCAGGCGGATGCGCCGGACCGGCGGCAGGCGCGGATCGACGGGCGCACGGCCTCGGCCAACGCCCTCTCCGGCCTGCTCGCGGTGAGCTGGCTCACTCCGGCGATGGACCGGCTGTTCCTGGAAAGCCCCGGCGGGCGGCGGCGCTTCCTCGATCGGCTGGTGCTGGCGCGCGACCCCGCTCATGCCCATCACAGCACCCGCTATGAGGCGGCGATGCGCGCGCGCAATGCCCTGCTCGCCGCCGAGGCCCCGCCCGATCCGGCGTGGCTCGGCGCGCTGGAGGCGCAGATGGCCGAGCATGGCGCGCGGATCGACATGGCGCGCCGGGCGCTCATCGCCGAACTGAGCGTGCAGATCGCCGCCAATGCGCAGGCGCTGTTCGCCCAGCCGCTGCTCGCCCTCACCGGCTGGGAGGGCGGCGAGGCGGCGCTGCGGGATGCGCTCGCCGGCGGCCGCGCGCGCGATAGCGCCGCCGGGCGCACGCTCACCGGCCCCCACCGCGCCGATCTTCTGGTGCGGCACGGCGGCAAGGATCAGGAGGCGGCGCTCTGCTCGACCGGCGAGCAGAAGGCGCTGCTGCTCGGCATCATCCTCGCCCATGCGGAACTGTGCCGCGCGCTTGGCGGGCGGCCGCTGGTCATCCTGCTCGATGAGGTCGCCGCGCATCTCGACCCGGTTCGCCGCGCCGCCCTGTTCGAGCGGCTGCGCGCCACCGGCGGGCAGGTCTGGATGACCGGCACCGAGCCGGCCCTGTTCGCCGCGCTCGGCCAGGCGACCCGCCTGCATGTCGAGGCCGGCCGGGTAACAGCGGCGTAAGCGAAGCGCGCGCAATCAAGGCGCAACCGCAACACAGTGCTCCTGCGAAAGCAGGAGCCCAGGGCGATCAGGATCTTCCTCCGAACGGCGTTCACCGGGATGGCAGAGGCTCTCCTTTGCACGCCGTAAAAGCGGCCAATCCGAAGCCAGTGCCGGCGGGCGCAGGGAAGCCCCACGCCAGTCACCCCAGCGCGCGATCACCCGGCATTGTCATGGAAGCCCAATCAGGCGGCGCTATCGTCGCCAGCCTCACCCTGCGCGCCATCCTCGAACCACGCCTCGACCTCACCGTTGAGCTTGATGGTCACGGCGTTGCCATAGCGGTCGCGGCTCTTGCCGGCGGCGACGCGAATCCAGCCTTCGGAGAGGCAATATTCCTCAACATCGGTGCGCTGCCGCCCTTTGAAGCGGATGCCGACACCGCGCTGGAGCACATCCACATCGAAATGCGGGCTGCGCGGGTTGGTGGAGAGGCGATCGGGCGGCGTCTGGGCAAGCGATGTGTCGGACATGGCCTGTGCCATGCCGCACACGTCCCGCGCCGTCAACGCCTCTCCACTGCGCCGCGCCGGTCAGCGGCAGATGCGCACGCGCACCCGCCGGTCGCGCCAGCGGTCCCACCGCCATTCATTATGGCAGCGCACCCGGTGGCGAGAGCGATAGCCATCGTTCCAGCCATACCAGCCGCGGCGATTATGGTAGCGATGGCGCCGGTCGCGCCGATACTCGCGATAGTCGCGGCGCCAGTCGCCTCGATGATCATAGCTGCGGTAACTGATGCTCACGCTGCTGCGGGCCTGCGCCTGCGCGGCCGGCGTGATGGTCAATAACGCCCCGGCCGCCAGAATGGCCGCCCACAGGCTCTTGTTCGGCTTCATGGTTCATCTCCCGATTGTCCGGCAGACGACGCGGCCTTCGCCGTGCTGCGAGCTTGACGGTGCGGAGCGACGGCTGAACCTCCGGCGAATAGTTCGTTCAGAAACGCGCGGGCGACGGCAGGCCGGGCCTCCAGCGCGGCGGGCCGCGCCATCATCGCCTGCACGGGCAAAGAGAGCGCAAATGGGCAGGCCCCGGCTCATTCAACGCCCGTTCAGTGCCCGCCCCCTAGCTGTGCGGCCTTGCCAGTCTGGATCGGGCCAGGGCCGGATCAGAAAGGATGATGTCTGACAGCATTGGATGCCGGGCACATGGGGGAGCCTCCCCACACCGTCGCCCCCACACCGGCGCACTGTCAACGCTATCGCAGGACCATGCCCAGCTTCCTTCCCCTCTCGGTCGCGCTTGCCGCTCTGCTCGTGCCACTGCCCATGGCCGCGACGCCGGCGGCGGACGGCACCCTGCGCGGCACGGACGATCTGGCCGCCATGTTCGCCACCATCAGGAGCCGCATCGCAGAGGCGCAGCCGCATTATCAAGCCACGCGTGACGAGCTTCTGCGCAATCTCGCCGACGCGACCAACCAGATTGCCGGTGAGGCGCTGGCGCAATGGATCATCGCCTCACGGGGCGATGTGCTGCGCGGCGGCGTCCAACCGATCCCGGCGGCGATCCGCGAGCGGCTGGCCGGGCATTTCCCCGCCGCCTTGCTCGACCGGGTGCGCTACCGCGTCGGCATCGGCAACGATCTCGCTTTGCCCTCCCGCGCCTTCCGCGCCAACGCGGCGGCGATCACGCTGGATGAGGTGATCGCCTTCCGCACCGGGGATGCGGCGGCCGACGTGCATCTCTGGGCGCATGAGCTGACCCATGTGCAGCAATATCAGCGCTGGGGCGTGCGCGGCTTCGCGCAGCGCTACACGCTCGATCATGACGGCGTGGAGCGCGAGGCGGAGGCAAACGCCACACGCATCCTCACCGCTCTGGCCGCGCGCTGAACGGGGCAAAGCCCGCCTTAGGACGGCTCGACATTCAGTTGTGGCGAACCGAAAATGATGGATTTTCGTGACCCGGCGCGCAGCGGACTATCGGTCCGTGAGCACCGGAAGCGCGAAAAGGCGCCATTTGCAGGCCGCCATCTCCTGAATGTCGAGCCGTCCTAGCCTTCCCCATCGGTCGATGGTTCGGGCGGCGCGGCGGCCGCCACCGGCACCAGCCGGCCCTCGCGCGCCTGGAAGAAATATTGGCTGCACACCAGCCACCCCTTGAGCGGCCGCAGCGGCAGCAGGCAGCAGAGGATCAGCACCGGCAGCGAGGTCAGCAGATGCACCCACAGCGGCGGCTCCGCCTTGAGCTGGAGCATGAGCGCGAAGGTGACGGCCGGCACGGAGGCGAACATCATCACGAAGAAGGCCGGCCCATCCGCCGGATCGGCATAATCATAAGAAAGCCCGCAGACCTCGCAGCCGTCGCGCAGCGTCAGGAAGCCCTTGAACAGCTTGCCCTTGCCGCAGCGCGGGCAACGGCAGCGCACACCCGTCTCGATCGGCTTGAGCCGGGGCCACTCGCCCTGTGCCATGTCGATCGCGCTGCCAGTGCCGTGCATCATGCCGCCTTTTGAATGATTTGCGCTCCTGCGAAGGCAGGAACCCGGAACGGCAATGAGCCGCCCGTGCGCCTCGGACTCCTGCCTTCGCAGAAGCACGACGTCCATGTCTTACGGACAAGGTCGAGATGCAAGCCCGGTGGCCCGCAAAGGCCGCCGCGCCGCGCTTCCGCTGCTCCCGGCCCCGTCACCCCCGCGTCCCGGACCATGGGAACCACTCTTTTGCCCTATCCTCGCCCGCGCCTCCGACGCGCCATCTCCCAAATGCCGCTCCGGCCCGCACGACCCTGCTCCAACGACACCACACCGTGCTCCTGCGAAAGCAGGAGCCCAGGGCGCATGGGCAGTCCACTTCCGCCACTGCACGTCCCTCGTTCCAACGACACCACGGCCCCTCATTAGGAACCTCGGGGACGGATCACCGTCCCGTTCCGACCACCGGCGACCCGCTCGGCAATCTGGAACCGCCGTTCCATAGAGAGCCGCCATCCCCTAAAATCGCCGACCACCTGCCGCCGCCAGCGCCGAATATGACTGCGCGCGCCCGCCCCCCCCCCGACACGCAAAACGGGGGCGGCGCACCCGGCGCCACCCCCGTTCATGCTCGCTCATATTCGGTCGCGCCGGCTCAGGCCGCCTTGGCGCGGGACTGGCGCTTGCGCTCGTTCGAATCCAGCCAGCGCTTGCGCAGGCGGATCGTCTTGGGCGTCACCTCGACCATCTCGTCATCGTCGATATAGGCGATGGCCTGCTCCAGCGACATCTTCCACGGCGGGGTGAGGCGGATCGCGTCGTCCTTGCCGCTCGCGCGGAAGTTGGTGAGCTGCTTGGACTTCATCGGGTTGACCTCAAGGTCTTCCGGCTTGGCGTTCTCGCCGACGATCATGCCCTCATAGAGCGCCTCGCCCACGCCGACCATCAGCACGCCGCGTTCCTCCAGCGGGCCGAGCGCATAGGCATTGGCCTCGCCCGCGCCGTTGGAGATCAGCACGCCGTTCTTCCGGCCTTCGATCGTGCCCTTATAGGGGCCGTATTTCTCGAACAGCCGGTTCATGATGCCGGTGCCGCGCGTGTCCGAGAGGAACTCGCCATGATAGCCGATCAGGCCGCGCGAAGGTGCCGAGAAGGTGATGCGCGTCTTGCCGCCACCGGAGGGCCGCATGTCCGTCATCTCGGCCTTGCGGATCGCCATCTTCTCGACGACCGTGCCGGAGAATTCGTCGTCCACGTCGATCACGACCGTCTCATAAGGTTCGGTGCGGTGGCCGGCCTCGTCCGTGCCGAACAGCACGCGCGGGCGGCTGATGCCCAGCTCGAAGCCTTCGCGGCGCATCGTCTCGATGAGCACGCCCAGCTGCAATTCGCCGCGCCCGGCGACCTCGAAGCTGTCCTTGTCCTCGCTCTCGGTGATGCGGATGGCGACGTTCGATTCCGCCTCACGCAGCAGCCGGTCGCGGATCATGCGGCTCGTCACCTTGGTGCCCTCGCGGCCGGCCATCGGCGAATCATTGACCGAGAAGCGCATGGAGAGCGTCGGCGGGTCGATCGGCTGCGCCTGGATCGGCGTGGAGACGGCGGTGTCGGCGATGGTGTTGGCCACGGTCGCCACGGCCAGGCCGGCGAGGCTGATGATGTCGCCCGCGCGCGCTTCCTCCACCGGCACGCGGTCGAGGCCGCGGAACGCCAGCACCTTGGAGGCGCGGCCGGTCTCGATGACGTTGCCGTCCATATCGAGCGCGTGGATCGCCTGGTTGATCTTGAGCGTGCCGGAGGTGACGCGCCCGGTGAGGATGCGGCCGAGGAAATTATCGCGGTCGAGCAGCGTCACCAGAAAGGTGAAGGGCGCGTCCACGTCCAGCGCCGGCGGCGGCACATGGTCGACGATTTTCTGGAACAGCGGCTCCAGATTGCCCGAGCGGGCCGCCGGATCGGTGCCGGCGTAGCCATTCCGGCCGGACGCGAAAAGCACAGGAAAATCAAGCTGTTCGTCAGTCGCGTCGAGTGAGACGAACAGGTCGAACACCTCGTCCAGCACCTCCTGCGTGCGCTCGTCGGCCCGGTCGATCTTGTTGACGACTACGATCGGCCGCAAGCCCAGCGCCAGCGCCTTTCCGGTGACGAACTTGGTCTGCGGCATCGCGCCTTCCGACGCGTCAACCAGCAGGATCACGCCGTCGACCATCGAGAGGATGCGCTCCACCTCGCCACCGAAATCGGCGTGACCAGGCGTATCCACGATGTTGATGCGCGTGCCGTTCCATTCGATGGAGGTCGGCTTGGCGAGGATGGTGATGCCCCGCTCCTTCTCCAGATCGTTGCTATCCATGGCGCGTTCTTCCACGCGCTGGTTTTCGCGAAACGTGCCGGACTGGCGCAGCAACTGGTCAACTAGCGTGGTCTTGCCATGATCGACGTGCGCGATGATGGCAACGTTCCGCAGAGCGTCGGGACGATGGCTCATGAAAATCTCTCTAGGTTGTAGCGGGGTCGCACAGCCATGGGAGCCGCGCAAATATCGCGCGGCCCATAGCGAAAAAGCGAAGCCCCCGCAACCGCCCTGCATATTTTGCGCGCAGCAGCCACCTATCCGCAAAATCCGGCACTCCCGCGCCCACCACCAGGCTGTTTGCGCCGAACGGAGCGGAATGCTGGACATTGTCATCAAGATTCGGCCTTTTTGACATGGACGACACCCCCGCAGCCGCTAGAAGTAAGGCAAGGTCGCGAAAATGAGGGAGGGGATCGACTCATGAGTGGAGCCGAAGCGGGAGCAGGCGCGGAAGACTGGGCGGGCGAGACAGGGCGCAACTGGCTTGCCAATCTCCAGAAGTTCGAGAGCATGATCGCGCCGATCGGCGCGGTGCTCATCACCCACGCACAGTTCAAGCCCGGCGAGCGGGTGCTGGACATTGGCTGCGGCGGCGGCGGCACCACCATCAATATCGGCCGCTCCGTCTCACCGGGCGGGCATGCCACCGGGCTGGACATTTCGCAGGAGCTGATCTGGTCCTGCGGCGCCCGCGCCGCCATGGGCACGCCGTCCGACGTGCGCTTCGTCTGCGCGGACGCGGCGACGGCCACCGTCACCGGCGCACCGTTCGATCGGCTCTTCTCCCGTTTCGGCAGCATGTTCTTCGAGGATGCGAAGGCGGCCTTCCGCAACCTGCGCCGGATGGTGCGCGATGGCGGGCGGATCGACCTTGCCGTATGGGCGGCGCCGGAGGACAATGCGTGGATCGCCACGCTGATGGGCGCCATCGCCAAGCATGTCGACCTGCCGGCGCGCGAGCCGCATGCTCCCGGGCCGTTCGCGTTCGCCGATACCGATTATCTGCGCGCGGTGCTGGCGCAGGCGGGCATGGGCGCGGTGGAGATCACCCCCTGCGAGCAGATGCTCCCCATCGGCGGAGCCGGCGCGACACCGGAGGATGCGGCCGAGATGTTGCTCTCCACTCTCTCTATCGGCAAGGCCGCGCAGGCGGGCGGGCCGGACAAGATGGACGCCGTGAAAACGGAGCTGACCGCCGCGCTCGCCGCGCATCATGTACTGGGCAAGGGCAATATGCTTGGCGGCAAGGCATGGATCGTAACCGCGAAAGCGGTGTAGAAGGGGACGACACCAGAACGCGGCCAGCCGAACAAAGCGGCGCCCACGGTATCATGCGGACGACACTGGAGAGGAGTTCCGTCATGCTGACTCACGAACAGAATGAATTGCTGACCCGCGTCGAGGGCGATGCGCCGATGGGCGCGCTGCTGCGCGAATATTGGGTGCCAGCCTGCCGCTCGGCCACGGTCGAAGTGGATGGTGCGCCCTTCCGGGCGCGGCTGTTCGGCGAAAATTTCGTCGTCTTCCGCGCCACGGATGGCCGGGTCGGCTTCATCCAGGAAGCGTGCCCCCACCGCTGCGCCAGCCTCGCCCTGGGCCGCAACGAGGAGAATGGGCTGCGCTGCATCTTCCACGGCTGGAAATTCAACGTCGATGGCCAGTGCGTGGAGGCGCCGACCGAACCGAGCGGGCAGCGCGCCATCTTCGCCGAGCGCGTGCCGGTGCGCAGCCACCCCACGCACGAGGCCGGCGGCATCATCTGGGTCTATATGGGCAAGCAGGCGACCCCGCCGCGCTTCCCCGATTATGAGTTCACCCAGCTTCCCGAGGGCCATGTCCAGCCGACGCGCGGCATCATCCGCACCAACTGGCTGCAAGGGTTGGAGGCGCTGCTCGATTCCGCGCATGTCGGCTTCCTCCATTCCGCCAATCTGGGCAGCGCACGCGGCCGCGCGGTCTTCAAGGACGAGGCCGACTATATGCTGGGCGACGGCGCGCCGGAGTTCGAGTTCATCGACCGACCTTATGGCTTCCGCGAAGGCGCCATCCGCCGGGAGGGCGGGATGAACTATGCGCGTATTCGCGAGGTTTCGCTGCCCTTCTTCTCGTTCATCCCCGCCGCGCCGGGCGGGCCGGCAATCGTCTGCTGCTCCATCCCCATTGACGATGTGACGACGGCGCAATGGTATATCGCCTATGACCCGCATCAGCCGCTCGAACGCGACATGATGAACGCTTATGGCAATACATCGGGCGATCCCGATTTCTTCAATTCCGACATGGGCGGGCCGGAGACGATGTGGCACCAGGACCGTGCGGCGATGAAGGCCGGGCACTGGAGCGGCATCGTCGGACGCGGCAACGCCTATGAGGATTTCGTCGTGCAGGAATCGATGGGGCCGATCGTCGACCGCAGCAAGGAGTTTCTCGGCACCTGCGACAAGGTGATCTACCGCGCACGCCGCCTGCTCCTCGCCGCCATCGAACGCTTCCAGGAGACTGGCGAACGCGCCTTCGCCGGGCCGGAGGTGGACTATGGCCGCATCCGCGCTATCTCCTTCGCCTGCGCACCGGGTCAGGACTGGCGCGAAATCGACGCCTTCGACCCGCCCGCCATCGCGGCGGAATAGGCAACGCGGTTCACCCGAACGGGGCCGTGCATCGTGCGTACGGCGCGACCAAATGCGCGTCTGCGCATGAAGCGATCAAGCAGCCCGTGACCCGGACCACGTCCGTGCCCCTGCGGAAGCTGATGATCGCGCCGCAAAAGGAAGGCTCATCGTGAGCTCTGACCGCTGCCATGCTCCTGCGAAAGCGAGAACCCAGGGCGACACCTCATGCGCGCGGCATACGGTTCCACGCATCGAGCGCGGCGATCTTGTAGGCCTCGGCCAGCGTCGGATAATTGAAGGTGTTCTCGATGAAATAGTCGATGGTGCCTTTGAGGTTGAGCACCGCCTGGCCGATGTGGATCAGTTCCGTCGCGCCTTCGCCGAGGATATGGACCCCCAGCAGGCGGCGCGTGCGCAACGAGAAGATCATCTTCATCAGGCCGCTCTCCAACCCCATGATGTGCCCGCGCGAGGTTTCGCGGAAGCGGGCGATGCCGCACTCATAAGGAATCTTCTTGGCCCGCACCTCCTCTTCGCTCAGGCCCACGGTCGAAATCTCCGGCACCGCATAAATGCCATACGGGAAATAGACCGGCGCCGGCGGCATCGGCAGGCCGAAGGCATGGCAGGCAGCGATGCGCCCCTGTTCCATCGAGGTGGAGGCGAGGCTGGGGAAGCCGATGACGTCACCCGCCGCGTAGATGTGCGGCACCTCCGTCTGGAGCGTTCGCGGATCGACCTTCAGTCGCCCGCGCCCGTCGACGGCCAGACCGCATGTCTCCAGCCCGAGATTCGCCGTAGCGCCCACCCGGCCGGCCGCGAACAGCAGCATCTCGCTGCGGATCGAGCGGCCATCCGCCAGCGTGGTGACGACATGCCCGGTCGCATCCCTGGCCACGCCGGCGAGTTCTGTGCCAAGCCGGATGATCACGCCACGATCACGCAGCTGATGGACGAACTCGTCGATGATCTCACGGTCGATGAAATCGAGGAATGTCTCGCGCGGCTCCACCAGTGTCACCTGCACGTCCAGCGCACTGAAGATGGTGGCATATTCGATACCGATCACCCCTGCGCCGATGACAACGAGACTGCGCGGCACCCGTGGCGCGTCGATCAGCATGTCACTGTCCAGAACGCAGCTTTCATCGAATGGAATATAGTCCGGTCTGAACGGCGTGGTGCCCACGGCGATGAGGAAGCGCTCGCCCGCCACCACCGTCTCGCTTCCGTCCGGCGCGGTGACGGCGATATGGTGCGGATCGATGAAGCGCGCGAAGCCTTCCATGGTGCGCACGCCGTTGCGCTGGAACTGATGCTCCAGCACCTCCACCTCATGCTCCAGCGTCTTGCCGAGGCGAGCATCAAGATCGCTGCCAGCAATCTCCTGCTTCACCCGGTAGGAGCGGCCATAAAAGCCGCGCTCGCGCCAGCCCGTGAGGTTGAGCACCGTCTCCCGCAGCGTCTTGGACGGGATCGTGCCGGTGTGGACCGAAACGCCGCCGACCCGCTGTCGCCCCTCCACGACCAGCACCGCCTTGCCGGCCTTGGCGGCCTGCACCGCCGCACGCCGCCCGGCCGGGCCGCTGCCGATGACGACGAGATCATGGACGACTGCTTTGTCCGCAGGCGCCTCGTCCTGCCCGGCCGCGTCTCCCGCGCGCCCATTCTCCAACTCCGCAGACCGATACATGCCTTGTCTCTTTTCGCTTCCCCGTCGCGGCCGGACATACGGCCGAAGGGCTAAATTTGCTTTACCATGCGCAAGCCGCACGCCCGGCGCAACCGGCCGATGCGCATTGGCAGCGCCGCATGGGCGACCTATAGCGAATGAGCGCCCTTGATCCGGCGTGTCCTAGCGCAATATAACACCGCGAGGAGACAGTGATGGCCACCAGTGCAACGACGACCAAGACCGCCGAGACGCTCGACCTGACACCGCCCGAGCCGGTGCCGGTGGTGACGCCCGAACGCGCCGCGGGACTGGTGCCGATCGACGAGGAAAAGAAATCCAAGCTGGAGGAGCGGGTCGACGGCTTTGTTGAGGAACTGGCCGCGCTGGACGCCAATTCGCCCGAGTTCGGCGCCAAGGTGGACCAGATCACCAATATGGGCCGCAAGGAGATTGCCGAGGCGGCAGGGCACAGCAACCGCTTCCTCGACCGTCCCGTGCGCGCAATGGACAGCGACGCCAATGTCGGCGCCGATCTGGCCGAACTGCGCCGCGTCATCGAGGACCTCGATCCGGGCAAGCGCGGGAACCTGCTGGCACCGCGCAAGCTGTTCGGCATCATCCCGTTCGGCAGCAAGATGCGCAATTATTTCGATAGCTACAAGTCGAGCCAGACGCACATCAATTCGATCCTCGGCAGCCTCGGCTCCGGCAAGGACACGCTCATCAAGGACAATGCCGCCATCGACGTGGAGCGGCAGAACATGTGGGCGACCATGGGCAGGCTGGAGCAGATGATCCACATCGCCAAGACCATGGACACGCGACTGGAAGCCAAGGCGCTGGAACTGGACTCCACCGACCCGGCCAAGGCCAAGGCAGTTCGCGAGAGCGCGCTCTTCTATGTGCGCCAACGCACGCAGGACCTGCTGACGCAAATGGCGGTGACGGTGCAGGGCTATCTCGCGCTGGACCTCGTCAAGAAGAACAATGTCGAGCTGGTGAAGGGCGTCGACCGCGCCTCCACCACCACCGTCGCGGCGCTGCGCACGGCGGTGACGGTGGCGCAGGCGCTGGCCGGGCAGCGGCTGGTGCTGGAGCAGATCACCGCGCTCAACACCACCACGGCTAACATCATCGATTCGACCGGCGAGCTGCTCAAGACGCAGACCGCGCAGATTCACGAGCAAGCCGCGAGCAGCACCATCCCGCTGGAAACGCTGCAACGCGCCTTCCAGAATATCTACGACACGATGGACAATATCGACAGCTTCAAGCTGAAGGCGCTGGAGACGATGAAGACCACCGTCACCACCCTCTCCGGCGAGGTCGAGAAATCCAAGGGCTATATCGCGCGGGCCGAGGGCCAGGCGCGCGCGCAGGCGGCGGTGACGAGCGGCAACAGCCCGCTCACCGCCATCGAGTGATCGGAGCGCCATGGCCAGCGATGTCGATGATCTGATCGCGCGTTCCAACGAGCTGATCGCGCGCACGTCCGAGCGCTACCGCAGCAGCAGCGCGCGCGGCCGGGCGCACAAGCGGCAGGACCTGATGACGCGGCTCAAGCGGATGATCTTCGCCGCCGCGCTGGTCATCGTCGGCGCCGGGCTGTTCGGCTTCATTCAGCCGCTCGGCAGCACCGGGCTGCTCATCGTCATGGCGCTG
>Ga0182736_1000444_pt1 | contig 64801 bp, 63 predicted proteins | sample eDN5th30CKraftBY_FD_128882 | JGI IMG/M metagenome (GOLD analysis project Ga0182736, IMG submission 128882) | Enriched backyard soil microbial communities from Emeryville, California, USA - eDNA 5th pass 30_C Kraft BY (version 2) (version 2) | ecosystem: Environmental > Terrestrial > Soil >... | reverse complement strand
CGGGACGGTGCGCATCGATCCGCTCTTCAACCCGTTCGACGCCGAACGGGTGCAGGGCGCGCAGGTGACCTTCGAGCCGGGCGCGCGCACCGCCTGGCATACCCATCCGCTCGGCCAGACGCTGATCGTCGTCTCCGGCCTCGGCCGCGTGCAGCGCGAGGGCGGCGCCGTCGAGGAAATCCGCCCCGGCGACGTCGTGTGGTTCGCGCCGGGCGAAAAACACTGGCATGGCGCCGCGCCCGATGTCGCCATGACCCATATCGCGCTCCAGGAGGTCAAGGACGGCAAGGTCGTCGACTGGCTGGAGCATGTCAGCGACGTCGACTACCGCGCCTGAAACAATCCACAAGGACTATCCCATGCTTGGAACAGTACTCTACAGTCCTGGCGACATCCGCTGCGAGGAAGTCGCCGAACCGGAAATCCTCCATCCGACCGACGCTATCCTGAAACTGGCGGCCACCTGCATCTGCGGCTCCGATCTCTGGCCCTATCGCGGGCTCCAGCCGCTGAACGGCCCCATGCATATGGGCCACGAATATTGCGGCGTGGTGGTCGAGGTCGGCAGCGCGGTCACGACCATCAAGCCCGGCCAGTTCGTCGTCGGCTCCTTCTGCTGCTCGGACAATACCTGCCCGCATTGCCGCTTCGGCTTTCCCTCCTCCTGCGAGAACCGCGAGTTCATGAGCCGGGCGCAGGCGCCGCTGCTGCGCGTGCCGCTTGCCGACGGGACGCTGGTCGCCACGCCCCATATGCCCGACGACGACCTGATCCCGAGCCTGCTCGCAGTTTCAGACGTGCTCGGCACGGGCTGGTATGCCGCCGATGCCGCCCGCGTCCGGCCCGGCGGCACAGCCGTCATCGTCGGCGACGGCGCGGTCGGCCTCATGGGCGTGCTTGCCGCAAAGCAGATGGGGGCGGAGAGGATCGTCGCCATGAGCCGCCACAAGAGCCGGCAGGACCTCGCCCTCGAATTCGGCGCCACGCACATCGTCTCCGAACGGGGCGACGACGGTGTCGCCCGCGTCAAGGACCTGACGGGCGGCATCGGCGCGGATTCCGTCCTCGAATGCGTCGGCACGCAGGAATCGGTGGCACAGGCGATCGCCTCCGCCCGCCCCGGGGGCTCGATCGGCTTCGTTGGCGTGCCGCATGGCGTGGAACTCGACGGCCAGAAGTTGTTCTTCGCCCAGAAGTCCCTGCTTGGCGGCCCCGCTCCCGTTCGCCGCTTCCTGCCGGACCTGATCGACCTGGTGATGAGCCGCAAGATAGACCCCGGCAAGGTCTTCGATCTCGAAGTTCCCTTGCCGGATGTCGCCGAAGGCTACCGCGCCATGGACGAACGGCGCGCGATCAAGACGCTGCTGCGCCTTTCATGAGGCAGACTGGTTTCCGGTAGATTGCACCGTCAGGTTGACAATCATCAACCCACTGAACATGCTAGTAATCTTTATCCGGGAGGTACTTATGAGCATTTCGATTACTCGTCGCGCCTTTACCATCGGTGCAACCGTCGCAGGATTTGCGGCAGCCGGGTTTTCACCGGCGCGTGCGCAGCAGGCATTCTTTCGCATCGGAACGGGCGGCACTTCGGGGACCTATTACCCCGTCGGCGGCTTGATCGCCAATGCGATCTCGGCAACGGGGCCGGCGGGCGTCGAGGGGCTCGTATCCACCGCGGTATCCTCGAACGGCTCGGTGGCCAATATCAGCGCCATCCAGTCGGGCGCGTCCGAGTCCGGCTTCACGCAGTCCGATGTCGCCTACTGGGCTCACTCGGGAACGGGCCTCTATGAAGGTAAGAGCAAGGTCGACGAACTGCGGTTGATCGCGACGCTCTATCCCGAAACCATCCATCTCGTTGCCCGTGCCGATGCCGGCATCAAGTCGGTGGCGGACTTGAAGGGCAAGCGCGTCTCCCTCGACGAACCCGGCTCCGGCACCATCGTCGATGCGCGGCTCGTGCTCGGGGCCTATGGGCTGACGGAAAAGGACGTCGAGCCGGAATATCTCAAGCCCGGCCCGGCTGGCGAGCGTCTGCAGGACGGCGCGCTGGATGCCTATTTCTTCGTCGGCGGCTATCCGACCGGTGCCATCGTCGAGCTTGCCAGCACCAACAACATCACGCTGGTGCCGATCTCCGGTCCAGAGGCCGACAAGCTTCTGTCAGAACAGAAGTTCTTCTCCACCGACACCGTTCCGGACGGCACCTACAAGAATGTCGGCGAGACCAAGACCATATCCGTTGCCGCCCAGTGGGTGACCAGCGCCAAGCAGGCCGACGACCTCGTCTACAGCATCGTCAAGTCGCTTTACAGCGACGAGACCCAGAAGGCGCTTCAGGCCGGCCATGCCAAGGGCAAGCTCATCACGCTTGAGAATGCGGTCACCAGCGCCGGCATTCCGTTCCATCCCGGTGCGGAGAAGTTCTACAAGGAAGTCGGCGCCCTAAAATAACCCCTTCCAAAAGACTGGCACGGCGGGGCGGAAGGCGAGCTTTCCGCCTCTTCTGTCTGAAAAGTCAAAAAGGGAACCGGCATGAGCGACGGCGGCAGTGACAAGATCAAACTTTCCGGCATGGAATTCGACGAGGAGAAGGCGCGGGAGCTGGAGGAGAAATTCGACTCCGAAATCCGCTTCCGGCCCCTGACGCCGGCTGCCGGCTGGCTCGTCGGCTTCCTGCTGGTCGCCCTGTCGCTGTTCCACTACTACACCGCCGGCTTCGGCCTCCTGCAGGAGATGCTTCACCGGGGCATCCATCTGTCGATGGTGCTGGCGCTGGTTTTCCTGGTCTTCCCCATGGTGAAGACGGGCTATGACGCCCCCGCGCAATCCAGCTTGCTGCGCCCGCTCGGCATATCCGTCTTCGACTGGCTTCTGGCGATCGCCGCCGTGGTGGTCGTGATGCATGTGCCGATGATCCCGCTCGACGATCTCGCCTTCCGCGTCGGCAACCCGACGCGGCTGGACGTGGTTCTCGGCCTCATCCTCATTGTGCTGTTGCTCGAGGCGACGCGCCGCTCCGTCGGCATTCCCCTTCCCATCATCGCCGTGATCTTCATGGCCTATGCGCTGCTCGGGCCCTATATGCCGAGCATCCTCATCCACCCTGGCGCATCCGTCGCCCAGCTCGTCGATCACCTGTACCTGACGACACAGGGCATCTACGGCATCGCCCTCGGCGTCGTCGCAACCTACGTCTTCCACTTCGTCCTTTTCGGTGTCTTCGCTACCCGCATCGGCCTTGGCCAGCTCTTCCTCGACTGCGCGGCATGGGTTGCCGGCCGCTATGCGGGCGGCCCCGCCAAGGTGTCGATCTTCGGCTCAGCGCTGTTCGGCATGATCTCCGGCTCGTCGGTCGCCAACACCGTCACCGTAGGCTCGCTGACCATCCCGGCGATGATCCGCCTCGGCTACAAGAAGCATTTCGCTGCGGCAGTGGAGGCCGCCTCCTCGACGGGCGGACAGGTGACGCCGCCGATCATGGGCGCGGCCGCCTTCCTGATGATCGAGTTCCTGGAACTACCCTATACGACCATCATCCTGGCGGCCATCGTGCCGGCCTTCATGCATTTCTTCGGCGTCTTCATGCAGGTGCATTTCGAAGCCAAGCGTACCGGCCTCAGGGGCCTCAGGCCGGACGAAATGCCCGATGTAGTCGAAGCGTTGAAGCGCGACTGGCCGACGGTCATCCCGCTCGTTGTCCTCATTGGCGTCTTGCTTTCAGGTTTCACGCCCTATCTCGCCGCCTTCTGGGGCATCACCCTGTGCATCCTCGTCGGCCTTCTCAACCCGCGGCGGCGCATGTCGGTGGCCGAGATCGTGGTTTGCCTGCGCGACGGGGCCAAATATGCGCTCGCCGTCGGCGCGGCCGCCGCCACCGTCGGCATCGTGGTGGGCATCGTCACCCTGACGGGCGTCGGCTTCAAGCTGTCCTATATCGTCACGTCGACGGCGGGGCATCTTTCGCTGCTATTCAGCACTTTCATTCCCGAGATGATCTTCTCGACGCAGGGCCTAACGCTGCTGTTCACCCTGCTGATGACCGGCGTGGTGTGCATCCTCATGGGCTGCGGCATTCCGACGACAGCCAACTACATCATCATGGTGACCATCGCGGCGCCGGCACTCGTCATGCTCGGGGTCGAGCCGATCGTCGCCCACTTCTTCGTCTTTTATTATGGGCTGCTGGCGGATATCACCCCGCCGGTGGCGCTCGCGGCCTATGCGGCGGCGGGCATGGCAGGCTCGGACCCGTTCAAGACCGGCAACACGGCCTTCCGGCTTGGCCTCGGCAAGGCGCTGGTTCCCTTCGTGTTTGTCTTCTCCCCGTCCCTGCTTCTGGTAACGAAGGACTTCAACTGGCCGGACTTCTTCCTGGCCTTCCTCGGCTGCATCCTCGGCATCACCTGCCTCGGCGCTGCGCTGTCGCGTTACCTACTGGTTCGCACGCGCCCCTGGGAGAACGCGATGCTGGTGCTGGCCGCACTGCTCCTCGTTGCGCCGGAACTCTATTCGTCGCTGCTCGGCCTCGCCCTTTTCATACCGGTCCTGCTGCGCCATTGGCAGGCGCGCCATTCCGACGAAGCGCAACCCGCCTGAGCCTCGGCGTCGTCGGCAAGGTCAACGGCGGCTGGCGAACGAACGAGTAAGAGGATTGGCACGCGCAAACCAGGCATATTCTTGCTAGGAAGATCGAGCGTTCGGCAACATTCCGCCTAAATACCCCGCCGATTGCCAACCCCTGCACGAAAATACAATGACTTACGTTTGGCCCGGCTCTTGCAGGGTATCTGAACGGCGCGGAGGGAGAGAGCCGCGCCGGTTCACACCACGGGAGGATTTTCCATGAAGCAAATCATGCAACGTATCGCCATTACCGCGATCGCCAGCCTGTCCATCGCCCTGCCGGGCACCTCGGCAAGAGCGGACGAGTTCATCAACATCCTGACGGGGGGCACGTCCGGCGTCTATTATCCGCTCGGTGTCGCGCTGTCGAAGATCTACGGCGACAAGATCGAGGGCGTGCGCACCCAGGTTCAGGCGACCAAGGCCTCGGTCGAGAACCTCAACCTTCTGCAGCAGGGCCGCGGCGAGATCGCCTTCGCATTAGGTGACTCCGTCAAGCTCGCCTGGGAAGGCAATGCGGAAGCCGGCTTCAAGGCCCCGCTCGACAAGCTGCGCGGCATCGCGGCCATCTACCCGAACTACATCCAGATCATGGCATCCAAGGAATCGGGCATCGCCACGCTTGCCGATTTCAAGGGCAAGAGCCTTTCCGTCGGCGCACCGAAGTCGGGAACGGAACTCAATGCCCGCGCTATCCTGACGGCGGCCGGCATGAGCTATGACGACCTTGGCAAGACGGAATATCTTCCCTTCGCAGAATCCGTCGAGCTGATGAAGAACCGTCAGCTCGACGCCACGCTGCAATCGGCCGGCCTCGGCGTTTCCTCCTTCAAGGACCTCGCGACGTCGCTCGACGTGCAGATGGTGTCCGTGCCGGAAGAGATCGCCACCAAGCTTGGCGCGCCCTACATTGCGGCGACCGTTCCGGCCGGTACCTACGAGGGCCAGGACAAGGACATTCCGACCGTCGCTGTCGTCAACTTCCTCGTGACCCATTCCGACGTTTCCGACGAGACCGCCTACCAGATGACCAAGCAGCTCTTCGAGAACCTGCCGTCCATGGTCGCGGCTCACAAGGCAGCCGAACAGATCGATCTCAAGCAGGCCCTGAAGGGCATGCCGATCCCGCTGCATCCGGGCGCTGAGCGCTTCTACAAGGAAAAGGGGCTGCTCTGACGGTCAGGGGCTGTCCATGCGGCGATGGAGGATCGCCGCATGGACACCCAAAACCCAACGATCATCCGGGAGGAACCTATGCACGATACTCATGGACCGGCCGGCGATGCCGCTGCCGAGCTCAGCAAGCATGACGCGCTCGCGGGCGCTTTTCCCGCGACAACGGAAGGGCGTCTGCTTTTTGCCATCGCCTTTCTGTTCTCCATATTCCAGATCGCGACCGCCGCGCATCTGCTCGATCCGCCGAGCCAGCTTGTCCGGGCAATCCACGTCGGCTTCGTCACGGTGCTGATCTTTCCGCTGCTCGCCGCCATATCCGGCAAGAGCAAGGTCATGCGTGCCCTCGCCTGGGGCCTTTCGGTTCTCGGCGCGGCCGTCGCCTTCTATCAATGCTATGAATATGCTGATCTTCTGGTGCGCGCGGGCGATCCCCTGCCACAGGACATGGTCTTCGGGGTCATCGCTATCAGCGTCGTCTTCGCTGCCGCATGGGTGCTGATGGGGCCGGCGCTACCGATCATATCCGGTGTCTTCCTCGCTTATTGCCTTTTCGGCCAGTACCTGCCCTCGCCGCTCAATCACCGCGGCTATGCCTTTTCCCAGGTCATCGACCACATGGCCTACGGTACGGAAGGCATCTACGGCATTCCGACGCTGGTCTCCTCCAGCTACATTTTCCTCTTCATCCTGTTCGGCGCCTTCCTCGAGAAAGCGGGCATGATCCAGCTCTTCAACGACGTCTCGCTCAGCCTCGTCGGGGCGCGGCGCGGCGGCGCGGCGAAGGTGGCGATCATCTCGTCCGCGCTGATGGGCACGATTTCCGGCTCGGGCGTCGCCAATGTGGTCACCACCGGCCAGTTCACCATTCCGCTGATGAAGCGCTTCGGCTACCGCTCGGCCTTTGCCGGCGGTGTTGAGGCCACGGCCTCCATGGGCGGACAGATCATGCCGCCGGTCATGGGCGCCGTCGCCTTCATCATGGCCGAGACGCTGGGCGTGGAATATCACGAGATCGTCAAGGCCGCGGTCATTCCGGCCATCCTCTACTTCGCCTCCGCCTTCTGGATGGTGCATCTGGAGGCCGGCAAGCGCGGACTGCTCGGCCTGCCGCGCAACGAGCTGCCGTCGGCGCGAGCCGCGATCATGGAGGGCTGGTATCTGGTCCTGCCACTCGGTGCGCTTATCTGGCTGCTGTTCTCCGGCTACACGCCGCTTTTCGCCGGCACCGTCGGCCTCGGCTTCACGATGCTTCTCATTCTCGGCAGTTCCATAGCCATCGGCCTTCCCTCGATGGTCGTGCGGGCCATCTTCTGGATGGGCCTCGGCCTCGTGGCCGCCAGCTTCTTCGAGTTCGGCATCAAGGTCGTGATCCTCGCCCTGGTGGCGCTGATCATCGTCAACGCGCTGTGGAAGGGCGGCCGGGAAACGCTTGCCGTCTGCCGCGACGCGCTTGCCGAGGGCGCCAAGACCGCCCTGCCCGTGGCCATCGCCTGCGCGCTTGTCGGCATCATCATCGGCACCATGACACTGACCGGCGCGGCCAACACGTTCGGCCAGTTCATCGTCTCGGTCGGCGGCAAGAGCCTCTTCCTGTCCCTGCTCCTGACGATGGTGACGTGCCTCGTGCTCGGCATGGGCATCCCTACGATCCCGAACTACATCATCACGTCATCGATTGCGGGGCCGGCGCTTCTCGAGCTCGGCGTGCCCCTCATCGTCAGCCACATGTTCGTGTTCTATTTCGGCATTCTCGCCGACCTGACGCCGCCGGTGGCGCTCGCCTGCTTCGCCGCCGCGCCGATCGCCCGCGAAAGCGGCCTGAAGATATCCATCGAGGCCATCAAGGTCGCGGCGGCCGGCTTCGTCATCCCCTTCATGGCGGTCTATTCGCCCGCGCTCATGCTCCAGGACGGCGGGGCACTCGCTGCCTCCTTCGGCTATCCGGCCGCGGTCGCTTATATCGTCGTCAAGACGGGCTTTGCCATCGCCCTGTGGGGGGCCGCGGTGGTCGGCTTCGCCGCCGTCCGGCTCACGATCGCCGAACGGGCGCTCGCCACCATCGCCTCGTTCAGCATGCTCGCGGCGCTGCCCCTGACGGATGAAGTCGGCTTTGCCCTCGGCGCGCTCTTCGCCTTTCTCATCTGGCGCAGGGCAAAGGCGGCGGAGCCGCCGGCAACCACGCCGCGTCCGGCATGAGCATGTCGGTCTGCATCGCCGGCGGCAAGGCTATCGCCGTTGCCGCCGGCCTCTTCACCCTCAGCTGGACCCATTCGGTGGAAAAGATCGCCTGGCAGGAAAGCTGGACGGCGACGAAGGAAGGGCTGGTGCTGAAGGAGGCGCGTGTCAAGGGATCGGGCGCCGGGATGGAACCGGGCGACGGCGCGCGGCGACAGGACGGCTGGTGGGTGTGGGAGCCGCATGTCCCGCCGCTGCCGGAACTCGTGCTCGCCGCATCCGGCGCGACCGTTTCCGGCTGGACGCTCTGCGATGCGGGCGGTTGCCGGGAATTCGGCCGGAAGCCCCAGGCATCCCTCGTGCTGCGCCCCTGCACGGGCGTAGAGGCCGGAAAGGAAACCGGAGAGTGAAACCCGCGCGTGAATCGGGCCGGCCTTGCCATTCTCCTGTTCTTTCCGTCCGGAACTGGCGTTAAGGTCATGGACAAGAGGACACAAGGACGGATTGGCCCGAGAATGACGCGCACCATCGGTCGCATGACGATCGGCATGCTCATCGCAACGTGCATCGCGCCGTTCGTCGCCTACGATCTTGCGAACGGCGTGGCGGTCGGCTCGCTCGAAGGCCAGCTCCAGCGCAGCCTCGTCTTGACCAACCGGGCGATCGAGACGGAGATCGAGCGCTTTCGGTATCTGCCGAAGGTGGTCGGCGAGGATGCACGCATCCGCGCGGTGGCCGGCCCCGACCGCAGCAATGCCTCGCTTGCCGCCGCCAACCGCTATCTGGAAACCATCGTCCGGGAGGCTGGCCCCGCCGATCTCTACGTCCTGGATGCGCAAGGCATCACGCTTGCGGCAAGCAACCATGCGACGCCGGAGAGCTTCGTCGGGCATGACTACAGTTTCCGTCCCTATTTCCGCAATGCGATCCTCAAGGGCGAAGGACGCTACTATGCGATCGGCGTGACCACCGGGAAACCGGGATATTTCCTCGCCTCTAGGATCGACAGTGCGGGAAAGCCGCCCATCGTGGTCGTGGTCAAGGCGGACCTGTCGCCGCTGGAACTGGCCTGGGAAGCGGCCGGCGTGCAGACCGCCATCGCCGACCAATGGGGCATCGTCTTCCTGTCGGGCAATCCGGACTGGAAGTACCGGCCGCTCGTCCCGCTCGGGCCGGAGGCCTCGGGACGGCTTGTCGCCGAGCGCACCTATGAAGGCGCGGATCTCGCGGCGCGCCCGCCGATCCTGCCGGACGACGCAAGCCTGCCTTTGCCCGCAGCGGAAGGCCCCGCCCTCATGCTCCGCGAGGGCAAGAACCGCCTGCTTGCCCGCTTCTCAACGGTCGAGCCGGACGGCTGGCGCGTGCTGGCGGCCACCAGCACCGCCGATACCGCCAAGCTTGCCGGCTTCTGGGCGCTCGCCACGCTGATCGCCGGCCTCCTGGCAACCGGCGCCCTCTACTTCCTCCACCAGCGCGCCCAGTTCATCCGCATGCGGCTGCGGCAGGGCCAGTTGCTCGAGCGCATGGTGGCCGAGCGCACGCAGGATCTGGCTCTGGAAATCGATATGCACCGGAAAACCGAAGAGGAACTGCGCCGCACGCAGGAGGGCCTCATCCATTCGGCGAAGATGGCGGCCCTCGGGCGCATGTCGACGGCGATCGTGCATGAAGTGAGCCAGCCGCTTGCCGCGCTCGACGCGACGCTTGCAACGGCCGGCGTGCTGGCCGGCAAGCAGGCAGCAGAGGCCACGGGCGAGCGCATCGTCGACGCGCGATCCCTCGTCAAGCGCATGCAGCGCACCGTCAAGCACCTCAAGACCTTCGCGCGCAAGGATGCCTCGGAGCTGGAGGACGTCTCCATCGACACGGTCATCCGCAACGTGTTGGACCTTGCCGCCCCACGCACGAAAACCCTCGGCGTTACGCCGCTCATCGAGGCCGAGACCCCCTCGCCCGTGGTAAGGGCCGTCGCGCTGAAGCTGGAACAGGCGATGCTCAATCTCCTGCTGAATGCGCTGGACGCGGTGGAAGAGCGCCCCGATCCGTCCATCGTCATCCGGCGCACGCAGGACGAGGCTCACGTCGCGGTGGCGATCGTCGACAACGGGTCCGGTATCGCGCCGGAACATCGCGGCCGCATCGCCGAGCCTTTCTTCACGACGAAACTGACAGGGGAAGGCCTCGGCCTCGGCCTGTCGATTGCCACCACGATCGTACGGGAATGCGGCGGCGAGATCCGCTTTGCCGAGGTGCCGGGCGGAGGAACCTCCGCAACCATCCGCGTGCCGCTCGGCAAGCGCGACACCGGCCGCCTGGAGGCGGCACAATGAGCCGCGGCCGCATCCTGCTCGTCGACGACGACCGCGACCTCCTGAAGGCCGCGGCGGACTGGCTTGCCGTCAGCGGCTTTTCGGTCGACGCGTTCCACCGACCGGAAGAGGCCTTCACGGCGGCGCTGCGCGAGGAACCGGACGTCGTGGTCACCGACGTGCGCATGCCCGGCATCGACGGGATGACGCTTCTCAACTCGCTGACCCGCCGCAGGGGTGATCTCCCGGTGGTCCTCATCACCGCCCATGGCGATGTGGGCCTTGCGGTGCAGGCAATGAAGCAGGGCGCCGAGGATTTCCTGGAAAAGCCCTATGACGCCGACCGGCTTCTCTCCGTGCTGGACAAGGCTGTCGAGAAGCGGCGGATGAAGCAGGAGATCGCGCGCCTGCAAACCCTTGTCGGCGCGCGGGAAGAGCCAGACTCCATCGTCGGCGACAGCCCGGCGATCCGGACCCTGCGCGAACGTGTGGCAACGCTCGCGGACGTGGATATCGATGTCCTGATCATCGGCGAGACGGGCACAGGCAAGGAACTGGTCGCCCAGGCACTACACCGGCTCAGCCGGCGTGCGAAAGGCCCATTCGTCGCGATCAATTGCGGCGCACTGCCGGAAGCCATTTTCGAGAGCGAGGTCTTCGGACATGTGAAAGGGGCCTTCACCGGCGCCATCGCCGACCGCGAGGGCAAGTTCGAGCACGCCGCGGGCGGAACTGTGTTCCTCGACGAAATCGAGTCGATGCCCCTCGGCTTGCAGGCAAAGATCCTGCGTGTATTGCAGGAGCGGGTCGTGGAACGACTCGGCGAGAACCGTCCGAGACAAGTCGACGTGCGCATCGTGGCGGCAGCCAAGAGCGACCTTTCGGCCGATATCGCCGCCGGACGCTTTCGCGAAGACCTCTTCTACAGGCTGGCAACCGTGGATATCCGCATTCCGCCGCTCCGTCAGCGGCGGGGCGACATCGGTCTCCTGTTCGGGCATTTCGCATCCCTTGCGGCGTGCCGCTACGGCCGCCCCATCCGCCCGGTCCCCGCCGAGCGGGTCGCGCAACTGCAACAGCAGGAATGGCGGGGAAATGTCCGCGAACTCAAGTCGCAGGCCGAGCGCTTCGCTCTCGGCCTCGACGAGCCCGTCGCGGCGGCAGACAATGAGCCGTTCGGGGCCGATGCACTCACCTTGCCGGAACGGATGGCGTCCTATGAGGCGCATCTCATTTCCGAGGCCTACAATCTTAGCGAAGGCAATGCGGTCCGCGCGGCCGCAAGCCTCGGCATTCCGCTGCGCACATTCAACGAGAAACTGGCCCGCCGTGGCCTGACGGACCTCCGCAAAAGACGGTCACAGGTCGATGACGACCGATAGCCAGGCGAAGGTTGCCGCTACCTCTATTTTGCCACCAGCGGAATGTTTTCGCGGAAGATGATCTCCATGCTCAACGGTGGGCATGCAAGTCCCGCCGCATTGATTGGCGCAGAGGTCGCGAACTGCCCAAGCGCCCGGGCGATCACCTGATCTGGATCGGAATTGATGACGGCGTCCATCGTGCCCTCGATCAGGAAGCGGCGCGTGTCGGCGGTCAGTCCGTGTCCGATGAAGACCACGCTGTCGCCCTTGCCGCGTTCGCGCAGAGCCCGCGCGATCCCATCCGACGAGCCGCCGACATTGTAGATGCCGACAAGATCGGGGTTCTGGTCGATCAGCGACAATGTGTGCCGATAGTTCTCGTTGCGGTCGTCGTGGCCCTCGCGCATTCCCACCACGCGCAAGCGCGGATAGGTCTCTTCGAGAAGGCCGAGAAAGCCGAGTTCGCGTTCCGAATGGGTGCGGTATGTGCGGCTGCCGGCGACAAGCGCAACGCTGCCCTCCCGCGAGCCGCAGAACCGGCCAAGCAGATAGGCCGCCGTGCGGCCGGCCGCGTGATTGTCCAGGCCGACATAGGCCTCGCGGGCCGGATGGATCATGTCGGAGACGATGGTGACCAGACGGGTTCCCGCCGCGCTCACCTCCTCGGCCGCCTCGCGCACCAGCGGATGATCGATCGCCATGAAGGCGATGCCATCGGCCCATTTGGAATGGAGCCGTAGCGCCGCCGCTATGGCCGCGGCGTTGAAGCTCTCGATGAAGAAGCATCGCACGGGGCTTGCATCGCGGCGGCCGGTCTCCGCCACGTCCCGGACCTTCTCGCCCAGCAGCTTGAGGTAGGGATTACCGCCCATCGGCAGCAGGAAGGCGACATGGGCGGGACGCGGGGCGGAAAGGAGGTCGCGCTCCTCCCCGCTGAGATAGCCGAGGCCCACCGCAGCAGCCAGAACCCGCTCCACCGTGCGCGCCTTCACCCCCTTGCGGCGGTTCATCACGCGGTCGACCGTTGCCAGCGAAACGCGCGCGGCGGCGGCGACATCGTTCAGGGATGGATTTCCCGACCTGACCACATTCACCTCAAATCACCTCAATTTTTGCTGTTTGACCTGAGGCTTTCCGTTTCTTACCGTATTGTCAAGAGGAGGAGATTATCCGGCATCCGTGTGGGGCGATCGCGGGATGATCACATCAATTTCACTCAGGGAGGATCTCATGAACCGCAAGTCATTCGACATTACACGCCGCGGCGTGATGGGCCTCGGCCTTGGCGCCGGCGTGGCCCTGTTCGCACCGGCCATCGTGCGCGCGGAACCCGTTTCGCTGCGCTATGGCCACAACAACGAGCCGGCAAGCGTCGCCGGCGCCCAGGCGGACTGGTTCGCCGAGGCAGTCGGCAAGCATTCGAACGGCGACGTCAAGGTCGAGGTCTTTCCCTCCTCGCAGCTCGGCAAGCTCCAGGAACTGGCCGAGGCAGTCTCGCTCGGCACCATCGCCTTCTCGCACAACACTGCCGGCGGCATCGGCTCTCTCTACGAGCCCTTCGCCGCGCTGGATACGCCCTATCTCTACCGCGACATCGATCACCTGATGAAGGTGATGGACATCAATTCGCCGGTCATGCAGGAGCTCAACGAGGGCCTGATCCAGGCGGCGAACTGCCGCGTCATCTACGCCCACTATTTCGGCCGCCGGAATCTCACCTGCAACAAGGAGGTCAAGACGCCCGCCGACCTCGCCGGCATGAAGATCCGCGCCGTGCCGTTCCCGATCTATCAGGCCGCCGTCGAGGGGATGGGCGCGGCGCCCGTTCCGGTCGACTGGTCGGAAGTGCCGACCGCCCTTGCGACCGGCGTCGTCAACGGCCAGGAGAATCCGGTCAACGTCATCCTCAACGTCAAGCTCTACGAAGTGCAGTCGCACCTCATGCTGACGGGCCACATGTCAAATGCCGAAGTCGTCGTGATGAACGAGGATGCATGGCAGGGCCTGTCGGACGCCCAGAAGGACGCCGTCGCGAAGGCCTCGCTGGATATCCGCGACCGCGCGACCAAGGCAATCGAGGACAATGAGGAAAAGGACACCCAGGCGCTGCGCGACAAGGGCATGAAGGTGATCGGCCCGGCGGACGGCCTCGATGTCGATGCCTTCCGCGCCTCGGTCGGCAAGGTCGTCGAGGAACGTTTCGGCGAGAAGTTCGGCGCGCTCTACGAGAAGATCAAGGCGATCGCCTGATCCTCATCCGGCCCGAAAGGACAATCAGATGATGAACGAAACGGCAGGCATGCCGGGCGGCAGGTTATTGGCGACCATATCCAGGGCATGCCTCAATCTCGGCATCCTCCTGCTCGCCATGATGAGCATGCTCATCGTTGCTCAGGTCCTGGGCCGGAACCTCTTCGACCTCGGCATGCCCTGGGCGGACGAGCTTTCACGCTTCTGCGGCGTGGCGCTCGTCTTCCTCGGCGTGCCGCTGCTGGCACTGCGCGGCAGCCATGTCGCCGTCGACATGGTGCCGACCATGCTGCCGCCCGCCGGCCGGCGGGCCTGCGCCCTGATCGTCGAGACCATGGTCCTTGCCTTCGGCGCAATCTCCGTGTGGTCGATCTATGCCTTCCTGTCGCGCGCCTGGAAGTTCGCCACGCCCACCCTCGGCATTCCGAACTGGGTCTACTACACGCCGGCGGCGATCGCACTGGCCCTACTCACGATCATCACCGTCGCCCGGATAGCAGCCTTGCTGCGCGGCGCCGACCTGTCACACGACGAGCCCGGGGTTTCGCCGTCATGAGCCTGCTCCTCATCGCCCTCTTCGCCGCCGGGCTTATCGTGGGCGCGCCGATCGCGGTCGCGCTCGGCCTATCGTCTGCGATCACGATCCTCGCCTACGGACTACCAATCCATGTGCTCGCACAGCGCGGCGTCAACGCGCTCGACTCAACGCCGCTGCTGGCGGTGCCGCTGTTCATCCTGGCCGCGAGCCTGCTGAGCTCGATCGGCGTGACACAACACATCTTCGACCTGATCCGCATGCTGGTCGGGCGCATCCGCGGCTCCTTCGCCCAGGTGGCCATCCTCGTGAGCCTTATCTTCTCCGGCGTTTCCGGAGCGGCACTGGCCGACATCGGCGCTCTCGGCAGGATCCAGATCGACGAGATGGTCCGCCAAGGCTACAAGAAGAACTTCGCGGCAGGCCTGACCATCGCCGCGGCGACGATCGGCCCGATCTTCCCGCCATCCATTCCGATCATCATCTATGCCAGCGTTACCAACGTCTCGGCGGTTCAACTGCTTATCGCCGGCGTCGTTCCCGCGATCCTGATCACCCTGTTCCTCATGCTTCAGGTCGCCGTAATGGCGCGCCTTTACGACCTGCCCCGCGATACCGTGAAGCCGACGGTGCGTGAGGTCGCCGCAAAGGCCGTGATCTCCTTCCCCGCGCTGCTTGCGCCGCTTATCCTGATCGGCGGCCTGCTCAGCGGCTATTTCGGCCCGACGGAAGTCGCCGGCGTGACCGTTGCCTATGCGCTCCTCATCGGCGCTTTCATCTACCGTTCGCTCACTCTGAAGGCGATCCTGGACGGTTTGAGGGAGACGGTCGAGGCGACCGCGAGCATCCTCTTCATCGTCTCGACGGCTGCCGTGTTCGCCTGGGTGCTGACGCTCGACCAGGTGCCTGCAAAGGCCGGCGCCCTGCTGCTCGGCCTTTCCGACAGCCCCTTCGTGCTGCTGCTGCTGGTCAACCTGCTGCTGCTGATCGTCGGGATGTTCCTAGAATCGATTGCCGCCATCCTCATCATCGCGCCGATCGTCGCGCCCACCCTGCACGCGGCGGGCGTCGATCCGCTCCAGCTCGGCATTGTCTTCGTGCTCAACCTGATGATTGGCCTGCTGACGCCGCCGGTGGGCATGAGCCTCTACATGGTGTCGATCATTGCCAGGATGCCGGTTCATTCGGTCGTGCGCGGCGTCCTGCCCTTCTTCATCCCGCTGATCCTGTCGCTGCTTGTGGTCACGGTCGTACCCGCGGTGTCCACCTGGCTGCCGCATCTCATTTCTCAATAGGACACTTCCATGAGCAAGTTTCTCGGGCCAATCCGCCAGCTCGGCTACGTCGTCGACGACATCGAAGCGGCAATGAAGCACTGGTACGACGTGATGGGTGTCGGTCCCTGGTACTACAATCCACGCGTGCCGATCGAGGATTACCGCTACGACGGCAAGGCCTACGACGTGCATAATTCGGTGGCGCTGGCCAATAGCGGTTATGTCCAGGTCGAGCTGATCCAGTGCCGCAACGATGCGCCGTCGATGTATCGCGACTTCCGACAGGCGGGCCATCGCGGGCTTCAGCATGTCGCCTACTGGACGCAGCAATACGACGCAGACCTCGCGGCTATGGAAGCCGAAGGCTTCAAGGTCAGGATGAGCGGCAAGGTGGGAGAGAGCGGCCGCTTCTGCTATTTCGACCGCGAGGCCCATCCGGGCACGGTGATCGAGCTCTCCGAGGTCATGGGGCCGAAGGGCCGCATGTTCGACCTCATTCGTGCGGCATCGGAAGGTTGGCACGGCAATGACCCCGTCAGGCCCTTCCCCGACCTGTCGGTGATCTGAGCATGAGCGCCGAACGCATAGAGGCGTCCTACCTGATCGAGACGCCGCTCGATCCGCGCAGGATCGCCGACATCATGGCCGGCGAACAGTCGAGCGGCACCTTCGTGCGCGTCGCCAGTGAGACCGACGAACTGCGCGAGCGCGCCGCCGCCGAGGTCCTTTCCGTCGAGGAGTTGGAGCCTGCCCAAGCGCCTAGCCTTACAAGCGCCTATCTCGAGCGCAAGCCTATCGGTGGGCCCTGGCGGCGCGCGCATGTGCGCGTCGCCTTCCCCGTGGCGAATATCGGCGCCAACCTGCCGACGCTCGCGGCGACCGTTTCCGGCAACCTCTACGATCTCGGCGAAGTCACCGGCCTGAGGCTCATCGACGTCGCGCTGCCGCAGGCCTATCGCAACCGCTTCGAGCAGCCCGCCATGGGCGTTGCCGGAACGCGCCGCACAACCGGTGTCCATGACCGGCCGCTGTTCGGCACGATCATCAAGCCCAATGTCGGCATGCGCTCGCACGAGATCGCCGATGTCGTGGAGCTTCTCTGTGAGGCCGGCATCGACTTCATCAAGGACGACGAGGTCTGCGCCAATCCGGACCATGCCCCGATTGCCGAGCGCGTGCCGGCCGTGATGGCCAAGGTCCGGGCGCACCGGGACAGGACCGGCAAGCATGTGATGGTGGCCTTCAACATCACCGACGAGACCGACGCGATGCGCCGCCATGCCGATCTGGTCGAGCAGGAAGGCGGTTCCTGCGTCATGGCAAGCCTCAACTGGTGCGGCCTATCCGGGATGCAGACATTGCGCCGCGCGACAGGGCTGGCCGTCCACGGCCACCGCAACGGCTACGGCGCCCTCGCCCGCCACCCGGCGCTTGGCATCGGCTTCGACGCCTATCAGGCGCTCTACCGGCTTGCCGGCGTCGACCATATGCACGTCCACGGCATCGGCGGAAAATTCTCCGACGCGGCGGAAGAGGTGAAAGCCGCGGCGCGCCGCTGCCTTCAGCCGCTGGCGGCCGACGCTTCCGGCGACGGCGATATCGTCATGCCGGCGTTTTCGTCCGGCCAGTGGGCCGGCACCTTGCCGGTGACGCTCGATGCGGCGGGCTCCGCCGACTTCATGTTCATGGCGGGCGGCGGCATTCTCGCCCATCCCGACGGCCCGGCTGCCGGCGTCCGTAGCCTGCGCCAGGCCTGGGACGCCATCTGCCTCGGCCAAACCCTTGAAAGCGCCTCATCTTCGCAGAGCGAACTTGCGGCCGCCCTGCGATTCTTCGGTTCCTAGAATGGCGCGGATCGTGTTCATCGGCGACGACTTCACGGGCGCGTCGGACACGCTGGCGACGCTTTCGGAGCGCGGCGCGAAGGCGCGCCTGTTCCTGGACATGCCGAAGGCCGAGGAGACCGCAGGCCTCGACGCCGTTGGAATAGCGACCGATCTCAGAGCCCGGTCGCCCGAGGAGATTGCCACGCGGCTGGGTGCGATGGCGCCTGCCCTGCGCGCGCTTTCACCACGGTTCGTGCACTACAAGATCTGCTCGACGTTCGATTCGGCGCCGCAGACCGGTAGCATCGGCGCTGCCGTGAAGACGCTTGAAGCGACGCTTGCCCCGTCACGCACGATCGTGGTCGGCGGTCAGCCGAGTCTCGGACGCTACTGCCTCTTCGGGACGCTCTTCGCGCGCGCGCCGGACGGTGAGGTGTATCGGATCGACCGGCACCCCATCATGAGCCGTCACCCGGTCACGCCGATGGACGAGGCGGACTTGCGGGTTCACCTGGCCAAACAAGGCGTGGAAGGTCTTTCCCTGACGGGCCGCAAGACGTTGGACACCGCCCTGAAAACGGGCCGAACCCTGATCGACGCAATCGAACAGCCGGATATCGACCGCCTCGGGAAACGGCTGGCGGAAATCGACGATCAAGAAGGACCACTACTCCTTGTCGGCGCCAGCAGCGCGGCCGAAGCGCTTTTTCCCGGGGATCCCTTGACGGAACCGAACACGGCCTCGGCTGTGTGGGAACGCGGCCCGATCCTCGCCGTAGCCGGCAGCCGCTCGTCGGCGACGGCGGTTCAGGTAGCGGCCGCCGACAGCTATGAACGTCTCGCGCTCCGGCGGGAGGACCTCAGCCGTCAGGAAGAGCTCGCAAGCCGATGCGCCGGCCGGATCGAAGCCGGTGCGAACGTGATGATCCACCTGAGGCCGAATCTCGACTATGGCCGGACTCCGGCCGCACTGTCCGATTGGCTGGCCCGGCTGACCGGGTCGATCCTGTGCCGGTGCAGCGTCGCCGGCATCGCGGTCGCCGGCGGCGACACGTCCAGCGTGCTCGTGAAACAACTCGGGTTCAGAAGTCTTTCATTCATCGAGCGCGCAGGCCCGGGCGTCGCCGTCTGCCGGGGACATGCAACCGGGAGCCCACTCGACGAAACCGTCCTCCTGCTGAAAGGCGGACAGGTCGGTGCGACCGACCTGTTCGAGCGCTTTGCGGCGCGATTTCCCCGGTAGCTCCGCGGACGGACAGACCGACAACCTTGGCTGAGGCACGGCTGCCTCGCGGCAGGATCGCCATTGCCATTCCGACCCACCCTTGCCGATCCGCAAAATCGGGCCATATCGCTTCAGGAGGTTCACCGGAGCGAAAGCAATTTTCCGTCGCGCGCTACCCATCCTGCTGATCCCGTTAAGCGGCTGTTCCGGCGTTCAGTCGGCGCTCGCCCCCGCGGGTGAAGAGGCGGTCGCGATCTACCGGCTCCTTCTCCTCATGGTCGTCGGCGGCACGCTGATCTGGCTTGCGGTCATGGGATTGCTTCTTCACGCCGCAAGGCGGCGGAGCGCCCGATGGACCGCGCAAGAGGCCGGCCGGTTGATCCTCTTCGGCGGCGTCGCCTTTCCTGTCGTCGTACTGCTCGCCCTGCTTGCCTACGCCGTCTGGCTGATGCCGGCGATCCGGCCCTGGTTCGCGCGACAGGCAACGAAACCGGAAATGATTGAGGTGACGGGCGAACAATTCTGGTGGCGCATCCGCTATCCGGCGGGCGGCGGCATGCCTGCCTTCGAGACGGCAAACGAGATGCGCCTTCCCGTGGGGGAGCGTGTCACCTTCTCGCTCGAGGCTGCCGATGTCATCCACTCCTTCTGGATCCCTGCGCTCGGCGGAAAGATGGATATGATTCCCGGGCGCACGAATACGCTGTCGCTTCTGCCGACGAAAACGGGCGTCTTCCGCGCGCCCTGCGCGGAATTCTGCGGCACCGCCCATGCGCTGATGGCCTTTTCCGTGATCGTCATGGAGCCCGCCGATTACTCGGCTTGGCGGCGCGCACAGACCGCCGGCAACAGGTCGGGCGGGAGCGAAGGGGAACGGCTCTTCGCACATCACGGCTGTGCGGGCTGTCACGGCATAAGAGGCTTGACGCCGCCCGCGAGCCTGGGACCGGACCTCACATTTTTCGGCCAACGCCAGACGGTCGGGGCCGGCACCCTTGCCAATACGCGCGAAAACGTAACCCGCTTCATCCGCAATCCCGCTGCCGTGAAGCCCGGTGCGAAGATGCCGGCCTTCGACATGCTGCCGGACGAGGACATTGCCGACATCGCCGAATATCTCGTGGGGCTCGAATGACCGACGCGGCCCGACCCGAACCTTCGACGGAAGAACGCAAGTCTCAGGAAGCCGAGCTTCGTGCGGTCTGGCGAACGCCGTCCGGCTGGCGCTACTGGACCTCCGTCAACAACACCGAGATCGGCCTGTGGTATGGCGGGGCCGCCTTCTTCTTCATGCTGTTTGCCGGCGTGCTCGCCCTTCTGGTGCGCGTGCAGCTTGCCGTGCCCGATAACGACTTTCTCTCCGCGGAAACATTCAACCAGGCCTTCACCCTGCACGGCACCGTCATGATGTTCCTCTTCGCCGTGCCGATCTTCGAGGCGGTGGCGATCTTCCTCCTGCCTTCCATGCTCGGCGCGCGGGAACTGCCCTTCCCTCGCCTTTCCGCCTTCGGCTTCTGGAGCTTCACCCTCGGAGGCGTCTTCGTCTGCGGCTCCATTTTCTTCGGCGCGGCACCCAATACCGGCTGGTTCATGTATCCGCCACTCGCCACCGACAAGGAATATTCCGGCATCGGCGCCGACATCTGGCTTCTCGGGCTTTCCTTCATCGAGGTTGCCTCCATCGCTGCGGCCGTCGAGCTGATCGTCGGCATCATGAAGTGCCGCGCACCCGGCATGCGCGTCAACATGATGCCGCTCTTCGCCTGGTATCTCCTCATCGTCGCCGGCATGATCCTCTTCGCGTTCCCGCCGCTGATTGCCGGCGACATTCTCTTCGAGATGGAGCGGATGTTCGACTGGCCGTTCTTCGACGCGGCGCGCGGTGGCGATCCGCTGCTCTGGCAGCACCTGTTCTGGATCTTCGGCCATCCTGAGGTCTATATCATCTTCCTGCCGGCCATTGCGCTCATGGCGATGATCGTGCCGACCTTCGCGCAACGTCCCATCGTCGGCTATTCCTGGATCGTGCTCGCCGCCGTCGGCACCGGCTTCCTGAGTTTCGGCCTGTGGGTGCACCACATGTTCACGACGGGCCTGCCGCAGATATCGCTCGCCTTCTTCTCCGCCGCGTCGGAGGCGGTGGCAATCCCGACCGGCGTGCAGATCTTCGTCTTCATCGCCACCATGCTCGCCGGCCGCGTGATCTTTTCCGTGCCGATGCTGTTCGGCGCGGGCGGCCTTGCGATCTTCATCATCGGCGGGCTGACGGGCGTCATGGTCGCGCTGGTCCCTTTCGACTGGCAGGCGCACGATACCTATTTCATCGTCGCCCACCTCCATTACGTGCTGATCGGCGGCATGCTCTTCCCGGTCGTCGCCGGCATCTATTATTACTATCCGCTGCTCAACGCGCGAAAGCTCTCCGACCGGCTCGGCAAGGCCGCCTTCTGGCTGATGTTCGTCGGCTTCAACGTCGCCTTCTTTCCGATGCATCTCGCCGGGCTGCGCGGCATGCCGCGGCGGGTCTTCACCTATCCCGCCGGGGTCGGCTGGGACTGGTTCAATCTGATCTCGACGATCGGCGCCTTCGTCTTCGCCAGCGGTGTCGCCGTGGTGGTGATCGACGTGCTGAGGCCGAAGCTCCGGCAACCCAAGGGCGAGCAGAACCCGTGGAATGCCGGCACTCTGGAATGGATCAGCGAGCCGGAGGAAAAGTGGGGTGTTCGCTCCATCCCCATCATCACGAGCCGCTATCCGATCTGGGACCAGCCCGGCATCAACGACGATATCAAGGCGGGCCGCTACTATCTGCCCGATGCGAAGGACGGCGCGCGCGAAACGCTCGTCACCTCGGTGCTCGATGCAGAGCCTGTCCAGTGCCTGCGCGTCGGCGGCACCTCCGTCCTCACCATCGTCGCCGCCTTTTCGCTCGGCGGCGTCTTCATCGCGCTCACCTTCCACTGGTGGATCACGACGGCGATCTGCGCGGTGGTCACCCTTGCCGCCATCGTTGCCTGGCTCTGGACGGGCACCGCCGCCATTCCCAGGGAAGAGATGCGCGATGTCGGGCTGGGAAAGACCTTGCCGCTTTACATGTCCGGCCCGCAATCGGTCGGCTGGTGGGCCATGTTCATCACCATGGCCGGCGACGGCACCGCCTATGCCAGCCTGATGTTCGGCTACTTCTTCTACTGGACCATCCACGACGATTTCACGGCCGGCCATGCCGGGCCCGGCATGCTCTGGCCGCTCGTTGCCGCCGGCCTCTTCACGCTGGCCTGGCTGGCCATGCTGCTGGCGCGCTGGGTCAACGGCAAAGACCGGCCGGGCCTCACGCGTCTTTCGCTCCTCGTTTCCCTGTTCCTGACGCTTGCGGCGGGTTGCTCTGGCCTTGCCGGCCCCTATCTCACCGGCATGGAACCGACAGCGCACGTCTATCCGGCTATCGTCTGGGTCGTTGCGCTCTGGACGGTGGTGCATGGCGGCGTCGGCATCGTCATGCAGCTCTATTGCCTGGCGGGTAGCCTTGCCGGACGGATGGACGCCCGCCATGACATCGACCTCCGCAATGTCGTACTCTACTGGCATTTCCTAGTCGTCACGGCGGTCACGTCCTTCAGCGTCCTCGGCCTCTTTCCGGTGTTGAGGTGATCCGTGCGCCTGATTCCCAAGGAGATCGAGAGCCTCTGGACCCTCTTCACGGCACCGACCATCTGGGCATTGCATTTCCTCGTCTGCTACATCACCGCCGCCATCTACTGCGCGAAGGCGGGCGCAGCCCCCTTCTCCTTCGAGGCGATGCGCCTTGCGCTGGGGACGGTCACCGTGGCCGCCCTTGCCGGCATCGCGCTCTCCGCCTTTCTCGCCTGGCGGCAGTGGGGCTTCGGGTCCGGCGATCCGCCGCACGACGAGCCGACCCGGAAAGACCGCATGCTCTTCCAGGGATTTGCAACGCTGCTCCTCTCCGGCCTCAGCTTCGTAGCGGTGCTCTTCGTCTCCGTGCCGCTCGTGTTCATCGGGACGTGCCAGCCATGAAGAGGATCGCACGCATCCTCGGTTTCATCCTTCTCGCGGTGCTCGGCGCGACGCTACTTGGCGGTTTCGGCGGTGGCTCGTTCGGCCTCCATATGATCGTCCATATGGGGATCGTCGCGGTCGTCGCTCCGCTACTCGCTTATGGCGTGCGCGGCACGCGGTTCGATCTGCCTGCGGGCGCGGCCCGGATAAGCCCGATGCTCGCCTCGCTCGTCGAGCTCGTTATCGTCTGGTTCTGGCATTTCCCCGCATTTAGAAAGATCGCCGATGCCAGCCTTGCCGTTTCCCTCCTCGAACAGGCGAGCTTCCTGGTCGCAGGCGTCATTCTCTGGCATGCCTGCTTCCGGCCGGGCGATGGGCGCCTGGCCGGCACGATCGGCCTTCTGTTCACATCCATGCACGTGACGCTTCTCGGCGTGCTGCTCGCCCTCGCCCCGCGTCCGCTCTATCGCGTAGGCGATGTTACCTGTTTTGGCATTCTCCTTCCCGCGGCCGCGGATCAGCAGATCGGCGGCGTGGTGATGCTGATGGTCGGCGCGCTAGCCTATCTTCTTGGGGGCATCGTTCTGTTGGCCGGCTTGCTTAGGGAGGACGAAGCGCGATGCTGATCGGCTGGAAGCATATTGCCGGCCTCGTAGTCGCCGTCGCGCTGGCGGCCTTCCTGATCGCCTGGTCCGGCGTCATCGGCATCGGCGCGAGCACGGGCCACTGGAAAGTGACGGACTGGTTTCTGCACTGGGTCATGCGCTCCTCGGTACGCACCGCCGCGCTTGGCAGGAAGGTGCCGGAGTTCACACAGGATATGCTGGCGATGGCCGCCGGCCATTTCGAGGCCGGCTGCGTGCCTTGCCATGGCTCGCCCGCCCTGGAACGACCGGAGAGTGTCGGCAGGATGCTGCCTCCACCACCCGATCTGAAGGACAAGGTGGCGTCCTGGGCAGATACCGAACTCTTCCAGATCGTGCAGCATGGCGTGCGCTTTACCGGCATGCCTGCCTGGCCGGTCGCAAACCGCGAGGACGAGGTCTGGGCCATGGTCGCGTTCCTGCGCCGATACCCCGACCTGGATGCCGGGAGCTATCGTGCGCTGGCGGGTTACGCGGCCACGCAATCGGCGGAAACAGACCGAGTGCTTGAGACCTGCAACGGCTGCCATAGGCCGGATCGTCTTCGCGCCGGAAGCCTCATCCCAAATCTGGCGGGACAGTCATCGACCTATCTCGAGCAGGCGCTCGCGGCCTACGCGAAAGGAACCCGACCGAGCGGCATCATGGCCGTGGCGATTGAAGGATTGAGCGAGGCGGAGCGCAATATCCTCGCACGGCATTTCGCGAGCCTGCCGCCGACCGTCCTGCAACCGGCGGCGCGGGACAGCTTGATACGGCGCGGCGAGGCGCTCGCCCTGAAGGGAGACGCCGAGCGGCGCATCCCGGCCTGCCTCTCCTGTCACGACAGGAGGGACGCAAATCCGGCTTACCCGCGCCTTTCCGGTCAAGCTGAAGCCTATCTCGCCAATCAAATGCGGCTCTTCGTCAGGAAGGCACGCGGCGGGGGCCCGTTCAGGGAACTGATGACGCGGGCGGCCGCCAATCTCGAAGAGGAGGACATCGCGGCGCTGGCCGCTTATTTCTCCGCGAGCGGGATGCGTGCGCCGGCCCTGCGATAAAGCTCAGGACCGAGCACGAATGCTCCTCAGAACTGCACGCCCAGCCGCAGCGCATCCAGCATGGCGGCGTGGACGGAGCGGCTGCTGACCGCATCGCCGATCCGGTGCAACTCGAAACCGGCCGCCGGCCGCGCGCGCAGGGGCGCGGGATCGACAAGCGTCACGATGTCCGTGACCCCGTCGTTCGACGAGAGAGGCCGCAGGCCATCGAAGAGCTCGTTCATCGGGATCGTCCCGTGCTCGACGATGACCTGCGCGTGGATCGAGCGCCGTTCCCGCCCGGTCAGCAGGTGGCGCAGCACCGCTTCGCGCCGCCCGTTGCGCATGGCGACCGAAACCAGCTCGTATTCCAGCAGAACCTTTACATCGTGTTCCGCGAACGCCTTGCGATAGGTGATGCCGGAGTGATGCTCCATTTCCGGCGCGACGGAGGGATCGCGGGCGACGAAGGTCACGGCCTTGCCGGCCGCGGCGATCTCGGCAGCTACGGAGGGCGCAGGATGACGGCCGGTCGCGTCGTAGACCAACACGTCGCCGTTGACCTGCACCGGGTTGGCGAGCGCGTCAAAGACGCTGAGACACAGCTCGCTTCCCGCGACGGGGCCGAAATCCGGAATGCCGCCAGTGGCGAGGAGGACGAGATCGGGCACCTCGGCCAGAACGTCCGCCGCCTCGGCAAAGGTGTTGAGCCGGACGTCCACGCCGAGCCGCTCCAGTTCGGCGATACGCCAGTCGACAATCCCGGCGAGATCGCGCCTGAGACGGGCCTTGGCGGCAAGGACGAGTTGGCCGCCCAGCCGGTCGGCTGCTTCCAGCAGCACGACACGATGCCCCCGTTCGGCCAGCACCCGCGCAGCCTCCAGCCCTGCCGGCCCGCCGCCCACGACGACCGCCCTGCGTTCCGCGTGCGCCGAGCGCTCGATCACCTGCGGCAGCCAGGTCTCGCGTCCCGTCGCCGGATTGTGGATACAGTGCACCGGGCGGTAGAGACAGTGCGAGGCGCCGACGCAGGGGCGGATCTCCGCTTCGCGGCCCGCGCGCAGCTTGTTGACGATCTGCGGATCGGCCATGTGCGCCCGCGTCATGCCGACCATGTCGACGATCCCCGCGCCAACGGCATAGCGCGCCGTGGCGACATCCGCGATCTTGGCCGCGTGGAACACCGGCAGGCCCGTTTCCGCCTTGAACGCGCCGACCCTGCGCAGCCAGGGTGCGGAGGCGGCCGTCATGTCGGGGATGTTGTAAACGAGGAGGTTGAGGCGGGTATCGAAGCGGCCGAAGATGCAGTTGAAGAAATCGACGAGGCCCTCACGCTCCAGCACGTTGGCAATCGCGACTGCCTCGGCGAAACCCAGGCCGTCCGCGTGGTCCTCGTCGATCGTGTAGCGGATGCCGAGCGGGTATTCCGTCCCGACGGCCGTGCGGATCTCCTCGTAGACCATGCGCAGGAACCGCATCCGGTTTTCCAGCGAGCCGCCGAAGGCGTCGGTGCGCCGGTTGACGAGCGGCGACAGGAACTGCCCGATCAGATGACCGCCCGTCATGGTCTCGATGCCGTCGAGCCCACCCTCCTTCGCCCTCCGGGCCGCCGCACCGAATTCACGCACGATGCGCGCGATGTCATGGCGATCCATCTCATGGGCGAAGGCGCGGTTGTAGTCCTCGCGGGAATGGGAGGGGCCGAGCGCCGGCAACCAGGCGCCGACCGTGGCATTCGCCCGGCGGCCGACATGGGATATCTGGCACATCACCGCCGCACCATGGCGGTGGATGCGATCGGAGAAGGCCCGGAACGCCGGAACGACCGCATCGCTCGATACGTCGAGCTGCGTGCCGCCCCAACTCGTATCGGCGGAGATGCGGGCCGAGCCGCCGAACATCGTCAGCGCGAGGCCGCCCTTCGCCTTCTCCTCGTGATAGCGCTGATAGGCCTCGAGCGGATGGCCGCCCTCGTCGAGGGCGGTCTCGTGGCTGGTGCTCATGATCCGGTTGCGGAGCGTAAGCCGGCCAACCTGCAGCGGCCGCAATAGCGGGTCACCCTTTTCCCGCACGGGCGGCACCTGTTTCCCGGATGGCGTCCTGTCGTCCATCTTCCCCTCCTATGCCGGCCCGAGGGCCTTGCGCATCGCCTCGACGCATCGCTTCAAGGGCGGGGTGGGATCGACATTGTATTTCCAGTTGGTCAGCTCGATCGTCAGCGCCCCCTCGTAGTTCTGGCTCCGCAGATAGGCGACCAGCCCGTCGAGATCGATGATGCCCTCGCCCCAGGCAAGATGGCTACCGTCGGCATCCGAGTCAGTGAAATGCACATGGGCGATGCGGCCGGCGAGATGGGTAAAATAGTCTTCCGGCTGTTCTTTCGTCATTACGGCGCCCGCTACGTCATAGACGGCGTGGAGCGCCGGGCTTGCGAGCGTGTCCATGAGGGCGCGGATCTCCTTGGCCGAGCGGACGATGTTGGCGAAGGAATCGGGCAGCGACTCCATCCAGAGATCGACGCCGAGCCTTGCCGCGCGGTCGCACAGGATGCCCATGGAATCGACGCAACGCTCCAGCGCTTCGGCGGCCGGCTCGTCGCGGTAGCCGCCGCCGGCCGTCACCAGCAGGGCCGGCGCGCCGCATTCGACGGCGAATTCCATCGATTCCAGGAAATAGCGCACCGATCGATCGCGCAATTCCCGCTCCTTCGCCGAGATGTTGACGGGGTAGATGCACTGTTCCGGCGTGAAGGCGACGATGTCGAGGCCCATGCCGCGCACCTTCCGTCCGAGCGCCCGCGCCTCGGCCAGCGTCTTGTCACCGATATAGAAATGCGGAGCGGCGGCCCAGAGCTCGATGCGGGAGACGCCGGCATCGCACACATCGGCCAGAAAGCGGTCCATCGTGTGCCGGACATAGTGGAAGTTCATCACGCTGATATTGCGCTCGTCGAGTGCCATTGCATTTCCTCCGCTCGTCGCCGCCCCGCGGCCATTTCAGGATAATTCCACTGCCTTGTATGATAACGTTCTCACTTCGCATTGCACGTTGATATCCCCCTCGCCGTCCTATTCCGCTTATGAGCGAAGACCGAATTCGCGGGCGGTTTCGGCGACGAAGGCTGCGACCTCGGCCGCCCTCTCCTCCTCCGTCCAGCCGAGGTGCCGGGCGGCCAGGCGCGCGGCGGTTTCCGCGTGAGGAAGACCGAGATCCGGCTCCCATCCGACGGACAGGCGGCGGCGCAGGATGTCCGAGAGCGTACGGGCCTGCTCGTGCAGCACCGCATGGTTGACGGAGGCTTCCGTGACGCCGTCGAGACCATCGAGAGATGGCGCGGCGGGATCGAGCGGGCGCGGCGGCCCGGAGGGCTTCAGCCGGCGGGAGACCGCCCGCGTGAGCCGCCGCCCGGCGTCGCGGTGAGTCATCAGCAGGCCACCCGTAAAGGTGAAGACGTTCGGCAGTCCCTCGTCGGTGAGGTCGTGCTCCCGCACCGCCGGCGCCGAGCCCTCGCCGTCGCCTGCAAGGCTGCGCGGCCGCACGCCGGCCCAGGAATAGAGCACGTCCTCGCGACGTGGAGAGAGACCGGGAAACAGCCGTCCGAGCTGGTCGAGGATCGCGGCGATCTCCGCCTCGCTGGCCCGAAAACCTTCGGGCCTCCCGTCCGAGGCGGAATCCCACGGGCCGACATAGTGCAGTTCGCCCCAGGGGATCAGGTAGAAGGGCGCGCCCGCGGCGGTGACGGTCTCGAAGCCGATGCCGCGCAGGCTCTCCGGCAGACGCAGGACGATGTTCGTGCCCTTCTCGCCGGTGTTCTTGCGAATATGCGGCGCGCCCGCGAGCGCGGTGATCTCATCGACCCAGACGCCCGCGCAATTGACCACCGCGCGCGCCAGCACGTCGCGCGATCCCTCGGCCGCCGTCAGCGTCACGCGCCACAGGTCGCCCTCGCGCGCGAGCGCCGTCACCGCCGTGTGGTTCAGCGCCTCCATGCCGATCGCGCGCGCCTTCATCACGGTATCGACGACGATGCGCTCGGGCCAATGATACTGGTATTCCGTGAAGGTCATCGCGCCGCGGATGCCTTCGAGCCCCGCCATGCCTTTCAACGCCTGATGCGTCCGTGCCTCCGACGCGGACAGGATGCGCAGGTCGAGCGGCACGCGGCCGCCGTCGCTCGCCGCCATTAGCCAAAAGGCCAGCCGCGCCTTCCAGCGAGGAACGGCGTTCTCCTGCGTCAGGGGGATGATGAACGTGACGGGCCTCACCCGCTCGGGCGCGGTGCGGACGAACTCCGCCCGGCCCTGCATGGCGCGGCGCATGAGGCTGAAGCATTCGATCGCGCTTCTCGGCCGGGCGAGAAAGGCGGCGATTGATCCGCTGGCGGCCGAAAGATAGCCGAGCCCGCAATGCTGCAGCCGCGATGTCTTGCTGGTCGTGCCCGCACCGTAATCGTCGCGCTCGACGAGCAGCGTGCGATAGCCCGCCGCCGCCAGATGCTGCCCGGCCGCCGCGGCGATGATGCCGCCGCCGACGACCACGGTGTCGTAAGTCTGGGTCATGTTCAGATCCGCCTTCGGCAGTAGATTTCGATGCCTGATGTGAGAACGTTCGCAAAATTTCGTCGCCGGTGTCAACCCCACTTGACGCGACGACCGGGATTATAATACGTATTATGACGTCATATAGAAAGGTACGACCATGCCCCTGCCCTCCGCCTTCGACGCCGGCGTCGCCGCGGCGCTCTCCGCTCTCGACGCGAAATCGGTGAAGCACGTCTTCTTCGTCGCCTGCGGCGGCTCGCTGTCGATCATGCATCCGGCCAAGTTCCTGCTCGACCAGCATTCTGCGCTGCCGTCGGACGTCTACAACGCCGCCGAGTTCGTGGCGCGCGCCCCGCGCGCGCTCGACGGCAACTCACTGGTCATCCTCTGCTCCATGACGGGCACCACAAGGGAAACCACCGCCGCCGCCGAATTCGCCCGCGCGAAGGGCGCGGCGACCATCGGCCTCACGGTCGAGCCCGCCTCCCCGCTCGCCAAGGCGGTCGACCATGTCGTCGGCTTCGAGGCGCCCTATACGACCGGCGTGCCGATCGACGCCAAGGACAGCAACTATTCGCGGATCTACCAGATCGTCATGGGCCTCGTTGCGCTCATCGGCGGCGAGGACCTGACGGAAACGCTGATCGAAAGCCTCCAAGCACTCCAGCCGGCCATCGACCGCGCCCAGGCGGCCTTCGCGCCGATGTTCGAGGACTACGCCCCGCGCTTCGCCGGGGAAGACGTGATCTACACGGTCGCCAGCGGCGCGAGCTACGGCGCGGCCTATTCCTTCGCCATCTGCGTGCTCATGGAGATGCAGTGGATCAATAGCCAGGCGATCCACGCGAACGAGTTCTTCCACGGCCCCTTCGAGGTGTTGGACAAGGATCGCGCCTTCATCCTCATGAAGGGCCTCGACAGCACGCGGCCGCTGGAAGAGCGCGCCGACGAATTCCTCCACCGCTTCGGCTCGGCGGAGAACATCCTGGTCCTCGACGCCGAGAAGCTCGACCTCACCGGCATCGATCCGCGCTTGCGGGGCAATGTCGTGCCGCTGATCTTCTTCGACACGCTCTGGCGTTTCGCCTATAAGATCGCCGACCTGCGCAAGCACGAGATGCTTCAGGCGCGGCGCTACATGAAGAAGATCGCCTACTGACCGGGCCTGGAAGGGCGGATGGACGACCAAGCACAGCTTTTACCGCTCTATGAACAGGTCCGGCGTTCGATCCTGGCGGGCATCGAGGCCGGCCAGTTCGCCGAAGGCAGCTTCCTGCCGGCCGAACCCGAACTGATGGCGTTCTACGGCGTCAGCCGGATCACGCTGCGGCGCGCCATCGGCGATCTTTGCGCCGACGGCCGCCTGCAGCGCCAGCAGGGCCGCGGCACCGTGGTGATGCCCGACAAGGTGCGGCAGACGCTCGTTTCGCTCTCCGGCTTTTCGGAGACCATGGACGGTCTCGGGCGAAAGGCCGGCCACCGCATCCTTGCCCGAGACGACAATCCCGACGCGCCGGCCATCCGCGAGCGCCTGCGCGCCGCAGCCCTGATCCGTTTCGACCGTCTGCTGGAGGACGGCGGCAGGCCGATGACGCTGGAGACGCTCTGGTTCGACGCGGCGCGTTTCCCCGAAATCGTCGAGCCGGTCGCGGCGGGCGGTTCCTTCTTCACGGCGCTCCGCGACAAGGCCGGCATCGTACCGGCGCATGCGGAGCGGCAGATCGATGTCGGTCTCGCCTCCGCCGGCGAGCGCGGCATTCTCGCGGTGACGGCCGCTCAGCCGGTCTACCGGATAGAGAAGATCGTCACCGACCGCGAGGGGCGCCCGCTCGCCCTGTCGCAACTCGTCACCCCAAGCCATCTGGTCACGTACACGATCAAGACCTGAAAGGTTCGACATGCACGTTTTCGACGCCGCCGCCGTCCACGCGGCGCTTGACTGGCCCTTCCTCATCGAGGCGTTGCGCAAAGCCCATCTCGGGCCCATGCCGGCTTCGGACGTCCTCGTGCAATCCGATCCGGCAGGCGGCAAGGCCCAGTTCGTCACCCTGCCCGGCTGGGCGCCTGGCGGGCCGGTCGTCGTGAAGATGGTGGGCGTCTTTCCGCAGAACGCATCCCTCGAGCCGCCGCAACCCGCCGTCCAGGGACTGGTGGCGCTCTTCGACGGGGCGACCGGCGCACCGCTGCTTGCCGCGGACGGCGCGGCCATGACCGCGCGCAAGACCGCCGCCGATTCAGCGCTCGGCGCATCAATCCTGGCCAGGGAGGATGTCGAGGATTTGCTGATCGTCGGAGCCGGTGCGCTCGCGCCGCATTTCGCCGAGGCGCATCTTGCGGCCAGGCCCTCGCTCCGTCGGGTTACGATCTGGAACCGCACTGCGGCCCGGGCGGAGGCGGTCGCGGCGCAGTTGCGCGAGAAGGGCATCGACGCCTCGGCCGGCACAGATCTCGACGGCGCGGTCGCGCGCGCCGACATCGTGTCCTGCGTGACCATGTCGGACACGGCGCTGGTCAAGGGCGCGCTCCTGCGGCCGGCCACGCATCTCGACCTCGTCGGCGCCTATCTGCCGACGCTGCGGGAAGCGGACGACGCGGCGCTTTCGCGCGGCACGATCTTCGTCGACAGCCGCAACAACATGGAAGGCGGCGGCGACCTCTCGCAGGCCGTCGCATCGGGCGCGATCACCTGGGAGGCCGTGAAGGCCGATCTCTTCGAGCTTGTCCAGGGCCGGAGCGAAGGCCGCACCGGCGCCGATCAGATCACCGTGTTCAAGAACAACGGCGGCGCGCATCTCGACCTCTTCACCGCCGCTGCGCTTTCGCAGACGCTCGGCTGACGCCTCACGCGTCGGCGAGCACCCGCGCCAGGAAGGCCCGTGTGCGATCTTGCTGCGGACGCGTCAGCACATCGACCGGCCGGCCCTCTTCGACGATCACACCACCATCCATGAAGATCAGGTGGTCGGCGACGTCGCGTGCAAAGCCCATTTCATGCGTGACGACGACCATGGTCATGCCGTCGTCGGCAAGCTGGCGCATCACGGCCAGCACTTCGCCGACGAGTTCCGGATCAAGCGCCGAGGTCGGCTCGTCGAACAGCATGACATCCGGCTTCATCGCCAGCGAACGGGCGATGGCCGCCCGCTGCTGCTGGCCGCCGGAAAGCTGCGCCGGATAGTAGCCCGCGCGCTCCTCCATGCCGACGCGTTCCAGAAGCACCATCGCCTCCTCGATCGCCGTGCCGCGCGGCACGCGCTTGACCTGCACCGGCGCCTCGATGACGTTCTCAAGCACGGTCTTGTGCGGGAAGAGGTGGAAACCTTGGAAAACCATGCCCATGCGCTGGCGCTGCCGGGCAAGCTCATTGAAGCTCATCTCGTAGAGCTTGTCGCCCTTCCAGCGCACGCCGACAGGCTCGCCGCGCAGGAAGATCGCACCGCCGGTCGGCTTTTCGAGATAGTTGAGGCAGCGCAGGAGCGTACTCTTGCCCGAGCCGGAGGGTCCCACAATGCAGGTCACGTCGCCGCGCATCACCGCGACATCGATACCGCTCAGCACCTCATGCGCGCCGAAACTCTTGCGTAGGCGCTCCACCTTCAGCAGCGGCTCGGCAGTCGTCTGGTCGTTCATCAAAGGGCCTCCTGCTGGCGCGCGAAGAGCCGGAAGGAGAAGAGCCCGCCCGCCTTCTTCGCGCCGGTGCGATGTTCGGATTTCAGTCGGTGCTCGACGGCGTGCTCGCTCACCGTCAGGACCGTGGTGAGCACGAGATACCAGATGGTCGCGACGATCAGCAGCGGCACGGTCTGGTAGGTGCGGGCATAGACCATCTGGGCGGAATAGAGCAGATCGGGCAGCGCCAGCACGGAAACGAGCGAGGTGAACTTCAGCATCGAGATCGTGTCGTTGCCGATGGGCGGGATGACGATGCGCAGCGCCTGCGGCAGAACGATGCGGCGCAGCGTCTGGCCGCGCGTCATGCCGAGCGTCGCGGCCGCTTCCGTCTGGCCGGCACTGACGGCCTGGATGCCGGCGCGGATCATCTCGGCGGCATAGGCGCTCTCGGTGAAGGCGAGCCCCATGATGGCGGCGCTGAACGGGGTGATGAGCTGGTTGGTGTTCCAGGAAATGAGCTTCGGCCCACCGAACGGAATGCCGATCGATATCTCGGGCAGAAGGAGCGCCAGGTTGTACCAGAAGATCATCTGGACAAGCGGCGGCACGCCGCGGAAGAACCAAATCCAGCCCCAGCTTACGGCCTGGAAGACGCGGCTCGCCGACAGGCGCATGATGGCGAGCAGGACGCCGATCGCAAGGCCGAGCACCATGGCGAGGAACGTCAGGAGCAACGTCATGCCGAGGCCCGACAGGATGGCGGGGCTCAGCATGTATTCGGCAACCACGCCCCACTGCATGTTTTTGTTGGTGACGAGCACCTGCACAAAGACGACCGCCAGGACGGTGATAACCGCTCCGCCCACCCAGTGGCCGATCTTTGGCACCGCGATGGGCTTGACGTCGTGGATCGAGGGGCGGTGGGGCGGTTCTTCAGACATCATCGTTTCCTGTGCCGGTCGCAAGCCTCCGCCCCGGCCCGGGTCATCCCGGGCCGGGGAACGGTTCTAGAGGTCCGCCGGATTTTCTTCCGTGATCAGGAGCGCCTTGCTCAGCATCCCGGAATCGTCCAGACCCCACTTGGCCATGATCTTCTCATAGGTGCCGTCGTCGATCATCGACTGAATCGCATCCGTCATGACCTTACCGAGCGGATCGCCCTTGCGCACGCCGATGCAGCTATTCACCGGCGAGAGGACCAGTTCGGACACCTTCAGGTCTCCGGTCTGCTTAGCCATGTAGGCGAGCTTGACGGAGCCGGCGACGGTCGCCTCGGCGCGCTTCGAGCGGACGGCGAGTTCGGCCTGGGCCTGCGTGCCGTGCGTCTGCACGGTCAACGGGTGGTCCTTGCATTCGTTGGCATTCAGCCTTTCGACGAGCCCGAGATCCCACGAGCCGTTCAAGACCGCGACCGTCAGGCCGCAGGTGTCCGTCGCGGCCTTGATGTCGAGCTTGCTGTCCGCGGGGTAGGCAAACGAGGTCCCGATCTTGCGCTGGGAGACGAAATCGAGCGTCTTCAGGCGCTCCGCGGTCGTGCCGAAGGACGAGAAGCCCGCGTCGAAGCGCTTGGACTGAAGACCCGGAATGATGGCGTCGAAGCTCGTCCCCTCGAAGGTGAAGGGCACGCCGAGGCGATCCTCCATCTCTTTCGCGATATCCACGCTCCAGCCCTTGAGCTGACCGTCGGAATCAAGGAATTCGTCGGGCGCCCAGTCGTTGAAGACCGCGGCCTTGATGCCGTTGTCCTTGTATTCCTGCGGCAAGGCATCGTGCAGGGCCGGGATGACATCGGCAAGCGCCGGCATCGCCAGCACCGCGCTTAGAACACAACCGGCCAGAATAGACTTGAACATGACATCCTCCTTGTCGTGCGGACCCGGCGGGACCGCGATTCGTTCTCTGGTTCCCTTGCTAATGATGGCGAGAACGTTCTCACATATGAGACACAGTCATCGCCCGCTCGTCAAGCGCCGTTTTGCGCGGAATGATTCGGAAAGGGCGTTGAAAACGGCCATCGATCTGGTAATGCCTGTAAAAAGACTGTCGATTTTTTGCGAGATCCGCATGATGAAATTCTCATTCGGCAGGCCCGGAATGTGAGAGGGAAATGCTGATGGCTCCAAAAAGCAAGGCGACGATCGCAGATGTTGCACGCGCAGCAGGCGTTTCCACGGCGACGGCGGGGCGCGTGCTCGGCGGCTACGGCTATACCAGTGAGGAGAAGAAGGAGCAGGTCCTCAAGGCCGCCCAGAATCTCGGCTATCGGCCTAACGCGCTTGCCCGCAGTCTCATCACCGGCAAAACGCGCACGCTCGGCGTCGTGGCCGGCGATATCCAGAATCCCTTCTATGCCTCGGTCCTGCGCGGCGTTTCCAATGTCGCCGAGGCCAACGGCTTCGGCCTTCTGATCACCAATAGCGACGAAGCGCAGCCGAAGGAGGTCCATTCGGTCGAGCTTCTGGCGCAAAAGCAGGTGGACGGACTGATCGTCACGCCCAGCGACACGCGCAGGGCGCGGCACTTGCACAGCCTCAGGGCGATGGGCGTGCCGCTCGTGCTGATCGACCGCGCGGTCGCCGGCCTGATGGTGGACCGTGTGGCGACCGACAACATCGCCGCCGCCGAACAGGCCGTGCGCCATCTTATCGCGGCAGGGCACCGCCGGATCGGCATCGTGGCGGAACTCGTCGACGAGGAGCGCGGCGGGTTGGATGCGTTCCTGGCGCGCGCCGTTGCCGGCGATCCGATCGAAAGCGAAACACTCTATCCGAGCTGGCAGCGCCTTCTTGGCTATATCCGGGCGCACAGGATCGAGGGCCTGCCCGTCGATCCGCGGCTCACGCTCAGGGCCGGCAGCTATTCGGCCCTCGCCGCGCAGGCGGTCGTCCCGCAGCTGATAACGGCGCCCGATGCGCCGACGGCACTCTTCACCACCGACGGCACCATGTCCGAAGGCACCATGCGGGCGCTTGTGGAACTGAAGCGTTCCATTCCGCAGGATCTCTCGATCATCTGCTTCGACGACCTCGACTGGATGAGCTTCCACCGGCCCGGCATCACCACCGTCGCCCAGCCGCGCCTTGCTATGGGCGAGGCCGCCGCGCGGATGCTGCTGGAGCGCATTCGCGGCGAAGACTATCCGCCGCGCACCGTGCTGATGCCTGCAGAACTCATCGAACGGGGTTCCGTCGCACGGCTCTGACTACTCGAAGCCGCGGCCCATTCTTTTCCGCTTTTCCCGCGCATATTCATGCGCGAACGATCACCTGCGGCACCGGAACCGCCCCTTCGATTGGCCCCGCCAGCAAATCGAATGCCCTTTTCCGCCGAAATCATTTGCCTTTCGCGACGCGGCCTTGTAGGTGAGAGAACGTTCTCAGCTTCGTCTCAGGAGAGCCTGCCAGATGCCCCGCCCCGTCAGAATCCTCGCCTTCGGTGACAACGTGGTCGATTGCTACCGCGACCAGAACCTGATGTTTCCTGGTGGGAACTGCGTGAACCATGCGGTCTTCGCCCGCCGGGCGGGCGCCGAGGCGGCCTATGCCGGCGCAGTCTGCGAAGACGAGGCGGGCCGCCTTATCCGCCGGGCGCTGATCAAGGAAGGCGTCGACGTCTCGCTATTGCGGATGGAACCGGGACAGACCGCCTATTGCGTGATCGAGACGCAGGGCGGTGATCGGGTGTTCGTCGGGGCCAATCTCGGCGTGTCAATCATCGCGCCCACAAACAAGGATTTGGCGCGGCTTCAGGAAGTCGATGCGGTCCACACTGGCAGATCGAGCCATGTCGATGCATGGCTGCCGCGCTTTGCTGAGGTGACGAAAGTCTCCTACGATCTCGCGACTGTGCACGATCCCCGACGCATCGCCCTTGTGGCGCCGCACTGTTTCCTTCTTGCCTTCTCCGCGGGCGGCGTCTCGCGCGCGGAAGCGCTCTCGCTCGCCCAGCTTGCCCGGTCGGCCGGCGCCCGTTGGAGCCTCGTCACCCGCGGCATCGAAGGCGCTCTTCTGGTCGGCGAAACCGGCGTCTTTGAAATGCCGGCCCGACCGGTCGACGCCGTCGACACGTTGGGCGCCGGTGATACCTACATCGCCAACGTCCTCGTCGGCCTGCTGAACGATCTGCAGCCCGAGACCGTCTTGAAGAGGGCCACGGAAGCTGCCGCGCAAACCTGTCTGATGCGTGGCGCCTTTGGGCATCAGGCAACCATGACCATCGATCTGTCGAACATGATGAGCCTGGAGGAGGTCTACCGCTTTACCCGCCCTGCGGAAGCGCCCGAGGCGGTTTGAAAACGGCAGCGCAAGCGGCTTGGAATCGGGCCTCGTGGGGCAACGTTCTGTTGGGGCCAACCTTGTGGATGCAATGCTGCCGCGTAGGCGTTTTCCTCGGAAACCGCGCAGACGTCCTGGCCCTGGCACCACGCTTTTGGGGAAGCTGCTCCGCCATGTGCCACTGCATTCAGTGCGGTGCACACGGCGGAGCATTTCACCATGGATTCCCGCTGTCCAGCAGGCTTGGGACCGGCATCAAGCCGCAGCACGGCACGTCAGTTCGATCATCTCAACGCATGTAGTGATAGATCAGTGGCCCGATCGCCAGTCCATAGATAACCGCGCTTAGCGCGATCCCGATCGCCGTGCCGAAACGTGTGGCAACATCAAGGTTCTTACTGACGTCCATCGCGTGATCCTTCCCCAACGAAGGTACATTGGAAAGAAATCTTAACGTTGTCCAGCGCGCAGGTGCGCTTTTCAAGCGCACCGCCGCAGTTGGGCTATAGGGCACAGATCTACTGTACGTGAAGATCAACACGTTTCGTTCGCCTGCCGAACAGACCGAGGAAAATAGCTCCCAGTGCACCAGCAGCCACGGATCCCGTCAGGATTCCGATCTTTACATGGTCCTGGACGATTGGATCACTGAAGGCGAGGAGGCCGATGAACAGGCTCATCGTGAAGCCGATCCCGCAAAGAAGGGCAACCCCGATTAACTGGCCCCAACTCGCCTGTGCCGGCAGGTCCGCGAGATCGAGCTTGACCAGAAGGGCGACCGTGCCGAGGACACCGATAAGCTTGCCGAACAGCAACCCGGCGGCAATGCCCAACGTGATCGGTTCGCCCAGCACGTCCATGGTCACGCCGGTAAAGGAGACACCGGCATTCGCGAAGCCGAAGATCGGCACGATGAGGAATGCGACCGGCTTATGAAGCGTATGTTCGAGCTTATGTAACGGCGATTGCGCAGGCGTTGCCTCGGGCATGCCCGGCGTCGCCTTCAGAGGGATCGTCAAAGCCAACATCACGCCCGCGAGCGTCGCATGAATACCCGAAGCGAATACAAGGAACCAGAGCAACACACCAAGCGCCAGATAGGGCCAGAGCGTAGTGACTCTCATGCGGTTGAGACCATAAAGCGCGGCCAGAATCGCTGCGGCTGCACAAAGCGCCATGATATTCACATCTGCGGTATAGAAAATAGCAATGACAACCACCGCCCCGAGATCATCGAGAACGGCGAGCGCCGTTAGGAAGATTTTCAGCGATGCCGGGACGCGCGAGCCGAACAGGGAGATCACGCCGAGAGCAAAGGCGATGTCCGTCGCCGTCGGAATAGCCCATCCTCGCACCGCCGCCGGATCGCTCCAGTTGAAATAGAGGAAGAACAGCGCTGGCACGGCCATACCACCCGCCGCCGCCGCGCCCGGAAGAACACGTCGGCTCCAAGTTGACAGTTGACCGTCAAGCATCTCGCGTTTGATCTCAAGACCCACTAGCAGAAAGAAGACGGCCATCAAGGCGTCGTTGATCCAGTGCCGCAGGCTAAGTGGCCCGATATAGGCGTGGAGCAGATGGAAATATTCCTCCGCGAAGGCTGAGTTCGCGGTGACAATGGCAAGAACTGCAACTGCCATCAAGACGATGCCGCCTGAGGCCTCGGCATCGAGAAACTGACGAAGAGTCGACTGGATGCGGCCTTTGAGAACCGGTGAAGACATGGGTTCGCGCTCCTCCGCTGGAAGGTTGATCGAAGTCTCCGTCGATTTCGGGGAACCCGCAGCGCACGCAGCACACGCCGCGTTCACACTTAGTGGCTATATCTGTCTGAATCCAGTCATGATCGAACCGAAGGCACCTTTAAAGTCCACCGGGCAAACAGTCAAACGAAGTCGACGTCCGGACGGATGACGGAATCCTATAAGTCATGTTTGCTGTCCAGACCGCGGCACGGTCTGCTTTTCCTTCCTATGGTTTCATGGGCTTCTCCTTGCTGCAACTTAGGCTCTTCTCATCAACTGGAAGGTCCCATCTCGAACATCGTCCAGGTCAGCATGGGCGAGTAGGTAGCAGAAAGGGCAAGAAAGGAGCCTGAAGCAGCAACTCACCAATCACGCTGAAGTAAGACCATTTTTCCTCCCGAATTTCGCCACGGAAACCTTTGCCGGTTCATCCCGAAGCGGTGACCAAGAGCGCGCGACAGAACAGGCGCCCCTAGTTCGCCTCTCCTCCACCCATTGAGATACACCTTGGAAGAAATCGCCGTTGACCGCTGCGTAACATTTTCTATAACGGGGCCATTCACCCTGGACCCGGTGAAACTCCGGGTGGCTCTTCTGGCCGCCGATCCGCCAGACAACGCAAAAGCATCAAACCAGTTTACATGTCGGACATGCCCGGCCTGGATGCACTACTCTTGCGGACTTTTCCATGTTCAATCTGACAGCCTACAAGCGCGAGTGGTTCTCGAACATTCGCGCCGACATTCTCTCCGGCATCGTCGTCGCGCTTGCCCTCATCCCCGAAGCCATCGGCTTCTCCGTCATTGCCGGCGTCGACCCGAAGGTCGGGCTCTTTGCCTCCTTCGCCATCGCCTGCGTGTCCGCCTTCGTCGGCGGCCGGCCGGGCATGATCTCCGCCGCGACTGCTGCGACGGCCGTGCTCATGATCACGCTCGTAAAGGAACAAGGCCTCGAATATCTCTTCGCCGCGACGTTACTGATGGGCCTTATCCAGTTATGCGCCGGCCTCCTGAAGCTCGGCCGTGTGATGCGCTTCGTCTCGCGCTCGGTCATCACCGGCTTTGTCAACGCGCTGGCGATCCTGATCTTCATGGCGCAACTTCCGGAACTCATCGGCGTGCCGGGGCTGACTTACGCCATGATCGCAGCCGGCCTCGCGATCATTTACCTCTTCCCCTATGTTACCAAGGCGATTCCGTCGCCGCTGGTCGCCATCCTCGTCCTGACCGCCGTTGCGTGGTGGGGCGGCCTGGACCTGCGCACCGTCGGCGATCTCGGTGAATTGCCCTCGTCGCTGCCGATCTTCGCGCTGCCACAGGTGCCGCTGACTTTCGAGACGCTCCAGATCATTTTCCCTTACTCGATCGCGCTTGCCGCAGTCGGCCTGCTGGAATCGCTGCTGACGGCACAGATCGTCGACGACATGACGGACACGCCAAGTTCGAAAAGCCAGGAATGCATCGGCCAGGGCGCGAGCAACATCGCCTCGAGCCTGATCGGCGGCATGGGCGGTTGCGCCATGATCGGACAATCGGTAATCAACGTCACCTCGGGCGGTCGCGGCCGCCTCTCCACTTTCGTGGCAGGCAGCGTCCTGCTGTTCCTCATTCTTGTTCTGGACGATCTTGTGCGCATCGTCCCGATGGCCGCGCTGGTTGCCGTTATGATCATGGTGTCGATCGGGACCTTTTCCTGGCGTTCGATCCTCGATCTGCGCCGCAACCCGCCGTCTTCTTCCATTGTCATGCTGGCGACGGTCGTGACCGTGGTCGGCACGCATGACCTTGCCAAGGGTGTTCTCGTCGGTGTTCTCCTTTCTGGCGTGTTTTTCGCCGGCAAGGTGGCAAGGCTCTTCCGCGTCTGTTCCACGCTAGATAACGCAGGCAACGAGCGCACCTATCATGTCGACGGCCAGATTTTCTTTGCCTCAGCGGAGAGTTTCATCGCGGCCTTCGATTTCACGGAGACGCTGCACAAGGTGACGATCGATGTCACGGAAGCGCACCTCTGGGACATCACCGCGATTGGCGCGCTCGACAAGATCGTCCTTAAATACCGCCGCCAAGGCGTGGATGTCGCCGTCATAGGCGTCAACGAGGCAAGTGCGCATATGCTCGACCGCTTCGCCCTGCACGACAAGGAGCATGCGGCATTTTCAGGGGTCGGCGGACATTGATAGACTTACATCCGAAAACACTGCGGGCATCCATGGTGGGAGTGTTCCGCGCAACCGGAGCCATGTAGTGGCAGAGGATTCGAACATCTTCTTTACTACCAAAGGATATTGTTTCGAGATCGCAGCCTTTTAGTTAAGGCCGCGATCTTTGGAGCGATGATGCTTAGCACTGAGATGGTCATATCTCTTGAGGCTTGTCCGACGGCAGCGTTTGTTCTCGATGCTGCCCGCGTAGTCGTATTTGCAAATACTGCCGCGCGCAGACTATTTCATCCTCGAGATAGCCTCGACGGTCTCTCGGTAGAGATGCTTCTGCCTGATTGGCCGCCGCCATCCCAGGTCTCGCCGTGTCGCATCGGGGAAGGTTCAGGCCACGAAAATTCCGCGCGGGTGAGATAGGTGGACTGGCAGGCAACCTCGGGAACGATGACTACGCTTTTCATCGAAGCCGAGCGGAAGGTGGCGGGTGCCGGCGCAATCCGTTCGTGGATTCCGTATCGCTCCGCTCAACGGTGCATAGAAGCCTCCTCTATCGTCAGGCAAGCGGCAAGTTTCCGGCAAGTCCGCTCAAAACCGCCGGTCTGTCCTCCCCCCGACAGGCTATTCAGCACATAAGCCGATCGGCACGACGGACGGGATGGGTCGTGCACTGGAAGATTTTCACGCCAAGCTGTGCTTCAATTCGTTGAACGGCCTTACCCACGTCGACTTGCTGGTCGCAAATTGCAAGGCGCCACGCGTGAAGCTGTCGCTCTCCGCCACCGCCGCGAAGATTGCGATATCTGTATCGAAGAAGGTTCCTTCGTCATCGTCTCGGGCTTGGAATTAATTCAGAACGGAGCGACCACGTTTTTTTGGTGATATTATTGTCCTTGTTGCCCTCCTGACATGTCGAGCGGGCGTTCGACTTCTTGTAAGTGGATATCGCAACGGCTATCACAATCCGGAAGGTCGCTTGATACCACCGGTACACCTGCCGGTCAGCACCCCGGCAGCGGGCAGGCTTCGCCGCCGCCGAAGAGGCGCGAGCGGGTGAGGGAGCGTTTTTCCCGTCCGTTGTCGAGCGAGAACATGCCGCTCCGGCCCGGCACGACGTCGATGATCAATTGCGTGTGCCGCCAGACATTGAACTGGCTTTCACTGATATAAACCGGCACGCCGCCGATCTCGCCAAGCTTCACATCCCGGTCGCCGACGATATAGTCGTCGGCCGGGTAGCACATGGGCGCGGAACCGTCGCAACAGCCCCCGACTGGTGAAACAGGATTTCCGGATGATCAACCTGGATTTCTCGAATAAGGTCTAGAGCCGCTTCGGTCGCTACCACGCGCGGCTCGGTCACGACTTCGGACATGATGGTCCTCCTTGAGCAAAATCCCTCCCCGCAAGCGAGGGAAGGGAGCGCGCCGCACCGCGCCCGGGAAACCTCCTCCATCAGCGAGGCGGAGAAGGCGGGAGGGCGCTCAGAAGAAACCGAGCGCCTTGGGAGAGTAGCTGACCAGCATGTTCTTGGTCTGCTGGTAGTGGTCGAGCATCATCTTATGGTTTTCGCGACCGATGCCCGACTGCTTGTAGCCGCCGAAAGCAGCATGTGCCGGATAGGCATGGTAGCAGTTGGTCCACACGCGGCCGGCCTGGATGTCCCGGCCGAAATGGTAGCAGCGGTTGGCGTCGCGGCTCCAGACGCCCGCCCCGAGGCCATAGAGCGTGTCGTTGGCGATGGCAAGCGCATCGGCATCGTCCTTGAAGGTGGTGACCGAGACGACCGGCCCGAAGATTTCCTCCTGGAAGATGCGCATCTTGTTGTGGCCTCGGAAGACGGTCGGCTTGACGTAGTAGCCCTCCGCAAGCTCGCCGCCGAGATTGTTGCGGCCGCCGCCGGTCAGCACTTCGGCGCCTTCCTGCTTTCCGATGTCGATATAGGAGAGGATCTTCTCCAGTTGCTCGGACGAGGCCTGCGCGCCGATCATCGTCGCCGTGTCGAGCGGATTGCCTTGCACGATCTTCTCGACGCGCTTGATCGCCTTTTCCATGAAGCGGTCGTAGATTTTCTCATGCACCAGCGCGCGGCTCGGGCAGGTGCAGACCTCGCCCTGGTTCAGCGCGAACATCGCAAAGCCTTCCAGCGCCTTGTCGAGGTAGTCGTCGTCCTCGTTCATGACGTCGGCGAAGAAGATGTTCGGTGACTTGCCGCCCAGTTCCAGCGTCACCGGAATGAGGTTCTGGCTGGCATATTGCATGATGAGGCGGCCGGTCGTCGTCTCGCCGGTGAAGGCGATCTTGGCGATGCGCGGGTTCGAGGCGAGCGGCTTGCCGGCTTCGAGCCCGAAGCCGTTGACGATGTTGAGCACGCCGGGCGGCAGGAGGTCGCCGACGAGTTCGGCCCAGACGAGGATCGAGGACGGCGTCTGCTCGGCGGGCTTCAGCACCACGCAATTGCCGGCGGCAAGCGCGGGCGCCAGCTTCCAGGCGGCCATCAGGATCGGGAAGTTCCAGGGGATGATCTGGCCGACCACGCCGAGCGGCTCGTGGAAATGATAGGCGATCGTCTCGTGATCGACCTCGCCGATCGTGCCCTCCTGTGCGCGCACGCAGGAGGCGAAGTAGCGGAAATGGTCGATGGCGAGCGGAATGTCGGCAGCCATGGTCTCCCGTAGCGGCTTGCCGTTGTCCCAAGTCTCGGCCCTGGCGAGCAGTTCGAGATTGTCCTCCATGCGTTGGGCGACCTTCATGAGGATGTTGGAGCGCTCGGTCGCGGCAGTGCGGCTCCACCTGTCCTTGGCGGCATGCGCCGCATCCAGGGCACGCTCGATGTCGGCGGCGTCGGAACGGGCGATTTCGCAGAGCTTACCGCCGGTGATCGGCGTGATGTTGTCGAAATAGCGGCCCGCGACCGGCTCCCGCCATTGGCCACCGATGAAATTACCGTATTTCGCCTTGTACGGGTTTTCGACGATCTTCTGGTGCAGCATGTCATTCCTCCCATCAAAGACCCGGATTGGGCCGTCGACAGGATGGTGCAGCGCTTTGCCGGCATGCGGTAGACGCAGACCGGCGATGGCCGGCACAACTGTTTCAGATTTGAGACAGGACAGAGCAACGGCCTGCGCTGCGGCGCAACATCAATTGACCGAGAGCTTCTTCATCTTCCGGTACAGCGTCGCGCGGCTGATGCCGAGCAGGTCCGCCGCCTGGCTGACATTGCCGCCGGCACGGGTGAGCACGCGGCGAAGGGCAGCACGTTCGGCGTGGTCGAGCTCACGCCCTTCCTCTACCCGATCCTCGCGCAGGAGATCGGAGGCCGCGATTCCTGTCGCGATGCGCCGGTCATCAAGGCCGAGGGCCTGCCTTGCCGCTCGGGTGGCGCCAAGGACGAGATCGTCGCGGTCAATCGCGAGCAAGGCCGGTGCCGCTTTGCCGTCAATGGGCACGAGAAGGATGCGAGCCGCCGAAAAGGCACGGCGGAAGAGACCTGCCTCGATCCGTGCGGCGGCATCGCGCACGGCCTGGGAGAGGATCGACATGATCATCTCGTTGGCGTCGTTGCGGCAGCTGGAGATGTCGATGGCCGCCGCAACGCGGCCGGCATGGTCACGGATCGGCGCCGTCGTGCAGGAAAGACCAGTGTTGCACGACAGGAAATGCTGGTCGCGCAGGATCAGCACGGCTCGCTCATCGGCAAGCGCCGTGCCGATTCCGTTGGTACCGACGCTGGCTTCGCTCCAGACCGTGCCGGACCAGAGGCCGACGCCGCGGAAGTCACGGTCGTCGCCCGCCGCGCCGCGGCGTTCAAGCGCAATGCCGTTCTCATCCGTCAAAAGCAGGCAGCAGCCGGCCTTCCCGACGGTCGCGAACAGCCGGTCGATCTCGCCACGCGCCTCTTCGATCAGCGCGTTGGAACGGTATCGGGCCTGCCGGAACTCGGCGTCGCTGAGCCGCCAGGGCGTGCGGTCTTCCTCAGGGGAGAGACCGTGAAGGGTGAGGCAGCGGCGCCAGGAGGCTGCGACTAAGGAACTTGCCGCAGCCGAGGAATGGGCCGCAACGGTATGCACATGATCTGCGTGATCGAAACGCATAGGCATCCGCTTTCCTCCCGAAGGCTTCCTACCAATGCACCAGACTATAGTGCAGAGCACACCGTAGTCTGTCTCCAGATGTCAGTCCAGTTGGCCTGCCTGCGATGAATGCATACATCGCCCATCCTCGGGCTTCAACGCGAAGGGGGGGGCGCGCGTCCCGGTGGGGGTACTGCAGGTCCCCTGGACAGGCTTCCCCACCGCGTCCGTATCCTGGAAATGAATGGTGACGGGAACTGGCTCGCCAACGAGGCAAATACAAAAGCCCCGTCGGGATGAAACCGGCCCGCGGAAATAGTTCGCCTCTCCATCGTCGGAAAATGGCAAAGGGCGAGCGAATGCCGGAGACGGCTTCGCGGGCCGGCATGCCCCGAAGGGCGCAGCGGCGAACGACATGCCTATTCCTATAACCATCCACATGTGGCCGGATGTTTACGAGGCGATGAAGGCCTTTCGTCCGCCGCTGCAGCGGTTCATTAGAACTCCACGCCTTCCAGTTTCCCGATCAGCGTGTTGCGGTCCTCGACGGATTTCAGGCGCACCGTCAGGGCCGTGCTCTTGACGGGAACCTGTGGCGGCAGAGACACGGCGACGCCCGGAATGTTCTCCGCTGCCCATTGGCGGAATCGGGGCAGCTTGTTCGGACCGCTGATGGGGAAGGTATGGCGGTATCTGAAGGTCATTTCTGTTCTTTCTGGATAGGGCAACGGCGCGGCAAGGCCGTCCGGCGTTGCTCCGCAGGTTTCAATCTCGGATCGACAGTTCCTGGCATCACTCTTGCCGTGGCAGGTAGTGACGCCAGGCAACCAGCGTCCGGCGCTGACCCTGTGGATGGGACGACCGGGGGGCCGCCGCCGACGTGCGGGCCCCATCGAACACATCGGCATCGCCTCAGCTCCTTGTCGCTTGCCGCTTCCCGGACGACGGATTCCGGCTGCTCGTACGGCGGAAGGGTTCAAGGCGCTCCGGCTTGTCATCGAGCATCCGCACGAAGGCGGCGAGCTCGGCGTCGTCGAGCCTGTCTGCGGCCTCTCCAAGCGAAAACCATTGCCGCTGTCTTTGCCCCTTCTCCCGCCAATGACTGAGCGTGCCGCGCACGTTCATGCCGAAAACCGCGACGCTGCAGGGTACCCGCGAACCATCGTCCAGAGCCTTCCGATACCGGAAGGCCACCACCGGCGCGGGCGAAATGTCGCCAATGACGCCGGCCGCCTCGAAGGCCTTGCGCGATGCCGCGACGAGGAGCGGATATCCCTTCACCGGCCACCCCTTGGGCACGATCCAACGCCCACATTCGCGCGAGGTGATGAGCAATATCCTCATCTCGCCATTGCGCTGGATGCGCCAGGGAAGGGCGCCGACCTGCTGCCGTTCGCCCGGCACGTCAGCACCGGAGACGTGTTCCGTCACCTTGACTGCCAGATTCATTGCCGGGCCCTCCACAACAGGCCCGGCGCACTACGCGGGACGATAGCGATGGGCGTCCGGCACCAGGGGCAACGGACTGCGGCCCGTGGCTGGGGCCGGTCGCAGGAAAGGCAGACACGGAAGAGCTGGGAGAGAGACATGGATACGCTCCATCGATGCGCCGGATAGAGGCGCAAATGAACCGCACTGTTTGGTCGTGGGGTTCCCGGAGCGGCGGGGTCTGCGGCGGCGTTACAGGTTTAGGGCTGCCGGCTCCGGGGAACGGAGCGTGCTTGATCGATCAGCCGCGATATCCTGACAAACGTATCCATGTGCATGCCCCCGACATGGCCTTTCATTGCGGCGATTTCAAGAGCTAAATTGGCGCTCCTAGCGCCTGCCGCAATTGGATGCGGCTAAGTCGCGTAGCACTCGCATGATCACCCCGGCGCATATATCCGATCGGCAGGTCGGCAGGGTGAACGCCCTTTCAAAGGAATTGGACATGTCCGCCTCAATTTGCGGGTGCCGAAACCGTCACCGGTCGGATTCCGAGCCGAGCACGGTGGCCTAATCGCTTGCCGGCGCGCCGATCTCCGGCGTCATCGCGCTTGGCACCGAACTAACGGAGGCCGACATCCCCCTCATCCAGGGCTTCGGCCTGCCTACGGTCTTCATCGACACGTTCCACGACGTGCTCGACGCCAATTTCGTCGACATGAACAACGAGGATGCCGTCTGCAAGGCGCTGTCCTGTTTCCGCATTCAGGGCTTCCAGCGTACCAGCTTCGTCGCCCCCCATGTGGACAAGACCAATTTCCGCTTGCGCCGCGGGTCTTCTTCAAGAACATGGGGGCTCGGCATGCCGGTGAACGAGGCCGATATCCTCTGGGTGGAATTACGACCGAACTTATCTCGATATCCGCGCCCTGCTCTCGACCGGCCTCGACCTCGCCGGATGCTATTTCTGCACCAAAGACTCCTCGTTTGCTATTGGCCCTGTAGTGATGAGGCAGGGGCCGGCCGGACGGCTTGCGGGACTGCTCGAACCCCCTTCACACGATCCGACATAGGAACCCGGCTGCGGTCTGCGATCCTGATAAAGGTCATCGTCATGAGGGCTCTTCTCTCTCCAACAAGTCTGCCCTCCTCCCGGCCCTCTTCTCCTCCCACCGCAACCAAACCGCCCCCCGCCTCAGCGAAATGGTCACCGTTCAGTGCGATAGGGTCCACGCAAGATGGGAAAATCGGACCCCCAACGGGCGCTACCGTCGTGCCAGGTTCGATCAGAAAGAAGGAGAAGACCTACCGGAAGGTGGGCTGACAGCAGCTCCGCCAGGACGGATCCAGCTCTCGGAAAGTGAGGCCAGTCTGTCGCGATCCCTGTGCCGGTCAGTTCGGTTCTATCCCTGTGCCAACGCCAGAGCACGCGCTGTTAGCGTGGACGGCTACCTCGTCGAACCCCGGGCGCGGTTGCTGCGACTCCGAATAGAAGCATGATGCGAACTGCCCGGCATCCCCTCGGCTCAGAGGAGCTTGGCGCGTTGCCATGCGACGTTAACCTGCCGCCCCATTGATGGAAAACATGCGGGCCATTGCTTTGGCCAAGGGGAAAATCTAGTGGGCAATGTTCGCGAGCCAGAGGCGAATGTCGTCGATGGAACGCATCAGGATGGAAGGGTTGTCGCGAAAGGGAATGAACCCCCAGCCCTGCCAGTAGCGCTCGGCCTCCGCGTCGACCGCCCTGACGACGACGGCGCGGCCGCCGACGATGTCCGCCCCGGCGAGGCAGCGGTTCAAGGCATCCTTGACCAGCCCGCTACCGATACCGCGCGCCCGGTATGGTTCTGATCAACAGCCAGTTGTCCGATCAAAAGGCAAGGGATCGGGTCCGGTGGCCGTCCGGTGCGAATGGCCCGCGGCGCACTGTTCGGCTGAATGACACTCGGGGCAGGCCCATAATAGCCGACCAAGACTTGTTCATCGTGCATGACCAGGACGCGCGTGAAGCCGCGCGCCTGGCTTGAGCGGGCGAAACCGTCAACCACGCATCGAGCGCTGGCTTGCCACAATCGAATGCGTCGAGCCGGTGCGCGTCATCAAGCAATTCGGGGCGTGAAGCCACCGCCTAGCGTTCCCAGGGAGCTATACGGCGGCGCAACCGTTCCGCCGCCTTTGGAGGCGGAACGGTTGCGGGAGCGGAGATGGCCCGCACGAACGCATCATGCGCATCGGGCGAAAGGCGGATGACGGTTTCATTGAGGATCGCGGTCTGCGCTTCATGCAGCGCGGCGCGGCGCATGAACTCGGTGCGGGACAGGCCGAGCAGTTCCGCGCCACGATCGATGATTGTCAGATCGTCGTCGCTAAACCGCATCGAGACGGTTATTTCCTTTCGCGGGACCGTGCCTGCCATGGTGCGCTCCTGTGCAGCGAATGTATAACGCAAAATGCAATACTCTTGCGTTTCAAGCCGCGATGAGGTGCGCTGACGGCATATTGCGGCGAGATGGATCTATACCGCAATGCAGAGCTCAGAACGTCAGTTTTTCCCCGATTAAAGCATGCACTATGTCTATCGGAACGGGCGCATGAACAATGAGACTGTTTTGATGCCTGTATTCACCCTTGAAACTGTGTGGCGGCAGGGTAGAATGGTAGAAAAGTAGCTGCTCAGGTAGAATGGAGTGTCGCCACATGAGTCTCAACGTGAAGGATCCAGAAGCACATCGCCTTGCTCAGGCTATTGCCCATGCGACCGGGCAGAGCATGAGCCGCGTCGTGACCGACGCTCTGCGTGAGCGGTATGCACAAATTGAAAAACAGAGAGGCAGGGCTTCGGTCGGAGAACTTCTGGCGATCGCTGACAGAGCTGCGGCCCATCTGAAACGACCTTATGCCGATCACGCCAAGCTTCTCTATGACGAGGACGGCCTGCCGAAATGATTATCGACACATCCGCCATGGTGGCGATACTTTATGGCGAGCCGGAAGCCGTTCCCTTCACGCGACTGATCCACGATTCTGCAACCAGCCGAATCAGCGTGGCGAACTATTTGGAACTGTCCATGGTGATCGAAAAGCAACTCGGGCCGGAAGGCATGAGGCAGGCCGATGCTTTCTTCCGCCGTGCAGCGATCAACATAGAGCCAGTGACCGTCGAACAAGGCCATCTGGCCCGACAGGCATTCCTCGATTTCGGGAAGGGCAGACACAAAGCTGGACTGAATTTCGGTGACTGTTTTGCCTACGCTCTTGCCCGGGATTTCGACGAGCCGTTGTTATTCAAGGGTACCGACTTCACAGAGACAGACATCCGTTCGGTTGCATGACACACGCGACTTGGAATGATGATTCGGCTGCTAGCGCCCTTTACTGGCGTTTTGGCTTCCGCAAAGCGGTTCCGCTTTCGACCCCATCTCTGCCCGTCCATTCTCCGTGAGACGAACGGCAAGTTTCAGGCAGGGAAGCCCCTTTAACGGCGACAATGAGGGTCGGAAGCTGAACGGCTGGCGCGGGGTGGTCTGCGGACAGGCAGCTTTTAGCAAGCTGTGGGCTGAACCGGAAACTGTGTGGTGCCGAACTGCGGGATTTGCACCAGACTATATTGGTCGGCGACCGTAAGAAAAATTCAAAGCTGTTTCGTTGGACACATAGCCATCAATAGCATCCGCTTCGACGCTTCGAATTAAAATCATCGCGCATGACTTGACGCTCTGAGGCGGTAGCATCCTTGATGGGTGCCCATGCTGGGTGGTCAACCCGTTGGTCCCAGAACTCTAACGCAGCCTGTACCGGCACTGTTGCGGTGCCGGCAAACTCGGTGCGAACGCTCAAGACCTCCAGTCCCGCGCCTGAGAGCAACACCTGGCACTTGCCTTGCGTGTCGGCAACCTCGCCATAGGCGAGGTGGATTCCGCGGCGTGCAGCGACTTCCACGGCGCGTTGCGATAGTCCGAACGGCTTGGCAGGCGTCTCGAAGGCAAGAACACCTCCGGCCTTGAGGAAGGTCACCCAATGCCGCAAAGCACCGGCAACGTCCGACATGAGCACCAAGGCCGAAGCGCACACGACGAAGTCAAATTGGGCCGCCGGAAGATCAAGCCGTTCGGCATCACTGTGCATGAATTGGACGTTGCTCAGTCCGGCAGCTATTGCCTTGTGCCGTGCCTGCCGAAGCATCCCTTCCGAAACGTCGATGCCGATAACGTTGCCGGCTGGCCCTACCCTCGGGGCTGCTTCGAGTGCAGCCATGCCAGTGCCTGTCGCAATATCCAGCACCGTGGAGCCTTGCAGAAGGTCGAGACCGTTCATTAGGAATGAGACGATCCGATGATGTACTGCGTCCCGGTCGTAAGATGCGCCGCGCCTGTCGAAATAGTCCTCTCTCGTCGCCATTGCACACCCGTTCTTTCCATAGCGCGCGTTATTTGCTGCATTAACGATTTCTACTTTCGGTGGTGATGATAATGAGGTCGGAAGCTGTCAGATGGCTACGTCAAAATCAATCCCAGTTCAGCCGGACGCTTCGCCGCCCAGAACGGGAACCACAGTGTTACTTGAATAGTTGTCGCTGAGAAGCCAGTATCTCTTCAAGCACTCGGAGGATTCGTGAAGATCGCGACCTATAACGTCAACGGCGTCAATGGCCGCCTGCCGGTGTTGGTACGATGGCTGAAGGAAGACGCACCCGATATCGTTTGCCTTCAGGAGCTGAAATCACCGAACGATCGGTTCCCGCGCGCGGAACTCGAGCGCGCCGGCTATGGCGCGGTCTGGCACGGTCAGAAAAGCTGGAACGGTGTCGCAATCCTCGCAAAGGGCCTCATGCCTCTGCTGACGCGGCGAGGCTTGCCAGGCGATCCCGACGACACCCATTGCCGCTACATCGAGGCGGCGATCGACGGACTGCTGATTGGCTGCCTCTATCTTCCGAACGGCAATCCCGCGCCCGGCCCGAAATTCGATTACAAGCTCCGCTGGTTCCATCGCCTGCACATCTATGCCGGCGAACTCATCGACCTCGACATTCCCGCCCTGCTCGTGGGCGACTATAACGTCATGCCGACGGATATCGACGTCTATGCGCCAGCGCGATGGTGGGAAGACGCACTGTTCCGTCCCGAGGTTCGCAAGGCCTATGCCGATCTGGTCGCACAGGGCTGGACGGATGCGATCCGCCAGCTCCATCCCGAAGAGCGAATCTATACGTTCTGGAAATACTGGCGCAATTCCTTCGAGCGCGATGCGGGTTTGAGGATCGATCATTTCCTCCTCAGCCCCGCAGTCACGCCATGGCTACGGTCTGCAAGCGTGCGCCGCAGCCCGCGAAGCTGGGAGCATACGAGTGACCATGCGCCGGTTATGATTGAGATTGATCCGCCGGTCGATACGAACTAGGCGGAGGCCTGCTGTGCGCTTCGTCGCTCACGTGACCGCGCAACTCGTCTTGCTTCGCGAAGCTCCTCTATGGTCGGAAACCACCAACCTCGTCGGCGCTCATCATCTCGGGTCGCGGCTTTCGAAGGCCACGTTTGCACGAGTTCCTCCAGAGACGGCATGCGCCACAATCCCCAGACGTGTTCGTCGGCGATGTCCAGATAGAGACCGGCGATTTCCTCATGCTCGACCAATTCCCCGGTGATGTCACTGACGACGACGATGCCGTAGGCGGCAGTGGCGATGGGCCGGTCCAACGGCGGGAAATCGTTGGCGGGAAGAGGAATGCGCCGGCGCCGGCGCTCGGTTGAGCGACGGCGGGCTTTGCGCTCGTCTTCGGTGCCCTTTCGCGCCTCAGCGCGCTTGCGCCGTTCCTCCGGTTCGCAGCGTCGCGCCTCATCCTCGATCGCCGGCCAATTGTGGAGAAGCTCACCGTAGGATGCGAAGGGCACACGCCAGATCTTGTAATCCCCGTCCCAACGGGCAAACGGTACTTGCCTGATTTCCTCGACCAACTTGTGCGAATAGGGCGTCTTGATGCGAAAGCCATCCCTGTCAACGCCGAGATAGGGACTTAGGATTGGTTCGAAGGCAAAGGCATCCCTGCCCTTCTCCTGGGCGAAGGGATCATTGCGGGACTCTTCCTTGGCTCTCCAGCGTATGAAGCGCCGGCGTGCCGTCTTCCCAGGAATGAGCCAGGCTTTGCGCGCATCGCTCCAGCGAGCGCGGGGAAATTCCTGCCGAAACCGCTGAACTGTCATTCGGTCAAACGGAAACGAGACGGCGACATGCTCGCCGCCGTCATAGGTTCCCACTGTCTCCGGTTCGGTTTCGTCACCCATTGCTTCACCCAATGGCTAGCACCGACGTCCATCAAAAGGCCCGGTCGCGTCGAGACTAAAACCCCGGGGCGTAGTTTGTTGTTCCCGCCGACCCGCTACGAATGCACGGTTGCGGGCATATCGGGCAACGAATATGCTTGCTACCTACGCAACGCCGCTCAGTTTAAGAGGATCTTCATGGCGACGGGAACTGTAAAATTTTTCAATCAGGACAAGGGCTTTGGTTTCATTACACCCGACGACGGCGGCCAGGATGTCTTTGTTCATGTCTCGGGCGTGATCTCAGGTGGGCCGCTGCGCGATGGCAGCAAGGTCAACTATGATCTTGGGAACGACCGCAAAACCGGCAAGTCAAAAGCGGAAAACGTCCGCGCGATCTGATCAAGCCATCTGGCGCGCAGCCGCTATCGATTCCTTCCGCCTTGGGATGAGACGAGGAACCGGAGAGTCCATTCCCCACGAGCACTGTCCATTGCGAAGTTACTGGTAGCTCTTGTCTCTTGAGATGACGGTCAATAGAGAAGCGGGCGATGAAGGAAGCCGTTGGTGATGTCGTCTCGTACGACGCGGTCGAAATCATGATGTCGGTCGGAAGCGAGCGCCAGTGATGCTCGGTCGTTTGCCTCTGGTGCCAGCGGGCCCGCCAGCAGATGAACGACGATGGCTGCGGTATTTGCGACGCCAGTCTCGACTTACCGGTTCGGGCAAGTGATGATCTGGATGGTCTGGAACACTCGTTTCCCTTCTTCCATCTATCGCCTATTACCCGTATTCGATGATTGCCTGCAGCGATGGAGCTTTGCCGCGCCTTCGTGGTCGTTCCGGGTTTCAAGGGCGCTCCCCGAAACGTTTGGGCGCCCTTCATCATTTTGGAGAAAGCCTGTCCATCGGTGCAACCACATGTGGCGATGCGACGGCGACATCGTCCTCGGTGAACTGCTGCATTGCCTTGTGGATGGAGGTCTGGAGGGTTTGCCCGCCCTGCATCACCAGCACCACAGTTTCCTTCGGCGGGCAGCCGGGGAGATGGCAGGCGATTTCGTTGACCGATACGACGGCCTCCTCAGCCAAAGCCAACCCGTTGCCGCGTCCATTGCTTGATGGTGTGTGTCCTGCCAACGACGCTCGCCGTCCCGCGCGGCAGCGGTTTGACGAAGGTGCGACTCATGGGGATCTCCTGGCACCACGCCACCTCGGTGACCTTCTTGCCGGGCTCCAGCATTTCCGAAATGATCTGTTCCTTCTGGCGAAAACGTCCGCCATGACGATCCCATCACGGGATGGTTGCGTCAGATGCACATGACTATCGATACCGCCGGGCATAACATAGAGGCCGCCTGCGTCGATGATTGCGTCCGCATCATGAAGGTTCTCGGCCATTGCGGAAATGCGGCCATCGCGGATAGGCTAAAGCTCGGCCTCTGCAAATATCGTCACGAGCCAGTTTAAAAACACGCGAACCCGCGGTGCCAGGTGCCGGTTCTGGGGATACAGGGCTGACAGCGGGGTTGGACTCGGGGGATTGTCCTTCAGCACCTCGACAAGCCGCCCTGCCCTCAAATCCTCCTGAAGGCGATAGCGGGGCGCCTGAACCAGGCCCAATCCCATCTTAGCCATTTCATGCGTCGTGTCGGAATGATTGGCTGTGACACGGTAGGGCAGAACGAACTCTCGCGCCTTGCCGCCCATCATGAACTCCAGGGGGATGACCTCTCCCGTCCGCGAGGAGACGAAACCGACCATCACATGGCCCTTAAGGTCGTCGGGAGACACCGGCATGCCGTGTGTCTCGATATAACCGGGGCTGGCACACGTCACCTCCGTGATCGTCGCAAGCCGCCGAGCGATCATGCCGCTATCGGCAAGGTCGCCCGCCCGGATGACGCAATCAACGCCCTCGCGAACGAGGTCCACTAGACGATCCCCCTGCCCGAAATGGATATCGATCAGCGGATGGAGCGCCAGGAATTCCGGCAGCCGCGGCAGCAGAAATGTTCGAGTCAGAAGGACGTTTGCATCAATGCGTAGCAGACCCCGTGGCCGGGCGTCGCGGAAGACGTTCTCGGCGTCGTCAACGTCCGAGAGGATCGACCGGCACCGCTCATAGAATGCCTGGCCATCCAGCGTTGGCTGTACATGCCGGGTGGTACGTTCCAGAAGGCGCGCGCCGACGTCCGCTTCCAGTTGTTTGATAGCCTCGGTTGCCGTCGAGCGCGCAAATCCCAAATCGGTGGCCGCGGCCGTAAAGCTACAGCGCTCCACGACACGTACGAAAAGCTGCATTCGGTCCAATCTATCCACGGATTTGTTCGCTCCAGCCGAACACATATGTCATGCTTCCGGTAATTGTTACTGCCTGCTGATGCAATACCTTAGCGCTATCGCAACTGGAGAAAAGACATGATGGATCGACAAACCCGCGTAGCCATCGTAACCGGCGCCTCCAGGGGCATCGGTGCCGCCATCGCAAAGCGCCTGGCACAGGACGGTATTGCCGTCGTTGTCAATTACGCGAATGGCCGTGAGGCCGCCGAGGCAATCGTTGCAGCGCTGGTTGCTTCGGGAGGCAAGGCCGTATCCGTCGCGGCCGATATCGGCGATCCCGCCGGTATGGCGACCTTGTTCGACGCCGCCGAGCGAACTTTCGGTGGAACAGACATTCTCGTCAACAATGCGGGCGTTATGGAGCTCTCACCGATTGCCGAGGTTACTGACAAATCGTTTGAGAGAATTATGTCCATCAATCTCGGTGGCGTATTCCGTGGTCTTCGCGAGGGAGCCTGCCGGCTTCGGAGGGGCGGCCGCATCATCAGCTTCTCGTCAAGCGTCGTTGGCATATACCAGCCCGGCTACGGCGTTTACGCGGCCACCAAGGCTGCAATCGAGGCCATGACCCATGTACTCGCCAAAGAACTCGGCTCTCGGGGCATCACCGTCAACGCGGTGGCGCCGGGGCCGGTAGAAACGGAATTGTTCATGACCGGCAAGAGCGAGGCGGTAGTGAAGACGATTGTCGGCATGAACCCGTTCGGCCGCCTTGGCCAGCCGGAGGATATCGCCCGCCTCGTGTCCTTCCTCGCCGGTTCCGACAGCGGCTGGGTCAGCGGCCAGGTGATCCGTGCTAATGGCGGCATCATCTGACCGGCTGATGACGCTTATTTCCACAATGGACCAATAGGAGATTGTCATGCCGTTCGCCAATTTTAAGCTACCGGAAGGCGCCCTTTCAAAGGCTCAGAAAGAAGACCTGATTCACAAAACGACGCAGATGCTCGTCGACTATCTAAGCGAAGCCGCCCGTCCCCATACGATGGTGTTGATCGAGACCATACCTGACGGCGGCTACGGCCGTGCCGACGAAGTGTTCGTCATCCCCGACGCGTATCGGGCCAAAGATATCGCCTGATTTGTACGCAGAGGCCTGCCGTCACCGGTGGGCCTCTTGGATTTCGAAGCCTCAATTCGCAGTGAGCAGATCACACTGCGGTTCGGCTGCCTTTCAGTCCTCCATTCCAGCCCTCGCATCGCAGCCCCCGCCGCAAAAATTGCAATCGGCGCGATCTGCCGCTGAGCGCAGACCCTCCTCAAATGTGCCTCTGCGCTGTCAAGCTGCAGGCATGAACGCGTGTTGCCATCGTCCCGCAATCGGCAATGCGCTCAACCCGTGCCTCTGCGACCGGAATAAACATCGACACTTCCGCCGGCGGCGCAGGCCCGGCCAAAACCGGCGCCTTCAACTTGCGATGCTTGCGGATCCACGTCCGTAGCAGATTCGCATTGATACCGTTCTCAAGCGCCAGTTTCGATATCGAAACCCCAGGCGTCAGGCAGGCTTCCAGCAACCTGGCTTTCGACGCAGGATCAAACTCGCGTTTCCCGCCGCGACCAGCATGCAATACCCGCAATAGCCGCGGCTCGATCACATCATCCATCTCATTGTGTCCATTACGTTGCTTGTGGACACAACTTGTCTATGACGAGCCCGATTCATAGGTGACCCAAAAATCGCGCTTACGCTTTATCGGCAAGGGTCTCGGCGGCTTTGGGCACACGAACCCTTTCTCAAATGCGGAGGAGCGACCTTTGCACCGCCGGATGGTTTGCCTAATGTCATCGAAGACATTTCTCGACGAAACCTTAGACCTCGTAGAATGGACACCGCGATGGCGCGCGACACACCGAAACGCGGTGGTGCGGAAACCCAATGCTATTGTCCACAGTCTCCTGCTATGAACAAAGACTCGGTCACATGACCATCAGTGAAAAGCTGGGGTTTTTTCGCGCTTACCGCAAACCAGCGCCAGCGTTATTCACACGAACGAGCAGCACACCAGTGCCAAGGGCACTCCGCGTCGTGGAGTCGAAAAGTTCGTGCCGCCCGGACCCGCGCTACAGCTCAAAATACATGTGTTGTCATCGCTCGTTGGGTTGAGATAGAGCCCTAAGTTTGCTCCAGGGTTTCGGAGAGTGTCGATTGCTGCGCTTAAACCTTCTCACCCATGTGTGTGCCGAGCCACCAAACGTTACCGAAGGCATCACGTATCCCCGCAGACCGATCGCCATAGCCGAAGGTACTTGGTTCACTGAGGGACTCGGCACCAAGCGCCAGGCATTTGCGATACGTCTCGTCGACATCCGACACATAGAGATGGGTCGAGTTCTGAAATGCCACATTCCGCGAACCGACCATGACGACCGAGTCGTCGATAGCCACAGCGGCATGCATGATCGTTCCATCCGTCCGCTCGGTCCTTGAGATTTCGCGGCCGTCGAAGGCCTGCTTGAGAAAATCAACCAGGCCTGCAGCATCCGATACGAGAAGATAGGGCGACACGGTGGCATGGCCCGCGGGGCGATAGGGTACTGTCATGCTTTTCACCTGTTCGAAAGCGTCGTTTCAACTGCGATACGGAAGCGATCCAGAAAGTGCAAAACTGCCGGGTCGACCTCGTGGCCCAAGACATCGGAAACTGTCGCCGTCCAGCGCTCCCGTTCGCTTCTGATCATCTCCAAAGCCGCCCTGCCTTGGGGTGTCAGGCAGACAAGCGGATAGCGGCGATGTCTTGGGTTTTCATTGAGCGCCGCAGACCCTTCGGCAACGAGCTCGTTGGCTATCCTTTGGACGCCTTGCCGTGAACCGTTCTTGATCCGCGCAATCTCGGCGACCGTTCTTGGCCCATCGTCCAATGCGTTCAGTACCTGCCATCGTGCTCCCGTCTGGCCTGCGGGCTCGGATATCCGATTGGCTGCCGCCTTCAGCACGTCATCGAGCCGGAAAATCGTAAGGATCAACTCTTGAATCATATCGTTGGCTTCTGTATCCATTCATGACAATATGCTGTCATGAATGCAGCTCGTCAAGTGAAGCGGTGCGAGACACAGTCGGCTCATCGTCGAGGAAATGGCGAGGCTTCTTATATCTTGGTCGGAACGGGCGGCCGGATCTGTCGACGGATGAAACGTCAACTCGCCGGCCTAAACGCTACCTGAGCGGCAGAACCACTTGCCTCATCGAACGAAGTGGCTATCAGTAATTGGGGAGTTACATGAGATGCGCAATGAACGGTATATTGCCCGCTATTTCTGCAGCGTCGACAATCCGGATGCCGTTCGGACATGGTTTGTCTTTGATCGTCAAACCGGCGCGCCATTGAGCGATGAAGATGGCATTCGGATGTTTACGGGCGAAGAAATCCGCAATTTCCTGCGCGTCCATGATCGCACCAATTGTTGATGACGATGCCGCGCCGGGCGAATTGTCCGTTTGATTTCGACTGGCCCCGTGAGCCACCCTTCATACGCTTTGCCGCCGAGTGTCTCCAACTGGAAGGCGAAGAAATTACGCCGAAGCACCGCCCAGGAATGCCCTAGCTGCTCGATTGAACGACTGCCTTCGCCGATGCGCTTGCTGTCTTTTCGCAAGCAGATCGTTTCGACACACCCGAGGTGTCACGCTGGACGTGGATGCTGGGCGCAGGGTGGGCGAGCCTCCTGATGGACCGGAACGAAGACACCGTCACCTGGCTGGAGCGCTCGGTTGCCATCACGCCGGCATCCGGCCGGGCCTACATGCTGCTTGCCGCCGCCTATCAAAATCTCGGCCGAACCGCGGATGCGAAGAACGCCTTCGCCAAAGCGATGGAAATCAGACCGCAATCCACAGTGCGCAACATCTCCATGCCCGCCCGCAATGCCAGTGATATCTACCTGCGTGCCCGCCAGAACATCAATCGCACCCTTGCCCAGCTCGGCCTGCCGAATGAAACGCCCTGAAACGATGGTCACCAGCCCGCCGGCAACACCAGCCAAGCCTAGCTGAAGCATGTGGCAAAGGGGTGCCAAGTTATTTGCGGCTCCTAAAGCGGCTATCTGGTTTGAATGAATATTCCCCCGACATGCCGCGCCTTAAAGGCTTTCGCTTTGTCCGTGACATGGTCGCATTGCGGTATGGGTTTATATCGTTTTGCGCTGAGCACAGCGGACTTGGAAGATTTACTCACTGAGCGAGGTATATATCCCGTCGGGAAACAGTTTGGCTTTGGGCCAGACCTTTCGGTCGGCATGTTGCACACGTGTCCCGCTGGATCGACCTGCTCCCCGAGATACGTGGCACGTTGATGAGGTCGTCATTACGATCCGCGACTACGCTGCCGAAATGACTGCATAGCCGCCGGCCCGCTATTGCCAAACGACCCTTTTCAACAACTCGGCAATATCCGCGCGAGGCGAAAGGCGAATCCATTCCCGCCAGACCACAACAATCGTGCAGTTAATGCCACAGAGTCCCCACGAAACCACACGGCTTGTCGAACTCTTATGCGGCGGCGATGATGAAGTCCGACAACGTGACCTGGGACCTCTACCTCGACGGAGAGATCCAGGCGGCATCCGAGGCACACAAAGCGGTCAACGAAGACCTGAAGGAATTATGCAAACGCCAAGGATCGTTTCGAACTGGCGAAGCAGGCTATGGGGCGTGGCTACACCAGAGAAGCAGCCTCTGACCTCCATCAGACCGTCGAACAGCTCTATCATGGCGCCCTGCGTGTTCTGAAGCTCCACAGCCCGAAATCCCAACGAACTGGCCCATACCCTTACCCGGCAGTTCCAGGGCAATTTCATCGCGTTCTGCGCGAGCACTACACGACCGACGTCCCCTTCTGTCCCCTTGCCGCTGCTGAATGACCAATCAAAGGCGAAATCGAATGCGGGTGGCCAATTTGGTTTAGCTGTTGAAGGGAGTCGAGCGCTCCACGAAAATAGACTGGCAGCATCGTCTAGGTGCCAATTAGACTTCCGACGAGGCGAAGGCCGTTCGTATAGCAGCGTTGCCGCCAACACTCGCCAAGCCGCGTCACCCGTGGATGATCTGTTCGATCAATACCCTCACATATCATTCAGGTTTGGATTCCAGCTATTCTATCGAAATGCGACGGCGACGTCGTCCTCGGTGACCTGCTGCACCACCTTGTGGATGGAGGCCTGGACGGTTTTCCCATCGTGCATCACCAGCACCACCGTTTCCTTCGGCGGGCAGCCGGGAAGATGGCAGGCGAGTTCGTTGACCGAGACGACGGCCTCGTCGGGCAGCACCAGCCGATGGCGAGTCCATTGCTTAATGGCGCGCGCCCCGTCGACGACGCCGGCCGTCCCCCGCGCCAGCGGGTTGACGAAGGCGCGGCTCATGCGCACCCCCGCTGCGTCTTCGCAGGGCGCGGCGCGACGGCCGCGAAGAGGTCTCGGATCGGCTTGGCGGGCATGTTCCGCCCGATCAGCACGACGCGGGTCCGGCGGTCTTCCGTCGGCCAGCGGTCGAGCCGCTGGAGCGGATAGAGCCGGTGCTGAACGACATGGGCGACGACTGGTCGCTCCGGATCGTCCGCCACAGCGAACAATCCCTTGAGCCGCAGGAGGCCGGAGCCGGTATTGCTCGTGACCAGTTGCAGGAAGGCCGTCAGGGAGCCCGGATCGAGCGGCATGTCGTGATCGAGGCCGATCGCCTCTACTGCATCTCCATGGCGGTTCGGATCGTGCGTGTGTCCGCCGTGCAGGCCGAGGGTCTCCATGGCGAGCCAGCCCGGCACGTCCTCCGCCTTGTCCTGCGTGGAATAGGGTCGGTCGCCGATCAGATCTTGGGGGCGGAAGCCGGGATTGTGCCGGTCGTGGATGACCGCCGCCGGATTGAGGCCGCGCACCGTATACGCAAGGGGCTCGGCCCCGGCAAGATCGGCCTTGGTCAGTACGATGTGGTCGGCAAAGGCAAGTTGCTTCCAGCCTTCCATGAAGGCATCGAGCGTCGCGCGGCCCGCGACCGCATCGAAGGCGGTGACGACGCCGGAAAGATAGAACTGCCGCGCCACGATATGGTCGCGCAGGCCCATGGCCGGCGCGCCGCCGGGAATAAGGCTGTTGATGATCGGCGCCGGGTCTGCGAGGCCGGTGGTCTCGATGATCACGCGGGCAACGGGCGGGATATCCCCGACGAGGCGTGCCTCGTGCAGCCCATACAGAGAAACGCGGATATCGCTCGTTGCCGTGCAGCAGATGCAGCCGGTCGTGGTGCGGAAATAGCTCTCCGTGCCGGTGCGCACCAGATCGTGGTCGATCGGGACCGAGCCGAACTCGTTGACGATGACGGCAGTGCCCGCCATGCACGGATCGGCGAGAATGTCGTTGAGCAGCGTGGTCTTGCCCGAGCCGAGAAAGCCTGTGAGCAGCGTCACCGGCACGGGATCGTAGAGAGGCGCCATGTCGTCTCCGAGCTTCGTCGTTTGGCGGGTTGCCCCGCCCGGCCTTCGGCCGGACGGGGCGATGGGATCAGCTTCCGAGAACGGCCGCCCTGATCGTCTCGACATTGTGGTGGAACATGTCGATATAGGTCGAGGCCGGGCCGTCCTCGCCGGAAAGCGCGTCGGAATAGAGCGTGCCGCCCACCTTCAGGCCCGTCTCGGCGGCGATCTGCTCAATGAGCCGCGGATTGGTGATGTTCTCCACGAAGATCGCCGAGGCCTTGTCTTTCTTCACCTGGTCGACGAGCTTCGCGACGTCTGCGGCGGAGGCCTCCGCCTCCGTCGACACGCCTTCGGGCGCGATGAACTTCAGGCCGTATTCGTGCGCGAAATAGCCGAAGGCGTCATGCGAGGTGATGATGGTGCGCTTGTCGGCCGGAAGCGCCTCGATGGCCGCCTTCACCTCCGTCTGGAGTGCGGCGAGCTTGGCGAGATAGGCCTCGGCATTGGCTGTGTAGGTCGCGCAACCGGCCTTGTCGGCCTCGCAGAAGGCATCTGCGATGTTCTTCACGTAGATTTCGGCATTGGGGATCGACTGCCAGGCATGAGGGTCGAATTCGCCGTGGTGATGGTGGCCCTCATGGTCGTGGCCGGCCTCCTCCTTCTCGTCGCCGTCATGGTCTTGGCCGGCTTCGGCCTTCTCGTCATGATGGTGCTCTTCCTCTTCCGCCTTCAGCGGCTCGATGCCCTTGGTCAGCTCGACCACCGGCGCCTTGGTGCCGCTGGTCTCGATCAGCCGCTTCATGAAGCCTTCCAGCTCCAGGCCGTTGACCAGGACGACATTCGCCTTCTCCAGCGCCGCCGCGTCGGCCGGGCGCGGCTCGTAGACATGGGCGTCGCCGTCGGGGCCGACGAGCGTCTCGACCTCCACGCGGTCGCCGCCGACATTCTTCGCGAAGTCGGCGATGATCGAGAAGCTGGCGACGACCTCGAGATCGGCGGCCGAGGCCGTCGAGACGAAGCCGCCCAGCGTGAGAAGGCTTGCAGCGGTTGCGATGCGGAACGTCCTGAACATGGAAATCTCCTTTTGATTGTCAGGCTGTCTTGTGGCGGCGGGAGACAAGGAGGCCGGGCAGCATCCCCCTCCTGCCGACCAGGGCGGAAAGCGCATAGACGACCCCGGCCGTCAGGATGATGGCGGGTCCGGAGGGCATCGATGCGCGATAGGAAAGAACGAGGCCGCCGAGCGAGGAGAGGATGGCGATCACGGTGGCGATCAGGCACATCACCCCGACCCGGTTCGACCAGAAGCGGGACGCGGCCGCCGGCAGCATCATCAGACCGACCGACAGCAAGGTGCCGAGCGCCTGGAAGCCGCCGACGAGATTCAGCACGACGAGCGTCAGGAACAGGAAATGCACCGGCGCGCCGATGCGGCTCACCGACCGCAGGAAGAGCGGATCGAGGCATTCGGCGACGAGCGCGCGCCAGAAGATTACCAGCGCGAGGAAGGTGGCCACCGCGATGACGACGATGAGGCCGAGCGCCGCGTCGTTCAGCGCCAGCACCGACCCGAAGAGGACATGCATCAGGTCGATGCTCGATCCGCGCCACGAGACGAGCAGCACGCCGACCGCCAGCGAGATCAGGTAGAAGGCCGCCATGGAGGCGTCCTCCTTCTGGACGGTGAAGCGCGAGACCGCGCCCGATCCGAGCGCCACCAGAAGGCCGACCACCAGCCCGCCGATGGTCATCGGAACGATCTCCAGACCGAACAGCAGGAAGCCGACCGCCGCCCCCGGCAGGATCGCATGGGACATGGCGTCGCCCGTCAGGCTCATGCGCCGGAGCATCAGGAAGACGCCGACCGGGGCGCAGCTTGCCGACAGAAGCAGCGAGCCCAGCAGGGCGCGCTGCATGAAGCCGTAGCGGATGAACGGCTCGAGGACATAGTCAAACAAGGCTGCCCGTCCTTTCGGCATGGGGTTCGGCGGGAACGGGCTGTTGCGCCGGCGCGTCATCGGTCATGCACCAGCCCGCCTCCTCGTCCCAGGCCTCCTGGAAGCGACGCGCCCGCCGCAGGTTGTCCGCCGTCAGCACGTCCTGCGTCGGCCCGCACGCGACGAGCTCGCGCGCCAGCAACATGGTCCTCGGGAAATGCCGCCGGACGAGATCGTAATCGTGCAGCACGCATAGCACCGTGCGACCCTCCGCCACCCATCGCTTCACCAGCAGAAGGAGGTCCTCGACGGTGCGGCCATCGACGGCGTTGAAGGGTTCGTCGAGGAGGATGAGATCGGCGTCCTGCAACATCGTGCGGGCAAAGAGCGCCCGCTGCATCTGCCCGCCGGAGAGGCTGTCCAGCGGCCGCGCCTCGAAGCCCGTCAGGCCGACGGCGGCGAGGCATCTTGCGAGATCTACCCTGTCCTCACCCGTGATCCGGCCGAAAAGCCCCCTCCTCTGCCAGAAGCCGAGCGATACGAGATCGACGACCCGGGCGGGAAAGCTGCGGTCGAGTTCCGACTGCTGCGGCAGGTAGGCGAGCCGCTTGCAGTGAACGGAGCAGCGCCCGCCGATCGGCGCGAGGATGCCGGCGATTGCCTTCATCAGCGTCGACTTGCCCGAGCCGTTGGCCCCGACGATGGCCGTCAGGCTGCCGGGGGCGATCCCGGCCGTCAGGTGGTGAACGGCCGGATGGCCGTTATAGCCGAGGGTCAGATCCTCGAGATGTAGGCAATTGCCGGTCATGGCCGCTCCGGGGTTGACATCATCCGTCTTCGTAATGTTATTACGTACCAAGAATTTTGGTAATGTAATAACGTTTATATCGCGGAGCGCAAGCCCCAACATGGATCAGCCGTTCAGCTTCAATCGATCGGAAGAAAAGCCGTGGCGCGGCTGGCCCCGCCGTCCCGGCTGCGCCGCGCGCGAATGTCCACGCGATGCGGCGGGCATTCCGCCTGCGCATCCACATCCCCGGACCCATAGCAGCAACGGAAGGAACTCCATGAGCCTGACATTCACCCGCAATCGCCTGATGGCCGCCGTCGCGACCTCGCTCATGCTCGCCGCATCGGGCGCCCTCGCAGACGAGGACCACGAGACGAAGGAAGCCTGGCGGCTGTTCGTCGCCGACCACACGCAGCCGGTGGTCCGCGCCATCGACCTTGAGAGCGGCAAGGAACTCGGCCGCTACGACCTCAATGGCTATGCGGCGCTGACGGCCAGCGCATCCGGCCGCACCGTTTTCGCCGCGCAAGGCGAAGCCAACGTCATTCATGCCATCGGAACCGGCATCGCCCTTTCCGATCATGGCGAGCATCGCGATATTGCGGTCTCCGATCCCGGCCTCCTGCCGGTGACCTTCGAGGGCGAGCGGCCCGCCCATGTGGTGCCGCACGGCGGCGAGGCGGTGCTGTTCTACGACCGCGGCGGCAAGGCCGAGATCGTCAGCGAGAGCGCGCTGCTCGACGGCAGGCGCGAAGTGCGCACGATCGATACGACCGCCCCGCAT
>Ga0182736_1000443_pt1 | contig 64829 bp, 60 predicted proteins | sample eDN5th30CKraftBY_FD_128882 | JGI IMG/M metagenome (GOLD analysis project Ga0182736, IMG submission 128882) | Enriched backyard soil microbial communities from Emeryville, California, USA - eDNA 5th pass 30_C Kraft BY (version 2) (version 2) | ecosystem: Environmental > Terrestrial > Soil >... | reverse complement strand
TGGCTATGGACCTACAACAACGAACGCCCGAACATGGGCATCGGCGGCGTCACACCCGCCATGAAGCTGAAAATGGCCGCGTGAGTTCTACGGTCGCGCCCCGTTAAAACGGGGAGGATTACCAATCAACTGGCCAATGTCTCGGTCGGCGATACTGCCAGTATCCTGTTCGACGCGGTTCCGGGCCGGACGTTCGGCGGCAAGGTCCGGGGTATCGCGTGGGGAATCGACGCGGGACGCATGGCGGCCAATGGCTTGTCGCAGAACAGGCCAGCCACGCGCTGGTTTGAGCCAGCACGCACCATTCCCGTTCAGCTCGAACTCGATGACGAGACCCAATGGCCGGACAATGTGCGGGTCGGTTCCAAGGCCAGCGCGCTGATTTTCGCAGTCGAACCGAACAATCCGGTCTCATGGATAGCGCGTGGACTTCAGGTCGTTCAGTCCTACCTCTCCTATCTCTATTAGGAATTTTCTGCCATGTTCATAGCGCCACGTCCGGAGATCGCCGACGACCCGCTGTTTGCCGTGAGGCTGGCGCTCCTGCCCACCCTCGGCTTTTGCATCGGCATGATCTTGCAATCGCCAATGGCGATGCTGTTTCCCATCATGATGTTTTCGCTCACGGCGGGAAATCGCAAGGCATTCGACATCAGACGCGTTCTGGGCGCGCCGGTGGCTTTTTCAGCAATGCTGTGGCTGATGTCGGTGCCGGTGGCGCTGCTCAACCAAATGCCCGCAACGCTGATCACCGTCATGGCTGCGGTTTACTTTTTCGGCTTCTACCTCATTCAGGTGACCGGAAGCGCCATGGGAATGCTGTTCATCGTGTCGGCGGCCCTGATGTCGATCATGGGGCTGGGCTCGTATGATGCGATGACCTATATGCGCAGCGAAATGACCAAGGCTGTGCTATGCGTCGCGATATTTGCGCCGCTGCTTTATTTTCTGCTGCCGGTAAAGACCACGGTCATGAACGTTGATGAGTACGTGCCGTCCGAGCAGCATGGCCGGGTAACCCGCGCCCTGATCCGCGCCGGCATCATGACGGTTTTCTCGCTCTACCTCTACACGATCCTCGATTTCGGCAATGTCATGCTGGCTGTGGCCGGGATGTTCGTGCTGGTCTTTTCCACGCGCGACGAAGTCTGGCGCGAACTGGGCCAACGGAGCTTTTCAGCGACATTAGGGGGCACCCTGTCACTGTTGGTGCTGGGGGCGCTAACGCTCAGCGGCCATCTGGTGGTGTTGTTGAGTCTGACTTTCCTGATCGTTTTGTGGCTGGCTAACAAGATGATCGTCGGTCGCTTCAACCCCATGGTGTATCAGGACGCCGCGTCGATCATGATTTCCTTGATTGGCAGCGCTCTCGCCTCTTCCGACCCCACCTTCGCCTTCCTGCAGCGCGCCGGACTCACCTTGATCGGTGCCACAATAGCCGCAATCTCGGTAAACCTGCTCGATACCCTGTTGGTCAGCCGCCACCGCGAGATCGGCATCTGACGCGAAGGGAGTTCTCAAAGCTCCTTGATGCGTGCAGCGCGCCGCATATCCGGCTGTACATGGTGCTGGCGCTATCCACCGCCGGACGCAAATCTGCCATCCTGCAACGGATCTGGGATCGGGTGGATTTCGGAAGGGAGCAAATCCGACTTGGCGTTGTCGGGGAGCGGAACCTCGGGCATTCGGACTCTAGGATCACGGGCCGCGTGGATGCTCGGTACTCTCCAAAATACCTCAAGAAGGCGCCCCTGCCCTCGAATTTTGACCCTCTCTGGCTCAATTAAACCAAGGCCCACTGTCTGCACACCCGTGATGCGAAAATAAAATGCAATAATTTCAATAGATTAGATGGTGGGTGTGACTGGGATTGAACCAGTGACCCCTGCCGTGTGAAGGCAGTGCTCTCCCGCTGAGCTACACACCCGCCGGGCATTCCGCCATTTGCTGACGGCGCCTCGCGAAACTTACCCTGACGGGCACCCCTCTCGAATGGAGAAGGACCAGAGAGTGGTGGGCGTAACTGGGATTGAACCAGTGACCCCTACGATGTCAACGTAGTGCTCTCCCGCTGAGCTATACGCCCACTAACTCTGGATGGCGCTCCGACGGAGGCGGCGCGCAGGCCGGATACACCACATAACCCCCGCCCAGGTCAATAGGCTTTTGCCCAATTGTCCCCGCGTCGTTCTTCTAGGCGGCGAGAAGGCGCTCGACCTCGCCGACCAGGTCGCGCAGGTGGAACGGCTTGGAGAGCACGGAGGCGCCCTTGGGGGCTTCGCTGTCAGGGTTGAGCGCTACTGCGGCAAAGCCGGTGATGAACATGACCTTGAGATCGGGATCGAGTTCGGTGGCGCGGCGCGCCAGCTCGATCCCGTCCATCTCGGGCATCACGATATCGGACAACAGCAAGGTGAACGGCTCTTCCCGCAGCCGCTCATAGGCCGATTTGCCATTGTCGAAAGAAACGACATCATATCCGGCACTCTTGAGCGCGCGCGTGAGGAACCGGCGCATATCCGCATCGTCTTCCGCCAGCAAAATCCGGTTCATTCGAATGGCCCCCGGGCGTGGTCCTGGAACGCTCGCAACCGGAGCCGAGGTATTCGGCCGGTTGTGTACGTCCACACATCAAATCCATGACCCTCCCCGGCGCTTTTCAAAAAACGGCGAAGGGGCCTTTCACTATCGCACGAGCCAACACAGGCTCCGATTCGCATGTTTTACGAAACCCAGAGGCTGTGCAACAGTCACAATCGCGCATTGGGGCCTTGCCTTTGTGGACAAGCGGCGCAACCCGATGCAAACTCTGGCTGATCCGGCCAGCCCGGCCACGCGATATCCGGGGGTGTGCGTGCACTCAGACTACTCCGACAGGCCAGCCTTCGAGACGATCCGCCCGCGGCGTCAGGTCGCCCCAATCGTCATCAACTCGCCCCATTCCGGCCGGGACTACCCCGAGAGATTTCTGCGGCTTTCACGTCTCGACGAGACCATGATCCGCCAATCCGAGGATGCCTATGTCGATGAGATTTTCGGCAGGGCACCCCATATGGGGCTGCCTTTGCTCCGGGCCAATTTTCCCCGCGCTTACCTGGACGTGAACCGCGAGCCCTATGAACTCGATCCGAAAATGTTCCACGATCCCCTGCCGGAGCATTTCAACACCGCGTCACCGCGCATTGCCGCCGGGCTTGGCACCATCGCCCGCATCGTTTCGGAAAACCGCCCTATCTATCGCGAGCGATTGGCGCTTGAGGATGCACTGATGCGGATCGAGGGTATCTACAAGCCCTATCACAAGGCGCTTCAGTCGCTGTTGAGCGAGACCCTCACCACCTTCGGGGTCGCGGTCCTGATCGACTGCCACTCCATGCCCAGGCTCAATCGCGGCAATGATCGCATGGCGCCAGATGTGGTGCTGGGCGACCGGTATGGGACCGCCTGTTCGCCGATGCTCGTCGATATGGCGGAAACGGTATTTGCCGCTGCGGGCCTGCGGGTCGCCCGCAACCGTCCCTATGCCGGGGGGCACACCACCCGCGCCTATGGACGCCCGCAATATGGAGTGCACGCGCTCCAGATCGAATTCAGCCGCCACCTGTACATGCACGAGCTTACGTTCGCCAAGCATCAGGGTTTTCCAATCCTGCAGCGGATCGCTGAAGACCTGCTCAAAGCGCTGGCGCGCATCGATAGCGTGGCTCTTGCCCGCACCCAGCTTGCTGCTGAATAAAAGCACCGCAGGCTGTCGCCCGGCAATCATGATAAATGGATGGGGATAAAAGAGTGGGCCGCGCTGGGCGGCCCAAGTCAAGGGAGGAAACATTGGCGATCAGAAAGCCGGAGAACCGGAAAACATCGCCAATCCATCATGCACCTTCGTGTTTGAACCTTTTTTCCCCGACAGGCAAGACCGACCTGCGTTCGCAAGGCGCAATCGGCGACCCCTGTTGCAAAAAGGAATCACTTCTGTAAACCCATTGTTAACGAACAGGACTTCGCCCGGTTACCGCGCAGGTCCAGACCACTTTTTACAAAGATTTTGAGTCCTCATGACAATTTCCGCACCGTCCACTCTTTCCGAGGCCAAGATCACCGAAACGCTGCTGGCGAGCGCTGCGGCGGCACGGCCGGTGACGCTGGAGCGTTTCCGCACGCAATTGGTTGTGGATAACAAGGACCATGGCGGGTTCGACCCGGTGACCGAGGCCGACCGCGAGGCGGAAATCGCGATTCGCAGGATTATCGGCGAGCGGCACCCGGACCATGGAATTGTCGGCGAGGAATGGGACGCCAAGGCCGGCACGTCGCCCTATTGCTGGGTCATCGATCCGATCGACGGGACCCGGGCATTCATTTCGGGCGTGCCGGTGTGGGGCACGCTGATCGGGCTGACCCATGAGGGTCGCGCCGTTGCCGGGCTGATGGAACAGCCCTTCACCGGTGAATACTGGCTGGCAGCGGGCGGAAAGCTGCAGCATGGACGCAACGGCATCCCCGCACCAGCAACCGCCAGCACGGTGACGAAACTGGAACTGGCACGCACCAGCACCACGTCGCCGGACATGTTCGAAGGCCGGGAGCATGCAGCGTGGACGGCGCTGAAGGACCGTGTGCAGGTGGTTCGGTACGGGCTGGATTGCTACGCCTATTGCCTGCTCGCCACCGGTCAGATCGACCTCGTGGTCGAGGTTGGCCTCAAGGACGTCGACATCACGCCACTGATTCCGATCATCGAGGCGGCGGGGGGCGTGATCACGACCTGGGATGGCGGGCGCGCGGAGATGGGGGGCAGTTGTGTGGCTGCGGCCACGCCCGAACTGCATGAGCAGGCCCTTGCGGTTCTGGGCGCGGCGATGGCGGGCTGATCAGGGGGACTGCTCGGTCACGAAGGCGTCGAACGCTGCGAGCACCTGTGCGCGAACCGCTTGATTTTCCATAAACATTTCATGGCGGGCACCGGGGATGACCACGTGGTGCCCCGCCTTGAGGCGCAGGCCGAGCGCTTCGCTGGCACCGGTATCAACGACCCGGTCCAAGGCGGCAGCGCAGATGAAAACCGGGATCTGCAGTTTTTGCGGAAAGTCATCCGCGTTGGCTTGGCGCATCGCGGAGAGGGCGGAGCCGATCCATCCCAGAGTGGGGAAGCCTATCGCCAGATCCGGACGCGCGGCGAGCACATCGCTACTGCGCATGTAGCGCGCCTTGTCCGACGTTAACGCGTTGTTTTCAAACAAGGCTTCGCTCTGGGGCTTGTCGGCGCGCCTGCCGAGCGGCAGCTGCGACAAGCCCAGGAATCTGAGGAAATTGACCAGTCTCGATGTCCATTTGAGCGAGAAGGGCAGGCCCGGAAGGCCGATCATCGGCGAGGCAAGGAATACCCGATCATACATCAGCCGATCGCGGCTGGCGGCCAGAAGACCGATCAATCCCCCCGTGGAATGGCCGACAAGGTGGTAGGGCGGAGGGCAATCCGGGAGCACAACCTTGGTGTGAAAATCGTGGAGATCAGTCCAATAATCATCAAAGTTCTCGACATATCCGAGACGAGGATTGTCGATCAGGCGCTGGGAGCCACCCTGCCCTCGCAAATCGAAAGTCGCGACGGTAAATCCGCGCTTTTGCAGGTCGGTGATGGTCTCGAAATATTTCTCGATGAACTCGGTTCGCCCTTGCACGAGAACCACCGTTCCGCGTGCGCTCTCACCCTGATGGGCAAAGAGGGCGTATCGCAGCCGGATGGTGTCGCTGGTGGAGAAATAGCCGGCCCGCGCGCCTTCGGGCACGGGATTGGACGGCACCGCGACAAGACTGGGTTGGGCGGGGGTGACGACCTTGTTCACCGGGCGGTTCCTCTCGAATAGCGACAGAGCCGCGACCATAGCGGACCCGGGTAAATCAGGACAGAACAAGAGGGGGCAGACCGAGGGAAAGGACGCAGACGCCGTTGCGGGGGGCGGTGAACGGCGCCTGCGTCTGGATATGGACCCCGTGCTCCGGGATCACATGCCTTTGAGTAGCCCACCCAGCCTGAACGCCTGCCAAGCGCTCCGTTCATTTTCAATTCAGCCGCCAAATTGTGTGGCTGCTCTCCGCCCTTGAAGTGGGTTTTCGCCCTCCCTATCTTTGTGCTGTCCGCCGGATGACCCGGGGACGCCGCCAGCGAACGGTTCGCCGCTTATGGGAACAGCCCGCCGGCAGCAATGACAGTGATTCTTGCTCAAGTCAGGAGAACACGGAAAATGCAACGACTCGATTTTTCCCCCTTCTATCGCTCCACGGTCGGCTTCGACCGCCTTTTCTCGCGCCTCGACACTTTGGTGACCGAGGATGCCAAGACCTATCCACCCTACAATATCGAACGCACCGGTGAGGACACCTATCGCGTGACGATCGCAGTGGCGGGGTTCTCGTCCGGCGACATCGCCATCGAGACCAAGGAAAACAGCCTCCAGGTCAAGGGTGCCCGCGAGAACAGCGCCAACGACAAGCAGCGTGAATTCCTCCATCGCGGCATCGCCGAGCGCGCCTTCGAACTGCGCTTCCAGCTTGCCGACTATGTCGAGGTTTCCGGTGCTGCGCTGGAAAACGGCCTGCTCCACATTGAACTCAAGCGCGAACTGCCTGACTCCAAGCGGCCGCGCCAGATCGAGATCAAATCGGACAGCGCCCCGACCCTTGAGGACAAGACGGTCAACTAAGACCGTCCCCTTCTCGGCTTGATAGAAAGGGCGCAGTCCACTCCGGGCTGCGCCTGTTTTTTTACGAACGGGAACCGTGCCGCCCCATGCGGGGTTTAGCCTGTCGGATGTCCCTCCTACTTAAAGGATTTTGCCATGAAGACACCTTCGATTGCCCTCAAGTCCAACGCCAAATCAACCGTCATCGATATCCTCAATGCGCGGCTGGCTGATTCCATCGACCTGGCGCTGATCGTCAAGCAGGCGCACTGGAACCTCAAGGGACCCAATTTCATCGCTGTCCATGAAATGCTCGACCCCATGCGCGCCACGATCGACGAGCATGTCGACACCATTGCCGAACGTGTCGCCCAGCTCGACGGCGTTGCCCTGGGCACCAGCCAAGTCGTCGCCAAGCAGAGCAAAGTGGCGCCCTACCCCACCGACATCCGCAAGACCTCTGACCACCTCGCCGCGCTGGCCGAGCGCTTTGCCGCTTTGGCCAATCAGGTGCGTGAGGATATCGACGCCACCGACGAGGCCGGTGATGCCGATGCCGCCGACATCCTGACCGCATTTTCGCGCGATCTGGACAAAAACCTCTGGTTCATCAAATCCCACCTCGAATAAATCGAAGCAGAACCAGCGCTTTAGGCGCTAGTCGTTTTCGACACGGGCTGATCCGGGCGACTGGATCAGCCCTTTTTCGTTTCATTTTTTGCCCCGCAGGCGCACAAAGGCGCTTGATCGCAGGTTTATTCTGTGCAAATTTTTTAGATAGGGCAGCAATGCTGCCCCACCTGAGACTGCGCCGGTCTCCCCGGGCAGTACACACGCCGGACCGTCCCTTCCCGCTTTCGGGAGGGCATCGGCGGGGCTGAGCGGTTGACACGCGCCAGCCGAACACGAGCGGCCATTTGGATGCAGCGCCGCACCTATATTGGAATGCAATATCGCCTGCGACGAGCCGTAACCCATACGACGCGACGGCGATGTGATCCCGAAATCCGGGCAACCTGCCGGTGACGGCAGCGTGCCCGCTAAAGGCAAGCCGAGGAACAATACAGATGGTCATCACCCAGGTCGGATCGTGCCAAGTTCCAACACGAGCGTTGGCCGCCGGTGTCCGTAGCGGACGCCCGGCGGCGCAAGGATTGTACTCCCCAAACAACGAACACGATGCCTGCGGCATCGGCATGATCGCCAACATCAAGAACCGGCCCAGCCACGACGTGGTGCAAAAGGGCCTCGAAATCCTCGAAAATCTGGAACATCGCGGCGCCGTGGGCGCTGACCCGCTGATGGGCGATGGCGCCGGCATTCTCACCCAGATTCCCCACAATTTTTTCAAGAAGGTCGCCGGGTTCGCCCTGCCGCCCCGGGGCCAATACGCGCCCCTGATGCTGTTTTATCCCAATGACGCTGGCCTGCGCGATCGCTGCGCCGCTCTGGTCCGCGAAGTCCTGGCCGCCGAAGGACTGACGGTGCTGGGAGAGCGCATCGTCCCGTTTGACAATTCCACCCTTTCGGCAGGCGTCATCGCCACCCAGCCCATCATCGAGCAGATATTTGTCGCCCGGCCAGCGGGCCTCGCCGATCCCGACGCCTTCGAGCGCAAACTTCTGGTCGCGCGCAAAGTCATTTCCAACACCGTTTACGGCGCGATCCCGGAGGCGCAGGACGACAATGGCTTTTATGTCGTCTCCCTGTCGGCGCGCACCATCGTTTATAAGGGCATGTTTTTCGCCGATCAGTTGGGCCGGTTTTATTCTGACCTTCACGACCCCGATTTCGAGAGCGCCATCGCGCTGGTGCATCAGCGGTTTTCCACCAACACCTTTCCCTCGTGGAAGCTGGCCCATCCCTATCGGATGACCATCCATAACGGCGAGATCAACACCATTCGCGGGAACGTCAACTGGATGGAAGCGCGGCAGGCCTCGGTCGCCTCCGATCTGTTCGGCGATGAGATGCCCAAGCTCTGGCCCATTTCCTACGAAGGGCAATCGGACACGGCGTGTTTTGACAATGCGCTGGAATTTCTGGTGCGCGGCGGATATTCGCTGCCGCACGCGGCGATGATGCTGGTGCCCGAAGTCTGGGCGGGCAATCCGCTGATGAATGAGCAACGTCGCGCCTTTTACGAATACCACGCGGCGCTGATGGAGCCATGGGACGGGCCCGCAGCCATGGTCATGACCGATGGCCGCTACGTGGTCGCGACACTGGACCGCAACGGCTTGCGCCCGGCCCGCTACATGGTGACCCGCGAGGGCCATGTGGTGCTCGCCTCGGAATCTGGTGTGCTCGACATTGCCGAGGAAGAACTGGTCGAGCGATGGCGGCTGCAACCCGGGCGCATGCTGCTGATCGATCTTGAAGGCGGGCGCATCATTGACGACGAGGAAATCAAGCGCTCGCTGGCGAAAAGGCATCCGTACGCCAACTGGCTGGCCCGGACGCAGATCGTGCTGGAAGAGCTGCCCGAAACCGAGCCCACCGCCCCCGAGCCGACCGATGCGCTGCTCGATCGCTTGCAGGTGTTCGGCTACACGCAGGAGGATATCGGGCTGCTGATGACGCCCATGTCAGCCACCGGGGAAGAAGCCATCGGCTCCATGGGCACCGATACGCCGCTGTCGGTTCTCTCGGAGAGGCCGCGGCTGCTCTACACCTATTTCAAGCAGAAATTCGCGCAGGTCACCAATCCGCCCATCGACCCGATCCGGGAAGAATCGGTGATGAGCCTGGTGAGTTTCATCGGCCCGCGCCCCAATCTGTTCGATCTCGAAGGCCTCGCGACCGTCAAGCGTCTCGAAGTACGCCAGCCGATCCTCACCAATGGGGATTTGGAAAAAATCCGTGCGCTGGGCAGCATGGAGGACAACCAGTTCCGCACCGCGACGCTGGACATCACCTTTCCGGTCGATGAGGGCGTTGCCGGGATGGCGGCGGCGCTCGACGCCCTGTGCGACCGCGCCGAAGCGGCGGTTCGCGATGGCGACAACATCATCATCTTGTCGGACCGGCTGGTGTCGGCACAAAGGCTCGATATCCCGACCCTGCTGGCGCTTTCGGCGGTCCACACCCACCTGATCCGCGCCGGGCTCAGGACCTCGACGGGGTTGGTGGTCGAGACCGGCGAGGCGCGGGAAATCCATCATTTTGCGATGCTGGCCGGTTATGGTGCCGAGGCCATCAACCCCTATCTTGCCTTCGAAGTGCTCGCTTCGCTGCACGCCGAGGGCGCATTCTCGCAGGAAATAAGCGCGCAGGACTTGGTGGACCGCTACATCAAATCGGTCGGCAAGGGATTGCTCAAGGTCATGTCCAAGATGGGCATTTCGACCTATCAGTCCTATTGCGGCGCGCAGGTCTTTGATGCCGTTGGGCTCGCCTCGGATTTCGTCGAGACATACTTTTTTGGCACCGCAACGGCCATCCAAGGGGTGGGGCTCGATCAGATCGCCGAGGAAAGCCTGCGGCGGCACACCCTTGCCTTTTCCGACGACGCGCTGCTGGCGCACGCCCTCGATATCGGCGGAGACTATGCCTTTCGTATGCGCGGCGAGGCCCATGCGTGGGGACCCGAAACGGTCACCGCCCTGCAACACGCGGTGCGCCTCAAAGGCGATACGCCAGACGCAGCGCAGGAGCGCTACGACGCGTTTGCGCGCGCGGCCAACGGGGAGACAGCCGGGCGCTTGTCGCTCCGCTCGCTGTTTGCGCTCAAGACGCTCGGGCCCGCTATTGACCTCTCGGATGTCGAACCGGCTGAAGCCATCGTGCGCCGCTTTTCGACAGGGGCGATGAGTTTTGGGTCGATCTCGCGCGAGGCGCATACAACACTTGCAATCGCCATGAACCAGCTTGGCGGCAAATCCAACACCGGCGAAGGGGGCGAAGAGCCCCAGCGCTATGCGCCTCTCGCCGACGGGACGATGAACCCGCAGCGTTCGGCCATCAAGCAGGTCGCGTCGGGGCGGTTTGGGGTGACCACCGACTATCTGGTCAATGCCGACATGCTCCAGATCAAGATTGCTCAGGGGGCCAAGCCCGGCGAGGGCGGCCAATTGCCCGGCTATAAGGTTGACCGGATGATCGCCAGGACGCGGCACTCGACGCCCGGGGTGGGACTGATCTCGCCGCCACCGCACCACGACATCTATTCGATCGAGGATCTGGCCCAGCTCATTTTCGACCTCAAGAACGTCAACCCGGAAGCCGACATTTCGGTGAAGCTGGTGGCCCAATTGGGTGTGGGGACGGTCGCGGCGGGGGTGGCCAAGGCGCGCGCCGATCACATCACCATTTCGGGCCATGACGGCGGCACCGGGGCATCGCCGCTCACCTCGCTCAAGCATGCGGGCGAGCCCTGGGAGATCGGGCTGGCCGAAACGCACCAGACGCTGGTGCTCAATGGGCTGCGGTCGCGGGTGGCCTTGCAGGTCGATGGGGGCCTGCGGACCGGGCGCGACGTGTTGATCGGGGCGCTGCTGGGGGCCGACGAATTCGGGTTTGCCACCGCGCCGCTGATCGCAGCCGGGTGCGTAATGATGCGCAAGTGCCATCTCAACACCTGCCCGGTCGGCATCGCCACCCAGGACCCCGTGCTGCGCAAACGCTTCAAGGGCACACCGGAGCATGTCATCAATTATTTCTTCTTCGTCGCCGAAGAGGTGCGCGCCCTGCTGGCCTCTATCGGCGCGCGGACGATCGACGAGGTGATCGGGCGCTCGGACCTGCTGGAGGGAACGCAATCCGAACACTGGAAGGCGAAAGGGCTCGATTTCAGCCGGGTGCTGCATAAGCCGGAGCCTGTGGACGGCGCTGCCATCCGCCACACCCAGAGCCAGGACCACCATCTCGAAGCCGTGCTGGACCGGCGGCTGATCGAGCGGGCACGCGATGCCATCGATTGGGGAACGCCGGTGCGGCTGGAAAAGCCGATCCGTTCGCGCAACCGGGCGACCGGGGCGATGCTGTCGGGTGAAGTCGCGAGAGTGCATGGGCACAAAGGGCTTGCCGAGGACACGATTTCGGTGCGGTTCCGGGGTACGGCGGGGCAGAGTTTCGGGGCCTTCCTCGCCAAGGGGATCAGCTTCGAATTGGTCGGGGATGCCAATGATTACGTCGGCAAGGGGTTGTCGGGGGGGCGGATCGTCATCCGACCGTCCGAACTCGCCAGGACCGTCCCCGAGGATTCGGTGATCGTGGGCAATACGGTGCTCTACGGGGCAATTTCCGGAGAGAGCTATTTCCGGGGCGTGGCGGGGGAACGCTTTGCAGTGCGCAATTCGGGGGCGCTCGCCGTGGTGGAGGGCGTCGGGGACCATGGCTGCGAATATATGACCGGCGGTGTGGTGGTCGTTCTTGGCCGAACCGGGCGGAACTTTGCTGCCGGGATGAGCGGGGGTATCGCCTATGTGCTCGACGAAGATCAGACATTCCAGTCGCGCTGCAACCTTGCCATGGTCGATCTCGAACCGCTAATCGAGGACAGGCAGCTGTTCCGGCTGATCTCCAACCATCTGCACTATACCGGCTCGGAGCGGGCCCGAACCATCCTCGACAATTGGGCCGCCTACCGGGCCAAATTCGTCAAGGTCATGCCGACCGACTATCGCCGTGCCATGGAAGAACGGCGGGAGGATCGAGCGCCGATTTCACCTGCTCCACAGGAGGAACGGGCCAATGGGTAAGGTCACGGGCTTTCTGGAGATTGCGCGGCAAGAGCAAGGCTATGAGCCAGTGTCTCACCGGGTGCGGCACAATCGCGAATTCACCCTGGCGCTGGGCGAGACAGACCTGCGCAACCAAGCGGCGCGGTGCATGGACTGCGGGGTTCCCTATTGCCATGGCGATACGGGCTGCCCGGTCCATAACCAGATCCCGGACTGGAACGATCTGGTCTATCAAGACGATTGGGAAGCGGCGGCGCGCGACCTGCATTCGACCAACAATTTTCCCGAATTCACCGGTCGCATCTGTCCGGCCCCCTGTGAAGAGGCGTGTACGCTCAACCTCGAAGATGTCCCCGTCGCCATCAAGACGATCGAACAGGCCATCGCCGACAAGGCAATCCGGGCCGGCTGGGTTCACCCGCAGATTTCTGCAAAGCGGACGGGGAAACGGGTCGCCATCGTCGGCGCGGGGCCTGCCGGGCTGGCCGCCGCGCAGCAGTTGGCGCGAGTTGGGCATGAGGTGCATGTCTATGAGCGCGAGGCGAAGGCGGGCGGGTTGCTGCGCTACGGCATCCCCGACTTCAAGATGGAAAAGCACCACATCAATTTCCGTCAGAGCCAGATGGAAGCGGAGGGCGTCGTCTTCCACTTTGGCGAAAATATCGGGGTGAGCCGCCCGCTGTCCGATTTGCGGGACCATCACGACGCGGTGCTGCTCTGTGGCGGGGCGGAGCATCCGCGCCATCCGGGTTGCGCGGGAACCGAACTTGGCGGTGTCCACTACGCCATGCCCTATCTGATCCAGCAAAATCGCCGCACTGGCGGGGAGCGGGTGACGGGCGAGCCGATCCTGGCCACCGGCAAGCATGTCGTGGTGATCGGGGGCGGGGATACGGCGTCAGACTGTGTAGGCACTGCCGTCCGGCAAGGGGCGCTTTCGGTCACTCAACTCGATATCCGTCCCCAGCCGCCGCTCAAGGAAGACAAGCTCACCTCGTGGCCCAACTGGGCGATCAAGATGCGCACGTCATCGTCGCAGGCCGAGGGGGTCAACCGCGAGTTTGCCGCAGGAACGGTCGAAATCGTCGCCGACGAAAACGGCCACGCCCGTGGCGTCCAATGCACCCGGGTCGGCATCGACCGGCAGCCGATTGCGCAGAGCGATTTCCTGCTGCCTGCCGAACTGGTGCTGCTGGCCATCGGCTTTGCGCACCCGGTGCACGAGGGCATGCTCGCCCAACTGGGTGCGAACCTGGACCCGCGCGGCAATCTTTTGGCCGATCCGTTCAGCTACCGGACGAGCGTTGCAGGGATTTATACGGCGGGCGACATGCGCCGCGGCCAATCCTTGGTGGTCTGGGCCATCCGCGAAGGCCGTCAGGCCGCAAGGGCCATCGATCTGGACCTGATGGGGGCAACATCCCTGCCGCGTTGAAGATGCTATCGCCCCGTGGGGTTCTCGACCACGCGCCGGACCCGGCCCACGCCGAACGCATCGACCCGGCCCGCCGGGGCGTCGAGCATATCTTCGAGCGCGAAGCCTCTGGCCACCGGCGTTCCGGCGAGGATCAGATCGCCTGCCCTCGGGGCAACACCGCCAAGGTCCTGCACAAGGCTGGCCATTTCGACCAGCCGCATCTGCTCCAGCCCCTGGAAGGGCGGGCGCAGCATTGTGGCGGCATCGGTTCCGGCCAACAGGTCCGCAACCTCCAGAGTGCTGCCCGAAAGGCTGACCCGACTGCCGCCGGCTCCCATGGCCCGATCGACATAGAACGCCAGCTTGTCGGCCCCGGCGGCAGAAAAATGGATGCCATCGCCCTTGCGCATGACGACGATATTGCCGTTGAGGTCGGGTCCACTGGCGCTGTAGGCACCATTTTCCCCCAGATAGCGGTCATAGGTTTCGACCCACTCACCGCCGACAGCGCTGATGGCCGCCTTGTGGATCGATGAAATCTGCGCCATGGCCGCCCCATAGGTGGGCTGCTCCATGGGCGGCAGTTCAATCCAGATCACCTGTTTTCCGGCAGCCCTGATATTGCCGAGGAACGCGTCGAGCCGGGCCCGATAGGCCTCGCGCCAGGGGTCGCTGAGCGGCTCGGCTCCGTTGAGCACCTGCCGGTCATTGACGCCGATGGCGACCACGGCCACGTCAAAACTGTCGGCGACCAGTTCATCCTCTATGGCAGTGTTCCAGTTGTAAAAATCGTTGCGCACGAAGCCCGAAGACCCCACCGATTTTTGCAGCACGGCAATGTCGGGGTTTTCGGCATAGAGGCGATCGAGGGCCCGGGCGAGATCAACGCCCAGGGAATCTCCGAACACGGCAACCCGCTGCGCGACGTCGGACTTGGCGATGGTTTGCGCGGGTGGCGCGACGGGGGCCGGAGCGGGCGCAGGCGCTGGCGCGCGCCGGATCGATTGCGGCTGAGGCTGCGTGCGCGGCTGGGCAGCAGGCGGGGGCGGCTGGGTGGCCGCATTGTTATTGCCGCCAAACAACACGTCGAACAGCGATCTTTGCTGGGCCAGCGCGGGGGCACTCCACGCCACCGCCAGCGCCAGCACGATCACAAGAAGAGAGCCCAAGGGAGCGCGCAAGCCGGTCATGGGATGTTCATACCGTATTTTGCCGGCCATACGGAACAGGGTTTTCGCGTTCCGGGCGACCGATCGGCCCCGTTTCAGAAGATCGCCGGGCGATCGTTGCGGGTATCGAGATATTTTTCCCAGCGATAGGCCATATCGACGATTCCAGCGAGATCGTCGTGGCGGGGCTGCCAGCCAAGCACTCTGATCCGGTCGGCACTGGCAACGATCGAGGCCGGATCGCCCGCCCGTCTCGGGCCGTGTTCCACGATGAAATCAATGCCGGTGACCGCCTTGACCGTCGAGATCACCTCATCGACCGAAAAGCCCCGACCGTAGCCGCAATTGACGGTGAGACTTTCGCCACCCTTGCGCAAATGATCGAGCAGCAGGCCATGTGCGGAAACCAGATCGGAGACATGGATATAATCGCGCACGCAGGTGCCGTCCGGCGTGGCGTAGTCGTCGCCGAACACGCTCATCTTGTCGCGGTGGCCCAGCGCCGTCTGCACCGCGACCTTGATCAGATGCGTCGCCCCCGCCGTCGATTGTCCGGCCCGCATCTGCGGGTCCGCGCCGGCAACGTTGAAATAGCGCAACACGCCATAAGTCATCTTATGGGCGGCAGCGACATCGGCCAGCATCCACTCGCTCATCAGCTTGGAGCGCCCATAAGGCGACACCGGATTGAGAGCGCCCTCCTCGCCGACCGGCTCAAGGCCGACCATTCCATACACCGCCGCCGTTGACGAAAAGATGAAATGGCGGACGCCGCCGGCAACGCAGGCTTCGATCAGGTCGCGGGTTTTCGATGTGTTGTTGCGGTAATATTTGAGCGGATTTTCCACCGATTCGGGCACGACGATCGAGCCGGCGAAGTGGATCACCGCTTCTATCTCGTGCTCGGCGATCAGCCGTCCGACCAGATCGGCATCGGCGATATCGCCCTCGACCAGCTTGACCCGGTGATCGACCAGCCAATCGAAACCGGTGGTGAGATTGTCCAGAACGATGACACGCTCACCCGCATCGGCGAGATGCAGAACCATGTGAGAGCCGATATAGCCGGCGCCGCCGGTGACGAGGATACCCATGCTATTCCTTCGGACAGGTCACGATAATGGAAGAATCCGGAGCCCTGGTTCTCATTCTATCAACTCCTGGGCTCTAATACAGGCTTTGCCTCGCGCCGGGCGCACTGCAAGACCATGCAGGTTTGCCGCAATCTTGCATCAAGGCGTTGAAACTGTCTTATCTTGGCAGACATTCTTAAAATGGAGCACACAGTGGCCAACACAGTCCGCACAGCAGTCTTTCCGGTCGCCGGTCTGGGCACCCGATTCCTTCCCGCCACCAAGGCCATGCCCAAGGAAATGCTGACGGTCGTCGACAGGCCCGTGATCCAATATGCGGTCGATGAGGCCCGCGAGGCGGGGATCGAGCATTTTGTGTTCGTCACCGGGCGCAACAAGGGTGTCATCGAGGACCATTTCGACCGCCAGTTCGAACTGGAAGCGACCCTTGAGGCGCGAGGGAAACTCGACGCCCTCGAAGAGCTGCGCCGCGACCTGCCCAAGGCAGGGCAGACCAGCTTTACCCGCCAGCAGGAACCGTTGGGACTCGGCCACGCCGTGTGGTGTGCCCGCGACATCGTCGGCAACGAACCGTTCGCGCTGCTGCTTCCGGACATGATCTTCAAATCGGAACCCGGCGTTCTCAAGCAGATGATGGACGCCTATGAGCAGACGGGCGGCAATGTGATCGCCGTCGAGGAAGTGCCCCACGAGGACGTTTCCTCCTATGGCGTGGTGGCGCGGGGCGAAGGACCCGATGAGCGGTTTTCCATCACCGGCATGGTGGAAAAGCCCAAACCCGAGGATGCCCCCTCAAATCTCATCATCTCGGGGCGCTACATCCTGCAGCCGGAAATCTTCGGGCTGATCACCGAGCAGGCGGCGGGTGCTGGCGGCGAAATCCAGATCACCGACGCCATGCAGGCGCTGATGGACATGCAGAAGTTCACCGGGGTCAAGTATGAAGGACGTTCGTTCGACTGCGGCTCCAAGATCGGGTTCTTGAGCGCCAATGTGGTGTTCGCACTCGACCGCGAGGACATCGCCGATGCGTTCATGCAGGAACTCAAGACGCTGACCGGCGAAATCCCGATCAGTATCGCAGGCTGACCCCGGCGCTGATCCGGTGCTCATCCCGTTCGGTGGGGGTGGCACCGTAATCCTCACGCACAGCGTAATCGTAATCCAGCGTGGCGGTGCTGTGCGGGCCGAGCACCAGTTCGGCCCCCAGCCCGGCGTTGTAGCGCCGCCCATCCTCAGATCCATCCTCGCGCACCAGCAAGGCGGCACCGGCGTTGCCGCGCAGGGTGAGCCATGAATTGGCGATGTGCCGGACGCCCAAATCCAGCCCATAGCGGGTGATCGCCCCGCCATACGCCCCGTGGCCGGGGGTGAGGTCGGTCTCAAAACTTGTGGTAAATCGGGTGGTTGCAGTCGCCTGGTAGCCCAGCGAAGCGGCATAGAGCCAGCTTTGCGCGTCGGCGAGGCCAGCGGCGTCATACTGCCGCCAGCCCGAGCCGACCGAGGCTTCGACGGTCAGCACATCCTGCCAGTTGGCGGCGATACCTCCGCGCAACACCATGTCCGAACTGGTACGGAATGCCCCAAGGCCGGGATCGACCGCGTCAAATTCGCTGCGCCCAGCCTCCCCTGCACCGAAGACTTCGATCAGCGGCGTGACCGCATAGCCAACACGCACCCCGCCCTCGTAGCGGGTGTAGGAATCCCCGTCATTGGAAAAGGTGGTGCCGTCGATGCGGGTGGTGTCGCCCACCCAATTGCGGCTCAGCCCCAAGGTCGCACCAGCATTGAAGCGCCCAAAGCGCTGGACGTATCCCATCTGCGCGTGACCGGTGAGCGTCTGCGGGGCGATCGCGACATCGGCGTCGTCGACAGTAAGGCCGGTGGGGTCATCCTGATGCAGCGCGAGGCCGGTATCAAAGCTCAAACCCGCCGATGGCGAGAGGCGATGTTCGACGGTTGCGCCCAATTCGGCGCGACTGACGCGCGCATCCGAATCGGTGGGCAGCACGATGTTCAGCGACGCATCGACGTCCAGATCCGTCGCGCCGCCGTGCCGGGAAAGGCCAAATTCGGGGATAGCGATCAGTTCGAACCGCTCGTGGGCGTCGGTGCGCACATAGGCGCCGCGCAGGGACATGCCGTAATGCAGATCGCCGAATCCACCGCTGTCGACGATAGGATGCGGAGAAACAGCGGGCACCGCGACCGGGGTTGCGGGTTGGGCAAAGCCGGTTGTGGCAGCCGGGGGTGCAGAGACCGGAGCTGCAAGGGTCATAGGGGCAGAGACGGGCCGCGCGACCAGATCGCTGGCCGGAACATCGCACAGCGTTCCCGGAGAACAACTGAAGCCCAATGGACCGCGCAACAGGTCGGGATTGTCGGTTCCCGAGCCATTACCCTGAGCAAGAGCTTGCGCGCTGCCGCCAGCGAGGCTGGCGCCGACCAACAGGATCGCGGCGATTCGGTACAGGTTTCGGCCCAATTTTCACACTTCCGGAAAGGTGAGCCGAGGGTTTCAACTTATGGTTAACAAAGCTTTAAAATCGGTCCTATCGGACGCTTTATCCAACAGCTTCCACATCCAGAACGGCACCCCGCGCACCGACGATGCGCACAGTGGTACCTGCGGGAAGTTCGGGACCAGCAACCCGCCACAAGGTATCGTCAATGCGCACGCGCCCGAACCCATCGGTTATCGCGTCAGTCAGGACCGTTTCGCGGCCCAGAAGCCGAGCGGTGCGCCGGTTGATGAGAGGATCTTGGCTGGGTGGCGCGTTGCCGTAGCGACGCCGCGAAAAGGCGAGCCAACCGCTGACCAGGGCAACGGAAAGGACGCCGAACAGCCCCCATTGCATGGGCCAGCCGATGCCTGTCTGAAAGACGGTGAGGCCGGTGAGGATTGCCGAAGCCCCCAGCCACACCATGAACACGCCGGGCGCCACCAGCTCTATCCCCAGCAGCACCAGCCCGAAAACGACCCAGGACCATGCGGAATTGGCGGCGATGAAATCGATGATGGCCATGAGGGCGGCTCCTGGAGCAAATCTGGGTTCGCGCAGCGCTTTAGCCGTCCCTGCGCGTTGCCGGGGGCCGGGCCGCGGGACGGTTGCGCTGGGGCGCGTCGCCGCCAAAGGCTTCGCGGGCGATCTCGGCGACCCCGCCCAGGGCGCCGATCACGCTGGCGGCTTCCACCGGCAGCATCAGCACCTTCTGATTGGGGGCAGACGCGATCTTTTCGAGGGCTTTGACGTAATTGTTGGCGACGAAATAGTTGATGGCCTGAACATCGCCCTGAGCGATGGCTTCCGACACCACCTGGGTGGCCTTGGCTTCGGCTTCCGCCGAGCGCTCCCGTGCTTCGGCATCGCGAAACGCGGCTTCCCGGCGGCCTTCGGCTTCGAGCACCTGGGCCTGCTTTTCACCTTCGGCCTTGAGAATCTGGGCCTGCCGCTGGCCTTCAGCTTCCAGAATCACAGCCCGGCGATCGCGCTCGGCCTTCATCTGCCGGCCCATGGCATCGACGAGGTCCTTGGGCGGATCGATGTCCTTGATCTCGATGCGAGTGATCTTGACACCCCATGGGGATACCGCCGCATCGACCACCTTGAGGATGCGCGAATTGATCTCGTCGCGGTGGCTGAGCAATTCATCGAGGTCCATGGAGCCCATCACCGACCGGATATTGGTCATTGTGAGGTTGAGTACCGCGTTCTGGAGATCAGCCACCTCGTAAGCGGCCGCTGCGGCGTCGAGGATCTGGTAGAAGGTCACCCCATTGGCGGTGATCGAAGCGTTGTCGCGAGTGATCACTTCCTGATGGGGCACGTCGAGCACCTGTTCCATCATGTTGAGCTTGCGCCCAATGGCATCAATGAACGGTACGATGATGTTAAGGCCCGGCGTCAGGGTGCGGGTGTAGCGCCCGAATCGCTCAACGGTGAAATTGAAGCCCTGCGGCACCGTTTTGACGCCTGCCACGAGGACGAGGACGCCCAACAGTCCTATGGCAATCAGGGTGATCGAAAATCCGTCCATTGCTGGGGCCTCGCTGGTCACGCGTTTTGCGCGCGACTGTACGGCGACCCGCGAGGCCTGACAATCGCCACCAGGCGCGAATTGGCTTTTCCGGCGACGCTAGACCCAGCCCGACAATTCGCGGCGCACGATGGATTCGATGACCGCCATGCCGTCATCGGTATCGTTGAGGCACGGGATATAGGCGTAGTGCTCGCCGCCGGCATCGAGGAACTGGCCACGCGCTTCCAGAGACAGCTCTTCCAGCGTTTCGATGCAATCGGCAGAGAACGCCGGGGCGACGATGGCAACCTTCTTGACCCCTTTTGACGGCAGCGCCATCAGCGTCTCGTCGGTATAGGGCTGCAACCACTCGCTGCGCCCGAACCGGCTCTGGAAGGTGACCATCAACTTGTCTTCGGGCCAGCCCAGTTTTTCGCGCACCAGCCGCGTCGTCTTGTGGCATTGGCAGTGATATGGATCGCCCTTTTTCAGATATTCGACGGGCATGCCGTGATACGAAGTCAGGATCAGATCGGGCTCGAAATCGAGAGCGGCAACGCCCTCTTCGATCGATTTGGCCAGCCGTTCGACATAGACTTCATCGTCGAAATAGGCGGGCACGGTTCGGACCGCAGGCTGCCAGCGCATATCTTTCAGGGCCAGGAAGGCCTGATCGTTGGCCGTGCCCGTCGTGGTCGCCGAATATTGCGGATAGAGCGGGAAGATCACGATGCGATCGCAGCCCTGCGCCTTGAGGTTTTCGATGGCGCTGGCTGTGCTCGGATTGCCGTAGCGCATGCCGAAATCGACGACAATCCGCTCATCATCAAGAGCCGCCGCCAGCTTATCCGCCTGCGATCGGGTGATGATCCGCAACGGGCTGTCGTTCTGCTCCTTGTCCCAGATGATCTCGTAATTCGCCCCGGTCTTCTGGGGACGCGTCGTGAGAACGAACAGGTTGAGGATCGGCCACCAACGCCATTTCGGCGTCTCGATCACCCTCGTGTCGGAGAGGAACTCCTTGAGGTATCGGCGCACGCTCCAATAGTCGGTCGCGTCCGGTGTGCCCAGATTGAGCAGCAGGACGCCGATTTTTCTCGGCTGAATGGCGGGATGATCGAGAGGCAAGGAAGCGGTCATGGTGAGGATTTTTCGGCTTGGAAAATTAGGCGCACAATAGCGATAAGCCCTAGCGGGGCAACTCCCCTGCACCAAAATGCGGCCATTTGACCGGTTAAAAACTGGCAAATAGCAAGATCACCCCAAAACCCATGACCAGAAGCGCGCCCGCAAGTTCGAACCACCACAAAAGACGGGTGCCCGCAGACCCTCCGGCGGTGAGTCGCAGTGCGCCTCCCTTGGCAAATACCGCCAGCGTGGCCAGCATCGCAACGGTCAGCGCCGTTCCCAACCCCATGAGAAACGTGGCCAGAATTCCGGCAGGCAGCAGACCCTGGCTCAAGGCGAAAACCAGGACGATCAGAGCGCCCGAACAGGGCCGCAAGCCGACCGAAACCACCACGCCCAATCCTTCGCGCCACCCGCCCCGGGCCTGTTGCGGCGTGACCATATGGCCGCAGCACGCATCGTGGTCATGGTGGTGACGATGATCGTGCTCGTGGTCGTGGCTGTGATCATGATGGTGCCCGTCGCCGTGAGCATGGCCGCGCTGGAAACCGAGCTTGCGCAGCACCAGCCACGCCCCAAGCAGCGCGACCAGCCCATAGGATGCAACCGCCATGGCGTGGGCGGCTTCACTCATTGCCGTTGATGTGAGCCGCAACACACCGGCGGCTGCCAGAACGAACGCCACAGCCACCGCCGACTGCATCATCGCCGACAGAAAGCTCAGGACAATGCCACGCCTGAGCTGGCGCTCATTGGCGAGCATATAGGATGAGATCACCACCTTGCCATGGCCCGGCCCCGCCGCGTGAAACACGCCATACAGAAAGCTCAGGCCACCCAGAATCCAGAAGGCGCTGGCATCGCGGTGCAGCGCCCCCAGCGCATCGGTCATCGCGCGATAAAAGACACGCTGCTGGGCGGCGATCCAGCCGAAGAACCCGCCCTGTGACGGCAGGATCGAGGGCTCGGCGGGCGGCGCGGAAAACGGGGTCGCCGGACGCTGCGCGGTGACGGTCTCAATGGCCTGAAGCGCCGTGGCCGGGGCGCTGGCGGGGCAGGTGACGGTCACCAGATTGGCCAGATCACGCGCCGCCTGTCGGAGGTCCTCGGGCAGTTGAGTGATCTCGGGCGGCAGCATGAACAGCCGTTCCTCGATTTGAGGATCGATCGGCTGTGGCTCCTTGGCCACCACAGCGCAGCCCTCGGGCGCTCCTTCAAGCCTCACGGCACCGGCATCAGGAAAGGTGAAGGCAGCGTAATATTCCGGGTCGCCCACCTCGATGTCATAGATGCCAAAGATGCTTTGGGGCTCGCGAAACCGCATGGTGAATGTCAGCGTCACGCGTCCGTCGGCGTAGGTCATCGACGGATCGTAAGCCGATCCGACCGCGGCGTGTCCGTCGAGCCCTTCAGGGTTCGCGAAGGTATAGTAGGAGTAGTAGTCGAGCCCTTCGATGTTCTCCTCTGCGAGGGGCTGCAATTCGGTTTGCGACAGGTTTCCATCGCCGTCAGCATCGAGCCCCTGGATGGCCCAGGCAGAGAAATAGGGATCGAATGTCCAGTGATGCCGCATGCCGGCGATCGCGCCGTCTTCGAACAGTATCTCTCCGGCGGCATCGATCCACACATGAGGATGCGCAACGGCCGGCGCGGCTAGCGCCAGAACCGTAAGGAGAGCTGCCCCGGCCCGTTTGAAAACCCCGCCCTGCATGTCTTCAGGAATTGACCGGGTGGTTTTCGAACCAATCGACGAGGAAGTCGATCAGTGCCCGCACCTTGCCCGAAAGGTGCCGCCGGTGGGGATAGACCGCCTGTAGCAGCGGACGTTGCGGCAGATAATCGGTCAAAACCGGCACGAGCTCCCCCTTCTTGATGGCCGAATCAGTGAGAAAGCTCGGCAATAATGCGTAACCGAGGCCTTTTCGGGCCGCAACCAGCGCCCCGACAGCCGAATTCACCCGTACCGGACCGTCCACATGCACGGTGACGGTCCTGCCATCCTCGACGAATTGCCAGTTGGCCTGACCTGTCATGTTGGTATCGATGATGCACGGCACGCCGCGCAGGGCCTCAGGGCTTTGGGGCGCCCCATGGGCCTTGATGACCGAGGGGGCCGCCATCACCGCAACCGAGGTTTCGGCTATCTTGCGCGCGATCAGCGAGGTGTCGGCCATTTTCGAAATGCGCAGCGCAACGTCGATACCTTCTTCGACCAGATCGACCATGCGATCTTCCAGCCGCAGGTCCAGTGTCACGTCCGGGTGGGCGCTGGTAAACTCGAACAGCGGCTCAAGAAGCGTCGCTTCCCCGAAATTGCGCGGGGCGGATACACGCAGGATTCCCCGCGCCGCGGCTGTCTGTTCTGAAATGGTCGCATCGAGATCGTCAAGCTGGGAGAGGATATCGCTCACCTCGCGGTAATAGGCATCGCCCGCCTCGGTGAGGCTGAGCTTGCGCGTCGTGCGGTTCATGAGCCGGACGCCGAGGTGGTCTTCGAGATCGGTCACGTATTTGGACAACAGCGCCTTTGAACGGCCATGCACCCGGGCTGCGGCTGAAAAGCCTCCCGCATCAAACACCTGTACGAAGGCGCGGATCCGGGCCAGGTCCTGGGTCATTGTCTTCTCCGTTTCAATTGAGCCAGGACAGATCGCATCGGCTCACATCATCGAGCAGGCGCGCAAACTGGCGGCGCAGTATCTGCCATTATGCTTTCCAGCCGCATGATCGACAACACGGCACGATGTGTCCCGGCGTCTTCAGGCCTGCGCCCGGATTTCGCGCGCCTCGGCCAGGGTAATCCGTGTGTGCGTCTGCCATTGCGGGTCGGATTGCGGGAAATCGGTGCGAAAATGGCCACCGCGACTTTCGGTGCGCTTGAGGGCGCCGGCGGCAACCAGCGTCGCCGATGACACCATGTTGAGATAGGCGCGAGTGACGCCCGTTGCCGTTTCCTCCAGCTCAAGCAGGGTGCGCAAAGCCCGGCGCAGGCCCGGCGCGTCGCGCTCGACCCCGACCTCGGCGCTCATCACCGCCCGCAGGTCGCGCACCGCCTTGAGATCGCGCAGGACCTGCTCGGCGCGCCCGCCCTCCTCTGCATCCCACCCGATGCCGTCGAATGGAGGCAGCGGGCCGCGTTGCGGTTCGAGCCCGGACAGGTCCTCGGCGATCCGTGCGCCATAAACGATGGCTTCGAGCAGCGAATTGGAGGCGAGCCGGTTGGCGCCGTGCAGTCCGGTGCAGGAGGCTTCGCCGCACACCCAAAGTCCGGGCAGCGACGAACGCCCGCTTTCGTTCACCTCAACGCCGCCCATGTGATAATGGGCCGCCGGGGTTACCGGGATCGGGTCGTTCACCGGATCGATGCCTCCGGCCCGGCAATAGTCGGCGACGGTGGGATAGGCGGTGAGGATCTTTTCGCCCAGCGCCTGACGGGTATCGAGGAAGACCTTCCGGCCCGCCTTGATCTGCCGGAAATTGGCGCGCGCGACGATATCGCGGGGCGCCAGTTCGGCATCGGGGTGGATATCGGCCATGAAGCGCTCGCCAAGGTCATTGACCAGAATGGCCCCTTCTCCGCGCAAGGCCTCGGTGGCGAGGGGGGCGGGATCGCGCGCCGTCAAAATCGCGGTGGGATGGAATTGGACGAATTCGGGGTCGGCGATCACCGCCCCGGCCCGTGCCGCCATGCCCATGGCGTGGCCGCGCACCGAAGGGGGATTGGTGGTGACCGCATACAGCCCGCCCAGCCCACCGGCGGCCAACACCGTGGCCCGGGCGCGGACCAGCACGGGCTCGACATAGCGATCGCCCAGCTTGCGGCAATAAACACCCACAACACGGCCATCGGCTTGCGCCAGATCGACCGCCGTGATCCCTTCGACCACGCGGATGGACGGTGTGTTGCGAACCTTTGCGATGATCGCCTGCATGATGGCATGACCGGCCCTGTCGCCCGACACCCGAACGACCCGGCTGGCGGAATGGGCCGCTTCACGCGAGAGCACGAACTCTCCCAACCCATTGCGATCGAAGGGCGTGCCCCAGCGCGCCAGATCGTCGATGCGTGCCGCCGCTTCTGCGGTCACCGAGGTGGCAATGCCATGATCGACGATCCCTGCCCCGGCCATTTCGGTATCGAGGGCATGGGCGCTCGCACTATCGCCCGCGCCGACAGCTGCAGCCACTCCACCTTGCGCCCAGCTTGACGACGCCCCCATCCCCAATGGCATGGGCGAGAGGACCGTGACGGGGCACGGGCTGAGCTTGAGGGCACAAAACAGACCCGCTAGCCCCGCGCCAACGATGACCACCCCTTCGGCGTTGAACATATTGTCGAAAATAGCGATCGCCCCCTCCCCCTCTGGACGCCGTGCGGATCTGTAGCCGGAAATACTTTAGGTGCGGGCCGAAATCTCGATCATGCGCTCGACCGCTGCGCGGGCAGGCTCGATCAGGTCGGGGGAGACAATCACTTCCTCGGTGCCCGTGTGCAGGCTCCACAGGATGTTTTCGAGATTGATGCGCTTCATGTGCGGGCAGATGTTGCAGCCGCGCAGGAAGGATACGCCCTCGGTTTCAGCGGCGACGTTGTCGCTCATCGAACATTCGGTGACCATGACCACCCGCGCCGGCTTTTCCGACTGCACCCAATCGATCATCCCCGAGGTGGAGCCGGCAAAATCGACGACATCGATCACTTCGGGCGGGCATTCGGGGTGGGCGATGATCTTGGCGCCCGGGTAGGCGGCGCGCAGTTCGGCGATATCATCAGGGGTGAAGGTTTCGTGCACTTCACACGCCCCGGCCCAGGTGATGATCTTCTTGTTGGTCTTTTTGGCGGTGTTTTTGGCCAGATACTGATCGGGGATCATGATGACCGTGTCGCTGTCCATTGCCTCGACGATCTTCAGAGCATTCGAGGATGTGCAGCACACATCGGTCACCGCCTTCACCTCGGCCGAAGAATTCACATAGGTGACCACCGGCACGCCGGGATATTGGGCCTTCATGGCCAGCACGTCTTCCGCCGTGATCGAGGACGCGAGCGAGCACCCGGCCCGGCTGTCGGGGATCAGCACGGTCTTTTGCGGATTGAGCAGCTTGGAGGTCTCGGCCATGAAATGCACGCCGCACTGCACGATCACATCGGCTTCGACCCGCGTGGCTTCGACGGCCAGTTGCAGGCTGTCGCCAACGATATCGGCGACGCCGTAATAGATTTGCGGGGTCTGGTAGTTATGCGCGAGGATGACCGCGTTCTTTTCCGCTTTCAGACGGTTGATCTGGAAGATCAGCGGCGCATAGAATGGCCACTCGATCTCGGGAATGCGCGCGCGGACCTTTTCGAAGACCGGACGCGTCTCCTTCTCGATCGCTCCGGAAAATTTGAGATCGAAGCTGGAAGCGAGGACGGCCCGAGCCTCCTCCATCGGAGTGAAGGCGTTGATCTTCTGGATCATGACGATAAAATCCCCGGGGCAATAAAAAACGGGAGCGGCCCACTGCCGCGGGGTTCACTTAGGCAGTTTTGGTTCCCAATTCAATAAAAGCCATGCTAGAGCATCCCCAACCCCCAAGTCTTTGGTTGGAGACCACAATACCATGGCCCAGGACGCCGCAAAGCTCAGTACCATTCTTTCCGCCGCCCCGGTTGTCCCGGTTATCATCCACGATGACGTGGAGACGGCGCGCGCGCTGGCCGAGGCCCTTGTGGCGGGCGGGCTCACCAATCTGGAAGTGACCCTGCGCACCCCCAATGCGCTCAAGGTCATGGCGGAAATGGCCAAGGTTCCGGGCGCTGTGGTCGGATCGGGCACCGTGCGCAAAAAGAGCGACATGGAGGCCTCGGTCGACGCGGGATGCCAGTTCATGGTGTCGCCGGGCGCACCGGTGGCGCTGCTCGAAGCCGCAGCGGATATCTCAATTCCCCTGCTGCCCGGCATTGCCTCCCCCTCCGAGGCCATGGCCGCATCGCTTCTGGGCTATACCTATCTGAAGTTCTTCCCCGCCGAAGCCATGGGCGGTGCGCCGGTCCTCAAATCCTTTGCTTCGCCGCTGTCTGATCTGATCTTTTGCCCGACCGGCGGCATCGACATTGAAAAGGCGAAAACCTATCTGGCCCTGCCCAACGTGATCTGCGTCGGCGGTTCCTGGGTGGTATCGGCAGATGCCATCGCCGCCCGCGATTTCGAAACCATCCGCAAACTGGCCGCCGAAGCTGCCAAACTTTCGGCCTGAATGAAAAAGCCGGTCCCGCCATCCGGTCTGGGCCATCTGCGCATCACGCTCGATGCCGAGGCCTATATCGGACCGGGGCGGGCCGACCTGCTTGAGGGTATTGAACGGTCCGGCTCGATCGGCGCTGCAGGCAAGGCCATGGGCATGAGCTACAAGCGGGCGTGGAGCCTGGTGCAGGCCCTCAATGCCGGGTTCGGCGCTCCACTCGTTGTCACCAGCCGGGGCGGATCGGGACAGGGGGGCGCGCAGCTCACCGATCTGGGACGCGAGGTTCTCAGCCGCTATCGCGCCATGCAGGCCGCCACCGAAGCGGCCATAGAAGATGACGTGGCCGCGCTGCGCCGCCTCAAGTCCGACCTTTCCAACTGAACATATCGTTTGCCACTCCGGCGCAGGTCGTGCGATATCTCGATATGTCCAAACGGACATATCGAGGGAGGTTTCATGCGTATGATTGCTTCGGCCTTTTTGGCCGTATTCGCTCTTGGTCATTCTCCAGCCATCCTTGCCCAGGATGCGCTGGTGGCGGTTGCCGCCAATTTCACTGCTGCCGCCGAAGACCTGGCAGAGGCCTTTGCCGCCGAGACGGGGCAAGAGATCGGCTTGTCCTTCGGGGCGACGGGACAGTTCTATGCCCAGATCACCCAGGGCGCGCCGTTCCATGCGTTTTTGTCCGCCGATGCCGCCACTCCGGCGCGGCTGCTCGATGAGGGGCTGGGTGTCGAGGGATCGAGCTTTACCTATGCCATCGGCAAACTGGTGCTGTTTTCCACCGATCCGGACCTGGTGAGCGGGCCCGAGAGTCTTGAAGGCGATTTCACCCAGATCGCCATCGCCGAGCCGCAAGCTGCCCCCTATGGCGCTGCCGCCGTGGAGACGATCGCCGCACTGGGGCTGACCGAGCGTCTCGCCGACCGGATGGTGGTCGGCCAGAACATTTCGCAGACCTTTCAGTTCGTCGACACCGGCAACGCCGAATTGGGCTTTGTTGCGCTCTCGCAAGTGATCGGCCGCGAGGACGGATCGAGCTGGATTGTGGCCGATGACCTGTACACGCCCATCACGCAGGACGCGGTTCTGCTGGATGCCGAAAACGCGACGGCCAGCGCGTTCCTTGACTTCCTGCACTCTGACGCGGCCCGGACCATCATCGAAGCCTATGGCTATGGGTTTGCGCCCCAGTGACCCTGTTCTGGGAAATCTGGCCAGCGATCAGGCTGACCCTGGCGCTGGCCGCCACTACAACGATCATTCTGCTGCTCCTTGGCACACCGGTCGCCTGGTGGCTGGCGCGTTCCAAATCCCGCTGGACAGTGCTGGTCAACGCGCTGGTCGCCCTGCCGCTGGTGCTGCCACCCACGGTGCTGGGTTTTTACATGCTCATCCTTTTGGGTGCCAACGGTCCCGGCGGCTGGCTGGCCTCGCTGTGGGGGGCGCGCACCCTGGCCTTCACCTTTCCCGGACTGGTGATCGGATCGGTGTTCTATTCACTGCCCTTTGTCGTGCAGCCGCTGCGCAATACGTTTGCTTCCATCGGCCCCGGCCCCCTGGAAGCGGCGTTTTCGCTCGGATTTGATTTCAAAAAGGCTTTCGTTCTGGTCGTCCTTCCTCTGGCACGGCCCGGATATCTGACCGCCACGGTGCTGGGATTTTCCCATACGGTGGGGGAATTTGGCGTGGTTATGATGATCGGCGGCAACATCCCGGGCCGGACCAAGGTGCTCTCGATTGCGATTTTCGATTATGTCGAGCAATTGCGCTGGACCGAGGCCCATATCGTCGCGTTCGGCATGATGGTGTTTGCCTTTGTGGCGCTCGCCCTGACCATGGGCGCGGACCGCCACCTGTCCCGGGTGCAGCCCTACTAGGCCGGACGCGGACCCTTCTGGCCGGCCTCGTCCTCCGTCGCCGTACCCCCAGCATAATGGGCGGAAAGCTGGCGATAGGGGCGCGAATTGAGCGCCAGAACGGTCACCAGGACACCGATCATCCCCGCCACCGTGAACACCAGCGCTATGCCGCGATCCGGCCCGGTGCCGAACCATCCGCCAATCGTTCGTGCGCCCGCGCCATCGGTCATGAAGGGAATGACCACAAACTGGGTATAGGGGCCAATGAGGAAAGCCGTCAGCGGTGATGCGGCCTGTTCAATCGACTGCGCCAGGCCGAACACCCGCCCCTGACGCTCCAGAGGCACGACCTTTTGCAAGGTCGTTTGCTCAGCCGCCTCTGCATAGGGGCCGAGCAGCATCCAAATAAAGCACCCGAAGGCCAGCAGCCAGATCGAGGGCTGGAGCGTGAAGACGCAACACACCGACCAGGTGACGAGATTGACCAGCAGCAGCGTGCGGACCGGATTGCGCCCCAGGCCGGTGCGCGAGATCACGAGGCCGCTGATGATGAACGCCGTCGAGAGCAGGCCAAACAGCAGTCCCCACACCTGCACGGACACCAGCGACAGCCCATAGGCGTCGAGAAGGGCCATGAAGATGCCGCCGAGGAAATTGTTGAAGGTGGCGAAAAAGATCAGCGCGAACAGCCCCGGAACTGCGGCAATCACCCTGATGGTCCCAGCGATATCAACCCTGCCAGGTTCGGACGGCACACCGGGGACGGGAGGCGCCCGGCCCTCGTCTATGATCACCAGTCCAAGGTGGAGCAACACCAGGACAGTCACCGCCAGCGCGAGAACCAGCACCAGAACCATGCCGCCCCAGGCGACGAGGAAACCGGAAATCACCGACGTGGTCAGGAAGCCGATGCCCGTCACCATGCCGACCAGACCGTTGGCCTTGTCGCGCTCGCCCTCGGGGATGAGGATGGTGACGAGCGTTGGCAGGGCGATCGAGCGGATATTGCCTGCGATGACGCCGAGCATGACCAGCAGCACGAACAGCCACAAATACCAGCCATAGGGATTGGAAAAGCTGCCCTGCGGCTCGAACAGCACCATGGCGAAGGCCAGCGCGTAAAAGACCACGGACACGGCGCTCGATCCCATCATCGCGAGCTTTTTGGGATTGTGATCAACGATCGAGCCGAGCCAGAAGCCGAACGCCGCGGTGAAAACCAGATAGATGCCGGCCACCATGCCCGTGGCAAACACCGACTGGGTCTCGATAAAAATCCAGAACGTGATCGCGAACCAAACGGTGAAATTGGTCACATTGGCGACGAGGTTGTTGCCAAGGATCTGATGAAACGGGCTCATTTGGGTGTCCGGGTGTTTCGGGCGGCGAGATTAAATCGCGCCTTCAGGCCGCGCAATTGCCAATCGATGCATCGGGCGCGAATTTTCTTTCGAGTCCGAGCACTGGCAAGGACGGATGCCGATCAATTGTTCCGACAGGTGTGAGGAATTTAATTGGTCTGCAGCACCGCTTCCACCTCGGCGCGGGTGGGAGGATTGCACCCGACATGTGCGCAATTGAGGCCAGCCACCACCGACCCGAACCGCAGGATTGCTTCGAGCGAGGTTGCATCGAGTGCGCCGATCCGGCCAATCGCCAGGGCGTTGCGCTCAGCAAGGGCGGCGAGAATGCCGGCCATCATGGCGTCACCGGCCCCGACGGTATCGCCAAGCATTTCAGGGCGGTAGATCGGGGCGTTCGCTCTTGCGTCCGCGGTGAATGCGCAGGCACCCTGCGCGCCCAGGGTGACCACGACAAGTTCTACATGGGGCCGGGCCAGCAGCGCCCGCGCGTGTTCCTCTATGGATTTGTGCGCATCGAGCGCAACAAGGTCCTCATCGGACACCTTCACGATATGGGCGAGGTCGAGGAACGCGTCGAGGCGTTCTGTGTAGCCCTGGAAATCGGCAATGAGGCTGGGCCGGACATTGGGATCGATGGACAGCACCGTCCCCCGGGCGGCGACCGATTTGACCACATCGAGCCAGATCGCTGCGTCGTCGGGCTCAATGGGCAGGAAGCCGCCGATCTGGAACAGATCGATTGATAGAGGCAGCGCAGCCAGCAGCTTTTCGCGGCTGATATCGCGCTCCGCGGTGCCTTGCCGGTAAAACGCGTAGGCGGGCAGGCCCCTGGCGTTTTGGGTCACCACCGCAAGGGTGGTGTTGCAGTCGGAGCGCTGCTTGATCAAAGGAACGACGCCGGCCTTTTCCAGGGGAGCCAGCAGCAGATCACCGAAACTGTCGCTGGAGATGGGGCATAAAAAACCGGTCTCTTGCCCCAGACGGGCCAGCGCGATGGCGCAATTGTACGGCGAGCCGCCTTGATGCGCGCCCATTTGCAACACACCGTCGGTCCGCTTGGGCCCGGCGACCAGATCGATAAGGCTTTCCCCCGCAACCACGAACATCGGCGCCCTCCCCGCTCACTCCAGATACCTGCTTATAGACTGGCCGGGCATTGGCCAAGTCGGGGTGGACTTCGCGGCGCATCTGCGCGATTTCTATGCCCTTGCGGCGTCAGGCTCCTGATGCCGGTGCATTCTTACCATAGGCCCCGCGATGCCAGACACCCACACCGACAGGCTGACCGCTCTTGAAGAGCGACTGGCCCATCAGGACCGCATGATCGATGAATTGAGCGCCGTAATTGCGGATCAGTGGCGGCAGATCGACCGGCTCAAGCGGCGAGTCGAGGCGATCGACGATCAGATGGCCGCCGTCGAGCAACTGGCGCGGTCCGGCAAGGCCGAGCCCCCACCGCCGCATTACTGACGACAAGAAACTTTGAGTGAAAACGCTCTATGCGCACCAACTCCGCCTTGCGCCATCCCATGGTCGCGCAAGGCCTTCGGCCACGAGGATCATTCCCAGAGACTGCCCGTCGCGCCACAAGACCCTCAGTTTACGACCGTACTGGTCTTCATCGCGATGGTCCCACAGCGCCATGGTGAAAGCCCCCGCGTTGACCAGTTCAAGCATGCGGCGGGTGGCGCGATCCCCCAGCGCTTTTTCCTCCGGGCAGCGATAGTCGCGCACCTCGGGCGTATCGATATCGGCGATGCGGATGGTATCGCCATCGATGACGCAGGTGCCTCCAGCCCCGGCGCAGAGGGAAAAGCTTGTCGACACCACGTCGCGCGGGCCGGAAACTTCGGGAACGATGGCGGAGAGATCGACATAGCGCCCATCGATCACCGCCCATGCCAACAGGGCAATCGCGATGAAAGCCAGCGCCAGTTCGCCCGCCAAGGAGCGGCGTTTCCGCCGTACCGGCAAGAATGCCCGGGCCCGCACCCGTCCGAAAACCGCTCTGGTCCGCATATCCCGAATCGCTACCCCGCTGCGCAAAAATCCAATTTAGGATTTCACGGCTAACGGGAAGTAAGCGGCAACTTGGGACGACTACGCTTGGATACGATCACACCGCGAGACAGAGATATTTGATGTCGAGGTAATCCTCGATTCCATATTTAGACCCCTCGCGTCCGAAGCCCGATTGCTTCATGCCGCCGAACGGGGCCACCTCCGTCGAGATCAGGCCCGTGTTGATCCCGACAATTCCATATTGCAGAGCCTCGGCCACCCTGGTGACCTTCGCGATATCGCGCCCATAAAAATATGCGGCGAGGCCGAACTCGGTGGCGTTGGCCAGATCGATCACCTCGTCTACCGTCTCGAACCTGAAAACCGGCGCGACGGGGCCAAAAATTTCCTCCCGCGCCAGGCGCATGGCCTTTGTAGCCCCGGTGATCAGGGTCGGTGGATAGAAGGTCGCCTCTCCGGTGGGAGTGCCGCCCATGACAATTACAGCGCCCTGATCCCGGGCGTCCCCCACCAGTTCCGTCACCTTGTCGACCGCCTTGTCGGTGATCAGCGGCCCTATGGTAACGCCCTCTTCCAGGCCGTCGCCGACCTTCAGACGGGCCATTTCCTCGCCGAGACGCGCTACGAACCGATCATGGATTTGCGATTGCACATAGATGCGGTTGGCGCATACGCAGGTCTGGCCTGCGTTGCGGAACTTGGACGCCATTGCGCCAGCGACGGCGGCGTCGAGATCGGCGTCATCAAAGACGATGAACGGCGCGTTGCCGCCCAGTTCCATACTCATGCGCTTGATGCCGTCAGCGCATTGGCGCATCAGCGTCCGGCCCACATTGGTCGAGCCAGTAAAGCTGATCTTGGCCACCTTAGGATTGGCGCATAATTCTTCCCCGATCGCGGCCGCATCGGTGCCGGGGACCACGTTGAACACACCCGCCGGAAATCCGGCCCACTCCATGAGCCGGGCAATGGCCAAGGCTGACAGGGGCGTTTCCGCAGCGGGTTTCGCAACCACCGTGCACCCGACCGCCAGCGCCGGGGCCAGCTTGCGCGCCAGCATGGCATTGGGGAAATTCCACGGCGTGATGACCCCCACAACGCCCACCGGCTGCTTGATGACCGTAATGCGGGTGTTGGCCGTGTGCCCGGGAATGGTATCGCCATAGACCCGGCGGGCTTCTTCGGCGAACCATTCGATAAAGGCCGCCCCATAGAGGATTTCGCCCTTGGCTTCGGCGAAGGGCTTGCCCATTTCCAGCGTCAGAACCGTTGCCAGATCATCGGCATGTTCGATCATCAACCGATTGAGACCCTTGAGCAGATCGGCCCGCTCCTTTGCCGCCAGCGCAGCCCATGCAGGCTGGGCGGCATGGGCCGCCTCGATCGCCTCTTTTGTCGCCTTGGTGGACAGGTCGGAAATCTGCGCCAGAACCTCTCCGGTGGCTGGATTGCTGACGCGGAACACCTTGCCGCGCGATGATACGGTATTCCATTTACCGTCGGTGAACCCGCCGGCAACGACAATCCGGGGGTTCTTGAGCTTGTCGGTGAGCGCGGGCGTGAGGGTCATCTGGGGCCTCCTGTGTGTCTTGCACCGATTGAACGCTGTTCAGGGTGAGAACGCAACGCGGCATCCAATAGACTCATCCCCCGGCCAGAGGGGGCGCATTGGCTCCCTAGGTGGACAGGACCTGCCTCCACCATTCGCTATCCGGCAACAATCCGTCGCGATCTATCCCCTTAATCGCACCGGCACGCGCGATTATGTTGGTAGCAATGACTTATTGCCCACCCATCACCGGGTCCCGTTAAGGAGATTTGCTTATGTCTGCCCCCCAAGCGACCGTCGCCACGCCGCTGCTGGTCCCCACGACCACCCGGCTCGGCCCCATTCACATTGCCGTCACCGACCCCGCACGCGCTCTTGCCATCTGGCGGGACGTGGTGGGGCTGACTGTCATCGAGCAGACGACGGACCGGCTGATACTGGGCGCGGGCGACAAGCGCCTTATCGTCCTCGAAACCGGAGCCAGTGGCCCGGTCGTGCCCCACACTGTCGGGCTGTATCATGTCGCCGTACACGTGCCGACCCGGAAGGATCTGGCCCGTACACTCAATCGCGCGCTGGCCGCCGGTGTCCGGGTTTCACCCACCGACCATCTGGTGACCGAGGCCCTTTATCTGTGGGATCTGGACGGCAACGGCATCGAGATCACGTACGAAACTCCGTGGCGTGGCCGTTTTGTCGAGAACGATGAATTGCTGGCCATGACCCCGGATGGAACCCCGCATTCGGGCCGTGAACCCATCGACGTGCCGGGACTGCTGGCGGAACTCGATGGCGACGCTACGCCAATGGCCCCGATGCCGGCGGGCACGCGGATCGGCCACGTCCATGTGCATGTGGACGACCTCGACACCGCCATGAATTTTTACCGCGACCAGTTGGGTTTTGCCGGTCAGTTGCTTTCGCGGCGCTATGGCATGGGGGATGTCAGCCTTGACTATGCCCCCCATATTCTGGCGTTCAACATCTGGGCCGGACGCAATCCTTCGACGCCGCCGGAAGGCGTGGCGGGCCTGCGCTGGTTCGAGATCATCGTTGCCGATGTGGACACGCTGGCCGAAATCCGCGCCCGTCTCGACATCGCCGCCTCTCCGGTCATCGAGATCGCTTCGGGGATTGAAACCCGCGATCCGGCAGGCAACAGGATCAGGATTGTTATAGGCTGACCGCGCCTCTCCAACCCCGCACAGGAGCGACCATGGAACACACCCTCGACATCCATCACACCCAGGCCGGCAATCGTGGCCGGTACTGGGCCGATCTGGGCGATGACAACGCGGCGGAGATGACCTATCTCCGCCGCCCCGATGGCACCATGGTCATCAATCATACCGGTGTGCCCAAGGCTTTCGAGGGGCGGGGCATCGCGCTCAAGCTGGTCAAGCGTGCCATAGAGGATGCAAGGCGGGACGCGTTCAAGATCGTCCCGCAATGCCCGTATGTGGCGGTGCAGTTCCGCCGCCACCCGGACTGGTCAGACCTGCTGGCCTGACAGGAAGCGGGCGGCGGCGACAAGCTCCGCCTGCACGATTTCATGCCCGCCCTCATGCCAGACGACTTCCGTTTCCGTCCCCTGCGCGGCAAACCAATCGGCCAGCGCCTGGGTTTGGGGCGCGGGACAGATCGGGTCGCGACGACCGGCGGTGATCAGGACCTTGCGATCTTTGAGCCCCTCTACAGGCTCCGGCTGCCACAGGATCAGCGGATGCATCAGCACCGCAGCATCGATCAGGTCGGGATAGGCGAACATAACCGCAGCGAGAATGTTTGCGCCGTTGGAATACCCCAAACCAACCAGCTTGCCGTCGGTTTTCACGCTGCGAAGAAAGTTTGCCATCTTGTCCGTGCGCTGGCGCAGATCGTCCATGTCATAGACGCCTTCGCCGGTACGCCGGAAATAGCGCAGAGCTCCGCCTTCCGACACGTCACCGCGCGGCGCGATCAACCGGGCCGAGGGCAGCAATTGCCGCCCCAGCGCAAAGAACTGGTTCTCGTCGCCGCCAGTTCCGTGGAACAGGGCCAATGTCGGGGCACCAGCTGCTTGAGCCGGATGCTCTTTGAACACATAGCTTTCAGTCATGCGATGTGCCTTTCTGTCAGGGTTTCAAGATGACGAAGCGCCCGACGTGTAGCCGGGCGCTTTTTTTCCTAGTCGAGTTCGGGCAAATGGGTTTCGAGCCAGGCCCGCAAATGTTCGTGCTGGGTGGGAAGCTTGAGCGCTTCGCCCAGATGAGCGGTATCCTCGTCACGATCAAAGCCAGGCTCATTGGTGGCGATTTCGAACAGCACCCCACCCGGCGTGCGGAAATAGATCGCGTGGAAATAGTCCCGGTCGATCGGTGGCGTCACCTGATGGCCGCTGTCGATCAGTGCGGCACGCACCGTATCCTGAGCTGCCCTGTCGTCCACGGCAAACGCGATGTGGTGCACCGAACCTGCACCCAGATCGCCACGCGGCATATTGGGCAGCGTCTGGATATCGATGATATCGGCCCCGTTGCCGCCGTCGATGACGAAGCGCTTGATGCCCTTGGAGGTATCCGCGAGCTCATAGCCCATGAATCGGAGCAGTTCCTCGGTCGCGCCGCTGTCGCGCAGCCTCAGGCTAGCGCCGGAAAAGCCGCGAATGGCGACGTCACCGGCGATCGAGCCGCCCGTCCAGGCCGGGCGCTGGTCGTTGACATCTTCCACCAGCGCAAAGCTGTCGCCATCGACGGCGGAAAACCGCAGGCGCTTTTGCCCAAAACTATCGTCAGCAAGAACGCCTGCAACGCCTTTTTGAGCGAAATGCTCCTTCCAGAAACCGAGGCTGCCTTCGGGCACGGAAAACACGGTTTCGCCCACTTCGCCCGTTCCCGGGCGTCCGCGAATGATGTTGGGGAACGGGAAATAGGTCATGACCGACCCCGGCGTTCCCATCTCATCACCGTAATAGAGGTGATAGACCGACGGTTCGTCGAAGTTGACGGTCTTTTTCACCCGCCGCAATCCGAGCGTGTCGGTGAAAAAGCGGTTGTTGGCATCGGCATCACGCGCCATTGAAGTGACGTGGTGCAGACCCCTGATCTGATTGCGCATGTCCGGGCTCCAATCTTTCTGTGTTTCGATTGAAGTCCAATATAGACGCTGCATCAGGCTGGATAACCCGCCTGATGGTTCATTCATTATTCGATAATGGTGAACGGTGGTCGTTCAGAGACGGCCGGCCTCGATTATGCGTTGGAGGAATTTCTGCGTTCGGGGGTTCTCTGGCGCAGAAAACAAAGCCTTAGGCGGGCCCTGTTCGAGAATGCGGCCACCATCGAGGAAACACACCCGATCGGCTACGTCGCGGGCAAAGCCCATTTCGTGGGTCACGATCACCATGGTCATACCCTCGGCCTTGAGCCGCCTGATGACCGCCAGCACCTCTCCGACCAGTTCTGGATCGAGCGCCGCAGTCACTTCGTCAAGCAGAAGCACCTGGGGATGGGTCGCCAGGGCGCGGACGATGGCGACGCGCTGCTGCTGGCCGCCAGACAATTGTTCGGGATAGGCATTGGCAAACCGGCCCATGCCGAAAGCGTCGAGCAGCTCCCTCCCCTTGGCCATCGCCTCGGACGCAGGCACGCCGTGCACCTGGATTGGCGCGAGCGTGATGTTTTCCATGACGCTCATATGCGGGAACAGATTGTAAGACTGGAATACGATACCGATGCGGCGATAGATGCCGTTGCGGCCCCAGGACGGGTCCTCGATCGACACCCCATCGAGCGAGATGGTGCCGTGATCAAATTCGGTCAGCCCGTTGATGCAGCGCAACAGGGTCGATTTGCCCGAACCTGAAGCACCGATCAGGCACACGACTTCATGGCGGCCAACGTCGAGATCGACATCGTCGAGAACCAACACATTGCCATAATATTTGGTAACGCCGGAAATTGAGATGCAGCGATCGGTCACAAAACCCCCTGGAGCCGCCGCTTGCGGTCCTTGCGTGCGATATAGTCGGTGAGGCGCGCCAGCGGAATGGTTGCCACCAGAAACAGCAAAGCCGCAGCAATCAGAGACGAATAATTGAAGGTCTGGGCGGTATAGATCTGCGCTTCGCGCACCGCATCGCGCACGCCAATGACCGAGAGCAGCGCCACGTCTTTTTGCAGCGCCACCGCCAGATTGAGCAGCACGGGCACGACGTTGCGGATCGCTTGCGGCAGAATGGCGAACCGCATGGTCTGCCATTGCGACAGGCCAAGGGCCCGCGACGCCGCCCATTGTCCATCATGGACGGCCTCGATCCCGGAGCGAAAGATTTCGGCGGAATAGGCCGCGTAGGAAATGATCATGGCCGTCGCGCCCCAGAACAGGGCGGAATTGGGCAGTCCGGGCAGGTTGAGCGCCGGAATGCCGAAGCCGAAAATCAGCACCAGCAGCAACACCGGCAGGCCGCGGAACAGGTCGATATAGACCACGGTAAAGACGCGCAACGGCGCGAACCATGGCCCCGAAAGCGAGCGGAACAGCGCCAGCACCAGTCCCCACGCCATGATGCCAAACAGGCACACCACCCAGACCTGGATGTTGAGCCAGAAACCGGCCAGCACCTTGGGGAAGGAAATGGCCATGGCGTTGAGATCGAAGAACTGGCGCGCGATGCGTGGCCATTGCTCGGCAGACGTGACGGCATAGATCACCCCACCGAACACAAGCCCCACCATCAGTATCGAAATGGCGGCGGGAACGTAGCGCTCGGCGGCGCTGGCCTTCTTACGGGCTGGCGGAAGCGGGCGGCGGGCCTCCTCAACAGGCCCGCCCCCTTTGCTGTCTTGCACAGAAACCTCGACGGTCATTCCGTGATGATCGGCAGGTCGGGATCAGCGATGAGATAGTCCGCGACCAGCGCATCGATGGTGCCATCGGCCTTGAGCGCTGCGATCGCTTCGTTGACCCAATCGACCAGATCGTTGCCCTGCTCGAACAGCAGGCCATGGCCGTAATCATGCTCGTCAGGTGTCAGGATGGCAGCGATTTCCGCATCCGGAACCTGAACGGCGGTCAGATAGAGCGCCGTTGGCAACTCGGTTGCCACTGCGTCGATCTGGTTGCTTTGCAGCGCCTGGAACAGTCCGACCTGATCGTTGTACACGGCGGCATTGTCGACACCGATGATCTGCTCGACATAATCGAGGTCGGTGGTGCCGATCATGACGCCCCAGCGCACCTCGCGCAGGTCGGCGAAGCTTTCCGCCTCGCCCACCGGCGAGCCGGGCATGGCGACCACGGCCTTCTGGGGCTGATAATAGACATCGGAGAACGTCGCGATCTGGCTACGGTCCTCGGTGACGGAAATCTGCTGGATGCCGAAATCATAGCGCTTGGCGCCCGGAGCGATGGCCTGATCGAAGGTTTCTCGCAGCCAGACGACGTCGTCGGCGTCAAAGCCCATTTGCGCGGCGATGGCATAAACCAGAGCGCTTTCAAAGCCTTCGCCGTTGGCGGGATCGTTATCCATCATCCATGGCGGGAACACCGGATCGGACGTCGAGACCGTCAGCTTGCCCGGGGTGAACAGGCGGGGATCATCAACGGTCCCTTCCTGTGCGAAACCCGCCGGAGCGGACAGGGCGACTACAAGTGCCGCAGCAAAGGCTGCGCGACCGGCATAAAAGACATTACGCGACATGATTGATGACCTCCGACGTCCTAGAAATGAGTTGGTTCCAGGACGTTGATATTATCGGGCAGCGCTGGGCGCGCAAGCCTGTTCACCTCTTCTGTCACAAGGGCATGAAGGGGGCCAGAGGGGAGCGGAATGAGCGCAGCGGCACCCTACTCCACATCGACGCCGGCATAGCGGCGCTGGTGCCATAGGAGCGGGGTGCGATCGGGGTAGGACGCAGTGTGCAGGACGATGCCAGCGTAAAGAATGTGCGTATCGAGGACGATGGTGCCGGCCAGGGCGCAATCGAAGCTGGCGACCGCCCCTTCGAGGCGAGGCTGACCGGACGGCCAGGCACTCCAACCCTCGAATCTGTCCGCCGGGCCCCAACCAGCAAACGCATCGGCGACGGCCCGCTGGTCATCGGCGAGGATCGAAAGCGAGAATTTCCCGGCCTTGTCGATCATCGCGGCAAGGTCACTGTCGCGGGTGATCGAGACCAGCACGGCGGGCGGCTCGGCGCTAAGCGAAAGCATCGCGGTGACGGTGCGTCCATGGCGTTCGCCATCGAGGGCCGCGGTCACCACGCTCACCGAACTCGCCAGCGTACTCATCGCACCGGTGAACTGGGACATAGGCACCGCGTCGCGAGCAGCGGGGTGGTCGGCGCAATTGAAGGCAAGGCGCGAGAAAGCCTGCTCAGGCGTATGGATCGGGTCGGAAATGGTCATCGCTCTGATTGTTTTTCGGCACTGATCGGTCAACAGAGGCACAGCGGGGCTTGATCTCGGACCACCGCCTCTGTATTTTCCAAGAGAGAGCTTTCTAAATGTCGCCCCGGAGCCATGTCAAGCAGCAAACCGGATAGTGAACCTTCCGCATCTGGAAGCTGGAACCCGCGCAGCGCCGCGGAACGAATCCTGTTTCATCTCAAGATGCACGGGGAGAAAACGGCTGCCGAATTGGGACAGGCGCTCGGCACTTCGGGAGAGGCCGCGCGCCAGCAACTGGTTCGGCTGGGCGAAGAAGGGCTGGTGGAAAGCTGGAGCCAGTCACGCGGTGTAGGACGGCCTTCCCAATTCTGGCGGTTGACCGAGCGCGCGCAGGAGCGCTTTCCCGATACCCATGCCGCCCTCACCGTGGAACTGGTCGGGATCATTGGCGATACCTTCGGGCCCGAAGCGCTGTCGCGGGTGATCGACGCCCGTGAAGAGCGCACCCGGACCCGCTATCGCGCGGCGATGAGTGGAGCGCACTCGCTGGGCGAACGGGTTGCGAGGCTGGCCGAACTGCGCTCCGAAGAGGGCTATATGGCCGAATGGGAGGCCGACGTATCGGGCGGCTTTACGCTGCATGAAAACCACTGCCCGATCTGCGCTGCGGCCACTGCGTGTCAGAATTTCTGCCGCGCAGAGTTGACGGTGTTTCGCGATATCCTTGGGCCGGACGTTCATGTCGAGCGCACCAGCCACATCGTAACCGGCGCGCGCCGCTGTACCTACAAGATCTCCGGAATCTGAGCAGGTTCTTATTGTTCCGGGCGGGAGCGCAGCCGGGTTTCGCGCAATTCACCGGTATCATCAAGGATCGGGTAGGCAACCGAGATCAGGTGTGCGTTCACACGCTTGAGATCGCGCAGGATGTCGAGATGCAATCCTGAGGTTTCGATGGTCTCGTTGCGCTGATCGCGCAGACGCTCCAAATGCCGCTCCGCTGACTCCGCTTCCAGCCGCCGCACTTCCGTCTTGAACCCGACAAGCTTGCGGGCAAGGTCGACGTCACGCGAGAGGAATACCGATTGCGCGATCTGCAATACGTCGAGAGTGCGATCGTAGAAGCGGGCAATTTCCTCCCGCCCTTCCTCGGAAAAGGCGAGCTTGCGGCGGGCCTTCTTGCCAGCCAGTTCGGACAGGCCGGCATCGATGATATCGCCGATATGCTCAAGATTGACGGCATACGACATGATTTCCGAGGCGCGGCGCGTGTCTTCCTCGTCGAGTTCCTCGCGACCGAGGCGGGAGAGATAGGATTTGATCTCACCGTGCACCATGTCGATCTCGTTCTCGATTTCGTCTAGCCGCCCCCTGATCGAGGGATCAGACATCTGGAGCGCGACGAGGCTCGTTTCGAGCATGTCGCGGACCATGTCGCCAAGACGCAGGGTTTCGCGCGCCGCGGCAGACAGGGCGAGCGCGGGCGTTGAAAGCGCGCTTTCGTCGAGATAGCGCGGCGCGGCCTTGGGCTCGGGGCCATCGGGCATGATCATTTCCGCGAGCCTGACTACCGGGCCCAGCACGGGCAGAAACAGGACCAGGAGAACCGCTGAAAAGCCGATATGGGTCACCAGCGCCAAAGTGCCGGTATCGGGCCAGATGGCGGAGAGATAGGGGGCGATTACGCCAGCCAGAAGCGTAAGGGCCAGCGCGCCCACCCCGCGCATGGCGAGATTGGTAATGGCGAGACGGCGCGCCTCTATGCCCTCGGATAACACGGCCAGATAGGGTGGTATGGCCCCGCCCAGATTGGCTCCGGCGACAAGCACCAGCGCCAGTTCGGGGGTAATGATGCTGCCATGGCCCAAAAGGACCACGAACAGCACGACGGCAAGGCTGGACGTGGCCAGAAAGGCCAGGCCGGTCGCAAACATCAGGGCGAAAGCCGGAGCGCCGCCCAGATTGGCCAGCATATAGATGACCGCTTCCGAGTTGCGCACCGGTTCGGTGGCCTGGCCCATGAGCTGGAGCGCAAGCAGCATCAGGCCAAGCCCGAGAATGGCCCGCCCCACCCCCTTCCCGCCCGCATAGAGGCTGCGGTTGAACGTAACGACGCCGATGAGGATAAGCACCGGCGAAAGCCAGTGCAGGTCGAGCGAGAGAATCAGCGCCGCCAGCGAGGTGCCGATATTTGCCCCCAGCATGATAGCCTGCGCCATGACGCTGGAGACCAGATCGCGCGCCGCGAATGAAGCGATGATCACCGCCGTGGCTGTGCTCGACTGAACCGTCAGCGTGGCGAGCATGCCCACCACCGCCGCCATAACGCGATTGCCGGTGCTCCTGCCGATCCAATAGCGCAAGGAGGTGCCAAAGGAGCGCAGCATGCCCGTCTTGATCAGGCGCAACCCCCACAGCAGAAGCGCTCCTGCGCCCAGCAGATCAATAAGAATCAGCGTCGAGCTTATATTATCCTCCTGGCGCTGGAATTGAGCCTTTGCCCGTGCGGCCATCGCCCAGAATATCCATAACCGACCCCACATGGCTATCCATGAGCGCGGCGGCGCGTTCGCCATCGCCATTTCTTATGGCTTCGATGATCGAGAGGTGCTCGCGATAGGCCATGGCGGCACGTCCAGGGATAGCGCTTTGCAGGTGCAGGCGGGCGCGGTCCACATGGGTCTTGCTCAGAACCACCAACCGCCACGCTTCCGGCACCCCGGCCATTTCGGCCAGCCGGCTGTGAAAGGCATCGTCGAGTTCGAAAAAGCCCACATAGTCATCGCGGGCGGTGCATTCGGCCTGAAGGGTGAGAAGATGGGACAGGCTGTCCATCTGGCGCGTTTCCAGTTCGGCGAGGCGCTTGACGATGGCCCTTTCGATGGCGCTGCGGGAAAAGATCGCCGAAAAGACCTTCTTGCCGTCGATCCTGGTGACGACCGACCCCACCTGCGGGCGCGTTTCGACCAGATCTTCGTTCACCAATTGTTGCAGGGCCGCGCGGAACGGGGTGCGGCTGACACCGAGCGCTTCGGCAAATTTCGATTCGTAGATTGGAGTTCCCGGCCCGATGGTGTTCTCAATGATCGCCTTGCGCAGGAGGGTATAAATCTGAGGGGAGATCGGCGCGGAAAAGTCGATCGCCCGGTCGGCCACCCGGCTGTAGATTTCATCGAGGTCGGGCTTGCTCGCCGGGACGGTATCCATGACTAACGGTTTCCAATCAGGGCTCAAAGCCAAAAGGCTCTGTGCCCGCCACCCAAGGGCGGGCTGTTCTATCGCGACAGAGCGCGTTTGATGGCGGCGGGCGCTCCCAGACGAAGAAGTGCGTCGAGGTGATCGCGGGTCGTGCTGCGGACGGTTTGGTTACGAGCGAATGCCAAAGGAAACACCTCACCGATCTCCAGAAAATTTTCGAGGGTTTGATCGGGGTCGTCTCCGTTGCGGCTAGCTGCCTGCAGGCGGTCGGAAAGCGGGTCATCGATGGTCGCGCCCTTTTGCGTGGCATTGACGATGAAGGCGATCCAGCCGGCGACGGCAAGCGCGAGGAAATGGAACGACTGACCTGTTTCGGCCCGCTCCAGAAGTGTTGCGATCAGCCTTTGCGGCAGCTTCTGGGTGCCATCCATAGCGATCTGCGCCAGCCGGTGTTCCAATGCCCAATTGGTGTAGCGTACGATCAACGCCTGTCCGTAAGCGCCAAGGTCAATATCGGGCACCGAGAGCGTCGGGGCGATTTCCTCGGCAAACATCCGCTCGATCAGGACACGCAGATCGGGATCAGAGGCGGCTTCGGACACGAGGGTAAAACCACAGGGCAGGCCGAGATAGGCCAGTGTCGAGTGCGATCCATTGAGCATGCGCAGTTTCATATGCTCGAACGGTTCGACATCGCTGACCATCTGGACGCCGAAGTGTTCCCAGTCGGGGCGACCGGCGACAAAATCATCCTCCACAACCCATTGGCTGAACGCTTCGGCGACCACCGGCCATGCATCTCTTGCACCAATCATTGCCGCGACATCGTCGCGATCCCTGTCGCTGGTCGAGGGGACGATCCGGTCCACCATGGTGGAGGGAAAGCTGACATTGGCGCCGATCCACTCCGCCAGAGCAGGATCGACAAGCGCGGCAAAGTCCATGACGACGCGTCGCGTTACTCGCCCATTGCTGGGGAGGTTATCGCAGCTGAGCACCGTGAAACCACCAAGTCCCTCTGCTCTGCGGCTGGCGAGGGCGGCGACGATGACACCGGGAACCGAGTGCGGAGAACCATCCGCCGCAAGATCGCGAACGATTGCCGGATGCTGACGGTCGAGGCCACCGCCAACCGGATCGTAGCAATAGCCCTTTTCGGTCACCGTGAGAGAAATGATCCGAACAGCCGGATTGGCCATTTTCGCAATGAGATCGCGACTGGATTGCGAGGCATCGATAATGTCGATCACCGACCCGATGACACGCGCCGAATTGCCCTTCGTCTCCCGGGTCAAAAGACAATACAGGTAATCCTGCGGTTCCAGCGCGTTGCGCGTGTCCGGGCTCCGGAAACTCGCGCCGACGATGCCCCATTGGGGTGCTTCGGCCAGACACTTGTCGACATAAGCCGCCATGTGGGCGCGGTGAAACGCGCCAATGCCCAGATGCACAATCCCCGCTGTGACAGCGCTGCGCTCATAGGCCGGGCTTTCCACGCCTTCGCGAAGATGGCCAAGCGAATGGTTGTCGAGTCGGTCCATGATTTTTCCCTGTCGTCGTGCAGCGCGGATCGCCTCACCTGTTGAAGGGAAGCGATCCGCTTTGTTTAATGCGCGTTCAGATCAGCGCGCTGACACCGGCTCATTGCTCGCCAAGGCGTGCATGAGGCCGCGCAGTTCGGCCAGTCCCTTGAGCCGCCCGATCGCCGGATAACCGGCCCGCGCCCCACGCTTGAGGTCATCGAGCAGATCGTGACCGTGATCAGGACGCATCGGGATTTGCCAGTCGGCACGTCCCGCAGCAATGCGCCGCTCCTGTTCGCGCAGCAGGGCCCCGACCACAGCGGCCATGTCGACATTGCCCACAAGGTGGTCGTCTTCGAGGAACCCTGTGGGAACGCCCTTATGATGGAGGGTGACGTTGCGCAGATGGGTGAAGAAAATCTTGTCGCCCAGCCGATCGACAAAACCGGGAAGGTCGATATCGTCGCGCGACCCAAGCGAGCCTGTGCAGTAGGTGATGCCATTGGCGGGACTGTCGACTGCTTCGACCATGCGCCGGTAATCGTCTTCGGTCGACATCACCTTGGGCAGGCCCAGCAGTTCGAACGGCGGGTCGTCGGGGTGGCAGCACAGTCGCAGCCCCAGCTTTTCGGCATGGGGCACCACCTCTTCGAGGAAATCGTAATGGTGCCGCCGCAAAGTCTCGACATCGATCTGCGCATAGAGGTCGAGCTGGCTTCTCAGTGTTTCCACCGTCCAGCTTTCGACAGCGCCGGCCAAGCCCGCCAGAATGGCGTCGGCCAAATCGCGCTTGTCGCTTTCAGACAGCGCGCCGACCCGTTGCTGCGCCTCTGCGACCACCTCGTCGGGAAACGCCACATCGGCCCCAGGACGCTTCAGGATGTGGATGTCGAACACGGCAAAATTGACGAGATCGAACACCATCGCGGTTCCCCCATGGGGCAGGACATGATGATGATCGGTGCGCGTCCAGTCGAGGATCGGCATGAAATTGTAGCAGATGACTTCGAGGCCCTGCGACGCCAGATTATCGAGGCTGGTTTTCCAGTTCGCGATATGGGTCTGGCAGTCCCCGGTCCGGGTCTTGATGGCTTCCGACACCGGCAGGCTTTCGACCACATCCCATGCCAGACCCGACGGCTGGCCATCGGGCCGAAAAGCAACCTCATCCTGCCGTTTGGCGATCTGCTCACGCGACCAGACCTCTCCGGGCGCAATATCGTAGAGCGAACACACCACCCCCTGCGCGCCGGCCTGCCGGATGTCCTGGAGGCTCACCTTGTCCTCGGGACCAAACCAGCGCCAGGTCTCATGCAGTATTCGTTTCATTCATCCCCCTCATCAAACTTTGAATAGAATTTGGAATAGTTGAGCCAGGCCCCCAGGCTCCTCCCCCGTCGACTGCGGCCCATCTCATCCCTTCATGTTGCTGGTGCCAGTGTGGTCTGCCGCATGACCAGATGGGTGTCGAGCGCCAAACGGGCATCGCCCAGTGAACTGCCGCTCAAAAAATCAAGAAGCAGCGAAACTGCCGCCTTCCCCGCCTCCGCCGACCGGCTGGAAACCGACGTCATCGCGGGGTAGGTGGAGGCGCCCAGCACGTCGTCACACCCGATGACAGACATGTCACTGGGTACGGTCAGGCCCTGTTCGGCAAGTCCGGCCATCACCCCCTGAGCCGTCAGATCGTCGAATGCGACGGCAGCGGTGACACTGCTTTTAATAATCTGTTTGGCCGCCGCCACCCCCGCCGCATAGGACGGCACCGGGGTCGGAATCACCGTCACGGCAAGGCCGAGCCGCTTGCTTACCCGCACCACCGTCGCGCGGCGCTGCCGGTTGGACCAGGATTGCGCCGGACCGGCCACATAGGCAATGCGCCGATGCCCAAGTTCATTGAGATGCACCACCGCCTGCTCAACGCCCTGGCTGCTGTCGATCAAGACCCGCGCCAGTCCTTTGACGTCGCGGTTCACCAGAACGATGGGCTTTCTCGCCGCGTGATGGCGGATGCGGGCTTCCGAGAGGCGCGAAGACACCAGAACGACCCCCTCGACCTGTCCCATGAAGCGGTCGAGCAATGCGTCCTCGTGCCGGGGACTTTCGCCTGAGTTGCCCAGGAACACACAGAAATCGGACTGGTCCGCTTCGGCCTGCGCCCCCTCGATAATTGGCGGAAAGAACGGGTTGGCCACGTCCGGCACCACAAGCGCGATGTTGGAATATCGCCCCGTGCTCAAGGCCCGGGCTGTGTGATTGGGCACATAGCCGATGTCTCGGGCCACCGCCAGAATACGCTCCACCGTCTCCTTGCCCAACAGCTCGGGTCGGGAAAATGCCCGCGAGACGCTGGAGCGCGAGACACCCGCCGCCGAAGCAACCTGACTGATCGTTGGAGTGGACCGGGAGACGGTGGTTCGCGTCATGGATCGGGACCTGCGAGCGTTATGTTTTTCTCGTCGGAAGGACGATGGCAAACGGGGAGTCGAGCGTCCATGACCGCGCCACGGGCGTCAAGCGGATTCAGACCCACATCTGCAACCGGTTGCACGGATAACCGCCAGACCCGCTCCCGCAAAAGACGGCACACCACAACGCTTCATCCGACCCGTTTTGCATCCGAGAGCGCCGAACCCGAAGGGACATCGAGATGGAGGGAAACGGCTGGATGGCTCTGCAAAATCGATGCCGGAGCCGTGGGGGTAACGGGACCCTCCACCGACGCCGCAACGGCCGCAGCCTTGCGCAAGTCCGGCACGGACAGCACGATCTTGCGACTCTTGAGAATCTGCTGAATGCTCATGGAAATCGCCCTGTGCGGCACATCAGCAAGGGTTTCGAACCATCCTTCTCCCAGCTGTTGCAGGCGGCACGCCTCGTCGAGATCGACGACGATGTAGGGATCCGTCGTCTCGAAATTCGCAGGGGGGTCGTTGAAGGCCAGATGGGCATTTTCACCGATTCCGGCAAAGCAGACATCGATGACCTCCTCATCTATCCGCGCGTTCAAACGCGCCAACTCTGCATCCAGGTCCGGCGCATCCCCCGCGACCAGGACGAATTCCTGGAAATCGGGAACCCGATCGAGCACGCGCTCGCGCAAATAGCGTCGGAAACTGGCGGGGTGCTGGTCGTCCATGCCGACATATTCGTCGAGATGAAACGCTGTCACCTTCGAAAAATCGATATCGCTGGCGATCAGGGCTTCAAGGGTCTCAAACTGGCTGGCGCCAGTGGCCAGCACGATCGACGCCCGACCCTTGCTGGCAATCGCCTGCCTGATCGCCTCCGCGCCTTCGCGCGCCGCAGCCTGGCCAAGTTCCGCCACTGAAGTATGGATGGTAATATTCAAGGAGCTCCCCTGGGTTACGCCTGTTTCAATGGACGCGGCCATCAATCCTCCACTTCAGGCGCCACCTGACGCCCACCAAAGCCATCAGCGCAATGCCCACATGAAGTGCCGCTCCCTACTGCGACGAGTAAAGCGTGAATCTCAGCCTTATGCAACCGGTTGCGAAAACTTGTTGACTCACTTCTCAACCGCCTTAAGCTTGATGATGTTCATAAGGGAGAGGAACTCATGACACCAAAATTGGGAATCCTTGCGCTCACTGCTGTTCTGCTCTCAGGCTCTGCCCTGGCGCAGGAAGGCTCGGTGGTCGTTTACAACCCGGCGGGAGATGCGGGCGAGCTCATCATCGATGGTTTCCAGGCCAAATATCCGGGCGTTTCCGTTTCCACCATTAATGCGGGTGTGGGTGAGCTGTTCACACGCATGAGTGCGGAAAAGAACAACCCCCAGGGCGACATTATCCTGTGCGCATCCAGCGAAGCGTTCATGGCCAATCCGGACCTGTTTGCTTCCTATGAAAGCACTGAAATCGCCAATTTCAGCGCTGATGTGATCGGGCCGGACAACACCTATTACGGCTGCTCAATGCCGCTGCAGGCTTTCATCGTGAACACAAATCTTCTGGCTGAAGATGAGTATCCGACAAGCTGGGAAGACCTGTCCGACCCGCGTTTTGCCGGCAAACTGGTGCTCGCCAACCCATCGCTTTCGGGCTCGGCCTACGCCCAGCTCGCCCAGATTCTTCAGCTTTATGGTTGGGACGTTGCTGAAGGCATCATGGCCAACGCACGTTTCACAACCTCCTCCCAGAGCGTCTTTCAGGACGTGGGCCGCGGGGAGATCGAAATCGGCGTGACCGGCGAAGCCAATATTGGCCCGATGGTCGACGAAGGATACCCGGTGACCGCCGTTTATCCCTCCGATGGCACCGGGCTGCGATTTGACGCCAGCGCCATCATCGATGGCGCACGCAATCTGGACAACGCGAAGCTGTTCCTCGATTACGCCAACTCGGCCGAAGCGCACGAGTTGCTGGTTTCGACCAATCGCCGGTCGGTCCGTGCCGATATCGCCGCTCCGGATGGGCTCGCTCCGACTTCGGAGATCGTCACTTTCACCTACGACGCCGATGCGGCCGCTGAAAATCGTGACGAAGCCCTGGCCCATTGGGAAGAGCTGTTCGCCCAATAAGCGCAACGGACCCGGGATCTTCCGGTCCCGGGTCCCTACTCCGCAGGGATATCCGTGTTTTATATCGAAGCATTCAGTTGCGCCAAAAATCAGGCCCTGCCTGATACCAATGAAGATCAGATCGCGCTCGTACCTGGCGTCTTTTACGCCGTGGCCGATGGGGCGACCGACATTTCCGGCCGTCGCTACGACGATCGGCTGGGATCAAATGCGACCGGTGGTCGTCTGGCCGCCCGAGCGATCGCTGAAGCGTTGCATGACGTTTCCCGAACCGCGGGCCTGCCGGAACCCGATGCAGTCCTGGATGCAGTGAACCGCTCGATCGCAGCGGTTTACGAGCGTCTGGAGATCGCACCCGATCTCGTTCTTAACGGAGAGCATCGGTTTCGCGCCGCCATGGCCGCCGCTTTCAGCGATGGGCAGACCATGCGATTGATCACGGTCGGCGACTGCACGATCAGGATCAATGGCGCGCACTGCCTGCAACACGCGTTTCCCGCCGATTCCATCTTCGCAGCGGCGCGCTCACTGGCGTGGGCACTGCTGAGCGAGCGCGGGATGGCAACAGAGGATGTCCGGGCCGCTTCCCGCGCCTTGATCGTCGACGGGCTCGCCCAACCGGCGCGCCCGCCTTTCACCGACGCCGACCTTGAGGCGATCCGTACCGGGGTCGCAAACCATGAGCTGCTCAGAGATTTACCGCTGGAAGGCGATACCCTCGCACATGCGCTTGATGGCGGGTTGCGGGCGGTCCGGGCCGATCCTGCCGCCTTCAACGCCCAAGTGCCCGACGGCTACGCCGATCTTTCGGGCGCTGTGCTGACCCGGGACATCCCGCTCGCCGAAATCGATACCCTCGAAATCTTTTCGGACGGCTATCCGATGATGGCCAGCGAGCCGAGCGTTGCCTCCTGGGAGGCGGCTCTTGCCCACGCCGACGCGGTCGATCCCGATCGCATCGGTCCGTTTGCCAGCACCAAAGGGCGCGCCGGCGCACTGTTTGGCGACGACCGCTCCATACTTATTCTCAAATCCAGACCAGAGTGACCGATATGGCCACAGCCGAGCTCCTGTCCCAACCGCTTGACGATCTCAAGACATTTGAAGTCCGCGCCCTGACCAAGGTCTTTCAGACCGACGAAGGCGCAGTGACAGCCGTCGAGAACGTCAATTTCACCATCGAAGGCGACACGTTCTTCACCATGCTGGGCCCATCGGGCTGCGGCAAGACCACCACATTGCGGATGATTGCCGGACTGGAAACCGTCACCTCCGGCTCCATCCTTGCCGATGGCAAGGATTTCCGGCGCATGAATGCGTTTCAGCGCAATATCGGCATGGTGTTTCAGTCCTATGCCCTGTTCCCGCACATGACGGTGTTTGAAAACGCCGCGTATGGGCTGCGCTTGCGGGGCGCGGAGCAGTCGGTGGTCACCGCACAGGTGCAAAAGGTGCTCAAGCTGCTGCATCTTGACGGCCTGGCGCACCGGCATCCGTCTGACCTCTCGGGCGGGCAGCAGCAGCGCGTGTCGATTGCACGCGCGCTGGTGTACGAGCCGGGAATGCTGCTTCTGGACGAACCGCTGGCCAATCTCGACGCCAAATTGCGCGTCGAGATGCGCGACGAGATCCGCCGGCTGCAAAAGACTCTGGGGGTAAAGGCCCTCTATGTGACTCACGATCAGGAAGAAGCGATGGCGATTTCCGATATGATCGCGGTGTTCTCCAAGGGCCAGTTGATGCAGGTGGGCGCGCCCTTTGACATCTACGCCAATCCCGCCTCGCTGTTTGTCGCCGATTTCATCGGCAAGGCGAATTTTTTCCCCTCGCATTTGTCCAACATCGCCGCAGACGCCGCTCAGGTCCGCACCCGTTCGGGCGCAACCCTCGATGGTGTCGCGCTGAAATCAGCGGCAGCCAATGAGGCGGACTGGTTCACCAAGGCGGAAGACGGACTGCTGATGGTGCGTCCTGAAAAGATGTGGATCGCGGCACAAAAACCGGCCCAGAGCGATATCGCTCTTTCAGGCACTGCCGTTCGCATCCAGTTCCTGGGCACCTTCGTTCGTTATCTGGTCGAAACCGATCAGTCCGAAGCGTCTGTCATCATAGACGTGCCGGCTTTTGCGGATGGCGTTGTGGAAGGCAGCCCGGTTCATTTCGGCTTTGCCCGAACCGATGCGACCGCATTCAAGGCGTATGCACAATGACCGCCACCGTTGAGACTACGCCAAACCGGTTTGCGCCACGCCGCAAACGCGGCCCCGATTTCCTGCCCTATGTCGCAGGCGGGCTGACGCTGTTCGTGCTCGTGGCCTTTCTGGCCTATCCGATCCTTACAACCATGGCCAACAGCTTTGCCCCAGCGGGTGAAGCACTCAACTGGGCCAACGCAACGCTGGATAATTTCAAGCGATTCTGGACATCGGCGCTCTATCAACGCGCGCTGATCAACACGCTGGTGATCGGTGTCGCCGTCACGGTTCTGGCGACGCTTGTTGCCTTGCCAGCCGCCTATTTCGTGGCGCGCGTCGATATGCGGTTCAAGCCGCTGATCCTGTCGCTGTCGATCATTCCGCTGATCTCACCGCCTTTTATTGGTGCCTACGCGTGGGTCATCCTGTTCGGACGCAGCGGTATTCTTACCCATTACGCCAACGCCTGGTTCGGCCTGCAGATGCCACCGATCTACGGGCATTTCGGCGTCATCCTTGCGCTGGTGCTTTCGAACTTCACCTATGTGTTCCTGTTCGTGCAGGGTGCCCTGTCGGCGGTCGATCCGCATCTGGAGGAAAGCGCCCGCGTGATGGGGGCATCGCGGGCCCGGATATTGCGCACTATCGTGCTGCCGCTTGCCTTGCCGCCCATGCTGGCCGGGGCCATGATCATCCTGATCGAAGCGCTCGGCGAGTTTGGCGTTCCGGCCATTCTGGGCGGCGAAATGTATGTGCTCTCGACGCTGATGTATTTCCAGATTCATGGCTATTTCAATCTCAACGCCGCCGCCGCCATCGCGCTGGTCAATGTTGCGATTACACTGATCGCTATTGTGCTGCTGGTTCGGTTCAACAAGAAGCGCAAGTTCGTCACCGTTGGCAGCACAACGCGGCGCGCGGCCCGCCATACCGGGCTGGGCATCAAGATCGTCGCCAACGTCTATGTCTGGGGCCTGCTGTTTCTCGCTATTCTTCCCCAGATCGTCATCCTGTTCACCTCATTTGCCGAACGCTGGCCGGGCACCCTGTGGCCGCTCCAGTATGGCTGGGGCAACTACCAGTATGTGTTCAGCCGCATGGTGGAGCCCATGCAGAACAGCCTGATCCTTGCGACCATTGCCACGGTCAGTTGCGTCTTGTTCGGAACGCTCACCGGCTATGTCGCCGAACGCAAGAAGTTTGCCGGAAAATGGGCGCTCGATCTGACCATCATGCTACCGTTCATCCTGCCGGGGATCGTGACCGGCGTGGCCTTGCTGGTGACGTTCAACAGTGGCCCCGTCGTCCTGACCGGGACCGCCCTGATCCTCGTCATCGGCTACTTTGTGCGGCGTATTGCCTATATCTATCGCTCGGTCGTGGCAGCCGTTGCCCAGGTCGACCCCAAGATGGAAGAGGCCTCGACTGTGGCGGGCGCCACGTGGGGAATGACCATGCGCAAGGTTACGATCCCGCTTATTGCTCCGGGCATTCTTGCTGGTGCCATCATCGTCTTCACGACGCTGATCTCGGAAATGAGCACCACCGTGATGCTCTATTCCGCCCGCTGGAAAACCGTTTCCATCGCCATCTACGAGCGTCTGGAAAGTCAGGAAATTCAGGCAGCGGCGGCCATCGGGTCAGTTGCCATCCTCGTCACGCTGGTGCTGGTCTTCAGTGCGACCAAGATCATCGGCAAATCCATGTCCGATCTGTTCAGCTAGAGCGCCTTCCAAACACAAAAAAAGCGGCCAATCCGAACCCCGGATTGGCCGCTTTTGTTTCATCGCCACACCAAGGCCTTGACCCACTCGCACTACATTACCGCGCCGACCTGCCAGGGCGTGAACTCGCTGCTGCCATAGCCCAACAGTTCCGATTTGGTCTGCCGCCCCGACGCTACATCAAGAATAGCCTGGAAAATCTCCCGCCCCTTTTGCTCCAGCGTCACACCCTCCAGCACATCACCGCAATTGATGTCCATATCGTCGGTCATCCGGCGATAGAGGTCGGATGTCGTTGCCAGCTTGATGGAGGGAACCGGCTTACACCCGAAGGCTGACCCGCGCCCTGTCGTAAAGCACAGGACATTGGCTCCGCCCGCCACTTGTCCCGTCGCCGACACGGGATCAAAGCCCGGCGTGTCCATATACACAAACCCGTGCTCACGCACCGGTTCTGCGTATTGATAAACCGCAGTCAGCGGCGTCGTGCCACTCTTGGCGGCAGCACCCAGCGACTTTTCCAAGATCGTGGTGATCCCGCCTGCCTTGTTGCCGGGCGACGGATTGTTGTTCATCTGGGCGCCATTGCGGGCACAATACTCTTCCCACCAGCGAATGCGGTCGATGAGTTTTTCACCAATATCCCGCGACTTGGCCCGCCGGGTCAGCAAATGTTCGGCACCGTAAATTTCCGGCGTTTCCGACAGGATTGCAGTGCCGCCGTGCCGCACCAGAATATCAGCAGCAACGCCCAGCGCCGGGTTGGCCGTAATGCCCGAATAACCATCCGAACCACCGCATTGCAGCGCTAATACCAGTTCTGATGCCGGCACGGTTTCGCGCCGGGCTCGTGCCGCGATCGGCAGCATGGAGCGAATACGCTCTACGCCCTGCTCAATCGCCTTGCGCGTGCCGCCTTCACCCTGAATGGTCATCGTCTGGAAAGTGTCGCCTTCGGCAATATTGTACAATTTCTTCATGCGCCCGATCTGGAAAACTTCGCATCCCAGTCCCACCAGCAGCACGGCGGCGAGGTTGGGGTTGGCCGCGTAGCCCCACTGGGTGCGCATCAGGATGTCAAACCCCTCCCCCTCATCGGACATGCCGCAGCCGGTGCTGTGTACAAACGGCACCACCCCATCGATATTGGGATAGTCCTTGAGCATATCCGAGCCATTGACCGCATCGGCGATGTAACGCGCTACGGTGGCCGAGCAGTTCACGGATGTCAGGATGCCGATGTAGTTTCGAGTGCCGACCATCCCATTGGCCCGGCGATAGCCTTGAAAGGTGGCACGCTCTGCTTCGGGTACATACTCGACCGCAGCGACCTCCGAGCCGAATTCATATCCGCCCGCGATGCTGCCGCCTGTCTCGCCCATCCCGCAATTGTGCTCATGCACCCATTCGCCTCGGCCGATGGGCGCGAGGGCAAAGCCGATGATCTGGCCAAATTTTCGAACCGGGTCGCCCACCCCGATAGCGCGTGTCGCGATCTTGTGCCCACGCGCCACGCGCTGCGCCGCAGAAACACCCGGAGCGACGGGCGTTGCCGCTTCGATGGTGTCGAGAGCGACGGCAACATTGTCGGCATCATGAAGAACGAGTGCGGGAAACGCAGCTGGTATCATAATCTGTCCTGATGCACGTGCAGAAAAGGGCGCGCCCTTTAGCGTGTGAAAGAGCCAGGAAACGTGGCGGAACAGTTGATGGTTCGCACAATTTCCCAGACGCCGTCATGCTAGCGTTTCTCGCGCACAAAGCAAGGAAACCAGCCTCTTAAATCGCTTCAAACCACCCTATTGTGACACGAGAGCGCCTTGGTTGACCTCTTCGAGTACGGTTTTGATCGATGCGTCCTCCAAGGCCTGATACAGCGCGAATTCATCGGCAACCGGACCGCCCAGCGCCTGCTCAAACACGTCCCGATTAGAGCGTTCCAGCCGGTCTTTTGCAGCGTTGTCGCCCAAGTTGGACTGAAAGATTCCCGCGGCCGAGACCGGCAGGAAATCTTCATAGACGATGGGGTCGAAGCCCACATGGCCCTGACTGACCAGCCCCTCCAGATCCCTTGCAAGGTCTGCCTTTGGCGCGCCGCGGCCCTTGTCCGTTAGGAAATAGTGGAAATAGGCAAGGCCGTCACTGCGCAAGCGATCATAACTATCGGGCAGTGGAGTAAACACCTCGCTCAGCGCTGCCATATACTGGTCCGCGTTGGAACCATCGGCCTTGGGCTGGGCCAGCCCGCGCGCCGCGTCGAGCAATGTGTCGTAAAGGGCGCGCCCTTTTGGTTTAAGCGCCACACCCCGTTGCTCGATCTCGCCAAACCGCGCCGTGTGTCGTCCCGGCACCCGCTCTCCGGCTTCGCCGAGAAAGGCGATCTGCTCTTCGAGCGCCTTGAAACTGGTCTGGCGCAACAGCACCGGGCAGTGGCGCGGCGGCGGCCCTTCGATGATCGCCTTGGGCGTGATGCCGCGCGCCGGCATCAGGCGCTGCACCCTATCGATATCGAGGGTGCGGGGCGTCAGATGGTTGATATGCGGCCCCTTGAAGCTGACCACGTCGGCGACCAGGCGATGCGCGTCATGGAGCTTTTGATAGGTCGCCTCAGACACCGTCGCGTCCGAATGCCACCGGAAGGTTTCCAAGGCTTCGCGAATGAAAATTTGGGCTTCGTCTTCGCGCAGCCCGCCTTCTGTTTCCGATGTCTCGATCAACTCCCGCAGCTTGGGCGTAAAGATATCGCGCCGGGCAAGGATGGTTTCGGCCTCCTGGCGCAGCGCTGCATCTTCTATCAACTCCAGCCGCAGCAGCGAGGTGAACACCCGGAACGGGCTGCGCTTGAGGTCGGTGCCTTGCGTGGGCCGGAAGGCGGTCGAATGCACCGGGATACCGGCCACCGACAGATCGTAATACCCCACCGGCTCCATGCCCATCACGGCAAACAACCGCCGCATGGTGAACAGCTCCTCGGCGGTGCCCAACCGGATTGCTCCGTGGCGCTCTTCGGAAATGCGGTCGAGATTGTCGAAGGCTTCGAGCCGCTTCCTGAGTTCTGGATCGCGCGCCATCACCTCGGCATTGACGTCGCGGACCAAGTCCATGAGGTCACCATAAAGGGGAACCTCGGCTTTATACATGTCCGACATTGCCCGACAGAACCGGGCGCGAATTTCGCTCTTTGACAGGAACTGGCTCATGGCTGCGGTCCTTAGATGTCGAATTGGATTCCCTGCGCAAGCGGGAGCTCGGTGGAATAATTGATGGTGTTGGTCTGCCGGCGCATATAGCCCTTCCACGCATCCGAACCGCTTTCCCGCCCGCCTCCGGTTTCTTTTTCGCCCCCGAATGCACCGCCGATCTCGGCCCCCGACGGGCCGATATTGACATTGGCAATGCCGCAATCGGAACCGGCTGCGGACAGAAAGGTCTCGGTCTCGCGCACATCGGTGGAAAAGATGCAGCTCGACAAGCCCTGCGGCACGCCGTTTTGCAGCGCTATGGCCTCATCGAGCGTCCTGTAGGGCATGATGTAGAGAATGGGGGCAAAGGTCTCGTGCTGGACGATGGCAGTCTGCTCGGCGATTTCGACAAGCGCTGGACGCACATAATGGCCACCGGCAACTGCCTCGATCCGCTCGCCGCCGGAAATAACCCCGCCTTCCGCCCGCGCTGCATCGAGCGCGTGCTGCATTGCATCGAACGCCTGCGCATCGATCAGCGGGCCGACCAGCGTGCCCGCGTCGAGCGGGTTGCCGATCGGCAACCCGGCGTAAACCGTCTTCAGTCTCTCGACCAGTTGCTCGCGCACGTCCTCATGCACGATCAGCCGCCGCAAGCTGGTGCAGCGCTGGCCGCATGTGCCCACCGCCGAAAAGACGATGGCGCGCACCGCGTTTTCGAGATCGGCGGATGGCGCAACGATCATCGCATTGTTGCCGCCCAACTCCAGAATGGTCCTGCCGAACCGCTCGGCCACTTTCGGCCCGACGATCCGACCCATCCGGGTCGAGCCGGTGGCCGAAACCAGCGGCACGTCGCGCGATGCGGTCAGCGCCTCGCCCAGTTCGGCCCCGCCAATGGCCAGTTGCAGCAGTCCCTCGGGCGCGTCCTCGCCGAACCGCCCTACTGCCTTTTCGAAAATCCTGGACACCGCCAGTGCGCTAAGCGGTGCCTTTTCCGATGGCTTCCAGATGGTGGCGTTGCCGCAGACGGTGGCCAGTGCAAAGTTCCAGGCAAATACTGCTACGGGGAAATTGAAGGCCGATATCACGCCCGTCACGCCCAGCGGATGCCAGCTCTCACGCATGGAGTGGCCCGGACGCTCGGATGCGATGGTCAGGCCGAACAATTGCCGTGCCTGGCCCACTGCCAGATCGCAGATATCGATCATTTCCTGGACTTCCCCGAGACCCTCCTGAACGATCTTGCCGGTTTCCAGCGAGACCAGCGCGCCCAGTTCCGTTTTGGCGGCTCGCAATTCTTCGCCAAACAGGCGGATCAATTCCCCTCGGCGCGGCGCGGGAACCAGCTTCCAGACTTCGAAGGCCGCTTTCGCCTTCGCGATCATTGCATCGATCGCAACGCGGTCATGGGAGGCCACAGCGCCCAGTCTCGCCCCATCAATGGGTGTATCGACCACGAGGTCGCCTCCCACTAGGTCGGCATCGGTCAAAAGAGCGGCGGATAAAATTGCGGCGTAAGACATGGAGTGTGACGATCCTGTTCTCACTTCGGGACACAATCGCTACAGCTGAAAGCGCTTTCCAGCTTCGATTTGCGGAGCCTGCACTAGTCACTCGGCACCGATACTAGAGCGTTTAATCGTATTGGCAAATCGCGGGTTCACGAGAGGTTTTGCCGGGAACCAACCTGCTTGGTTTGAACTTGCCCCAATAGTGATCGCAAGCCATGATAATGAGCGAGCGGATTGTCCAGCCGAGAATATTGCCGAACCCGTTCCAAGGAGAAATTCGCATGAAAGCCATCCTCGCCGCCGTGACACTGGCCGCGCTGTCATTGCCAGCCTTTGCCGTGGAAACGTCGATGCAGCTCGTTCTCACGCTCGAAGGCAACGCACAGCGCGACGTGATCAGCTATCAGTGCGACGGCATCGATGAACCGATGACGGTCGAATATATCAACGCCCATCCGATTTTCCTCGCTGTTGTGCCGATCGAGGGCGAAAGCCTGGTCTTTGTCAACGTGATCTCGGCGTCCGGCGCGCGGTATGTCTCGGGCCAGTATGAGTGGTGGAGCAAGGGCAATGAGGTGTCGTTCACCGATGCCATGGCCGAATCCGATGAGCCGATCTCCTGTCACTCCATCGAAGATACGCCCTAACCGCCTCCCTTCATTCATGCACACATTTGCATCCGTTTGCCCGCGACGCCGGAAACTTCTGGCCAGCATCGGGCATGCGGAATAAAATAGGAACATGAGTGAAATCGATTCCGCACTTGCACCTCAGATTGTTGATGGCCGCCAATCGCCCACCGCGCTGCGCGTTCAGCGGGGGGTAATGCGCTTCCTGCGCTCGGTGCACGATATGACCTGCTTTGCCGAAGTGCCGCTGGTCAATGGACGTCGGGCGGATGTGATCGCGCTGGGGGGCAAGGGAGAAATCTGGATCGTCGAAATCAAATCGAGCGTCACCGACTATCGTGTCGATTCCAAATGGCCCGATTACAAGGATTTCTGCGACCGGTTCTTTTTCTGCAAGCCGCCTGAACTGGACGCCGGCATTTTTCCTGCCGACGAGGGTCTGATGGTCGCGGACGGCCATTGGGGCGATATCATGCGCCCGGCGCCGCATGCGCCGCTGGCTGGCGCGCGCCGCAAGGCCATGCTGCTCAAGCTGGCAAGGCTGGGCGCCGACAGGGTCCATGCGCTGATGGACCCCGCCACGCTCAGGGATGGATCATTCTGACGCGTCTTCGTCCGTATCGGTCTGCGCGCTGAACCGCGCGATTTCAACACTGTCTTCGTTGAACAGCAGCAGTGCATCGCCTTGGATGCTGTAGGATCCGACAGCTTCGAGGCTGTCGAAATACGCCCGCTCCTGGGTCATGCTCTGCTCGTCGCAAGCCATCAGCGTTGAAAACACCTGCGATATGGCAATGGCGTCATCGGCGTCATACGACACCGAGCCGCCATACGAATTGCAGCCGCCATTGCCGTTGATGGAATCCTCGTCCGCGGCGAAAATCAGTGTGGTTTCGACATCCGCGTGGATGGCAGCGCCATCAAGCGCTTTGAGCACCCAGCGCGTACCGGCAAGCGGGCCCGGCTCAGCCACGTCCACGCTATCTTCCTGGTCAGCCTGCTCAGCGCCCTCTTGTTCATCGCCTGCTCCTCTTGCGCTGACTAGCGGAATCGCGACCATGCCCACATCGACCAGCGGATCAACAGAAATACGGGTGTCGTTGATGAACCACAGCTGGCCGTCGACTTCGATGCGAGCCGAAAGCGCATAGCTGTGCCCGGCCAGGATCGCATCGGGTTCAAACGGCAGCACGAAAGGGATCGGCACCTGTCCGGCGGGATCGATCACCTGCTGGGAAATGGTCACTGATGGCGCATCGGCAAGGGACACGTCAATCAGTGCCACCGTGGCCACCGCCGTATCGGGCAGCGCAATCCGCTCGCGATAGGAGATGTCCCCGGCAATGCTCATCCCATCGGCGAGCGCTGTGCCGCCCATCATGAGAGCTGCAAAGGCGGCAATGCCGAAAGCGAGGGGTCTGGGCTGCATGGAGAAAATCCTTTGATCTGGACGACAATTTCGACTGTCCTATTGCGGATTTGGGGCTGAACCAAGTCTGAACAATCAGGCCGTTTGGCCCAGTGTGGCTAACGCGTCTGGTTAAAACCGGATCCATTCGCGCATAAGGCGCATGAAACGCATAATAACATGGTAAATCATTGCCTAACGCCCGGTCAGCGGCCTTTCTCGTTGGTGTCGAAGAGACTGACGCCAACACATGGAGGCAAAAATGAAACTTCTCGCTGCACTGACCGTCGCATCCACCCTGGCTCTGGCCATGCCAGCCCAGGCCCAGTTCTTCAACTCGGGAAATTCGGGCCTGCTGGGTGTGGGCAACAACCTGCTCACTCTGGGTAATATTTCCGTATTGAACGGCGGTATACTGAACGGCTCGAACGTTCTGTCGGGCATCGGGCTGGGCAATGCCGTCTCGGCAACCAACAGCTCGACCAATGTGACCGGCTCGGGCCACGCCGTCGCCCCGAGCGGCATGATCGTTTCGGGCAAAAACCCGGTGGTCATTCCCGGCAATGGCAACGTCATGGGCAATGGCAACACTGTGGTTCCCGGTTCGGGCAACGTCATCGGCGCCGGCAATATGGTCGGAAATCAGTGGGGCTCGAACTATTCGTATCGCTCCTACTCCCACTTTGGCTGGTAATATTTCCGGGTAATGCACCCTCCCGCCCCAGGAGTGTGCATACAACCCAACACCAGCTGGACCCAGTCCGGCCCGGCGCTGCTCCGGGCCGGGCTGTGGTGTTTTGGCGGGCCTGTTTGCAGTATCGATGCCCTCACCATTGAGGGTTGGGATACACATCCTTGTGGTGAGTGTGCCCCTCTAAGACCGTTACTACCGCATCCTTTTCCCCGCCGGTCACCTCAAATAACTACATAGATTTTGCAGCAAACCCTAAATCAAATTCGATTGTCTGTTCCATTTTGCAGCCCTAGGCTGTCTGCGCGGGTTGGCGCGGCCCTGCGCTTCCCGAACCGTATGGAGCAGCAAAGTGGATACTTCCGTATCGACCGTCGGCCAGCCGCCCCGGGGCATACGACGCTGGGTGTATTCGACCAATCACAAGGACATCGGGACGCTTTATCTGATCTTTTCAGTGATTGCCGGATTGGTGGGTACCGGGCTGTCACTGGCGATCCGAATCGAATTGCAGCAGCCCGGCCTGCAACTGTTTCTCAACACCGACCTCTACAATGCCGTGGTGTCGGCCCATGGGCTGGTGATGATCTTTTTCGTCCTGATGCCAGCCCTGATCGGGGGCTTTGGCAACTGGTTCGTGCCCATTCTCATCGGCGCGCCCGATATGGCTTTTCCGCGCCTTAACAACATATCATTCTGGCTGCTGGTCGCTGCCTTTATCCTCTTTCTGCTCTCCCTGTTCGTTGAAGGCCCTCCAGGATCTACTGGCCATAGCGGTGGTTGGACGCTCTATCCGCCCTATTCCACCATCGGCCAGCCCGGCCCCGCCGTCGACATGGTCATCCTCTCCATCCATATCGCCGGCGCGTCGTCCATCCTGGGCGCCATCAACTTCATCACCACGATCTTCAACATGCGCGCGCCCGGCATGACCTTGTTCCGCATGCCCCTTTTTGCCTGGTCCATGCTGGTCACCGCGTTCATGCTGCTGATTTCCCTGCCCGTTCTGGCCGGTGCAATCACCATGCTCTTAACGGACCGCAATTTCGGCACAACCTTCTTTGCGCCCGAAGGCGGCGGCGACCCGATCCTCTACCAGCACCTGTTCTGGTTTTTCGGACACCCTGAGGTCTATATCATGATCCTGCCGGCCTTCGGCATTATCAGCCATGTGGTCTCGACCTTCTCGCGTAAGCCGATCTTTGGCTATATGGGCATGGTATTTGCCATGATCGCCATTGGCGTCATCGGCTTCCTGGTCTGGGCCCACCACATGTTCACGACCGGCATTTCACTGCGCACGCAGACCTATTTCATGGCCGCATCCATGGTGATTGCCGTGCCCACGGGCATCAAGGTCTTTTCATGGCTGGCCACCATGTGGGGAGGCTCAGTCAGTTTCAAGGTGCCCATGCTATGGGCCATGGGCTTCATTTTGCTGTTCACCATCGGCGGAGTGACCGGCGTCGTTGTGGCCAGCGCCGGCTTCGACCATCTGTTGCACGACACCTATTATGTGGTGGCCCATTTTCACTATGTGCTCTCGCTGGGCTCCGCCTTCGCGATCTTTGCCGGGTTCTTTTACTGGTTCCCGAAAATGAGCGGCTATCTCTACAACGAGACGCTGGCCAAGCTGCAATTCTGGCTGATGTTCATCGGCGTCAACATCGTCTTCTTCCCGCAGCATTTCCTCGGTCTCTCAGGCATGCCGCGCCGTTATGTGGATTACCCCGATGCAATGGCGCTGTGGAACCTGGTCTCCTCGCTGGGTGCCTATATCTCCACGACCGGTGTGGTTCTGTTCGTCGTGGTGGTGATCGAGGCGTTTGTGGTCAAACGCCCGGCCACATCCAATCCATGGGGCGAAGGCGCGACAACTCTGGAATGGACCCTCACCTCGCCGCCGCCGATCCATCAGTTCAACACGTTGCCCCATATCGCGCATCGCCAATGAGGAAAGGACGTCGCCGTGTCGAGCATCAGCGTAATCGACTGGGTCATCACCATGGTCCTCATCGGCGTCGCCTGGCGCTTTCTTGCGTCGGTCGAGCATTCGGATCAGAACGCGACCATCGAGCAGTCCGGGTTGCCCCTACGAACAGCCCCTGCACTGCTCCCGGCCAACACCAAACCTCTCGACGACCAATTGGATCGCGTTCTCGGAATGGCGGATGGTGTTGACCGCGATCAATTCCTTTCGGGTGCAAAGCTTGCCTATGAGCACATCGTCTCCGCCTTTGCCGCCGGCGATCTCGTTTCGGTCCGGAACCTGTTGAGCGAGCCTGTCCGCACCACGTTCCTCGCCGCCATCACCCAACGGCAGGAGCGGAGCGAAACCTTATCCACGCTCTTGGTCGGTTTTTCCTCCGCCGAACCCGTCGCGGCAGGACTCGATCGGTCGAATGCATGGATATCGGTGCGGTTTGTCGTGCAACTCGTGTCGTTTTTAACCGACCGCGAGGGCCGCATCACCCAAGGGCATCCCACCAACGTGGTCGAAATCACCGAGATCTGGACCTTCGAGCGCAGTATCCTTTCAAAAGACCCGAACTGGATACTTGTGACCACAGACGGCGGCGCCTGAACGTTTTCATACGCTGTCGATGAAGCCGCGCCGTATCACATCGATCAGTTCGGGCTCCATGCGGCTCGAATAGACCATATGCATCGAGTACGAAAACTCCGGCGCCTCCGCCACTCGGTACAACTGACCGGTTTCTAGGTGTTCCTGCACCGCTTCCAGCCGGAAATAGCCGGTTCCCCCCACCTGCAGCAGATAGAGCAAGGCCAGAGGGCCATGCGAGATCGATACGCCTGGACTTTCCAGCGACGGAAACGCCGCTTGCAGGCTGGCCTGAAACGATGTCCCCCAGTCGATATGGATATAGTCGGATACATCCCCGATTTCCCGCGCCGTATTGGTGGTCACCATCACCAGCTTTTCCTCATGGAGCAACTCGACAACAGTGGTCGCACCCTGAGGGGGCGGATCATACAGCACCGCCATATCCAGCGTTCCGTCCTGCACCGCTTGCAGCAAGCGGGCGGGCGTCCCGACATCGGCGCGCAAGGCGATGTCGGGCGCGCGCCCTTTCATCCAGGCGAGCCAGTCGACCAGTACCGGATTCCACAGGCTGATCTCCGTGCCCACGCTGGCGATGTCGGTGTGTCCCTGCGGCAAAGCCACCTGTCGTCGGGCGCTGTCCCATGCCTGTACCAGCGTCGTCGCATGACGCACGAACCGCTCGCCCGCTGGCGTCAGCCGCGCGCCCGATTTGTTACGGATAAACAAACGGCGGCCAAGCGTCTCTTCCAGCGTGTGCACCCGGGCACTCACCGCCGTCTGGGTCACGTTCAGCCGTCCGGCGGCGGCAACAAAACTGCCCGACTCCACAATTTCGAGAAAGGTTCTGGCGAGCGCAATATCCATGGAGCCTGCCGCAATCGGGTTGCGTCGATGCTCCAATGATATGGGCTGGCCTTTTTCCTTCAACTTTTATTTTTTTCAATTTTTTTCACACAAAAAAGCCCCGCTTTTTGGGCGGGGCTTTTGTGTTTATTTTGTTTTGAGAAGGATTTTGCAGGTTTACTAGACTTGGCGGCGACCTACTCTCCCGTGCCTTGAGACACAGT
>Ga0182736_1000442_pt1 | contig 64935 bp, 49 predicted proteins | sample eDN5th30CKraftBY_FD_128882 | JGI IMG/M metagenome (GOLD analysis project Ga0182736, IMG submission 128882) | Enriched backyard soil microbial communities from Emeryville, California, USA - eDNA 5th pass 30_C Kraft BY (version 2) (version 2) | ecosystem: Environmental > Terrestrial > Soil >... | reverse complement strand
TCCGGGGCCGTCTGGCCGCCGGTGTGCGCTCGGCTCGCCGACCGACAGCTACGGGCTGACACGGACACCCCCGGCCGGGTTGAGCTGCCGTGATCGGCGTACGCGAGCGATCGACCGTGCGCGATGGGGGGTGTGGCCGCTCGGTCGCCTGTCAGGCGAGTTTCCGGACACACCCCCACCAACGCGTACCTCGACGGTGTCCCGAGACCGGGCCGCGAGGGTGCACCACGGCTAGACACCACGGCGACCGCGGCAGACCGACCTAGGCCAACCAGCGGTTGCTGCTGTACGGCGGCAGCGTCCGCACCAGCATCAGGATGATCACCGTGGCCCCGAAGTAGCCGTACAGGCTCGCGACCGACTCGTGCTGCGCGGTCGCCGTCTGGCCGAACGCCAGCACGCCGAACACCAGCATCGCCATCGCCAGCGACGTCAGCAGGAACGGCTTGCGCCGCGACGGGCGGAACTCCATCGTCGCGAGGCTGGCGACGATCAGCGCGAACACGCAGAACTCGAGGACGATGATGATCACCCACGAGACCGCGGAGCCGGGGATCGTGCCGATGAACGTCGCGTCGAACTGCTTGCGCAGCGGCGGCGGGATCTTGAAGTTCCCGTCGACCGCCTTCTCCCAGAAGCCATAGAAGAAGAGGCCTCCGATCATCACGTACAGGCCGATCATCACGAACAGGTACGCGACCTTGTCGAACGGGCTCGCCTCGACGGAGGCGGCGGGCTGCTCAGTCACCATGCGCGGAAACTAACCCACCGGCCGGACCGCTGGATCCGTAGAAATCGCCCTATTCCCGGTGGATCGTGCGCAGTCCGCGTCCGGGCGTCCAGACGTCGATGATCAGGCCCGTCTTGGTCTCGTTGACGCGCACGGTCGAGACCTCGGTGAGGTCGAGCCGGAACAGGTGCGACGGGCCGTTGGCGCCCGCCTCCCCGTTGCGTTCGCGGACCTCGACGGGATCGAGGATCTCGACCGCGACGCCGGCCAGCTTCGCGTCCCCCGCCCAGTCGTCGTCGGGCTCGCCGGAGCCCGAGTGCAGCGCGAAGCGCCCGTCGCGCTGGAGGTCGTGCGCCTTGAGCGCCTGCCACATCGACCCGATCCACAGCTCGCCGTCCTGGAGCTGGGTCTCGGTGCCGGAGATGCGCGGCGAGCCGTCGGCGCGCAGCGTGGCGATCGTCTTGTGCGTGTAGGCGTCGAGCCGGTCGCGCACGCGCTCGGCGAGCGCGGGCGCGGCGGCGGCGAACGCAGACCAGGAAGCCATGGCGACGCACCGTGGCGCACGGGCGCGGCCGCGTCCAGCGAGACGTCGAAATCGATCAAGTGGGAGCGCGTCACCATTGGGCGCGTGGCCGACCGCCTGCGCGAACTGCTCGACCTCGTCCTCGCGTCGCTCGACGAGCCCGCGGACGGCGCGGCGCTGGCGCGCCGTGCGCACTTCTCGCGCGACCACCTCGACCGGCTGCTGGCGGCCGCGACGGGCGAGTCGCCGGTCGCCCTGCGCCGCCGGCTGCTGCTCGAGCGCGCCGCGCACCGGTTGCGCGAGGGCGCGCCCATCGACGAGACCGCGGCCGCCGCCGGCTACGGCTCCCCCGCCGCGTTCTCGCGCGCGTTCGCCCGCGCCTTCGGCGCGCCGCCGAGCCGCTACGCCGGCCCGGTCGAGCTGGCCGCGCCGAACGGCATCCACTTCCACCCGCCCGCGGGCCTGCTGATCCCGGGACCGACGCGCTCCACCGACCTCACGGACCGGCTCGTCGGCCACCATCTCGATCGCACGCGCACGCTGCTGGCGATCGCGGCCGCGCTCCCGCCGGAGGACCTCGAGCGCGAGCTGCGCCCCGGCCTGCACGTCACGTGGTTCGAAGGCCACGAGCCCAGCGCCCAGCTGATGTGCGAGCGGCTCGTGTTCACGCTCGAGGTCTGGGTCGCCGCGATGGCGGGCGAGGCGCCGCCGCGCGGCACCGGGCCGCTGCTGCCGCGCTTCGAGCGCGCGGCGCGCGCGTTCGAGCGGCTGGCGAAGCGCATCCGCGACCGCGCCGGCTTCGACGACGCGTTCGTCGACGCGCTGTGCGAGCCGCCCCAGTCGTTCACCTACGGCGGCGTGCTCGCGCACGTGCTCAGCTACGGCGCGGTCCGGCGCGAGACGCTGGCCGGCGTCCTGCGCGAGCTCGGCGCCGACGTCCCGCCGGGCGACCCGATCCTCTGGGAGGCCGAGCGGCGGGCCTGAGCGTCAGTACTGCGGGCCCCAGCGCATCGGGCGATGGTGCGCGCGCCGGCGGCGCGCCGTCGCCACGATCAGCAGCGCGACCAGCAGGATCGGGCCGAGCACGAAGCTGAGCGCGAACACGGTCGCGATCAGCGCGACGCCGAGCGCCAGCACGACGCCGACGGCCGGGACGCCGACGAGCAGCAGCGCGCACACGCCCGCGACGATCACCCCCGGGTGCGGGCCGCGACGCACCGGCCGGGGCGGAGCGGGCCGCGGCGCCGGGGCGCGCCCGCGGCGCGGGAGGTCGGCGATCAGGCGCTCGAGGTCGCCGACCGTGACGGCCGCGTAGGCCTGCCCGATGCGCTCCTCGAGCTCCTCGTCGTCGAGCCGCCCGAGCAGCGCGTGCTCGCGCAGGAAGGCCACCACGCGTTCGCGTTCGGCGTCGGACGCACGGAGCTCGGAGTACGTCATGCCGTCCAGTGTGGGCGTTCGGATGCGCGAATGCAAGGCGAACGGACAAGTCTCCGGTTAGCCCCACCCGCTCAGCGTTGATTCATCTCCACGGCCACCGCGCCCGGTCGGCGAAGCCTGTGGGGTAGTTTTCTCACCCACCTTACGGGGAGGGAGCTATGAGGGGTACGGCCGTATCCGCGGTGGTCATGGCCGCGGCGCTGGTCCTCCCGTGCGCGGCGGGCGCACAGGAGCCCAACCAGGTCACCGGGCTGAGCGCGGCGCAGGACGTCGGGTTCACCACGCTCAGGTGGGCGCCGGTCGCGGGGGCGACCGACTACCAGATCGAGCGCACGCCGGTGGACGCCAGCGATCAGCCGACGGGAGCGGCGACGATCGTGGGCGTGTGGCAGCCGCAGCGGACGATCACGCCGGCGCAGCCGGCGTTCGCGGAGTCCGGCTACGCGCTCGGCGGGCGGTACTCGTGGCGCGTGCGGGCGCGCTTCGGGACCGCCGATCCGCAGCCGTACTCGGCGCCGGTGACGGCGACGACGCTGCCGGTCCCGGGCACCGGGCCGGTCGGCGGGCTGCGGACGGCCTGGGAGGACCGCACGACGAACGTGTACACGAGCGACGTCGAGGAGGCGGCCTACACGGCGGCGCTCGACGCGGCCAGCGACCGCGTGCGCGTGGTCGAGCTCGCGCGCACGCTCGAGAACCGGCCGATGAACATGCTCGTCATCGGCTACCCGAAGCCGCCGGACACGGCCGCGGAGATCTCCGCCAAGCCGACGTACGCGCTCAACTGCAACGTGCACGGCAACGAGGCCTCCGGCCGCGAGTCCTGCTTCACGATGGCCCGCCAGCTGGCCGCCACCGAGGACCCGGCGCTGCTCGAGCTGCTCTCGCGGATCGTCGTGCTGATCGTGCCGTCGACCAACCCGGACGGCCGCGCGCACAACACGCGCGGCAACACCACCGGGCAGGACCTCAACCGCGACCACGCGCTGATCGAGCAGAACGAGACCAAGGGCCTCGCGAAGCTGATCCGCGACTACACGCCGGACGTGATGGTCGACAACCACGAGGGCGACAGCGAGGACCTGCCGATCCTCGGCGCGCGCCACCTCAACGTCGAGCAGAGCCTGTTCGACGAGGGCAAGCTGATGGTCAACGAGTGGATGTACGGCGCGGCGGCGCAGTCGGGCTGGTGGATGGGCCCGTACAGCACCGGCGGCGACAGCCACGAGGGCATCCTGCGCAACACGGGGGCGCTCAAGAACGGCGTCAGCATGCTGGGCGAGGCGCGCGCCGGGGGCGGCGCGACGCGGCCGGCCGAGGGGTCGACCAACTCGCGCGCGAACGAGAGCCGCAAGGTCTACGCGCACCTGTGGGAGAACTGGGAGGGCCTGCGCTACCTGGCCGCGCGGCTGCCGCAGATCCAGGCGGCGATCGCGAACTCGGTCTCGCTCTACACCGGCGGCGCGTTCACGCGCACGGTGCTGCGCGGGGCGTACCCGTGGCCGTCGGTGCCGAGCGTCGGCGAGGGGTCCAACGCGCCCGACGTCGACGCGCCGACCGCGGCCCGGATCCTCGATCCGGCGCCCTGCGGCTACTTCATCCCGCAGGCCGAGTACACGGCGGCGCGCGGGACGTTCGGCAGCGTCGAGGAGCGGCTCGCGATCCACGGCATCAAGGTCGAGCCGCAGGCCGGCGGCGTGCTGGTGCCGCTGCGCCAGCCGTACGGCGGCCTGGTCGCGCCGCTGCTGGACGCCAACGCGGTGCTGCCGATGATCCCGACCGCGCAGCGGCGCTACTCGTGCCCGAAGGTCGACTTCACCGTGTCCGGCACGGTCCCGGCGACGCTGTCGCTGGGGCTCGACGGGCCGGCGAGCTTCGGCGCGTTCACGGCGGGCGTGGACCGCGACTACCTCACGTCCGCGACCGCGACCGTGGTCTCGACCGCGGGCGACGCGACGCTGACCGCGTCGGACCCGAGCGACGACCACGCGGGCCATCTCGTCAACGGCGCGTTCTTCCTGGCGCAGCCGCTGCAGGTCTCCGGGTCGGCCCTGCCGGCCACGGTCAAGACCTACGACGCGCCGGTCGCCAACGACACGGTCACGATCGACTTCAAGCAGTCGATCGGCGCCGCTGACGCGCTGCGCACCGGGACCTACTCGAAGACGCTCACGTTCACGCTGTCCACGACGACGCCTTAGGGCCGGGGGTGACGGGCCGGGGCCGGTGCGCGGCCCCGGCGCCGTCTGGCACGATGCGCGTGCGATGAAGATCACCGGGATCCACACCGCCGTCGTCGAGGCGAACTACGACTGGACCTTCGTGCGCGTCGACGCCGGCGAGCGGTCCGGCATCGGGGAGTGCTTCTGCGCTCCCGGGCTGACCGCGATCGTGCGCGACCTGGCGCCGCTGCTGATCGGCGAGGACGCGCGCGACGTCGACCGCCTGTGGGCGAAGCTGCGCTGGGGCGCGTCGGGCGCGGGCTCCTCGGCGGGGATCGTCTACAACGCGATCTCCGGGATCGAGGCCGCGCTCTGGGACGCGGTCGGGCAGGAGTACGGCGTGCCGATCCACCGGCTGCTCGGCGGCCGCTTCCGGGACTCGGTGCGCATGTACGCGGACTGCCACGCCGGCGAGGCGCTGCACTCGATGGACGCGACGATGGTCGAGCGGCCCGCGCGCTGGGCGGACTCGGAGGTCGTGGTGGCGGCGCCGGACGCGATCCGCAACCCGGAGCACGGGCGCGCCTACGCGAAGGCCGCGCCGGGCGAGGTGTTCACGCCCGAGCTGTACGCGGCGCGGGCGCGCCAGGTCGTCGCCGAGCTCGGGTTCAGCGCGCTGAAGTTCGACCTCGACGTGCCGACGCCGTATCTGCGCGACACCGCGTCCGGGACGCTGTCGCGGGCGGAGATCCGGTACATGGTCTCGCTCGCCGCGGCGGTGATCGACGCCGTCGGCGACGAGGTCGACGTCGCGTTCGACTGCCACTGGCGCTACCAGGTGGCCGACGCGGCCCGGCTGGCGCACGAGCTCGAGCCGCTGGGCCTGATGTGGCTCGAGGACCCGGTGCCGCCGGAGAACGTCGCGGCGCTGGCGCGGGTCACCCGCTCCACCTCGACGCCGATCGGGACGGGCGAGAACGGGTACATGCGGCACGGGTTCCGGGAGGCGTTCGAGGCGGGCGCGCTCGACGTCTGCGCGCCGGACCCGCAGAAGACCGGCGGGCTGCTGGAGACGCGCCGGATCGCCGACTACGCCGACACGCACTACGTCTCGATGGCGCCGCACTGCATCGCGTCGCCGATCGGGACGCTCGGGGCGGTGCACGTCGCGGCCGCGATCCCGAACTTCCTGGCGCTCGAGTGGCACGGGATGAGCGTGCCGTTCTGGAAGGATCTGGCGATGGACTGGGACGGGATCGTCGGCGGGCAGATCGCGGTGCCGGACGCCCCCGGGCTCGGCGTCACCTTGAACCTCGACCTCGCGCGGTCCTACGCCCGGCCGGGCGAGCCGTTCTTCGACGAATGATCGCCGCGCTGTACCGGGAGACGGGCGGCTCGGACGTCCTGCGCGTCGAGGAGATCGAGACGCCGGAGCCCGGGCCGGGCGAGGTGCGCGTGCGGGTGGCGGTCGCGGGCGTGAACCCGACCGACTGGAAGTCGCGCGCCGGCGCGACGGGGTCGCTGGCCTTCGAGCTCCAGGTGCCCGGGCAGGACGGCGCGGGCGTGATCGACGCGGTCGGCGCCGGTGTCGACGAGGAGCGCCTCGGCGAGCGCGTGTGGCTGTACTTCGCCGCGTGGCAGCGGCAGTGGGGCACCGCGGCGGAGTACTGCGTGGTGCCGGCCGAGCAGGCGGTGCCGCTGCCGGCGAGCGCCTCGTTCGAGCTCGGCGCGTCGCTCGGGATCCCCGCGCTGACGGCCTACCACTGCCTGCGCGCGGACGGGCCGCTCGACGACGCGTCGGTGCTGGTGGCGGGCGGGGCGGGCGCCGTCGGGCACGCCGCGATCGAGCTGGCGAAGTGGTCGGGCGCGTCGGTCGTCGCGACCGTGTCCAACGCCGAGAAGGCCGAGCTGGCGCGGGCCGCGGGGGCGGACGCCGTGGTCGACTACCGGGCCGGCGACGCCGCCGACGCCGTGCTCGACTTCGCGCCGGAAGGCGTGGCGCGGATCGTCGAGCTCGCGCTCGGGCCGAACCTCGCGCTCGACCTGGCCGTGGCCGCGCCGGGAGCGACGATCGTCACCTACGCCGCCGACCAGGCCACGGCCGAGGTGCCGGTCCGGGCGCTGATGACGCCGAACCTGACGCTGCGCTTCGTGCTCGTCTACACGATCCGGCGGGCGGCGCTGCGCGCGGCGGTCGACGGCGTCTCGCAGGCGCTGGCGGTCGGCGCCCTGACCACGCTGCCGGTGCACCGCTTCGCGCTGGCCGACGTCGCCGACGCCCACGACGCCGTCCAGGACGGGGCCGTCGGCAAGGTCGTCGTCGAGCTGCCGTGAAGTCCCGCTAGCGGCGGCGCGCCCGCGCCGTGTAGCGCCCGCCCGCGTGCACCAGCACGGTGCGCCGCTTGACCAGGTCGCGCACCTTCACGGCGCCCTCGGTCACGCGCACCGTGGTCGCCGTGCACGTGTCCGACGTCAGCCAGCGCGTGCCGCGCACGGTCGCCGCCCCGTACTGCCCGCGCGTCGCGAAGCGGCCCTTGCCGGACCCCCACAGCTTGCGCGTCTTGACCTTGCGCGCGGAGGCGGTCGCGGTCGCCCGCCGGGCCTTCCGGCATCCGGTGAGCTTCTGCGAGAGCGTCAGCGTCGTCACCCCGCCCGTGTGGGAGACCTTGAAGACGCCGCTCGAGAACGTCGCGGCGCCGCCGTCGGAGCGCGTCAGCACGACCGCGCCCTTGCGCGCGTCGATCTCCGCGCCGTTGCGGACCGCGGTGTCCGCCAGCGGGACGAACTTCCGCGACCCCGGCACGCGCACGAGCACGGTCCCGCTCGCCTCGCGCGCCTCGACGCTGCGTCCCGCCACCGCGCTGCCGCCCGCGCCGAGCGTGAGCCGCACGTTGTCCGCGTAGCCGTCGTTGTAGAAGCCCTCGGTGCGGGTCGCGGTGATCGTGACCCGGATCGCGCGCGTGCCCGCCGGCAGCCGGAACGTGGCCGTGCGCCGCAGCAGCTCCGTGTTCTGATCGCGCTCCTGCGCGGTCACCGGCGGCAGGGCCACCGGCGCCGCCAGCGACGCGCCCGCCGCGTCGAGCGGCGTGGCGGAGACCGTCGCGGAGTCCTGCTGGCCCGCGAAGCCGCCCAACAGCGCCGACAGCGTCGCGTCCAGCCCCGCGTCGATCTCCGGCGCGGCGCGGCTGACGTCGACGACCTGCGACGCGCTCGCGACCTCGCCGCCCGGCCCGCCGGCGAAGAAGTTCGCGCCGCCGCCGAACTCGGCCGCGTTCTCCGGCGTCAGGAACCCCGAGCCGGTGGCGTAGGACACGGCGGTGAACGTCGAGTCGACCGTCCAGCCGGGGATCGGCACCTGCGTGCTGTCGTCGGTGGCGCCGGGCGCCGCTTCCGCGTCGCCGTTGACCAGGAGGTTTCCCGCCGGGACCTCGGCGCCCGCCGGCGCGGCCAGCAGCAGGGTGGCCGCCAGTGCGGCGAGACAGGCGCGTCCGTGCATCGGCTCTAGCCTCTCACAGGCCCTGCTCCCTGTCATCTTCTCATCGTGATCTCACTCAAGACGTTCCGCCTCGTCGCCACCGCCGAGGCGACGAGCTTCCTCCTGCTGCTGGTCGCCTCCGTCCTCAAGCGCACCGCCGACGCCGAGATCGGCGTGACGATCCTCGGCCCGATCCACGGCGCGCTGTTCTTGGCGTACGTGCTGCTCGCGTTCAACCTCAAGCCCGACCAGGGCTGGACGAGCAAGGAGACCGCGTTGATCCTGCTCGGCGCCGTGATCCCGTTCGGCGGCTACGTGGTCGACCGCTGGCTGGCGCGCCGGGAGCTGCAAGCCGCCACCTGATGGTTTGATCCGGGCTACATTCGGGACTTGCTCGCTCGCTGGCGAATCCCGTATCGGCGCGGTGTCTGGCTGACGTTTGCCGCCGGCGCCGCGTTCTCGCTCGCGCTGTTCGCGGCCGGGACCAGCATCGACGCGGGCCGCGACAACGTGCGCAACGACGCGGCGCGCGTGGCGGCGACGAACGCGCTGCGCACGCGCCTGGACGTGCTCGACGGCCAGGCGCGCGACGTCGCCGGCCTGTTCGCCGCCAGCCGTGAGGTCGAGCCGGGCGAGTTCCAGGCGTTCGCGGAGCCGATGCTGCGGCGCTCGGACGCGAACGCGCTCTCGTTCCTGCTCGACGTGCCGGGCGCCGAGCGCGCGCGGCTCGAGCGCCAGATGGACATCACGTTCCGCGAGACCGCGCCGGACGACACGCTGCGCCGGGCGGAGCCGCGCCGCCGCTACCTGATCGTCGCGCTCTCGACGTTCGCGACCTCCGGCCTGAACCTGACCGGCCTCGACGTGCTCAGCGACGGCGTGCGCCGCACGGCCGTCGAGCGCGCCGAGCGCACGGGCGGCGTGGCCGTGGTCCCCTCGGCGACGCTGTTCCGCAGCGGCGAGCCCGGGATCCTGCTGTACGCGCCCGTGCCGGGCCGCCCCGGCCGGCCGAGCGGGATCGTCGCCGCCTCGATCAGCCACCGCGCGCTGTTCGCGACCGTGCGGCGCGGGCTGGCGCGCGGCGTCGGCGTCCGGCTGACCGCCGGCGGCGTCCAGCTCGGCACCGCGGGCGACGTGCCCGCGGGCGCCGCGTCCGCGCACGTCGACTACGGCGGCGAGCGGTTCGCGGTCGCGGTCGCGACGCCGCGGGAGGGCAACCTGCGCTTCGGTCCGCTCGGCCTCGCGCTCGGCCTGCTGGTCACCGCGATCCTCGTGATCGGCGAGCACGCGCAGCGCACGCGCAAGCGCTTCAAGCTCGGCGAGGCGCGCTTCGCGGACGCGTTCGAGGGCTCGCCGGTCGGCTCCGGGCTGGCGTCGCTGGACGGCCGCTTCGGGAAGGTCAACGCCGCGCTGTGCGCCATCACCGGCTCCACGCCCGAGCAGCTGTGCGCGGGCGACGCGGCCGATCTCGTGCATCCGAGCGATCGCGATCACGCGCTGCGGCTGATGGCCCGCGCGGTCGCGGAGCCGGGCATCGCGCACGGCGCGGAGGTTCGCGTGCTGACATCCGAGGGCGCGGCGCGCTGGACCCAGCTGCACTTCACGCGGCTGCCCGAGGAGGACGGCGGCGCGGTGCTGCTGACGCAGGTGATCGACGTCTCCGAGCGGCGCGGGCTGGAGGTCGAGCTGCGCCACCAGGCCGAGCACGACGCACTCACCGACCTGCTCAACCGGCGCGGCTTCCAGCGCCGGCTGGGGGCGCTGCTCGAACGCGCGCCGGGCGCCCACGCGGGCGCGGTGATGCTGATCGACCTCGACCACTTCAAGACCGTCAACGACACGCTCGGCCACCACGTCGGCGACCAGGTCATCCGCGCCGCCGGCAGCGCGCTGCGCGCGTCGCTGCGCACGGACGACATCGTGGCCCGCATCGGCGGGGACGAGTTCGCGGTGCTGCTCCCCGGCGCCGACCGCGAGCGCGCGCAGGCGACCGCTGAGCGGCTCGTGCAGGCGATCGGCGACGCCCGCGCGGACGAGGCCAGCGACGCGTACGGGATCAGCGCGAGCGTCGGCGTGGCGATGCTCGACGGCGCCTTCGCGACCGCGGACGAGGCGCTGATGGCCGCCGACCTCGCGATGTACGACGCCAAGCACGCCGGCCGGCGGCGGACCGCGTTCTACGCGGACCGCTCGACGTCGACCACGCAGGCGCGGCTGCACTGGGTCGACCGCATCCGCACCGCGCTGTCGGAGGACCGGCTGGCGCTGGTCGCGCAGCCGATCCTCGACCTGCGCAGCGGCCGCGTCGCCAACCACGAGGTGCTGCTGCGCATGCTCGACGCCGACGGCGGGTTCGTCTCCCCCGGCGAGTTCCTGCCGATCGCCGAGCAGTTCGGGCTGATGACCGACCTCGACCGCTGGGTCGTCACGCACGCGATCGCCGCGCTGGCCGAGAACCCGGACCGCGAGCTCGTGTTCGAGATCAACCTGTCCGGCAGCTCGCTCGGCTCACCGGAGGTGCTGCGGACGATCCGCGAGGCGCTCGCCGCCGGCGACGTCGCGCCCGGGCGCGTGATCTTCGAGATCACCGAGACCGCGGCGGTCACGAACCTGCAGGACGCGCACGCGTTCGCGCAGGAGCTGGCCGCGCTCGGCTGCCGGTTCGCGCTCGACGACTTCGGCGTCGGCTTCGGCTCCTTCGCGTACGTCAAGCACCTGCCGTTCGACTTCCTCAAGATCGACGGCGAGTTCGTGCGCCACAGCGCGACCAGCCGCGCCGACCGCGTGATCCTCGAGAGCCTGATCCACGCCGCCCGCGGCCTCGGCAAGCTGACGATCGCCGAGTACGTCGAGGACGCCGGGACCGTCGAGCTGCTGCGCGAGCTCGGAGTCGACATGGTCCAGGGCTTCCACGTGGGCCGCCCTGAACCGCTCGACCGCGTGATCGCGGCCGCGCCCGTGGCCTGACCGTCAGGCCGCGGGGCCGACCGTGATCATGTGCGTCGTGGTGTAGAGCTCACGCGCCGCCTTGCCCTGCTCGCGCGGGCCGAAGGAGGAGTGCTTCTCGCCGCCGAACGGCGCGTGGAAGTCGACGCCGGACGTCGGCATGTTCACCCGGATCATCCCGGTCTCGAGCCCGTCGACGACGGTCAGCGCCGCGTCCAGGTCGCGCGTGAAGACCGACGTGACGAGCCCGAACGACACGCCGTTGGAGATCTCGACCGCCTGCTCGGCGGTCTGCGCGCCGAGGACCGTGACGATCGGCCCGAAGACCTCCTCCTGGGCCAGCCGGGCGTCCGGGCCCTGGCCGGCGACGACGGTCGGCGTGAAGAACAGGCCGGGACCTTCGAGCGCGCGCCCGCCGGTGACCACGCGGCCGCCGTCGCTGGGCGCGCCGTCCGCGGCCTGGATCAGCTCGGCGCGCGCCGGCGAATTGATGACGGGGCCGACGACGGTCGCCGCGTCGGCGGGGTCGCCGGTCGGCAGCGCTTCGACCGCCGCGGCCAGCGCGTCCGTGAACGGCGCCGGGTCGCCGAGCACGATCACGCGCCCGGTCGCCGTGCACTTCTGCCCGGCGTAGCCCATCGCGGCGCCAGCGATCACCTTCGCCGCGCCCTCGAGGTCCGCGTCCGGAAGCACGATCGACGCGTTCAGCCCGCCCATCTCGGCCTGGCTGGGAATCCCGCGCGCGGTCGCGGCGGCGGCGACGCCGAGGCCGACGCCGGTCGAGCCGGTGAACGAGACGACGTCGGCGAAGTCGACGATGGCGGCGCCCGCGGCGCCCGGACCGGTGACGACGTTGAACACGCCCGGCGGCAGGTGGCGGTTGAGGATCTCCTCCAGCAGCAGCGCGCAGGCGATCGCGTCCGACGCCGGCTTGAGCACGACCGCGTTGCCGTACGCGAGCGCGGGCGCGGCCTTCCAGAGCGGGATCGCGAACGGGAAGTTCCAGGGCGTGATCAGCCCGGCGACGCCGCGCGGGCGGCGGCGGCTGAACAGCAGCGCGCGCGGGTCCGCGGGCGGGGCGGACGGGTAGGTGTCGCCGTCGGGATCCAGCGCCGCCTGCGCCTGGTAGCGCAGGATCCGCACGGACCGGCCGTGCTCGCCGACCGCCTCGGTCAGCGGCTTGCCGACTTCGCGCACCATCAGGCTCACGACCTCGTCGGCGGCCGCGTCCAGGCTCGCGGCGGCGGCGGACAGGGCGTCGGCGCGCGCGAGCGCGCTGCGCGCCCACTCGCGCTGGGCGGCGCGGGCGCGGTCGAAGGCCGCGGCGACCGCTTCGCGATCCGCGGCGGGGGCGGACACCACGACGTCCGCCTGGTCCTGGGGTGAACGGCTCTCGATCGTCTCGGTGCTCATCACCTGCGGACGCTAGCGCTTCGTCCAGGGCGGTACGGCTGTCGTTTGTCTGAAGATTGCTAGCCTGCGGCCGCCGATGGACGCCTTTCAAGCGATCGTCCTCGGCATCGTGCAGGGGCTGACCGAGTTCCTGCCGGTCTCGAGCACCGCGCACCTGCGGATCGTGCCGGCCTTCCTGGGCTGGGAGGATCCCGGCGCCGCGTTCACCGCGGTCGTCCAGCTCGGAACGATGGCCGCCGTGCTGCTGTACTTCCGCGCCGACCTGTGGCGGATCTTCACCACGTGGCTGCGCAGCCTACGCGACCACTCGCTGCGGGCGAGCCACGACGCCCGGATGGGCTGGTACATCCTGCTCGGCACGATCCCGATCGGGATCTTCGGGTTCATCTTCCGCGACCAGATCGAGAGCGGCGCGCGCTCGCTGTACCTGATCGGCACGACGCTGATCGTGCTCGGCCTGCTGCTGCTGGCCGCCGACCGGGCCGCCACGCGCGATCGCGGGATCGAGGAGCTCGACGGGCGCGACGCGACGCTGATCGGCTTCGCGCAGGCCCTGGCGCTGATCCCGGGCGTCTCGCGCTCGGGCGCGACGCTGACCGCCGGCCTGTTCCGGGGCTTCGACCGCGCGTCCGCGGCGCGCTACTCGTTCCTGCTCTCGGTGCCCGCCGTCGTGCTGTCCGGCCTATTCGAGGCGCGCAAGATCGGCGGCGAGGGCTCCGTCGGCGCCGTGCCGACGCTGCTGGCCACGCTGCTGGCGTTCGTGGTCGGCTACGCGTCGATCGCCTGGATGCTGCGCTGGCTGACATCACACTCGACCGCGGTGTTCGTGGTCTACCGCGTCGCGCTCGGCGCGCTCGTGCTGGTGCTCACCGCCGCGGGCGCCATCTCGTAGTCTTTTTTGGTCACATGACCACTCGCGAGCGCGTCCGGCTGCCGCCGTCGGTGTTCCGCCTGCCGGTGGAGAAGCTCCGCGAGGGCTACTACTCCGACGCGTACTTCAACCTCACCAAGCAGCTGCTGGAGGCCGACGGCCACCACCCGCGCGTGCTGATGCAGGTGTTCCAGCGCCAGCGGTCGATCCTCGGCGGGGTCGACGAGGCGGTCGCGATCCTCAAGCAGTGCACGGGACGCTACGAGGGCGACGTGTGGGTCAACGGGTTCCCGGAGCTCGACGTGCGCGCGCTGCACGAGGGCGACGAGATCTCCCCGTGGGAGACCGTGCTGACGATCGAGGGCGACTACGCCGACTTCGCGCACCTGGAGACCGTCTACCTGGGCGTGATGGCGCGCCGGACGCTGATCATGCGCAACGTGCGCGAGGTCGTCGAGGCCGCGCGCGGCAAGCCGATCCTGTACTTCCCGGCCCGCCACGACCACTGGCTCGTGCAGACCGGCGACGGCTGGTCAGCGCACATCGGCGGGACGATCGGCGTCTCGACCGACGCGCAGGCGTCCTGGTGGGGCGGGCGCGGCGTGGGCACGGTCCCGCACGCGCTGATCGCGGCCTACGGCGGGGACACGGTGCTGGCGGCGCGCAAGTTCGCCCACCGCTTCGCCCGCGACATGAACGTGACCGTGCTGGTCGACTTCGAGAACGACTCCGTGCGCACCGCGCTGGAGGTCGCCGAGGCGCTGGGCGAGGACCTGTGGGGCGTGCGGCTGGACACCAGCGACAAGCTCGCCGACGAGTCGCTGCGGCGCCGGTACGGGGACGCCGCGCCGACCGGCGTGGCCGCCGAGCTGGTCGAGCTGACCCGCTCCGAGCTCGACCGCCACGGCTTCCGCGACGTCCGCATCGTCGCCTCCGGCGGGTTCACCGCCGAGCGCATCCACGCGTTCGAGGACGCCGGCGTGCCGGTCGACTCCTACGGCGTCGGCTCGTCGCTGATCCGCGGCTCCAACGACTTCACCGCCGACGTCGTCCAGGTCGACGGGCGGCCGTGCGCGAAGGTCGGGCGCGAGTACCGCCCGAACCCGCGCCTGGAGCCCGTGCGCTGAGCCGGATGTAGCATCGCGGACATGCGGGTCGCGGTCTCCCGAGCGCCCGGCGCCGAGCGCGTCGTCACGCCGCTGGAGCTGTTCTTCGACCTGGTCTACGTCTTCGCGATCTCGCAGCTCTCGCACCACCTGCTCGAGCACGTGGACGCGCGCGCCGCGCTGGAGACCGCGGTGCTCACGCTCGCGGTCATCTACGCCTGGTACATGACCGCGTTCGCGGCCAACTGGCTCGACGCCGACCGGTCGCCCGTGCGCGGCCTGCTGATCGGGCTGATGTTCGCCAGCCTGCTGATGTCGGTCGCGATCCCGGACGCGTTCGGCGACCGGGCGTGGCTGTTCGTGGCCGGCTTCCTCGCGCTGCAGCTCGGGCGCTCGGCGTTCCTGATCGCGGCGCTGCGCGGGCGGCCGCTGAGCGGGCACTTCGTCAACGACCTGGTGTGGGAGCTCGGCGCGGGTGTGCTCTGGGTGGCCGGCGCGTTCGCGGACCCGCACATCCGGCTGGTGCTGTGGACCGGCGCGGTCGTGGTCGGCTACACGGGCGCGACCACCCTGCACTGGCTGCCCGGGCGCGGCCGCCGGGTGGACCTCGACCACACGGAGATCGCCGGCGAGCACCTGCTCGAACGCTTCCGGCTGTTCTTCATCATCGCGCTCGGGGAGACCGTGCTGACCGCGGGCGACGCGTTCATCGACGCGCCGTTCGCGCTCGAGCGGCTGCTCGCGCTGGCGCTCTCGTTCACCGGCACCGTCGCGCTCTGGTGGTGCTACTTCCAGCGCGCCGAGGGGGTGGGCGTGGAGCTGGTCGACCGCTCCGGGGACGCCGGCGCGCCGGCACTGCTGGGCGCGGTCACGCTGACGCTGATCGTGGCGGCGCTGATCGGGATCGCCGTCGGCGACGAGCTCGCGATCGCCCACCCGGGCGAGCACGCGACGCTCGGCTTCACGTTGCTCGCGTTCGGCGGCCCCGCGCTGTTCCTGCTCGCCCAGCTCGGCTTCATGCGCGCCGCGCTCGGGCACGCGCTGCGCTCGCGCGTGCTCGGCCTGGCCGCGCTGGCGCTGCTCGCGCTCGCCACGTCCCCGCTGCCGATGCTCGCGGGGATCGCCGCCGCGGCCGCGGTGCTGGTGGCGGTCGGCGCCGCCGACACGCTCAGGTGATCAGCGGCACGAAGCGCACGCGCTCGAGCCCGGTGCGCTCGAAGCCGCGCGCCGTGCGGTGCACGACCCAGAGGCGCTGGTCGCCGGTCTGGACCGGCGCGACGAGCCGCCCGCCGATCGCCAGCTGATCGAGCAGCGCCTGCGGGATCTCGTCGAACGCGGCCGCCGCGACGTTGATCGCGTCGAACGGCGCGGTCTCCGGCAGCCCGCGCGCGCCGTCGCCGACGATCAGCGTGACGTTGTAGATCTCGGCCGCCTCGAGGTTGTGCTGCGCCTGCTCGGACAGCGCGGGGTGACGTTCGATCGACCACACGTGCGACCCGAGGTGGGCGAGCAGCGCCGCGTGGTAGCCGGAGCCGGTGCCGACGTCCAGGATCCGCTCGTCGCCGCGCAGCTGGAGCAGCTCGCACATGCGCGCGACCACCAGCGGCTGAGAGATCGTCTGGCCGGCGCCGATCGGCAGCGGCACGTTGTCCCACGCCTGCCCGGCCAGCGCGCGCGGGACGAACACGTCGCGCGGGACCGAGCGCAGCGCTTCCAGCACGCGCTCGTCGGCCACGTGCGCGCGCAGGCTCTCCAGTAACTCGTCGGGTCCGCTCAAACGATCACGGCCCCGGCCGCGCGCACCTCGTCCAGCGCGCGCTCGGCGTCGCCGGGGCGTACCTCGACGCCGCGCACGGCGCCGCGGTCGACGGTCACGCCGAACCCGGAGCGCAGGGCGTCCAGCGCCGTGTTCTTGACGCAGTAGTCGGTGGCGAGGCCGACCACGGTCACGTCCGTGATCGCGCGCTCGCGCAGCAGCGCGTCCAGGTCGGTGCCGGCGAAGCCGCTGTAGCCGTCGGTATCGACCGCCTGGCCCTTGTCGACGATCACGTCGACGTGCGTGCGGTCGAGCGCCGGGTGCAGCTCCGCGCCCGGCGTCCCCGCGACGCAGTGGACCGGCCACGGCCCGCCCTGGGCCGCGAACGACGAGTGGTCGGGAGGATGCCAGTCGCGGGTCGCGACCACGAGGTCGTAGTCGCCGGACGCGGCGAGCGCGTTCAGCCGGGGGGCGATCGCGTCGCCCTCCGGCACCGCGAGCGCGCCGCCCGGCGTGAAGTCGTTTTGGAAGTCGACGATGATCAGTGCCCTTGCCACGAGGCCAGGAACGTAGCCGACATGTCCTGTTCGCCGTGGCCCGCCTCGACCGCCTTGTCCATCTGCTCCCGGATCAGCCGCGGCAGCGGGAGGTCGATTCCGGCGGCCTCCGCCGCCTCGATCATCAGCCCGGCGTCCTTGGCCGCGAGCGCGAGCGGGAAGCTCGGCTCGAACGCGCGGTCGATCATCGCCTCGCCCTTCAGGCGCGCGTACGGCGCGAACATCGGGCCGCCGTCGATCATGTCCAGGAACGCGCGCGGGTCGACGCCGAGCGCCTCCGCCAGCGCGATCGTCTCCGCCAGGCCCTCCACCAGCGCCAGCACCCAGGCGTTGCCGACCAGCTTCATGCGCGTCGCGGCGCCGGGCTCGTCGCCGAGGTCGATCACCTTGGCGGCGACGGCGTCGAACACGGCGGTCAGCCGCTCGCGCCCCGGGCCGGACGCGAGCACGGTCAGCGCGCCCTGCTCGGCGGGCGCGCGCGTGCCCATCACGGGCCCGTCGACGAACCGCCCGCCCAGGCGCTCGATCCACTCCAGCCCGATCGTGCTCGCCTGCCACCAGACCGCGCCGTCGGGGACGGTCACGCCGTCCAGGACGCGGGCCACGGTCGGGCCGTCGGCGAGCATCGTGACCACGACGTCCGCTCCGGCGACCGCGTCCGCGGGCGTGTCGGCGACGGTCGCGCCGAGCCCTTCGGCCTTGGCCCGCGTGCGGTTCCAGGCCTGCACGTCGAACCCGGCGCGCGCCAGGTTGCGCGCCATCGGCGCGCCCATGATGCCCGTGCCGAGGAAGCCGATCCGGGTCAGAACCGCAACACCGCCCCGATCCCGCCGAGCGGCCCGAGGTCGTCGTGGTGGCGCACGACGAGCACCTGCGCGGACTGCTCGATCGCCTTCTCGATCGCGGGCTCCACGATGTCCTCGACCGCCTCCCCGTGCCCGGCGTCCTCGGGCAGCAGCAGGCCGGCCTCGAAGTCCACGCGGCCGGACGCCCGGAAGCTCTCGGCGATCAACAGCGTCTCGACGCGCGCCTGGTTGAGCGCGTCCAGCACGTCCGTGATGCCCGCCGCGCCGCGGCCGCCGCGGCCGACGCCCTCGACCAGCCGGTCCAGCGCCTCGCGCTCGCAGCGGCGCGCGTGCGCCTCGATCACCTCGGCCGCCGCCGTGCGCACCTCGTCCAGCGAGGCGTTCTCGACGTCGACCCCGATCCGCCCGGCGATCCGCTCGCGCAGATACGGGTGCAGCTTGCCCTTGAGCTCGGGCAGCAGCTCGTCGGGCCCGCCGACCACCACGCGGTGCAGGCCGCGCCGCTTGTAGACCGAGAACGCGACGTCGGCGGTGTGGACGAGGTGGTCGTGCACCTCCTTCTCGACCGAGCGCTGGTAATTGAGCTGCGACCAGCCGCCCTTCTCGTGCTGGGAGTGGACGTCGTCGACGATCCGGTCGGTCTCCTCCAGCGCTTCGCGCGGGCCGACGAACAGCCGCGCGGCGCGGCGGTTGGAGATCAGCACGAGCCACTCGTCGTCGGTGCCGTGAAAGACGAGCGGCTCGACGAACGCGGTCCGATCCAGAACCACCTTGTTGTCGACCGGCCGGCGCAGGCGGACGACCTCGAGCAGCCCGGCCGGAGCGCACGCGTACACCGCCACCGCACGCGTGCCGTTGGACGCGACGTCGCTGGCGGCGAGCACGTCGCGCACGCGCTCGACGTCCTCGCGCAGCGCGGCGCGCTCGTCGTGGGTCAGCCCCGCTTTGTCCTCCACCTTGCGCCAGGCGGCGGTCAGGACCGACGTGATCGCCGACGAGCGCGCGGCGGGCGTGGCGAACTCCGCCGGATCGAGATTGAGAAACACCGACAGGACGCGTCCCTCGTCGGGATGCACGGCCGCGAGTGTCCGAAGGCGGGCCTGCGTGATCGGTTCGACCATGGTTCGCGCCTACCCCACGTGTGCGGCGGCCGAACCGCGACGGCCGCCGGTCGTCCGCTTCGCCCCGGGCGCGGGCCCGGGGCCCTTCCGCGGCACGGCGCCGGTCACTGCCGAGGCGAGCGCACGGATCACCATGCCGCTCACGACCTTACCGGTCGGCGAACAGGCGCGGGATCGACCGCGCCAGGGCGCGGCCCGCGGCCTCCTGCGAGAGGCGCCCGGACGCGACCTCCTCGGCCGCGGTGTGCATCAGGCCGAGGAACGCCGCCGCCAGCCAGGCGGGCGGGACGTCGCGCGCGAAGTCCCCGCGCTCGATCAGCGCCTCGACGCGGCCGAGGATCGGGGCGTGGAACGCACGCAGCTCGCTGTGTGCGGGCATCGCCGGCGCGAGCGCCTCCAAGACGCGGGCGTGGCGGCCGATCGAGCCCCACCACGCGGCGATCAGCCGGTCGAGCGCTTCGCGCGGATCGCCGCGCTCGGGCTCGGCGGCGTCGATCGCCGCCAGCGTCTGCGCGAGCGCGCGCTCGGCGACGGCCTCGAGCAGCGCCTCGCGCGAGCTGTAGTGCGCGTACACGGTCTGGCGCGCGACGCCGGCCGCGCGCGCGATCGCCGCCATGCCCGCGTCCGGCGTGGCGGCGAGGACGCGCTCGGCCGCGTCGAGGATCGTCGCGATGTTGCGTTCGGCGTCGGCGCGCACGCGGGCAACTTAGTGGACGAACGCGGGCGCGGGCCCGGGCGCGGCGTCGCCGCGCCGGACGCCCGCGAGCGCCAGGACGGCCGCGCCGATGGCGATCGCCGCCGCGACCGCGAACGGCTCGCCGCCGTTGAGCGCGATCGTGGAGAGCACCGGCAGCACGATCGCGATGCCGAGCTCGTGCGACGTCGTCAGCAGGCCGGACACCGCGCCCGCTTCGGCGTGGCCGACGCCGGCCATCCCGACGATGAACACGCTCGGCGCGGCCAGCCCGATCCCGACGTCGAGCGTGAGGAGGCCCGGCAGCACGTCGGCGACGTAGCTCCCGTGCGGCGGCAGGCCGCTCAGCAGCAGCGCGCCGCCGGCGGCCAGCGTCATCCCGGCGGCCAGCGCCGGCTTGGCGGGCAGGCGGTGGCCGGCGTGGGCGGCGGCGATCAGGGCGAGCGCGCCGGGCAGGAACTCGAGCCCGGTGCGCAGGGCGGAGTGGCCGAGCGTCTCCTGCAGGTAGAGCGTGAGGAAGAAGAACGCCGACAGAACCGTGCCCATGCCGGCGATCATCAGCGCGAGCGCGACCAGCGTGGTCCGGCGGCGCAGGACGCGCAGCGGGATCAGCGGCTGGCGGACGCGGGCCTCGACGGTCGCGAACGCGGTCAGGCCGGCGGCCGCCAGGGCGGTCAGGCCGAGCGTCTGGACCGAGATCCAGCCGGCGTCCGGCGTCCTGGTCAGCGCGTAGATGAGCGCGACGAGGCTGCCGGTGGCGAGCAGGGCGCCGGCGACGTCGATCCGGCCGTGCGTGCCCGGCTGCGCGGGGATGCGGCGGCGCGCGCCGAGCGCGACCGCGGCGCCGACCGGCAGGTTGACGAGAAAGATCGCGCGCCAGTCGAACAGCTCGGTCAGCACGCCGCCCGCGAGGACACCGACGGCGCTGCCGCCGGCGGCGACGGCGGCCCAGGCGGTCAGCGCGCGGCGGCGCTCCGGGCCTTCGGGGTGCAGCGTGGTGACGAGCGAGAGCGCAGCGGGGCTGAGCATGGCGGCGCCGGTGCCCTGGAGCACGCGGGCGACGATCAGCGCCGCCGGGCTCGGAGCCAGGGCCGCGCCGAGCGAGGCGGCGGTGAAGACGATCAGGCCGGTGACGAACACGCGGCGGCGGCCGAGCAGGTCCGCGGCGCGGCCGCCGAGCAGCAGCAGGCCGCCGAACGCGAGCGTGTAGGCGGTGATCACCCACTGCAGGTCGCCGGGCGCGACGTGCAGGTCGGCCTGGATCGACGGCAGCGCGACGTTCACGACCGTGATGTCGAGGATGACCATGAACTGGGCGGCGCAGAGCAGGATCAGGGCGGTGAATTTGGACATAGCTGTCTATGTTACTCGTTGTTGGACAGATATGTCCAAATTTGTGGGTCGGTCACACTTCGCGAGGGATCCCGGTAAGGGAGGGCAATGGAGGACTGGACCGACGAGCAGCTGCTGCTGGCGACGCCGCAGGCGCCGGGCGCGTTCGCGGTCTTCTACCGCCGGCACGAGGGGGCGGTGCTCGGGTACTTCATGCGCCGGACCGGGGACGCGGAGGTCGCGGCCGACCTCGCGGCGGAGACGTTCGCGGCCGCTCTGCTGGGCGCGCGCCGCTACCGGCCCGACCGCGGGCACGCGCTGGCGTGGCTGTACGGGATCGCCCGCCACCGGCTGATGCGGACGCTCGAGCGCGGCCGGGTCGAGGACCGCGCGCGCCGGCGGCTGGCGCTGCCGGTGCTGCCGTTCGACGACGACCTGGCCGAGCGGATCGAGCGCCTGGGGGCGGAGGAGCGCGCGTTCGAGCTGCTCGAGCGGCTGCCCGCCGACCAGGCCGACGCGGTCCGCGCACGGGTGCTCGAGCAGCGGTCCTACAAGGACATTGCCGCGTCGCGGCGGGTGTCGGAGGCGGTCGTGCGCAAGCGCGTGAGCCGCGGGCTGCTGGCGCTGCGCGCGTTCGCCCGGGGAGGCGAGTCATGAGCGCGTTCCCGGAGCTCGAAGCCGCGCTCGACGAGGCCGCGCGCCGGCTCTACGGCCGCCGGCGCCGCTGGCTCGGCCTGCGCGGCCGCGTGCCGTCGAAGTCGCGCCGCCGCGCGGTCGCGGCGACCGCGCACGCCACGGCGACCCCGCTCGGCACGCCGCCACCCGCCGCCACGGCGACCCCGCTCGGCACGCCGCCACCCGCCGCCACGGCGACCCCGCTCGGCACGCCGCCACCCGCGGCCACGGCGTCCCCGCGCGGCGCGGCGGCGCGGCGCGGCGCGCGTGCCTGGCTGCCGCGCGCGGTCGCGGCGCTCGCCTGCGCCGGCGCGGTCGTCGTCGCCGTCGCGCTCGTGCGTGCGGAGCCCGAGCGGGCGGCGGCGCCGCCGACCGCCGCGGCGCCCGTCGCCGTGCCGGCACACACGCTCGCGCTCTCGCGCGCGCTCGCCGCGGCGCCCGCGATCGCCCACGACGCGGACCGCACCGTGATCCCGCACGCCGAGCTGCCCGCGATCGCGGCGGCCGAGCAGGCGCGGACGCCGTACCCGCCCGGCCAGTCCGACACGTTCGACTGGGCGGCCACGCCCGCCGACCCGCGCGACATGACCAGCATCAACTACCGCGCCGAGGTGACGATGCTCGTCCAGTTCCGCGCCGCGTGCATCTGGCTGCGCTACTGGACGGCGAGCGCGGGCGAGCAGCGCGCCGCCGCCACGCAGGTGCTGACCGACGCGGTGCGCTGGCCCGCGCTGCGCAAGCTCCACACGTGGTCCGCGGTGCCCGCCCAGGCCGCGGCCGGCAACGCCGCCGCGCTGGCCGAGCGCGCGCGCCTGGACTGCCGCTAGCTCCGGCCCGGCCAGGTCAGGTGCCGGCCGCGCAGGTCCGCGACGACGTACGGCGGGTCGGTGCCCTGCGGCAGGTACATGGCCAGCGTGGGGTCTGACCCCGGCGACAGGTTCAGCAGCACGTACTGCACGCCCGCGAGGCCGGCGCCGCGGGCCGCGCGGCGGGCGCCGCTCGCCATCCGCTCGACCGCGCCCGGATCGAGAGCCTCGAACCGCACCGCCTCCGCGCGAGGCGCGCCGCTCGCCGCCCGCAGCTCGCGGCTGATCAGCTGCGCGTCGTACCCGTAGTCGAGCCGCAGCTCGCGCCCGCCCACGGCCAGCTGGAACGAGACGCGCTCCGGCCGCACGTCCCACCCGAGCACCCGCGCGCCGTCCGGCGCCGCCGCGCGCGCGGCGTCCAGCGCCCGCGTGAGGTTCTTCTCGCGCAGCAGCGAGTCCGCGCTCGCGCCGATCGGCGCCGGGTTCGGCTCGCCCGGGAGCCGCAGCCCGCCGCCGTCGAGGTTGGCGACGAAGCGGTCCGGCTCGCCGCCGTCGAGCGAGACCGTCCATTCGCGCGTCAGCCCGAGCAGCCGCAGGCTCTCGACCGTCCCGCCGCCCTGCGAGCGCGCGTCCGCGAGCAGCGCGTCGACCACGCTCGCGTCGAGCTTCGCCAGCGAAAGGAAGACGCCGTCCTTGACCGGGTCGCCGTCGTTCGCCTTCGACCGGCCAGCGCCGTCGACCTCGACGATCCGCCGCCGGCCCGCCACGCGCCCGACCGCCGACGCCCGCTCGCGCTCGACCGCGATCGAGTCCAGCTCGCCCTCCGGCCCCAGCTCCCGCCGCAGCGCGTCCACGACCAGCCCGAAGCCCGCCGACGAGAGCAGGTCGCCGCCCGCCGCGCCGTAGCCGTACTCGTTCGTCCGGTCCTGCGGCCCGACCTTCTGCATCAGCGTGAACGCGCCGTAGGACCCGGCCAACGCGGCGACCGCGCCGATCAGCACCGCCAGCGCGCGCATCACAGATCCCCCAGGATCTGCGCCCGCCGCGCCTTGTACTCGTCGTCACCGAGCAGCCCGGACTGCCGCAGCTGCTCGAGCTGGCGCAGCCGCGACGCGACCTCGTCGGCGCTCGTGGACGCCCGCGCGGCGGCGACGGCGGGCCCAGGCGCGGCGACCGCGGGCTCCGGCGCGGCGACGGCGGGCGCGGCCCGCGGCTTCCCCCGCGCCAGCCCGGGCAGCGAGAACGCCAGCACCGGCACGACCACCACGGCCACGACCTCCAGCCCCGGCCGGGAGTCGGCGTCGTGCAGGTCGATCAGCGCCAGCACGGCGCCGGCGCCGCCCGCGACGATCCCCGCCGCGAAGAACCGCACCATCCCGCCCAGCGCCGCGATCCCCACCGGCCCGCGCGCCGACAGCATCGCCCCGCCGAGCGCCGCGAACGCGCCGAGCACCATCAGCGCGATCATCGGCCCGAAGCCGTCCGGGCACGGCGGCCCGATCGAGCGCCCGTACTCGTCGGTGCCGCAGCTGCCGATCTCGACCGCCTGGGCGATCCCGTAGACGAGCAGCGTGAGGCCGCCGGCGAACACGGCCATGCCGACGGCGATCCGGGGGAGCGAGCGCACCGCGCGATCCTCCTCGATCCCTCACCCCGAGCGCAAGCGAGCCGCCTCAGGGGTAGGCTCATTGGACCTAATCCACTCCGTCATCCGGAGCTGAAAACGTGTCTGAAAATTCCTTTGGCGCCCGCGCCGACCTCGACGTCGGCGGGCGCACCTATGAGATCTACCGGCTGGACGCGCTCCAGAGCACCTTCGACGTCGCGCGCCTGCCCTTCTCCCTGAAGATCCTGCTCGAGAACCTGCTGCGCAACGAGGACGGCGTCTCCGTCCGCAAGCAGGACATCGAGGCGCTGGCCAGCTGGGACCACAACGCGGAGCCGAGCAAGGAGATCGCGTTCACGCCGGCACGCGTCGTGATGCAGGACTTCACGGGCGTGCCGGCGATCGTCGACCTGGCGGCGCTGCGCGACGCGATGGCCGACCTCGGCGGCGACCCGGCGAAGATCAACCCGCTCGTCCCGGCCGAGCTCGTGATCGACCACTCGGTGCAGGTCGATGCGTTCGGCACGCGCGACGCGTTCCGCTTCAACGCCGAGCGCGAGTACGAGCGCAACCAGGAGCGCTACGAGTTCCTGCGCTGGGGGCAGACGGCCTTCGAGGGCTTCGTCGTCGTCCCGCCGGAGACCGGCATCGTGCACCAGGTCAACCTCGAGTACCTCTCGCGCGTGGTGTTCGAGAACGGCGGCGTGCTGTACCCCGACACGCTGGTCGGGACCGACTCGCACACGACGATGATCAACGGCCTCGGCGTGCTCGGCTGGGGCGTCGGCGGCATCGAGGCCGAGGCGGCGATGCTCGGCCAGGCGATGTCGATGCTGATCCCGCGCGTGGTCGGCTTCAAGCTCGGCGGCGAGCTGCCCGAGGGCGCGACCGCGACCGACCTCGTCCTGACCGTCACGCAGAAGCTGCGCGAGCACGGCGTGGTCGGCAAGTTCGTCGAGTTCTACGGCCCGGGCATCCCGAACACGCCGCTCGCGGACCGCGCGACGATCGGCAACATGAGCCCCGAGTTCGGCTCCACGTGCGCGATCTTCCCGATCGACGCCGAGACGCTGCGCTACATGGAGTTCACCGGCCGGACGAAGGAGCAGACGGCGATCGTCGAGGCCTACGCCCGCGCGCAGGGCCTCTGGCACGACGAGGACACCGAGGAGCCGACGTACTCGGAGACGCTCGAGCTCGACCTCGGCGACGTGGTGCCGAGCCTCGCCGGCCCGAAGCGCCCGCAGGACCGCGTCCCGCTCTCGACGTCGAAGGCCGCGTTCCGGGCCGCGCTCGACGATCTGCTTCCCGATCAGCCGGAGCTGCACGGCGTCGACGAGGCGAGCGACGAGTCGTTCCCGGCGTCGGACTCGCCCGCGACGCACAACACCAACGGCATCTACTCCGACGACTCGGAGCCCGTGCACGAGGGCTCGACGGTGCAGGTGGCGGACCGCGTCCAGCACACCGTGCCGGTGACGCTGGCCGACGGCACGGAGACCGAGCTCGACCACGGCCACGTCGTGATCGCCGCGATCACGAGCTGCACGAACACGTCGAACCCGTCGGTGATGATCGCGGCCGGCCTGCTGGCCCGCAACGCCGTCGCGCGCGGCCTGCAGTCCAAGCCGTGGGTCAAGACGTCGCTCGCGCCGGGCTCGAAGGTCGTCATGGAGTACTACGACAAGGCCGGGCTGGTGGACTCGCTGGAGGCGCTCGGCTTCCACCTCGTCGGCTACGGCTGCACGACGTGCATCGGCAATTCGGGCCCGCTGCCGGAGGAGATCTCGGCGGTCGTCGGCGCGGAGGACCTCGCGGTCGTGTCCGTGCTCTCGGGCAACCGCAACTTCGAGGGCCGGATCAACCCGGACGTGAAGATGAACTACCTGGCGTCGCCGCCGCTGGTGGTCGCCTACGCGCTCGCGGGCACGATGGACGTCGACCTGCTCGACCAGCCGCTCGGCACCGACCGCGACGGCGTCGACGTGTACCTCAAGGACATCTGGCCGAGCGCCGAGGAGGTCGCGCGGGTCGTCGAGGCGTCCGTGCACGAGGAGATGTTCCAGGCCTCCTACGGCGACGTCTTCAAGGGCGACGAGCGCTGGGCGGCGCTGGAGATCCCCGAGGGCGACCGCTTCGCCTGGGCCGGTGACTCGACCTACGTGCGGCGCCCGAGCTTCCTCGAGGGCATCCCGCGCGAGCCGTCGACGCCGGGCGACATCACCGGCGCGCGGGTCCTGGCCAAGCTCGGCGACTCCGTCACCACCGACCACATCTCGCCCGCGGGCGCGATCAAGGAGGACTCGCCGGCCGGCCGCTACCTGAAGGAGCACGGGGTCGCCAAGAAGGACTTCAACTCCTACGGGTCGCGCCGCGGCAACCACGAGGTGATGGTGCGCGGCACGTTTGCGAACATCCGCCTGCGCAACCAGCTCGCGCCGGGCACCGAGGGTGGCGTGACGCGCCACCTGCCCGACGGCGAGCAGATGTCGATCTACGACGCGTCCTTGCAGTACGCCGCCGAGGGCGTGCCGCTGGTCGTGCTGGCGGGCAAGGAGTACGGCTCCGGCTCGTCGCGCGACTGGGCGGCCAAGGGCACGAACCTGCTCGGCGTCCGCGCCGTGATCGCGGAGTCCTTCGAGCGCATCCACCGGTCCAACCTGGTCGGCATGGGCGTGCTGCCGTTGCAGTTCGCCGACGGCGAGACCGCCGAGACGCTGGGGCTGACCGGCGAGGAGACGTTCTCGATCACGGGCGTGCAGGGCGGCGAGGCCAAGCAGGTCACCGTGCGCGCGGACGACAAGGAGTTCACCGTGCGCGTGCGGATCGACACGCCCAAGGAGGTCCAGTACTACCAGCACGGCGGCATCCTGCCGTTCGTGCTGCGCTCGCTGCTCTAAGGCACTTCCGGGTGGGCGCGCGATCACCGCGCCCACCCGTGATAGCGCTCGGTGACCCGGAGGTCATGCGGTGACCGAGCCGGCCTGGCTGATCGACAAGTCCGCTCTCGTCCGCCTCGGGTCCGCGCCGGACCCGGCGCGCTGGATCGACCGGATCGAGCGCGGGCTGGTCCGGATCGCGACCGTCACGCTGCTCGAGGTCGGCTATTCGGCCCGCAGCGCCACCGACCTGCGCGCCGGGCTCACCGAGCCGCCGATCGGCGCCATGCCGGTCGAATACGCGACGCGGGCGGCCGAGGAGCGCGCGGTCGAGGTGCTCACGCTCCTCGCCGGGCACGGCCATCACCGGGCGCCGTCGGTGCCCGATCTGCTGATCGCCGCGCTCACAGGCCAGCGCGTGCAAACGACTGCGTCCTGAGCACCGGCTCGCCGGCGGCGTCGGACGCGTCGAGGTCGACGGTCGCCACGATCGCCCAGTCGTGGTCGCCGTCGGGGTCGTCGATGATCTGGCGCACGGTCCACTCGCGGCCCGTGCGCTCGACGATCAGCAGATCGGGCGAGCGCGCCGGGGCGCCGGTGCCGATCGCGTCGTGCTCGTCCCAGTAGGCGCCGAGCGCCGGCTCCCAGTCGAACGCGCCGCGGCCTTCGGGCTCGAGCGCGGCCAGCTCCGCGAACCGGTCGCGCGCCGCGAGCTGCACCTTCTGGAACAGCGCGTTGCGGACCATCACGAAGAACGCGCGCTCGTTGCCGGTGATCGGGCGCGGCGGGGGCGGCGGCTCGCCGGCCACGGCGCGCTCGATCGCGGTCGGGTCGGTCAGCGCCTCCCACTCGTCGAGCAGGCTCGAGTCGATCTGCCGGACGGTCTCCCCGAGCCACTCGATGATGTCGTCGAGCTCCTCGGTCCGCACGCGCTCGGGCACGGTCTGGCGCAGCGTCCGGTAGGTGTCGGTGAGGTAGCGCAGGACCAGCCCCTCCGAGCGCGCGACGCCGTAGAACGCCACGAACTCCGCGAACGTGCGTCCCCACTCGTACATGTCGCGCACGACCGCCTTCGGCGACAGATCGGTCTCCAGGACCCACGGGTGCGTCTCGCGGTACTCCGCCAGCGCGTGCCGCAGCGGCGCGTCGAGCGGCTTCGGGTAGGTGACCTCCTCGAGCAGCCGCATCCGCTCCTCGTACTCGATCCCGTCGGCCTTCATCTCCGCGACCGCCTCGGCGCGCGCCTTGTCGGACTGCGCCATCAGCACCGGGAACGGGTCGTCCAGGATCGCCTCGATCACCGACAGCACGTCGAGCGCGTACGTCTCCGCCTCCGGGTCGAGCAGGTCGAACGCCGCCAGCGCGAACGACGCCAGCGGCTGGTTGAGCGCGAAGTCGTCCTGCAGCGCCGCGGCGAGCTGCAGCGTGCGCCCGTGCTCGTCGGCCTCCAGCATCCGCTCGAGCACGCCGGACGCCAGCAGCTCCTCGATCAGCGACGCCGCCTGCTCGGACAGCCGCCGGCGTCCGCGCTCGTCCTCGTGGTTGTCCTCCAGCAGCGCCCGCAGCGCCTCGTCCGGGTCGCCCTTCTGGTTGATCAGGTTGAGGATCAGCCCGTGGTTGACCCGCATGCGGGAGACGAGCGGCTCGGGCTGCGCGCCCTGCAGGCGCGTGAACGTGTCCTCGGTCCAGGACACGACGCCGTCGGCCGGCTTGACCTTCTGGACGCGCTTGAGCTTCTTCGGGTCGTCGCCGGCCTTCGCCACGCGGCGCGCGTTCTCGATCGTGTGCTCGGGCGCCTGCACGACCACGTAGCCGGACGTGTCGAACCCGGCGCGGCCCGCGCGGCCGGCGATCTGGTGGAACTCGCGCGCCTTCAGCAGCCGGTGGTTGGTGCCGTCGAACTTCGCCAGCCCGGTGAAGACGACGCTGCGGATCGGCACGTTGATGCCGACGCCGAGCGTGTCCGTCCCGCAGATCACCTTCAGCAGCCCGGTCTGCGCGAGCTGCTCGACCAGCCGCCGGTAGCGCGGCAGCATCCCCGCGTGGTGGACGCCGATCCCGCTGCGCACCAGCTTCGAGAGCGTCTTGCCGAACCCGGCCATGAAGCGGAAGCCGCCGATCGCCTCGGCGATCGCGTCGCGCTCCTCGCGCGTGCACAGCTTCGCCGAGGTCAGCGACTGGGCGCGCTCGAGCGCCGAGGCCTGCGTGAAATGCACGACGTAGATCGGCGCCTGGTCGGTGCGCACGAGCTCCTCCAGCAGCTCGTGCAGCGGGTCCAGCGACCAGCGGAAGTGCAGCGGCACCGGCCGCTCGGCGTCGTCGACCAGCGCCGTCTCGCGCCCGGTCCGGCGCGTGAGGTCCGCCCGCAGCGCGCCGACGTCCCCGAGCGTCGCCGACATCAGCAGGAACTGCGCCTGCGGCAGCGTCAGCAGCGGCACCTGCCACGCCCACCCGCGCTCCGGCTCGGCGTAGAAGTGGAACTCGTCCATCACGACCTGCCCGATGTCCGCGTCCTTGCCTTCGCGCAGCGCGATGTTGGCCAGGATCTCGGCCGTGCAGCAGATGATCGGCGCGTCGCCGTTGACCGACGCGTCGCCGGTCAGCATCCCCACGTTCTCGGCGCCGAAGATCGCGCACAGGGCGAAGAACTTCTCCGACACCAGCGCCTTGATCGGCGCCGTGTAGAACGTGATGCGGCTGTCCGCGATCGCCGCGAAGTGCGCGGCGATCGCGACCATCGACTTGCCGGACCCGGTCGGCGTGGCCAGGATCACGTTGCTGCCGGAGAACAGCTCGATCGCCGCCTCCTCCTGGTGCGGGTACAGGCTCAGGCCCTGCTGCTCGGTCCAGGCCACGAACGCCTCGTACACGGCGTCGGCGCTGCGATCGCTCGGGAGTGCGTCCAGTAGCCGCATGCGTCCGTACTAGCATCCTCGATCCCCAACCCGACCGCGGCCGGCCCCTCGGGCCACGAGCGGGATGTCAAGGCTCGCGGTCCGCGCGACGGACGTGACCGGGCACGAGCAGCCTGCGCGGGCGGCCCGAAGCGGGGTCCACGGGCCCGATGTCGACGGCCTCATCCGAGGCGCCGTTCTCGCCGGACTCGATGCCGCGGATCCAGATCTCCTCGACGAGGATCTTGATCGTGACCATCACCGGCACCGCGACGAGCAGCGCCGCGAAGCCGAACAGCCGCTCCACCACGAGGACCCCGGCGGCGACGACCGCCGGGTGCAACCGGACGGCACGCGCCATGATCAGCGGCGAGACGAGGTTGCCTTCGACGAAGTGCGCGACCAGCGAGATCGCCAACACGAGCACCGCCTTCGTGGGCGAGATCGTCAAGGCCACCGCCACGGGCGGCACGTAGCTCAGAATCGCCCCGTAGTACGGCACGACGGTGGCGATGCCGGTCAACACCGCGAAGACCAACGCGAACGGCAGGCCGGCGAGGCTCAGGCCCGCGTAGGTCAGCATCCCCAGGACGGCCATGCTCGCCGCCAGGCCGGTCAGCCAGCCCAGGTACGCGGTCGCCAGGCGGTGCATGATCACGCGCGTCCGCGGGCGAAAGCGCGGCGGCGTGAGCCTGACGATCCCCGCCCGCAGCGGTTGCGGATAGATGGCGGAGAACAGCGCGGTGAAGAGCACCACCAGCGTCGCGGTCACGACCCCGCCGAGACTCGATGCCAGCGCGGCGGCAGGGCCGAGCAGCCGCTGCGGGTGATCGGTGTACCCGTCGATCCAGCGTTGGATGCTGTTGCCGACGTCGGTCGTATCGTCGCCGCTGGTCAGCCGGCTGAGCGTGTGGTTGAGGTCGCTGACGATCGCGGGGATCTCGTCCACCAGACGCTCGCCCTCGCTGACGAACGTGGGCACGAGCAACGCGATCACCGCGACGACCACGACGATCGCCGCGACGAGCGTCAGCGGCGCGCCGACGCCGCGCGGCACGTGCAGGCGCTCCAGCCGGTCGGCGGCCGCGCTGAGCGGGACGGCGACGATGGCGGCCAGCAGGATCAGCAACACGAGCCCGACGATGTCGGCGAACAGCGCGGCGGCGAGCACGAGCGCACCGGCGAGAAGCACGGCGCGGTACACGGTTCCCGCGCTCACGGGGGTGGTGGACGGCCCACTGCGCATGTCTCATGTGGCCTTCCCCGCCGGCTCGCCGGCCAATCGGTCAGCGAGCCCGGCTCACCGATCGCTCGGGAGCGCGGCCACCGTACTAGCATCCTCGATCCCCATGGGCATGCCAGAGACGCTCCACAAGCTCCTGACCGCGGCCGGGCCCTCGGGCTATGAGCAGGCGCCCGCCGCGGTGTTCCGCGAGGCCGCCGGCGCGTTCGCCGAGGTCGCGCACGACACGATCGGCTCGACCGTCGCGCGCGTTCCCGGGACGGGCGCGGGCCGCTCGGTCGCCATCGTCGGGCACATCGACGAGATCGGGCTGATCGTCCACCACATCGACGACGACGGCTTCCTCTGGTTCACCGGCGTCGGCGGCTGGGACCCCGTGATCCTGGTCGGGCAGCGCGTCGAGGTCGCCACGCGGACGGGGCGCGTCGCGGGCGTGGTCGGCAAGAAGCCGATCCACCTGATGAAGGACGAGGACCGCAAGCGCGTCCCGGAGCTCAAGGACCTGCACATCGACATCGGCGCGGCCGGGGGCGACGAGGCGCGCGCGCTGGTGCGCGTCGGCGACGTCGCGGTGATCGCTGGCGAGCCGGTCGCCTACCCGAACGGCCGCTGGGTCTCGCGCTCGATGGACAACCGGATCGGCTGCTTCGTCGCCTACGAGGCCGCCCGGCTGGTGGCCGAGGCGGGCGGCGCGCCCGGCGACGTGTACGCGGTCGCGGTCACCCAGGAGGAGATCACGTTCGGCGGCTCGCGCACGACCGCGTTCTCGCTGAACCCGGACGTGGCGATCGTGGTCGACGTGACGTTCGCGACCGACCAGCCGGGGATCTCCGAGAAGGAGGTCGGCAAGCACCACTTCGGCAGCGGGCCGGTGCTCACGCGCGGCTCGACGCTGGACCCGCAGCTGTTCGAGCTCCTGCACGAGGCCGGCGAGGCCGAGGGCATCCCGTTCACGGTGGCGGCGTCCGGGCGCGGCACCGGCACGGACGCGGACGCGTTCCACATCGCCCGCGCGGGCATTCCCAGCGCGGTCGTCTCGGTCCCGCTGCGCTACATGCACTCGCCGGTCGAGATGGTCCAGCTCGACGACGTCGCCAACGCGGCGAAGCTGATCGCGGCGTTCGCCCGCCGGCTCGCGCCCGACACCGACTTCCGGCGCTGACCCCGCTCCTGCTGCTGTTCGACATCGACGGCACGCTGCTGCAGCGGGCCACGGTGGCGCACGGCCTGGCGCTGCGCGAGGCGGGCGAGCGGGTGTACGGCGTGCCGCTGGAGGGCGAGGTCCCCTACGCGGGCCGCACCGACGCGGCGATCGCGCGTGACCTGCTGACGATCGCGGGCGTGCAGGACACGGCGATCGACGCGGGCTGGGCGGAGATGCAGGCGGTCGCGGCGGACATCTACGCGCGGTCGTGCCCGGCCGACCTGTCGGAGACCGTCGCGCCCGGGATCCTGGAGCTGCTGACGGAGCTGGCGGCGCGGCCGGACGAGTTCCGGCTCTCGCTGGTGACCGGGAACCTGCAGCGGGTGGCGCGGGTGAAGCTGGCCAGCGCGGGGATCGGGCACTACTTCGAGGACGGGCAGGGCGGCTTCGGCTCCGACGCCGAGGACCGCGGGCGGCTGCCCGCGATCGCCCGCGCGCGCGCCGCGTCGCCGCCCTGGCCGCGCTCGCGCACGGCGGTGATCGGGGACACGCCGCACGACATCGCGTGCGCGCGGGTCGACGAGGTGCGCGTGGCCGCGGTCGCGACCGGGCCGTTCGCGGTGGCCGCGCTGGCGGACGCGGACGCCGTCGTGGACGACGCCCGCGCCCTGCTGCCGGTGCTCAGCGACTGGGCGTGACCACCGCGGCGCTGCCGCCGCCGCGGCGGACCGGCTCGGCGGCCGCCAGGAACGTCGGGCTCGTCCCGGGCCGGCCGTGTGAGCCGCGGCGGTGGGTCGCGGCGTGCGCGCGGCCGCCGTGGCCGCGGTCGGCGCCGCCGGGGCCGTGGTCGGCGCCGCCGTGCCCGCGGTCCGCGCCGCCGTGCCCGCGGTCCGCACCGCCGTGCCCGCGGTCCGCGCCGCCGTGCCCGTGCTTCGTTCCGCCGTGCCCGGGGTTCGCGCCGCCGTGGCCGCGGTCCGCGCCGCCGGTCCCGCCGTGGCCCCGATGCGGGTGGCCGTGGCCGGGCTTGGGCGATGTGCCGCCGCTGACGAACTCGATGCCGGTCGCGGCGCCGATCTCGTCCCCCGCGGGCGCGCGGTACGCCTCGTTGTAGGCGCTCGCCAGCGCCTGACCCTCGGGCGAGTTGACGAACGCGGACTCGGCCTCGGTGGTGGTCGAGTTGCGCTGGCTGGCGCGCGGCGCGGCGATCGCCTCGGGCAGCGTCATCCCGAGGTCCAGCCGGTCGACCAGGATCTGCAGCACGGTCGCGATGATCGACGCGCCGCCGGGCGAGCCGACCGTGAACAGCGGCTGGCCGTGGCGGGTGACGATCGTCGGCGCGATCGAGGAGCGCGGGCGCTTGCCGCCGTCGGCGCGGTTCGGCGCGGTCGTGGAGGCCGTGTCGAAGTCGGTCAGCTCGTTGTTGAGCAGGAACCCGTAGCCGGGCACGACGACGCCGTTGCCGCCGGTCTGCTCGATCGTGAACGTGTAGGCGACGACGTTGCCGTAGCGGTCGGCGACGCTCAGGTGCGTGGTCGAGCCGACGCGGTCGACGGACGCGGCGTTGCCGGGCTGCGGCAGGCCGGGGCCGACCACGTTGTTGGCCGACGTCGGCGGGATCAGCGCGGCGCGCTGGGCCGCGTAGTGGGGATCGAGCAGCCCGCGCAGCGGGTTCGCCACGAACGCCGGGTCACCCAGGTACGCGTTGCGGTCGGCGTACGCGAGCCGCGACGCCTCGAGGTAGCGGTACAGCGTCTCGGTCTTGTCCGCCGGCTGCTTGCCGTACTGGAGCAGGTTGAGCGCTTCGAGCGCGGTCGTGCCGCCGGAGGACGGGGGCGCCATGCCCCAGATGTCGACGCCGCGGTAGTTGATGTGGACCGGCTTGCGCTCGATCACGCGGTAGCGCTCGAGGTCCTGCTGCGTGATCAGGCCGGGACGCCACGTGTGGTCGGCGGTCGGCGCCAGCGGCGCGTTCTGCGCGGCGCTCACGATCGCCTTCGCCAGCGGGCCGCGGTAGAACGCGCGCTGGGTGCCGAAGCGGCCGAGCAGCTCGTACGTCTTCGCCAGGTCCGGGTTCTTGATCGTCGTGCCGACGTCGCGCGGCGTGCCGTCGGCGTCGAGATAGAGCGCCGCGGTCGACGGGACGTCGTCGAAGTACGGCGCGTTCGGCGTCGTCTGGTCGAAGAACGTCTGGTCGACCGTGAAGCCGTCGCGGGCGACCTTCGCACCGTAGGCCAGCGCCTTCCCGAGCGAGTACGTGCCGTAGCGGCGCAGGACCTTCTCCCACAGCGCGGGCGTGCCGGGGACGCCGACGCTCAGCCCGCTGTAGCGGTTGATCGGGAACTGCGCGTCCGTCGGCGGCTGGCCGTCGATGAAGAACGAGTCCGGCTTCATCGCCTGCGGGGCCGTCTCACGCGAGTCGAAGGTGGTGATGCGGCCCGTGCGGCCGTCGCGGATCGTCATGAAGCCGCCGCCGCCGAGGCCGCAGCTGTAGGGCTCGACCACGCCGAGCACGCTCGCGGCCGCGACCGCCGCGTCGATCGCGTTGCCGCCGCGCGAGAGCACGGCGATCGCCGCGTTGGTGGCCAGCGGGTCGACGCTCGCCGCCGCGCCGCCGGTGCCCTGCGCCGTCGGCTGCCTGTCCTGTGCGCTCGCGACCGGTGCCGAGAGCGCCACCACCGCCATGGCCGCCGCGATCGGCAGCCGGCGAATACCCCGGACCATTGGACCTCCCTTGAAGCCGGTTGCCGGGGCGCTTACCCCGGCCGCTTCGCATCCAATCAGAGGGGGACCCGAAAGACCTCAGAAGTGGCTTTTTGGCGTCGAATCTGTCTCACTCGCGTGACGAAGACCGCGTCTTTGGTGACGGCGGTCGTGGTCAGCGTGTCGTGGACGCCGGCCGGCGGGCGCTCCCACAGTGGCTTGTTGATGTGGCCCTCGGCGGGGAACCGGCCGCGCTCGTGGCCGGCGTCGCGGCGGTTGGTCGGGGTCGTCCCGTAGAGCATGCGGTCACGGCTCGGCTTGCGCGGGACGAGCGGGCCGGTGAGCACCTGCTGGCGCTTGTAGGTGGCGCGGACGTAGGTCAGGCGGTCGCCGAGGACCGACGGGCCGCGCAACTCGGCGCGGGGCTGGCGGCGAAGGGTCGTGCGTTGCCCGTTGCGGAGGTCGAGCGCCTCGATGGTGCCGTCGCGCTCGTAGACGGCGAAGTCGCCCTTGAGCGCCGGGCGGCCGACGGCGCCGGTGATCGCGATGCGCGGCGTCTCGCCGGGGACGAGCGGGGCCGCGACGAGCGCCTGCCCGGCGCGCCACGCGACCCACGTCTCGGAGACCGCGACCGCGTCGGCGCCGGGGGCGGGGAACGCGGCCACGCCCTCGACGACCACGGTCTGGTCGGCGATGTACGCGACGCGCCCGCCGCCGACCGCGGGGTGGTTGCCGGGCAGCGTCCGCGTGCCCGCGGGGTCGACGATCACGCCCTGGCCGCCGGGACGATGGAGCGCGAGCCGCGCCCCGTCGGCGCTCGGGTCGCTGGCGCCGGCGAAGCGGGTCGCCGCGCGCGCCGCCGCCGGCGTCACCGTCAGCGCGAGCGCCGCGGCCGCCAAGGCCAGGGCGTCGAGCGCGCGCAGCGAGCGCAGGATCCGCGGCTGTTCCGCCATCGACGCGTGCGCGTCGCCGCCGTTGCGCGGCGCCAGCACGATGACCGGCAACGCGCGGCCGGCACCGAAGCCGAGCCCGATCGCGAGGCCGAGCGCCGGGTCCCCGAGCGCGACGCTGATCCCCGCCAGCGCCCAGACGGCGAACGAGAGGATGAACGTGGTGAAGCCGAGCCCGAGCAGGACGCCGTAGAGGCCGGCGGCCAGCGGCACCGGCAGCACCCGGCGCCATGACTCCGGCACCTGGCGGCGCACCTGCGGCACGATCCGCGCGCCGCGCGCCTCGCCGAACGCCGCCGCCAGCGCCAGCGCCGCGGCCACGTACGGCGCCCGCGCCCCGAGCGCGTCCCCGAGCAGCGCGAGTCCCCCGAACGTCAGCACCCCGCCCGCGAGCGCGCCCACGGTGAACGTCGCGCACGCGATCGCGCTCGTGCGCAGCCGCCCCGCGTAGCCGTTCGGCGCGAGCGTCTCCACCATCGAGAACCCGCACGGCGACCACGCGCCGGTCACGCCCGCGAATACGGCGGCGACGATCAGGACCGCGCTCAGCATCGCCCGCACCGCACGACGAAACGCTCGCTCCACGGGGCGTTTCGTCGCGCGCTCAGCACTTGACCTTGGTGTCGTAGTACATGACGCAGAACACCTTGCGGCCGCGGTAGCAGTAGCCGGTCAGCGCCTTGTCCCCGTTGATCCGCTTCTTGACGTAGCCGCAGCAATCCACGAGCTTGCGCACGCGCCCGCCGCAGCAGCGGTACCAGGCACCGTCGATGTGCGGCGTGAAGTCGTGTTCGTCGGCGGTCGCCTCGCAGACGCGCGTGCGGGTCGCGCGCGGCAACGGCGTCCCGTCGGCGTCGGTCAGCGGCGCGCCGTCCTCGTCGACCGGCGCGCCGGCGGCGTCGACGAAGCGCCCGAGATCGTCGACCGGCTGCCCCGTCTTGGCGTACAGCGGGAACCCCTTGGCGTCGATTCGCGGCAGCCCCGTCGGGTGCGGGCAGGAGTCGGTCGTGTAGATGTGGCCGCAGAAGTGGTAGGCCTCCGCCTCGCCGGGCGCGACCAGCGACCCGACCGTGCGCGCCCCCGCGACGCCCATGACCGCGGCGCCGACGCGGGCGAGGAACCCGCGCCGCGAGCTCGCCTGGGCGACGGCGTCGGCGAGCCGCGCGCCGGCGGGCACCGAGACCCGCGTGGGAGTGGCCGGCGAGTCGCCGACCCCGGCGGAAGCCGAGACCCGCGCGGAGGTGCCCGGCGAATCGCCGACCCCGGCGGGCGCCGAGACCCGCGCGGGGGTGCCCGGCGAATCGCCGACCCCGGCGGGCGCCGAAGCCCCCGCCGCGCCGCGCGCCGCCGCGTCCCTCCCGCCCGTCACGCCCGCACCGCCCCGCGCCGGCGCTCCGCGGCCGCCAGGACCGTCTCCAGCTGCGCGCCGGTGTTGAACGTGCCCTTGGCCAGCACGGTGCCGTCGCCGTCCAGCGCGACCGCGAACGGGCTGCCGGGGACGTCGGCGGCCGCCCACGCGTCCGCGTCGCCCGCTTCGTCGAACGTCCGCAACGCCACGCCCGGGTGCGCGCCGAACCCGTCAATCACCGGTGACAGCGCCCGGCAGAGCCCGCAGCCCTCAGACGTGAACACCGCCAGCCCGAGCTGCCCGGGCGCGAGCGCGAACCGCGCGCCCAGCGGCGAGCGCGCGCCGATCTCCGGCCCCTCGTGCGCGATCTCGAGCGCCCCGCGCGGGACGATCGCCAGCCGCAGCATCCCCACCTCCCGCGCCAGCGCCGCGACCACGACCGCCAACCCCACCAGGCCGGCCAGCGCGAACCCGAGCCCGATCGCCAGCCACTGCGTGGTCTCCAGCGCCGCCCGCGGCAGCAGCCCCGCCACCACGAACGCCGCCGCCAGCCCCACGGCGCGCCCCGCCGACGCGCGGCCCACCCGGCCGCGCGCCCCGAAGCACGCGCACGGCGCCCCCGCGCGCCCCCGCGCCAGCGCCCACAGCTGCACCGCCGCCGCGCCCGCCATCAGCAGCGCGGCGGCGCCCATGGCCGCGACGTTCCCCGCCGCGACCAGCACGCCCAGGACCGCCTCCGCCGCGATCAGCCCCGCCCAGGCACCCCACGCGGCCGTCCCCCGCAGCCCGTACGTCGCCAGCGCGGCCCGCGCGCCCGCGCCGCCGGCGAGCTTCGCCCCGGCCGCGACGACCAGCACCAGCCCCAGGACCAGAGACACCACGACGGAGACCATTGACCGCTCGCGACGGTAACAGCAACCGGCGCGTCAGTCACAGCGCCGTTGCGGCTTCTTCGCACCGGCCGCGACGCACAGCGGCTGCGCCTGCGGAATCTTCGCCTTGATCAGCTTGAACCGCGCGACCTTGGTGTTGAACCCGGGCGCGCTGACCCACACCTCGACCGTCTGCCCGGCCCGGAACCGCCGCTGCTTCTTGCTCAGCGACCCGAGGATGCTCGCCGCCCCGCGCCGCACCTTCCCGGCCTTCAGCGACTTGGCCTTGAACGGGCACCGCTTCCCCGCACAGCGGATCTTCGCCTTCCACCCCTTCGGGAACTGCTGCGTGACCTTGAGCGTCGTCAGCGTCAGCCGCGACCCCTTCACCGTCCACTGGTGCGCGACGCCCGCCGTCAGCGTCGGGCGCTTCGCCGGCGCCGCCGGCGTCGTCGGCTCCGGCGGCGCCCCGCCTCCCGGGGCCTGGACCGCGACCGGCCCGTTCACGCTCAGGCTCACGGTCGCCTCCCCGGAGGCGACGCCGGGGCGCGTCGGCGTCACCGCCCGGTACGTGAACGAGTCGAGCCCGCTGAACCCGGCCAGCGGGCTGTAGACCACCCGGCCGCCGCTGACCGCGCCGAGCGACCCGGCGGAGGGCCCGGCCACGCGCTCGATGCTGAACGCGTCGCCGTTGACGTCACGACAGGTGAGCGGCACGGACACCGCCGTGTTGAACGGCACGCTGACCAAGACCGGATCGCACGTCGGCGCGAAGTCGCGCACGAGCGTCGCCAGCATCCCGGTCGTCACCGCGGCCGCGTAGACGAAGAGCCCCGAGGGGTCGACCGCCACCTGCCCGCCGCTGCCGAGCCCGGCCAGCGGCTGGCACCCGCCCGTGCCGGTCGCGGTGAAGCAGCCGCGCGAGCCGATCCGCTGCGACAGCGCGCCACCGGCGGCGCGCGTGAAGAACGTCAATGACGACGACCCGTACGCCGAGGCGATCAGCTCCGTCCCGTCGGGCGGCATGGCGAACGCCCAGACGTTCGAGAGCCCGCCGGCGGCGCCGGGGCACCCGGTCCGGTCGCTGAAGCAGCCGCGCTCCGTCAGCTCGCCCGTCGCCGGGTTGCGCGCATAGCCGATGATGCCGTACTGGCCACCGACGTAGACCGAGCCACCGTCGGGCGAGATCAGCGTCGTCCGTGCGCCGGCGAGATTGTCGTTGCCGTCGACGCACTGTCCGGCCGGCAGGCCGTCGAGCGCGCCGTTGGAGCTGATGCACCTGCCGGTACCGCCGCTCTGCGTCAAGCCGCCGTCCGCGGCGCGCGTGAAGACCGAGACGCCGAGCGAGAACGGCACGTACACGCGGTCCGCCGACACCGCGAACGATCCCAGTACCGTGTCGGTCGGCGTCAGCCCGGCCGCGTGCGCGCACCCCGCCGGCGGGGTCGCGGACTCGCTGAGGCAGCCCGTCGGCCCGGCGTGAAGGGTCAGCGCGAGCGTCACGGGGTCGCGGTCGTACACACGCAGCGTGCTTCCGAGCCGCAGATACACGTTGGCGCTGTCGGGGCTGACGGCGACCGCCGTCGGCACGCCCGCGGGCTCGCTGCCGCCGGTGCACGTCAGGCCGACGCAGTTGACGAACGTCAACGCGCCGGTGGCGGTGTTGCGAGCGAAGTTCAGCAGCAGCAACCCGCCGTTGCCGCTGGAGCTGACGACGACGTTCCTCCCGTCGGGCGAGACCGCGACGCTGCGCGCGTCGGTCAGGTTCCCGGTCCCGGCCGTGGCGCACTGCCCGGCGCCGCCGCTGCCCATGAAGCACCCGCCGGTCCCGCCCCTCGCCGTCACCGCGCCGGTCCCCGGGTCGCGATCGAAGATCTGCAGGCCGTACGAGTTCCCGCCGAACAGCGCCGACGCGTAGAGCTGGCGCCCGTCCGGACTGGGCGCGACGGCGACCGGCTGCGCGGTCAGCGCCGCCGTGCACCCGGGCGTCGTGAAGCGCGTGAGGCACGCCGTCACGTAGGGGTCGCCGTCCGCCGCCGATGCCGGCGCCGTGCTCGCGCCTACCGCGGCGCACACCAATCCGATGATGATCGAACGCCTCACTGCCTCTCCCTGTCGGCGACCCGTCCGCGTCACGTCAGCGCCGGTGACGCTAACCACGGCGCGAGCGGGAGGTCAAGTGCAGGCGACGCGCTTGGACGTCGATCCCGCTTGCAGGCAGGCGGTCGCGACCTTCGGCGCCTTGCGCGCCCGAACGGTCAGCGTCTTGACCATGCCGACGGCGCCGGGCTTCGTGACCACGACCCGCAGGACGGTCCCGACGCGCAGCGACTTCTTCGCCCACGGCGTCAGCGTGACGGTGCCGGACGCGTTGTGCTTGGTGAACGTCACGGCCTTGCGCTTGCGCTTGACCTTCTTGGTCGGGCAGCCTTTGCCCCTGCACGTCGCCGTCAGCGTCGAGCCCGCGGGAACGAGCTTGGCCTGCAGCGCCGTGAACTTCGTCGCCTTGCGGGTCGAGGCGCTGAAGCCGAACGTCAGGTTGAAGCTCACCGGCGGGCTGGTGACCGTGTACGTGCTGGTCTGCGACGCGGTGTTGCCGGCGGCGTCGGTGGCGGTCACGGTGAACGCGTGCCGGCCGGGCGAAGACGTGTCGATGGCGGCGCCGACCGGCACCGGGCCCGCACAGCTCGCCACGCCGGAGCCGTTGAACTCGTCGCTGCAGCTGTACGCCGCGCTGGCGCGCTGCGCCTGGACGAACGTGGCGCCGTCCGCGGGCGTCCCGATGCTGACCTGCGGCGGCACCCGGTCGACGACGGTCAGCTTCGCGGCGCGTGTGCGCGTGACGCCGGTGCCGGCCGTCGCGGTCAGCGTCACCGTGTAGTCGCCGAGGGCCGTGCTGGGCGGCACGGCCACGCTGACGGTCGCGCTCGCCTGACCGTTGCGCGGGATCGTGACCGCGCCGGCGCTCAGGGCCGGCTGCGCGCCCGGCACGCTCGTCGCCGCCGACAGCGTGACCGGGAGGTTGCCCTTGTTCGCCGGGTCCGACGAGGCCAGCGGGAACGTCAGCGTCGCCGTCTCCCCGTGGCCGGCGGTCGCCGCTCCGGGCGCAAGCACCGCGTAGTCGCTCACGGTCGTCGTGAGGCTCGTCGTCAGCACGGCGGCGCCGGACAGGGTGCTGAGCTTCGGTGAGTCGAAGCAGTCGTCGTCGCCGACCGGGCAGTCGATCGGCGCGCTCGCCGGCGCCGTCGAGAGGTTCTGGCGCGAGCCGGCCACCACCCGCCACAGGAACGGCCCGGCGTACGGCGCCGCGCCGGGCGGCAGTCCGAACTCGGGCCGGACCGTCGTCAGCTGGTTGTCGGTCACCTGGGCGTTGAACGACGTCGAGTCCGACAGGTAGCCGACCCAGTGCAGGCCGGAGATCGGCTGGTACTCGGCGGTCAGGGCGCTCGTGTAGCCCGGGCTGAGGTTGAACGCGAGCGCCCGCGTGTCGTCGCTGCGGAAGCTCGCGGGGGCGACCGTCCCGTCCGGCACGCGGAAGCCGAGCAGCAGCTGGCCGTTGCCGACCACCGGCGTGCTGCCGATCCGGTCGCCGTCGGTCCCGTTGTCGTTCTCGGCCGTGTTGACGCCCGGCACGCAGCCCGTGTACGTGTCCTGGTTGCGGTCGCTGACGCAGACCTGGACGTTGAGCGTGACGACGCCCGGAAGCCGCTGGGACGCGCTCTGGGACTTGATCGACACGCACCCGCCGACCGCGACCACGAGGACGACACCCGCCGCCGCGCCCTTCGACAGTCTGTACAGCCGTCCAGACATGCGCGTCCTGCCGACCGTACCCGGCGCGCACTCGCGCCGTCAACTGCGCGGGCTACGCGCGCGTGAGCTTCTTGTAGCTGATGCGGTGGGGACGATCCGCCTCGGCGCCGAGGCGCGCGTGGCGGTGCTCCTCGTAGGCCTCGAAGTTCCCTTCGAACCAGACCACCTGGGAGTCGCCCTCGAACGCCAGCACGTGCGTCGCGACGCGGTCCAGGAACCAGCGATCGTGGGAGATGATCACCGCGCACCCCGGGAACGCGAGCAGCGCCTCCTCGAGCGCGCGCAGCGTGTCCACGTCGAGGTCGTTGGTCGGCTCGTCGAGCAGCAGCACGTTGCCGCCGCGGCGCAGCAGCTTCGCCAGGTGCACGCGGTTGCGCTCGCCGCCGGAGAGCACGCCGACCTTGCGCTGCTGGTCGGATCCCTTGAAGTTGAACCCGGAGACGTAGGCGCGCGAGTTCATCTCCCGGTCGCCGACCTTGATGTGGTCGTAGCCCTCGGAGATCTCCTCCCAGACCGTCTTGTCCGCGTCCAGGGCGTCGCGCGACTGGTCGACGTACGCGAGGTCGACCGACGAGCCGAGCTTCAGCGTGCCCGCGTCCGGCTGCTCGTCGCCGACCAGCATCCGGAACAGGGTCGTCTTGCCGGCGCCGTTCGGGCCGATCACGCCGACGATCCCGGCGGGCGGCAGGTTGAACGACAGATCCTCGATCAGCAGCTTGTCGCCGAAGCCCTTGCGCAGGCTCTCGGCCTCGATCACGGTCGAGCCGAGCCGCTGGCCGGCCGGGATGTGGATCTGGACGTCCTCGAGCTTCGCGTTGCGCTCCTCGGCCAGCAGCGCCTCGTAGCGGTTCAGGCGGGCGCGGGACTTGGTGCGGCGGCCCTTCGGGTTCGTCCGCACCCACTCGAGCTCCTGCTTGATCGTGCGCTGGCGCGAGGACTCGACCTTCTCCTCCTGCGCGAGCCGCTTCTCCTTCTGCTCGAGCCAGCTCGAGTAGTTGCCTTTGAAGGGGATGCCGTGCCCGCGGTCGAGCTCCAGGATCCAGCCGGCGACGTTGTCGAGGAAGTAGCGATCGTGGGTGACGGCCACGATCGTGCCCTTGTAGTCGGCCAGGTGGCGCTCCAGCCAGGCGACCGACTCGGCGTCGAGGTGGTTCGTCGGCTCGTCGAGCAGCAGCAGGTCGGGCTGGGACAGCAGCAGCCGCGCCAGCGCCACGCGGCGCTTCTCGCCGCCGCTCAACGAGGCCACGTCGGCGTCGCCCGGCGGGCAGCGCAGTGCGTCCATCGCCTGGTCGAGCATCTGGTCGAGCTCCCAGGCGCCGGCCGCGTCGATCTGGTCCTGCAGGCGCGCGAACTCGTCCGCGGTCTCCTCGGAGTAGTTCATCGAGAGCTCGTTGAAGCGGTCCAGCAGGTCACGCAGCCCACGCACGCCGTCCTCGACGTTGCCGCGCACGTCCTTGCTCTCGTCGAGCCCCGGCTCCTGCTCGAGCAGCCCGACGGTGGCGCCGGGCGCGAGCTGAGCCTCGCCGCGATAGTCGCTGTCCTTGCCGGCCATGATCCGCAGCAGCGTGGACTTGCCGGTGCCGTTGAGACCGAGCACGCCGATCTTGGCCCCGGGGTAGAAGCTGAGCGAGATGTCCTTCAGCACCGTCTTGTCCGGCGGGTGCGTCCGGCTCAGCTTGTACATCGTGTAGATGTATTGACCTGTCGACATCGCGCGGGCCAGCATAGAAGCCGGTCGGCGGCCGAAAGCCCCGACCGGCGACGGGTGCACGAACCCCCGGCGGTGCCGATGATCTGACCATGCGGCCCCTGATCGGCGTCACCACCTCAGAGCTGCGGCCCAGCCGCATGGCCACCACGCGCCGGGACGGCGAGCCCGCGCACCCCGAGATGGCGCTCGGGATGACCTACCTGCGGACGCTCGACGCCGCGGGCGCGATCCCGGTCGTGCTGCCGCCGGTCGGCACCGATCACCTCGAGCCGCTGCTGGATCGCCTGGACGGCGTCTGCCTGTCCGGCGGCCCGGACCTCGACCCGGCGGCCTACGGCGCGCCCGAGCGCCACGCCGAGCTCGGGCCGACGGAGCCGAGCCTGGACGCGTTCGAGCTCGCGCTGGCCCGGCTCGCGCTCCAGCGCGAGCTCCCGATCCTGGCGATCTGCCGCGGCAGCCAGGCGCTCAACGTGGCCTGCGGCGGCACGCTGCACCAGCACGTCGACGGTCACCGCCAGACCGAGCCCGCGACCCAGGCCACGCACGCCGTCCGCGTCGCGCCGCGCTCGCGCCTGCACCGCGTGGTTCGAACCCGGACGCTGCCCGTGAACTCCTTCCACCACCAGGCGGTCGCCGAGCTCGGCGCCGGCCTGCGCGTCACCGCGACCGCCCCGGACGGCACGATCGAGGCGATCGAGGGCGCCGGGTTCGTGGTCGGCGTGCAGTGGCACGCGGAGGCGATGGCGGCGCACCGGCCGCTCTTCGAAGCGCTCGTTACGGCGGCTTCCCGTACCGAATTGCGCGCCGCCGCCTGACATTCTGGGCGCAATGCCCGCTCTGTCCCTGCGCGGCGTCGTCAAGCGCTTCGGCGCGCTGACGGCCGTCGACCACCTCGATCTCGACGTGCCCGAAGGCACCTGCGTCGGCCTGCTCGGGCCCAACGGCGCGGGCAAGTCGACGACGATGCGCCTGCTGACGGCGCAGGCGATCCCGGACGCCGGCTCGATCGAGATGCTGGGCTTCAAGCTGCCGCAGCAGTCCAAGGCGGCGCGCGCGGCGTGCGGCGTCGTCCCCCAGCTCGACAACCTCGACGTGACGCTGACGGTCGAGCAGAACCTGCGCGTGTTCGCGCACCTGTACCGGATCGAGCGGGCACAGCGGCGGGCGGCGATCGAGCGCGCGCTGGAGATCGCGAACCTGACCGACCGGCGCGACACGAAGGTCGACAAGCTGTCCGGCGGCATGCGGCGGCGGCTGCTGATCGCGCGCGGACTGGTGCACCAGCCGCGGCTCGTGCTGCTCGACGAGCCGACCGTCGGGCTCGATCCGCAGGTCCGCCAGGAGCTGTGGGCGCTGGTCGACCGGCTGCGGTCGGAGGGCACGAGCATCCTGATGTCGACGCACTACATCGAGGAGGCCGAGCGCCTCTGCGACACGGTGACGATCATGTCCCACGGCCGCGCGGTCGCGACCGGGCCGCCGCGCGACCTGGTCGCCGAGCACGCCGGTGCCCAGGCGGTCGAGGTCTACGGGCCGCCGCCGAAGCTGGCCGAGGTCGAGGCCGCGGCGCGCGCGGCGGGCTTGAAGACGCGCCGCACCGGCACCAGCGTGAGCGTGCTCGGCGCCAACGGCAACGCGCCCGAGGGCGAGCGCCGGCCCACGAACCTCGAGGATGTGTTCGTCCTGCTGACCGGCGAGGAGATCGCATGAGCGACGATCGGCAGCTCGGCCGCTTCGAGCGCCCGGCACTGGCCGGCGTGCTCGTCCGCGAGCTGATCAACTTCTCGTCGTTCTGGCGCTCGGCCACGTTCAGCGCGACCGTCGAGCCGACCGTCTACCTGCTGGCGTTCGGCTTCGGCTTCGGCGCGCTCGTCACCAGCGTCGCCGGCTACGACTACATCGACTTCATCGGCACCGGCATCGTCGCCACCGCGGTGCTGTTCTCGAGCGCGTTCCCCGGCATGTTCGGGACGTTCGTCAAGTACAAGTTCCAGCGCACCTACGACGCGATCCTGGCCGCGCCGGTGGACACCGAGGAGCTGGTGACCGCGGAGGCGCTCTGGATCGGCATCCGCGCCGGGACCTACGGCTGCGCGCCGATGCTGGTGGCGATGGTGTTCGGGCTGGACCCGAGCTTCGGGATGCTGCTGGTCCCGTTCATCGGCTTCATCGCCGGCTTCGGCTGGGCGAACTTCGGCATCGCGATCGCGGCGCGCATGAACTCGATCGACAACTTCAGCTACGTGATCAGCGCAGTGCTGACGCCGCTGTTCCTGGTCGCGGGCACGTTCTTCCCGATCGACGGGCTGCCCGAGTGGGCGCAGGTCGCGGCCCAGGTCAACCCGCTCTATCACCTCGTGCAGCTCGTCCGGCACGCGGTCTTCGGCTTCCAGCCCGGCGCGGACCTGATCCACCTCGCGGTGCTGTTCGCGTTCGGCCTGCTGATGTGGCGGCTCGCCGTCCGCTGGCTGCAGGCGCGCCTGGTCGACTGAGCGCGCGCTAGACGTGCGGGCCGAGCACGATCGGCTCGTCGAGCACGCCGCGCACGCGCCGCTGGACCTGCAGCTCGGTCTCCAGGTCGCCGCCGTGGCCGACGTGCTCGCCCAGCTCGGTGCCGAGGACCTTGGTCGAGAACAGCCACACGAGCCGGCCGTCGAGCTGCGTGCCGGCGACGTGGCGCAGCTCGGCCTCGGCCTCCAGCGGTGACATGCGCGGCCGGTAGGAGTCGTGCGCGGTGAGGACGTCGTAGACCTCGGCGACCGCGAGGATGCGCGCCGTGATCGGGATCGACTCGCCGGACAGCCCGTCCGGGTAGCCGCGGCCGTCGATGCGCTCGTGGTGCGCGAGCACGGCGGCCGCGACCTCGCCCATGCCCTCGACGCGCAGCAGCAGCCGCGCGCCCTCGACCGGGTGGCGCTCGATCAGCCGCCGCTCGGTGGTGTGCAGCTCGGCGTGGCCGACCAGGATGTGGTCCGGGAACGCCTCGCGCCCCAGGTCGTGCACCAGGCCGGCGGTGTGGACGATCGCCTGCTCGCGCTCGCTCAGCCCGGCGGCGCGCGCCAGCCCGTGCGCGTAGTGGGCGACCGCGGCGGCGTGCCGGGCCGCGCTCGGGTCGCGCAGCGCGAGCGTCTCCAGCAGCAGGCCGAGCATCCCCTCGTGGCGGACGTCGAGCTGGTCGGTGCGGCGCTCGATCTCCTCCGAGTGCATCTGGCCTTCCAGCAGCGAGCGCAGCAGCAGCTGGTAGGCGCCGAGCGCGAGCGCGAACAGGCCGATGATCCCGGCGCCGTACGCCTCGTAGCCGTAGACGGCCATCGTGGTCATGACCGCGCTGGCGATCTCCCACGGCAGCACGGGGATGAACACCGTCCGCAGCATCTCCAGCAGCGAGCCGCCGCGCAGCAGCCGCGTGTGGCCGGCGATCATCAGGAAGTTGAGGCCGTTGGTGGCCAGGAAGACCGCGAACACGGCCAGCGCGTAGCCGCTGTTCTCGGGGTCGGTCGCGTCGATCGCCTGCAGCACGAGGCCGCCGAGCAGCGGGAACGTCGTGTACGTGAGCAGGTTGTTGAGCAGGTACGTGCCGCGGACGCGCCGGCGCAGCGAGTCGATCAGCGTGCACGCCAGGCCGAGCACGGCGGCGGGCGCCGGCCCGAGCAGCGCCATCGCGAGCACCAGCCCCGTGAACGACCCGCCGATCGAGAACCGCTTGGCGTTGAGCGTCAGCAGGTCCGAGCCGAGCACCAGCAGCGCGATCAGGCCGAGCAGCGTCGGCTGGTCCCACTGGCCCGAGTCGCTGACCACGACCGTCCCCGCGAGCGCGGCGACGAGCCCCAGCGCCTGGCCGGCGACGATCGCCCGCCGGCGCCCGGCGTAGGGCACCCCGCGCTTGGGCGCGCGCGGGCGTTCGGGCGCGTCGGCACTCGCGGCCGCTCTCACGACCGACAGTGACCAGACGACCAAACCCAGCCAGACGACGAGTGCGATCCAGACGATCACAGCGAGCAACTTAGTGCGTACCCCAGTTCAAACGCAATCAGGCCCAGGCCTTAGTCCAGCAGGCCACGGCGACATACCCGCTATCGCGGGTATGGATTAACGTACAAGCGCGCGGGCGAGGGCCTGCGGCGGGGCCAGCCTGCGTACCGACGCAATCGACCGCCAGGGGAGGTCGCAATGGGCTGGAAGAACTAGTCGGTCGCAGCGTGCGATGCCGGCCCGGCGGAGGGTGTAGGGGCCGCCGGGCCGGTAGCACTTTCCCGTGCGTTCGGTACGCGCCTGTTACCGGGTGGTCGGTACCGTAAGTGGGTCATGCCGCAGGTGCTGGACATCGAACAGGCGGTCTTCCTCCTCGAGCTCGATCCGCCGTTCGACAAGCGCGACGTTCACCTCGCCCGGCGCCGCCTGGCCAAGCAGTGGCACCCGGACATCGCGCCTCCCGGGCGCCAGCACGAGCACGAGCGGCACCTGAAGGCCATCAACGAGGCGGCCGACCAGCTGTCGACGCTGGCCGAGGAGTCACGCGGCGGCCGCGTCTCCAAGAACGCGGTCAAGGTCAGCGCCGCCGCCGCGCGCAAGCGCCGCGCCGAGGAGGGCGCGCGCGCCTACGCCGAGGAGCAGCGCCAGCGCGACCAGGCCGCCGACCGCGCCAAGCACGACCCGTTCGGCTCGCGCGTGCCCGACCACTCGGTCGTGCACCGCTACGCGCGCTGCCTGTCCTACCCCGAGTGGGGTGTCGGCACCGTCAACGGCATCTACTTCACGGGCGGGGGCGACGACGTCCAGCAGTGGGCGCGCGTCTCGTTCCAGCTCGGCATCCGCACGGTGCCGGCGGGCTCGCTGCAGTTCGTCGACTTCTCCCGGCCGGACCCGGGCGCCGACCGCGTGGAGCGCTTCATGACCGCGGCCAAGCACGCGCTCGCCGAGGGAGACTTCAAGCTGGCGGCGCGGCGGCTCGTCTACGCGCGCGACGCGCAGCCCGGCAACCCGGCCGTGCTGCGGCTGATGACGCTCGCGTTCTGGCAGGCCGGTGACCACTCGGCGGCCGCGCGCTCCGCGCGCGACTGGATCCGCTCGGAGCCGGACCGGCCCGCGCCGTACCGCTACGCGGCGCGCATCTACGAGAGCATGGGCGCGCTGTCGCAGGCGGTCGACGCGGCCGAGCGGGAGACCGCGGCGGCGCCGGCGGACGCGTCGGCGTGGGAGCGGCTTGGGCGTCTGCGGCTGCGGCGCTTCGACCGCGCGGGCGCGCGGCAGGCGCTGGAGCGCGCCCGGGCCGCCGGCCCGACGGTCGAGGGCCTGCTGGACCTCGCGCTGGTCGCGAACCTGTCCGGCGACGTCGGCGCCGAGGTCTCGGCCTGCGAGCAGGCCACCGCGCTCGCACCCGGCTCGCCCGCGGCCTGGGCGCGGCTGGCGCACGCGCTGGCGCGCACGGACCGCGTGTCGGACTGCATCGCGGCCTGCGAGCGCGCGCTCGCACTGGCCGACGACGCCGAGGTGCGCGACCTGCTGGCGCAGGTCGCCCGGCTCGCGCCGCGCGAGCTCCACGCCGCCTGACGGCGCACCGGGGCCCGCCGGGGCGTAACGTCCACGCCGGGATGGGCCGGGTCGCGCGCTGGACCGTCGGGCTGCTGGTCGCGGGAAGCATGCTCCCGGCCGGCGCGGGCGCCCAATCCTTCGCGCCGCGCTTCACCACCAACGACAACGGTGCGATCTGGGTCACCGGCAACACGCTGATGACGTGCCCGGACGCCGCGCCGAACTGCGCCGCGGCCCGCGCCGGGACCGCGTCCGGCGCCGCGCTGAACAACAACGCCTACGCGATGCAGTACGTGGACGTCGACGGCGGCCCGGCCACGTTCAACGCGTCAACCTCGACGTTCACCCCGCCCGCCGCCGACGAGGTCCTGTTCGCCGGGCTGTACTTCGGCGGGCGGCTGACCGCGGGCACCGGCGGCGCCGCGGCCCTGAACGCGGCGGCCCGCGCGAGCGTGCTGCTGCGCACGCCGGCCGGCGGCGCGTACGTGCCGGTGGCGGCCGCCGTGATCGACAGTCCGCAGGTGGCCGGCGCGTACGCCGGCTTCGCCGACGTGACCGCACTCGTGCGCACCGGCGGCGCCGGCGCGTACACGGTCGCGAACGTGCAGAGCGGGACGGGCCTGGACCGTTACGCGGGCTGGGCGCTGGTGATCGCCTACCGCGACCCCGCGCAGCCGCTGCGCAACCTGACCGTGTTCGACGGCCTGGCGTCGATCCAGCAGGGCGACCCGCCGCTGTCGATCCCGGTCAGCGGCTTCCGGACGCCGCAGTACGCGGCCGTCCGCACGTCGGTCGGGATCGTCGCCTACGAGGGCGACCGCGGCAGCTCCGGCGACCGGCTCGCGCTCAACGGGCAGCTGCTGGGCGACGCCGCGAACCCGCCGACGAACCTGTTCAACAGCTCGGTCGCGGCCGAGGGCGTGGACACGACCGGCGCGCGCACCCCCGGCTACGTGAACCAGCTCGGCTTCGACGCCGACCGGATCGTCGCCGACGGCGTGCTGCCCAACAACGAGACCAGCGCGACGTTCGAAGCCTCGACCACCCTCGACCAGTACCTGATCCAGGTGGTCACGTTCACGACCGCTCTGAGCTCGCCGCAGCTGGAGGTCGGCAAGACGGTCGCGGACCTCGACGGGGGCGACGTCGCGCCCGGCGACGCCCTGCGCTACACGGTCACGGTCCGCAACACGGGCGACGCGGGCGCGGCGGACGTCCGCATCGCCGACGCGGCGCCCGCGGGGACGTCGCTCGCGTCCCCCGCCCCCGGCGCGGTCGGGACGCTCGCGCCCGGGGAGAGCGCGACCGCCACGTTCGACGTGACGGTGGACGCCGGCGCGCCGGACGGGTACGTGATCCGCAACGTCGCGACCGCGAGCGGCGCCGGCGCGACGACCGGCCGGCCCGTCAGCGGCCGCTCGCCCGAAGTGACGGCGGTCGTGCGCCGTCCACCCGTCCTGCCGCCGCCGTTCGACGTCGAGGTCAAGCCGACCACGCCGGAGGCGGGAACGCCGGCGTCGCTGGACGTGACGGTGCACAACCGGCTCGACCACCCGATCCGCGACGTCGTCGTGACGGTCACGGTGCCCGGCGCCGATCTGCTCTCCGGCACCGCCGCCGGCCGCCGCTGCAGCGGCGGCGGCCGCGAGCTGCGCTGCCCGGTCGGCACGCTCGCGCCCGGCCAAGGCGCCACGGTGCGCCTGCGCGTGCGCGCCCGCCGGCCGGGGACGCTGCGGCCGGTCGTGACCGTGCGCGGGGACGGCGTCGCCGCCCAGCGCGTCACGGTGGTCGTGCGCGTGAAGGCGGGCCCGCCGCGGCTGACCGTGCGCAAGCGCGCGCTGAGCAGCTTCGGCCGGCCCGGCGGGCTCGTCCACTACCGGATCACGGTGCGGGCGGCGGCCAGCGGCGCCGCGGTGCGCGGCGTGCGCCTGTGCGACGAGCCCGGCGCCGGCCTGCGGCTGCTCGGCCCGCGCTGCCGGCGGCTCGGGACGCTCAAGGGCGGCCGCAGCGCTACGCGGACCGTCAGCGCGCGCGTGCTCGCGGCGTCCGGCACCGTCCGCAACGTGGCCCGCGTACGGGCGAAGAACGCCCGCGCCGCCGCGAGCGCCGCGACCGTGAAGGTCGCTCCCGCGACCGCGCACGCCTGCGCGGTTCGCTGCTAGTGCGTGGTGCGCAGCTCGTGCTCGGGCAGCAGCAGGGCGAGCACGAAGATCAGCGCCGCCAGCGGGACCATCGCGACGAACACGGTGTGCGTCGCGTGGGCGAGCCCGTGCACCACCTGCGCGGTCAATAGCGCGCCGAGGCCGGCGACGGCGAGGCTGCCGCCGAGCGAGCGGAAGAACTGGATCGCGGCGGTCGCGATGCCGATCTCGGCCCGGTCGACGCGGTTCTGGGTCGCGATCACGAACGTCTGGAACATCGAGCCCATGCCGAGGCCGACCACGGTCAGGTCGAGCGTCACCACCGTGCGCGAGGAGTCCTCGCCGAGCCGCGTGAGCAGCACGCAGCCGGCCAGGACCAGCAGGCTGCCGAAGACCGGGAACACCTTGTAGCGCCCGGTGCGCGAGATCAGCTGGCCGGAGGCCATGCTGGCCACCACCCAGCCGAGGCTGAGCGGGATCAGCACGACGCCGGAGCCGGTGGCGCTCGCGCCGAGCACGCGCTGGACGTACACCGGCACGTAGATCGTGATCCCGAACAGCACGCCGCCGATCAGCAGCCCGGCGGCGGTGGACACCGCGAACGTGCGACCGCGGAACAGCTGCAGCGGCAGCAGCGGCTCGACCACGCGCCGCTCGATCAGCCCGAACGCGACCACGCCGGCGACGCCGATCACGGCCGCGGCCAGCACCTCCGGCGAGCTCCACGCGTAGGTCGTCCCACCCCACGCGCTGGCCAGCAGCAGCGCGGTCACGCCCACGCTCAGCGCCAGCGCGCCCCCGTAGTCGATGCTGTGCGCCCGCGGCACGTGCGTGATCCGCATCGTCCGCACGACCACGAACAGCGCGGCGATCCCGAGCGGCAGGTTGATCAGGAAGATCCAGCGCCAGCTGGCGCTGTCGGTCAGCGTCCCGCCGAGCAGCGGGCCGGCGACCGCCGCCGTCGCCCACATCGCGCCGATGTAGCCCTGGTAGCGGCCGCGCTCGCGCGGAGAGAAGAGATCGGCGATCGCGGCCTGGCTGAGCGGGATCAGCCCGCCCGCGCCGATGCCCTGCAGCGTGCGGAACGCGATCAGCTCGCCCATGCTCTGAGCCAGCCCGCAGAGCGCGCTGCCGGTCAGGAAGACGCTGATCGACACCACGAACAGCCGGCGGCGGCCGTAGAGGTCGCTGAGCTTGCCGTAGAGCGGGACCGTGACCGTCGTCGAGAGCAGGTACGCGGTGACCACCCAGCTGAGGTCGTCGAAGCCCTTGAGGTCGTCGGCGATCTCCGGCAGCGCGGTGGCGACGATCGTCTGGTCGAGCGCGGCCAGCAGGGTCGCGAGCATGATCGCGCCGAACGCGACCAGGATCTGACGCTGCGAACGCGGTTCGGTCGTCATCGAACGATTACGGTAGTGACCTGGTGCGCGGCATCCTGGAGCGGTTCGACGGCTGGCAGCGGCGGCACGCGATCGCCGCGGTGCCGATCGCGGTCGCGAAGAAGTACGGCACCGACCGCGTCGCGAACCTCGCCGCGCTGGTCGCGTTCTACGCGTTCTTCTCGCTGTTCCCGCTGCTGCTCGCGTTCACCTCGATCCTCGGCTTCGTGCTCGACGACAACCCGGAGCTGCGCGCGGACGTGGTCGACTCGGCGCTGGCGCAGATCCCGGTCATCGGGCCGCAGCTCGGCGATCAGGTGCAGCCGCTGAGCGGCAGCGGCGTCGCGCTCGCGGTCGGCCTGATCGGCGCGCTGTGGGCCGGGCTGGGCGTGACGCTGGCGCTCGGCCGCGCGTTCGCGGCGATCTGGAACGTGCCGCGGCTCGAGCAGCTCAACGGCGTCAAGGCACGGCTGCGCGGGCTCGCGGTGCTGGCCGTGCTCGGCGTGACGCTGATCGCGTCGACCGCGGTCACCGGGCTGGCGATCGGCGGCGGCATCGGGCCGGGCGCGCAGCGCGTCGCCGCGGTGCTGGTCTCGCTGCTGGTCAACGCGATCTCGCTGCTGGCGACGTTCGCGCTGCTCTCCGTGCGGCCGCGGCACCCGCGCTCCGTGCTGCCCGGCGTCGCGCTGGCCGCGGTCGGGCTGCTGGGAATGCAGACGCTGGGCGGCTGGTACGTCGAGCTCACGGTCTCCGGCGCGAGCGCCACCTACGGCACGTTCGCGCTCGTGATCGGCCTGCTCTCGTGGCTGCTGCTGGGCGCGAACCTGCTGCTGGCGGCCGCGGAGATCAACGTCGTGCTGCGACGGCGGCTCTGGCCGCGGGCGCTCACCGGCGAGCTCGAGCCGGCCGACCGCGCGGCGCTGCGCCAGGCGGCCGAGGCGACGCGCGGGGACCGCCGCCAGCACATCGCGGTCACGTTCCACGACGACTTGCCGGAACCCTGATGCAAAAGTTTTAACAACTACGCGGCGTAGCAGGTAGGTTCGGCGCGTCACGCGTCCGAAGTGAGGAGAGAGGGAATGAGCGCGCTGCGCGCCGCCGTGCTGACGTGGATCGCTGTCGCTGCGCTCGCCGCTCCGGCCGCGAACGCCGCCGGGCGTGCCGATCGCACGCCCGCGATCGCCGCCGAGCTGAACGCCGCCAAGCCACGCAACGTGGCGATGCTGCTGCTGGACGGGTTCGACCACCAATTGATGACCGCCGCCCGGGACTACGAGCTCGGCGCCGACGGCCGGTTCTTGATGGACGCGCTGCCGTTCTGGGGCAACGTGACCACGCACGGCCTGCTGCCCGGCCCGGGGCCGGTCTACGGCATCAACTACGTCAATGACTCGGCGGCGACCGCGAGCGCGTGGTCGACCGGGCACAAGACGATCGAAGGGCGGCTCAGCCAAGGGCCGAGCACCGGCCTGAGCACGCCCGGCCAGGACTACGAGACCGTGATGCAGCTGGCCAAGGCGGCCGGCAAGCGGACCGCGAACATCACCGACGTCGACGTCACCGACGCGACGCCGGCGGCGATGGGCGCGTCGATCAACAACCGGTCCTGCCAGGGGCCGGGCGACATGGGCTCCTGCTCCGCGGCGCGCAAGGCCAACGGCGGCAAGGGGTCGGTCGCCGAGCAGCTGGTGGACAACGGCATCGACGTGATCCTGGGCGGCGGCCGCGCGCGCTTCCAGCAGAACGTCGACGCGGGCGGGACGCTGCTGGCGCGGGCGACCGGCACGCTCGGCTACCGCGACGTGGGGACCAAGCAGGAGCTGGCCGCGCTCGGCTCGCTCGACGGCGGCCCGGTGCTGGGCCTGTTCGCGAGCGGCTACATGGCCACCCGCTACCAGCCGCTGGTCGCGACCGCGTCCGGCAGCGGATCGACGTCCTACCGCTGCCAGCCGCAGGACCGCGGCAATCAGCCGACGCTGGCCGAGATGACGGCCAAGGCGCTCGAGCTGGTCGACAACCCGAACGGGTTCTTCATGCAGGTCGAGAGCGCGCAGACCGACAAGGGCGCGCACGACGGCAACGTCTGCGGGTCGCTCGGGCAGGTGCTGGCGGCCGACCAGGCGCTGGCCGTGCTGCTCGACTACCAGCGCGCGCATCCGGACACGCTGATCGTCGTCACCGCCGACCACGGGCACGCGACGCAGATCGTGCGCCCCGGCGAGGCGAAGGTGTACGCGACGCTGCAGACCGCTGACGGCAACCCGCTGCGCGTGGGGTACAGCACGTCCACGTCCGGGCAGTGGCACACGGGCACCCAGGTGCCGATCGCCGCCAAGGGGCCGCAGGCGGCGAACGTCAGCGGGACGATCGACCAGACCGACCTGTTCGACATCCTGCGCGGGCTGCCGGAGGCCGGCGCCGACGCGGTCGCCCCGGTCACCACCGCGGCGGTCTCGCCGGCCGCGGACGGGGTCGACGGCTGGCACCACGCCGGGCCGGTCACGGTGACGCTGAGCGCGACCGACGAGGGCGGCTCCGGCGTGGCCCGGACCGAGTACCGCGTGGGCGGCGGCACGTGGACGGAGTACACCGCGCCGGTCTCGCTGCCGGCGACGGCGACGGTCGAGTTCCGGTCGGTCGACCGCGAGGGCAACGTCGAGGCCATCCGCTCCGTGGCGGTCAAGATCGACGGCGCCGCGCCGGTGACGACCGCGGAGCCGAGCGGCGGCGCCTACACCGAGCCGGTGCGGGTGACGCTGACCGCGACCGACGGGGACGGGTCCGGCGTGGACCGCATCGAGTACCGCCTGGACGGCGCCGACTGGGCCACGTACGGCGGGCCGTTCACGGTCTACACCAACGGCGACCACCGCGTCGAGTACCGGGCCGTGGACCTGGCCGGCAACGTGGAGACGGCGCGCGTCGTCACGTTCTCCACCAGCGGGCTGGACGGGCCGCCGGAGTCCTGCCTGTCGCCGATCAGCGACGAGTTCGAGGGCAGCACGCTCGATCCCAAGTGGCAGATCCTGCGTTCGGCGCCGGAACGGCTGGCGGTGACCGGCGGCAAGCTGCAGATCCGCTTCGACGGCACCAGCGCGGACATGAACGGGTCGACGCGGACCGCGACCAACCTGCTCATGCAGCCGGCGCCGACCGGCGGGCCGTGGACGGCCACGACCGAGATCGACATGTCCGACGCCAAGCAGCAGAGCAACCAGGCCGGGTTCCTGCTCTGGCAGTCGGAGGGGCCGCCGAACGACGCCAACCGCTTCGCCAAGGTGACCGTTAACGCGCGCACGACCGACACCAGCGCGCCGTCGCGGCCGTCGTGGTGGGCGGAGCGGCAGCTGACCGTCGCGGGCTCGACCAGCGGTCAGGGCAACGGCAACAGCGGCTACGTCGCCGGGCTGGTGCCGGACACCGTGTACCTGCGGCTGGCGTCCAGCGGCGGCACGGTGCAGTCGATCCGCACGCTGTACTCGCTCGACGGCGAGACCTGGACGGAGTTCCTGACGCCCTTCACGGTCGACACGTCGACGCTTCCGCTGCAGATCGGCCTCGGGCTCTACCGGGGCGAGAACAACCCGACCGGGTCCGCGCGCTTCGGCTACTTCCGGGTGTGCGACTTCGCGCTCGACGCCCTGGCGCCGCGGACGACGCTCGCCGCGCCTGACGCCGACGGGTCCGACGGCTGGCACGTGACCACGCCGGTCCCGGTGTCGCTGTCGGCTTCCGACGGCGAGGGCGCGGGCGTGGCCCGGACCGAGTACCGGATCAACGGCGGCGCGTGGACGACGTTCAGCGCGCCGTTCCCGGTCGCCGAGGAGCGCGTGAACGCGGTCGACTACCGGTCGGTCGACCTGGCCGGCAACACCGAGCCGGCGCGGACGGCGGAGGTCAAGATCGACGTCACGGCGCCCTCGTCGTCGCTGACGCTGTCGCCGGCGGCGCCCGGCGCGGGCGGGACGTACACGACGCCCGTGACCGCGCGGCTGGCCGGCAGCGACGCGACGAGCGGCGTCGCGCGGCTGGAGTACCGGGTCGACGGCGGCGAGTGGACCACGTACGCGGCCGACGCGCCCCCGGTGTTCACGGCGCTGGGGACGGTGGCGATCCGCCACCGCGCGGTCGACGTCGCCGGCAACGTCTCGCCGGCGTCCGATCCGGTGACGTTCACGATCGCGAAGCCACCGGTCGAGGTCGTCGATCCGGAGCCGACGCCGGAGGCGAGCGCGACGCCGACGCCGACGCCGGAGGCGACCGCCACGCCGGCGCCGTTCTCGGGTCCGCCCGCCGGGCCGCCGGCGGGCGACCAGGGCGGGGCGGCCGGGCCGGCCGTCTCGACCGCCGTGCGTCCGCGGGCGAAGGCGGCGCGCGGCGCGGTGGCGGTGACGCTCTCCTGCCCGCGCGGCGCGACCTGCTCGGGCACGATCCGGCTGCAGATCAAGGTGCGCAAGCGGACGGTCACGGCCGGCAAGGCGAGCTTCAAGCTGGCCGGCGGCGCGTCGCGCACGGTCAAGGTGAAGCTCAACGCCGCGGCACGTTCGCAGCTGCGCCGCGGCGCGCTCAAGGTGACCGTGGTCACCTTGGCCGACGCGGCGAGCGGCAAGCCGAAGACCTACCGCGCGACGGTGCGCGTGAAGAAGTAGGCCGCGCGGGGCGCGCCCGGGCCGAGCCCGGGCGCGCCGCGCGAGGGGCGCGCCGCGCGAGGGGCGGCGCCCGCCCCTCGCGGGCGCCCGCCCTTCGCCGGCGCCCGCTCCTCGTGGGCGCCCGCTCCTGGCGCCCGCCCCTCGCCGGCGCCCGGTCCGCGGCTCAGCGCCCGCAGGTGCGGTACGTGCGCTTGTCGGTGATCAGCTTCCCGCGCGTCGTGCGCAGCTTGACCGTGACGGTCACGGTCGGGGCCGTGACGCCGTGCAGGTCGACGGTCGCCTTGCGCGCCTTGCGCGAGAGCGTGCGGGTCTTGCGGCCGGTGACGGCGAGCTTGACGCTGCGCGCCTTCACGCCGGCCGGGACCCGGAACGTCAGCTTGATCACGCGGCGGCTGACGCACGTGTCGGTCTTCGCCGGCGTCGAGCTGCCGGGGCCGGCCGGCGGGACCGGGGTCGGCGTGGGCGTGGGCGTGGGCGTGGGGGTGGGCGTCGGGGTCGGGGTCGGGCCCGGCGGCGGCGCGTCGTCGGCGGTCACGTCGACCGTGCCGGTCTCGGTCGTGCGCTGGTCGAACGCGTCCGCGGACGTGACGCTCACCGTCTTGGCGCCGGCGGTCGTGAACTGGTGCGAGACCGAGGTGCCGGTGGCGGTGCCGCCGTCGCCGAAGTCCCACGTCGTCGTCCCGAGCGCCGACCAGACGTCGAACGGGGAGACGCTGAACGCGGCCGGCGCGGCGGTCGTCGCGGCCGCCGGGATCGAGAGGCTGCGCAGCTGCGGGCCGGCGTTGTCCTCGGCGACCGCCTTCACGACGCCGGACGGCGCGGCGGTCAGCAGCACGTTGCCCTCGCCGTCGGCGCTCGCGGTCGGGTAGCCGTTGCCGAGGCCCGTGGCGTCGATCAGCGTGTCCCAGGTCCCCCCGGGCCGGCGGGTGGCGTAGCTGGTGACGAAATGGCTCGTCTCGTCGACGGCGCGCGCCGCCACCACGAACGTGCCGTCGCCGCCCACCGCGATGCTGGGCACGTCGGAGTATGCGACGCCGAGCGAGACCGGCGTCGACCAGGTGCCGTCCGCGTCGCGCGTCGTCACCTTCTGCTGGTACTCGGCGCTGCCGCCGACGCTCACCCCCTCCGCCCAGGCCGCGGCGGCGGTGCCGTCGTCGGCGACGGCGAGCACCGGCCCGTAGTAGTTGAGGCCGCCGTCGACCGAGACCTTCTCCGGCGTGCTCCACGCCCCGCCGAACGTCGTGCGGCGGGCGGTCATCTGCTTCATGCCGCCGGCCCAGAGCAACGTCGTGTCACCGCCCGCGGTCGTCGCGATCCGGGGCCCGGACCCGGCGGCCCCGGACACGTCGGTCGCCGACGACCAGGTGCCGCCCGCCGGCCGGGTCGCCGCCAGGATGCGGTAGTCCGGGCTCGAGCCGGCCCAGGCCACGGTGACGTTGCCGTCGCCGTCGATCGCCACGGTCGGGCTGGAGGCCGTCGAGGAGGGGATCGTCTCGGGCGTGCTCCACGCGCCGGCGGCGCTGCGCTGCGCCGCGTGCAGCACGGAGCTCTCGCCCCACACCGCGGCCACCTCGCCGCTCGCGCCGACCGCCAGCGCGGACACGCCGCTCGCGCCGACACCCACACTGGAGAGCTGCTCCGGCGCGCTCCACGTGCCGCCGGCGGGGCGGCGGGCGGTCATGACCCGGTTCGGCCCCGGCATCGGCAGCGGCATGGCGCTCTCGTCGAGCTCGTACTCGCTCCACAGCGCGGTGGCGTTGCCGTCCCGGTCGATCACGAGCTGATGCGCGCCGACCATGTAATCGGGCGTGCTCAGCTGCTCGGCCGCGCCCCAGTCCCCGGCGGCGGGCCGCACGCTGACCTGCAGGCCGGCGTCGTCGGTCCAGTCGACGGCGGCGTCGCCGTTGGCGCCGGACGCGGCGTGCGGAAAGCTGCCGATGGAAGTGGAGAGCGTGTCGGCCGGCCGCAGCGCGGCGCCGGCGATGGACGCGGAGAAGACGACGAGAGCGGCGCTGGCCGCGGTCGTGAGAGCAAGGCGGTATGGCCAAGAGACGGACATGCTCCGTTTCGTCGGCTGCTCCGCGCCGACTTGGAACGACGCCGTCAGATTCTCGACGGCGTCCGCGGCGGCGCGTACCCTGCTCGAACGCATGCGCTTGATCGTTGCCCGCTGCTCCGTCGACTACACCGGCCGCCTCACGGCCCACCTCCCGGAGGCGCTGCGGCTGATCATGCTCAAGGCCGACGGCAGCGTCCTCGTGCACGCGGACGCGGGCGGGTACAAGCCGCTGAACTGGATGACGCCGCCGACCGCGGTGATCGAGCGCGACGACACGATCGTCGTGCGCAAGGTCAAGGGCGACGACCAGCTCGAGATCACGCTGCACGAAGTCGTCTCCGACGTCACGCACACCATGGACTTCGACGCCGACCGGCTCTCCAAGGACGGCGTGGAGGCCGATCTGCAGGTCGCGCTCGCCGACGCGCCGCACCACTGCGGCGAGGGCTTCCGGCTGGTGCGCCGCGAGTGGCCGACGGACATCGGGCCCGTCGACCTGATGTGCCGCGACGAGCAGGACGGCTGGATCGCGGTGGAGATCAAGCGGATCGGCACGATCGAGGCCGTCGAGCAGCTCTCGCGCTACCTGGAGCGGATCCGGCTGGACCCGGGCAAGGCGGACTGCCGCGGCGTGCTGGCGGCGCAGACGGTCAAGCCGCAGGCGCGTGTCCTGGCCGAGTCGCGCGGGCTGGCGTGGGTCGAAGTCGACCTGGCCGAGCTGCGCGGCGAGCGCGAGCCCGCGCTGACCCTCTTCAGCTGAGCTCAAGCTCGCGCGCGCGGCGCCGATCCGAGGGGCGTGCGCACGTTCACCCTCGCCGTCGCGGTCTGCGCGACGCTCGCCGTCACCGCCGCGCCGGCCGCCGCCGCGAAGCCCACCTGCTCGCGCAAGGCGACCGCGACGGCCGGGTCCGTCGTCGACCTGACCCGCAGCACGCAGGCCGCGGACGGGACCTGGCAGCTTCCGCAGGACAGCGTCCAGCGCCTCGACGACATCTCGATCTACGGCGCGACCAGCGCGCTGACGGTCGCCTACGCGGGCGTGACGTACCGGTTCCAGGCGGGCGCGATCTTCGCCCTGGACTGCGCCGGCGCGCGCCCCGCGATCGAGCTCGGCACCGGGACCGTGACCGCGACGGGCGCCGTGTCGGCGCCCGAGGGCCGCTGGGCCCCGGCCGCGTCGAGGAGGATGACGATGCGGGTCACGCGCACGCCGAAGGGCGAGCCGACGCTCGACCGGATCCTGGCGAACGGGCCCGACGTGCTCGAGCTCGGGACGGTGACGGTCGCCACGACCGCCGGGCGCGGCTACCTCGACGTCACGCCGACGGTCGGCGCCCAGGCCGGGACCCGCCGCCGGGCGCGCGGCGGGACCTTCACGTCGACCGCCGTGCACGGCAAGCGGATCACGGGCACGGCGACGTTCGTCGGGCTCGCGCCTAGCGCCTGACCTTCGTCAGCCGGCCGCCGGCGGCGGCGGTCCGCCCGTCCGCGCCCTTCGCGGCCAGCGCGACCTTCAGCGCGCCCTTGCGCAGCCGCTTGAGGCCCGCCTTGCTCACCTTCAGCGAGACCGTCGCCGTCCTGCCCGGCTTGACCGTGAACGCGGCCTTCCCGAGCTTGACGGTGACCCGCTTGCGGCCCTTCTTGACGACGGTCGTCAGCGTGAGCGTGCCGCGGCAGCCGCCCGGCTCGCTCGCGGGGCAGCTGACCGGCACGGCCAGCGCGCCCTTCTTGAGCTTGGCCGGCAGCTTGCCGAGCTTGATCCACGGCTTGACGACCGGCGCGGACCCGCCGCCGCCGCCCGGCGCGCCGCCGCCGCCCGGGACGCCGCCGTCGCCACCCCCGCCGCCGTCCGGCTGGGTCGTCGCGCAGTCCACCGCGCCGCCCCGCGCGTCCGCGCGGTCCGCGGCCTGCAGGTTGCCGGCGAAGTCGCGCGCCTGGACGTCGAAGCGGTACGTGTGCCCGGCCGCCGCCGGGTAGCGCGCGGACGTGGCGGTGACGCCCATCCGCCACGGCGTCCAGGCGCCGCCGTCGATCGACGCCCACACGTCGTAGGACGCGACCCCGGACGCGGCGTCGCTGCCCGCCCAGCGCACGTCGACCCCGTCGCAGGCCCCGGTGACGCTGGTCACGGCTCCGGTCGGCGGCACGTCGTCGATCAGGTTCGACCACACGTTGGTCACGATCGGCGCGTTCGTGTCGAAGACGATCGACGCGCTGCCGGCGATCGTCGTGCCGGTGGCGATCCCCGCCCTGGGCGCGACCGAGTACGCGACGCTGCCCTCGCCCGCGGGCGGCAGGAACCCGGCGGTCACGTCGCCGGTGAGCGCCAGCGTGCGCGGGTCGAGCGACGTGAACGTCCAGACGGCCGTGCTCCCGGTCAGCTTCGCCTCCACACGCACCAGCAGGTAGGTGCCGAGGTCGACGACCTTGGTCCAGCTCGTCACGCCGGCGGGCGGCGCGAGCACCTGGCCGGCGAGCGCGATCGGCCCGAGCGCGAACGTCGACAGGTCGACCGTGGCCGGGTCCAGCACGTCGGTGACGGTGACCGTCTGCGCCGGCGCGCTCGCGGCCGGCAGGTTCTGGAAGCCGACGGTGTAGTCGAGCCGGCGGTCCGAGCGCACGGCGTGCAGCGCGCCTCCGCCCTGCGTCCCGTACTTCTCGTTCGGGTCGAAGGACTGCAGCAGCTCCTTGATGTACTTGCTCGGGACGTAGTTGCCGTTCTTGTCGTACTCGGGCTCCGGGATCGTGTCGCGCTCGTTGCAGAGCTGCGCGAGCCAGAGCATCTGGTACTCGTCGTCCTGGAGCAGGTCGAAGCCCCACTTCGGGTTGGCGATCTGATCGAGGATCCCGGTCTTGCCGCCCAGCAGGCGCCGCTCCCAGGCACCGCTCATCACGGCGTCCAGCACCTGCAGGTGCGGCCCGTAGCCGAGCCCGGCCTTGTCGGCCGCCGACGTCAGGCCCTTGAGCACGACGGCGCCGTCCGCGAGGCGGTTGAGGTCGGCGAACTCCTGCTGGTCGAGCAGGCCCTTCTGGAGCAGGCAGTCGGTCAGCCGGCGGCGGTCGATCGAGAGCTCGTAGGCGCCCTCGAGCTCCTGCAGCGGCCCCGAGATCTTGAACTCGCCGCCGTTGAAGTCGACCGTGAGCAGGCCCTGCGTCGGGTCGCCCGCGACGCGCCGCGCCTTGGCCGGCGCGAGCGCCTCGGCGATGTCGCCGCGGAACGTCCAGCGCGTCCCGCTGTGCGTGACCGCCGGGGCGGCCCCGGAGGCCGCGCCTTCCGCGTAGCGCAGGGTCAGCGACCCGGACGGGCTGAACGTCATGCGCGACGCGAACCGCTCATCCGCGCCCGGCGTCAGCGCCGTCGCGGACGCGAGCGTGCGCACGTCGGTCAGCGCGGGTGCGGCCTCGCCGAAGTGCATCGACGCCTGCAGCGAGAGCTTCGTATGGCCGGGGATCGTCGTCGTCGGCGTGTAGCCGATGCGGACGTACGCGTTGGCCCCCGCGGGGATCCGCCCGACCGACACGGTCACGCTGCGCCCGGCGACGCCGTCGGAGACGGTGTAGCTCGCGCCGGGCGGCAGGTGATCGACCGCGAGCTCCGCGCCCGCCGGATAGCCCGAGAAGCGCAGGAACGCGGGCCGCGACGCGCCCTTGCCGACGTTGCCGTAGTGCAGGTAGTCGGAGCTGACCACGCCGCCGCGCGCGTACGGCGCGACCACCGCCTGCACGAACGGCTGCGCCGCGCCCGTCGTCGCCTGGATGTCGACGTTGCGGTAGCGGAACGTCGTGTCGGCGAAGTTGAACAGCTGCAGCTGCCAGTTCGGCGACGGCTTGAGCCCGGCCGTGTCGACCACCACCGTCGCCGACAGGCCGTCGTCGGACCCCGTGTAGCTGAGCGCGGGGACGATCGTCTCGTCGCCCGGCAGCCGCAGCCGCGCCGTCACGCGGCTCGTCAGCCCCGCGCCGCGCAGCGTCAGCGTGACCGGCCCGCCGTTGCCGAGCACGTTTGGCGCGACGCTGGCGAGGTCCGTGTCGTCGTTGAGGATCGTCCCCGTCCCGTCCGCGCGCGCGATCGGGACGTTGACCGGGTGGCTGAGGTGGATCTGGAACGTCTCGTCGGGCTCGGGCGTGCCGTCCCCGTACGTCTGGATCGCGACCGTCTTGCGCGTCTCGCCGGCGGCGAACGTCAGGTCCCCGGACTGCGGCTGGCTGGCCGTGCCGTAGCCGTAGTCGGCGTTGGCGGCCGCCGCCGAGCCCACCTCGCGCAGCGCCCAGTGCACCGCGGCGGTGCCCGCGCCGGAGGAGCGCGTGACCGTGAACACGGCGTTCTCGCCCTCGCGCACCGTGACGTCGTCGATGCTCAACGACGACGTGCCGCCCGGCACGGTCACGTCGGCGCCGTCGAGCTCGTAGACCGGCGCGTAGCCGCCCGTGACGGTGGCGAAGCGGCCGCTGCGGAAGTGCGGGGTGTACGGCAGGTTCGCGATGCGGACGACCTGGTAGGTCTGCCCGGCCGGCGGCGACGACGCCGCGACGTCCAGCGCGCCCGCGAGCTTGACGTCGCCGCCGACCGCCAGCCCGCCGCCGCTCGCCGCCAGCCGCACCCGCAGCGTGCCGCCCGCGGTCTGGACGTAGTCGCCGCCGGCGATCTGGCTCGGGTCCCAGTAGCCGCCGTAGGAGAGCTCGAGGTGGGTCGCGCCCGGCAGCGGGGCGACCACGCCGCCCGAGTTGAGGACCTTCGCCGCCCGGACGCGGCCGGCGCCGGTCAGCGTGCCGCCGGCCAGCGTCAGGCCCGGGTCGGTCGCCGTGTACGGATCGCCGACCGTCAGCATCGTGCCGGCGTCGACCGTGAGCGTCCCGCCGCTCTGCATCGTCGGCGGCAGCGTGAGGTCGTGCGCGACCTGCAGCGTGCCCTTCTGGACGAACGCCTTCGGGTCCTTGTAGCTGGTCCCCGGCGCGTACTGGCTGGCCCAGATCTCCGACGGCTGCGCCACGTCGGCGTCGGCGCGGATCAGCCCCTCGTTGGTCAGCTTCGCGCCGTCGTAGAGGTTGATCCGCGCGCCGACCTGGTTGTCCGCCCCCGGGGCCGGGTCCCTGGCGAACGCGATCGTGCCGCGGTTCGTGTACGACTGACCGGCCGGGACGTCCAGCCGCACCCAGTCGCTGCCGCGATCCTCGAGCCGGACCGTCCAGTTCGGCCCGATGTCCGCCGCCAGCTTGGCCAGGCCCCACCGGACGGCGACGACGCCGCTGCCGCCGGTGACCCGCAGCGCGCCCTGGCGCAGGACCGGCGGCGTGCCGGTGAACGCGCCGCCGGTCGCGGCCAGCACGTCGGCCGGGTTCCAGAACGTCACCGTGCCCTGGTTGGCGAACGTGCCGGCGGTCTGCCGGAGCGTCGTGCCCCAGCCGGAGTCGAAGTCCAGCGCGACGCCGGCGGCGACCGTGACCGTCCCGCTGTTCGTCCACGTGCCCGCCTGCCCGGACGTGGTGCTGCGCAGCGGGCTGTCGAGCTGGATCGTGCCCGCGTTGACGACGTCGCCGTTGATGACGCTGGAGCCGTCGGCGCCCTGCGCGGTGCGCAGCGTGCCGCGGTTGGTCAGCGTCGAGG
>Ga0182736_1000441_pt1 | contig 65139 bp, 63 predicted proteins | sample eDN5th30CKraftBY_FD_128882 | JGI IMG/M metagenome (GOLD analysis project Ga0182736, IMG submission 128882) | Enriched backyard soil microbial communities from Emeryville, California, USA - eDNA 5th pass 30_C Kraft BY (version 2) (version 2) | ecosystem: Environmental > Terrestrial > Soil >... | reverse complement strand
GTGACAAAGCTCGGGCAGAAGCCGTTCACGCACGAATAATCCTTGTTGCACGACGACTGATCGATGCGGCGCTTGCGTCCCAGTTCCGTTTCCACAGGCTCGACCGACAGGCAATTCGATTGCACGCCGCAATCGCCGCAGCCTTCGCAGACGGCTTCGTTGATGAAAAGCCGCTTGTCCGGATCGGGAAACTCGCCTTTCTTGCGGCGGCGGCGCTTTTCGGCGGCGCACGTCTGATCGTAGATGAGCACGGTGACGCCCGGCGTGTCGCGCAGACGGCGCTGCACGTCGTCGAGCTCGCCGCGATGATGAAACGTCGTGCCGCGCGGAAACTGATCTTCGTGACCAATGTATTTCTCCGGCTCGTCGCTCACGACGACGAGCAGCGCGATGCCTTCCGCTTCCACTTGACGCGCGATCTGCGGCACGGAAATGCTGCCGTCGACGGGCTGGCCGCCCGTCATCGCGACGGCGTCGTTATACAGAATCTTGTACGTGATGTTCGCCTTCGCGGCCACGGCCTGGCGAATCGCGAGAATGCCGGAATGAAAGTACGTGCCGTCGCCGAGATTCTGAAAGACGTGCGGCGTTTTCGTGAACATCGAGTGCGACGCCCAGTCGACGCCTTCGCCGCCCATCTGGATGAGACCGGTCGTGTCGCGCTCCATCCACGACGCCATGAAGTGACAGCCGATGCCCGCCTGCGCGACCGAGCCTTCCGGCACTTTCGTCGAGGTGTTGTGCGGGCAGCCCGAGCAGAAATAGGGCGTGCGCTTCACGGCATCGGCGACATTCGACAGGATTTGCGGCGCGACCAGATCGACCACTTTGTCGCGGCGATCGAGCGCCGGCTTGTGACGCGCGAGCCAGTCCGCGAACACCGGCAGCACGCGCGACGGACGCAATTCGCCGAGCGCGGAAAGCAGTTGCGCGCCGTCGCGAGCGTTCTTGCCGATGACGATCGGCCGCGCGCCGTCGACGCGGTTATACAGATGGTCCTTGATCTGCTGCTCGATGACCGGGCCTTTCTCCTCGATGACGAGCACTTCGCTCAGACCTTCGACGAAGGTCTCGAGCCGCGTCGTTTCGAGCGGATATGACAGCCCGACCTTGTAGATCCGCACGCCCGCGCGGTCGAGATCGTCGACGGTGAGATCGAGGCGGCGCAGCGCTTCCATCAGATCGAGATGCGCCTTGCCGCACGTCACGATGCCGACGTTCGCACGCGGGCTCGGCGCGATCCACTTGTCGATGCTGTTCGTGCGCGCGAAGTGGCGCACGGCCTCGATCTTCGCCGCGAGACGCGCTTCGATCGTGAGGCTCGGCAGATCGGGCCAGCGGTTGTGCAGGCCGCCCGCCGGCGGCGTGAAATCTTGCGGCGCTTGCCAGTCGAGCCTGAGCGCATCGAGATCGACGGTCGAGCCGGATTCGACCGTCTCCGAAATCGCCTTGAAGCCGATCCACGCGCCCGAAAAGCGCGACAGCGCCCAGCCGTAGATGCCGAACTCCAGCATGTCGGCGACGTTCGACGGATTCACCACCGGCATGTGCCAGGAGATCATCGTCTGATCGCTCTGATGCGGCATCGACGACGACACGCAGCCGTGGTCATCGCCCGCGACGACGAGCACGCCGCCGTGCGGCGACGAGCCGTACGCGTTGCCGTGCTTGAGCGCATCGCCTGCTCGATCGACGCCCGGGCCTTTGCCGTACCACATCGCGAACACGCCATCGACGGTGCGTTCCGCGTCCGATTCCACGCGCTGCGTGCCGAGCACGGCCGTGCCGCCGAGTTCCTCGTTGATCGCGGGCAGAAAGCGCACGTCGTGCGACGCGAGCAGTTTCTTCGCCTTCCACAATTGCTGATCGACCATGCCGAGCGGCGAGCCGCGATATCCGCTGATGAAGCCAGCGGTGTTCAGGCCGGCGGCGCGGTCGAGTTCGCGCTGCATCAAAACGAGACGCACGAGCGCCTGCGTGCCGGTGAGGAAGATCCGGCCTTTCGTGGCGGAGAGGTTGTCGCCGAGTTGATAGTCCGACAGCGCGGGAGGAAAAAAGGCATCGGCGGGGACGCGCGCGTTCATGAGATCTCCGTGTCTTGTAGGTATGCGAGGCAATGCGACATTCTTTGCCGACAAAAGCGGAATGTTTTTGCTTACTCGCAGCGAATACCGTCGCGCCGAGAAACATCGGGCTGATTTTCGAGATACGCGAGAGAAATTTCCTCGATCTGTCCGTGCTTCGCGTAAACCCGGATCGGGCGTCGGCGCGCGAAAGGGCTAACCTGAATGCCTCGACAGCCAACCCGATTGCAGCCGATGAAGCTCTTTTACTGGCCGAAGACGCGCGCCTTTCGCGCGCTGTGGATGCTCGAAGAAATGCGCGTGCCGTATCAACTGGAGTTCGTGAACATCCGAGCGGGCGCGCAGAACGATCCGAACTTCTGCCGCGTCAATCCGATGTCGAAGCTGCCCGCGCTGGAAGACGGCAGCGTGCGCGTGGCCGAATCGGGCGCGGTGCTGCTGTATCTGGCGGATCGCTATCCGGAAACGACGCTCGGCGTGCCGCTGCACGATCCGTCGCGCGGGCGCTTTCTGCAGTGGATGTTTTTCACCGGTTCGTGTCTCGAACCCGCGATGGCCGAACGCGTGACCGGCGCGCAAGGCAACACGGTGAGTTTCGGATGGGGCGATCTCGCGCGCGTCGAGCACGCGATCGAAAACGCGCTGGAAGAGGGGCCGTGGCTGCTCGGCGAGCAATTCACCGCCGCGGACATTCTCGCGGCGAGCACGCTGCAGATCGCGTTCAAGGCGAAGCTGATCGAGCCGCAGGGCGTGCTTTTCGATTACGTCGAACGCGCGCTCGGGCGCGAGGGCTACGAGCGCGCGTCAGCGATCGATCATCGCGAGGCCGAGCGGCTGGCGCTGAACAGCCACGCGGGCGTCGTGCATTCGTCGAGCGAGAGTTAGGGAAACGCGCGCGGCTTGGGAATGCCCGCGCCGGCTTCGATATCCGACACCGCGCGCCGATGCGCCAGCTCGACGGCTTCGGCGCGATCGGCGAGACCGTCGTCGCCGCCGACGGTCGTCCACGTCTGCACCGCCTTGTCGTGATGACGGATCTCGTACTCCGCGTCCCAGCGCGAGCCCTGCAGCTCGACCGGCCTCACGTGGATGGCGTAGACGCCATAAAGGAAGATCTGCTCCGGCATGTTGTCCTCCGATGCGGCCATGCAGCGTGGCTACAACTCGATTTCCCCGAGGATGCGGTGCGCGAGCGCGCGCGCTTCGTTGAGCGCTTCTTCTTCGTTGCCCGACGCGGCTTCCACTTCGTAGAGCGTCGCTTCGGTATCTTCGCCGTCGTCGCGTGCGAGCGAGACGAGGCCCTGGTACTGACCGCCGTCGATGGCGCGCACGCCGATCGTCGCGGTGTAGATGCCTTTCGTGTAGGTGGTGTCTTCCATGATGGATTCGCCTCCAGGCAAGGACGAATCCATGCTAGCACGCTGATATGTAACGCGTGCGACGCTTATTTCAGCAACGCCTCGACCTCATCCAGCGACGGCGAATGCGCGCCCGAATGACGGCACGCCGCCGCGCCCGCCGCGAGCGCGAACTTCAGATGTTCGGGCCATTCGCCGTGACGCGCCATCAAGCTATAGAGCAATCCGCCGATGGACGCATCGCCCGCGCCGACCGTATCGGCCACTTCGACGCTCGGCGGACGCGCGCTGTACTGCTCGTCGCCGGCATAGAGCGTGGCTTCCGACGAGCCGCGCGTGACGAGCACGGTGGCTTGGCGGTTCATCGCGCGGATTTTCGCGAGCGCGTCGGCTTCGGGCATGCCTTTGAACAGCATGTGCAGATCTTCGTCGGACACCTTGATGAGATCGGCGAGGCCCGCCATGTTGCGCAGGATCGGCTCGTAGCCGTGCTCCATCAGATTGCGATAGTTCGGATCGAAGCTGATCTTCACGCCGTGTTCGCGCAACTGACGGGCGAGCGCGGCAAGCGTCGCGCCGAGCGGCTGACGCACGAGGCTGATGCAGCCGAAATGCGCCCACTTCACGCGCTCCATCCAGCCTTGCGGCAGCCGCGACGGATCGAACGCGAGATCGGCGCCGTTCTCGCCCATGAAGTAGTACGTGGGCGGCTGCGTCTTGTGGACGATCGCGAGCAAGGGCGGACGCTCGACGCGCTGCATGAAGCGCATGTCGAGGCCCGAAGCGACGCTCGCGTCCCACAGATCGTCGGAGAAATTGTCCGTGCCGAGCGAGCCGGCGCAGGCCGTCGGCAGGCCGAGCCGCGCGACCGCGCGCGCGACGTTCCAGCCCGCGCCGCCCGGACGCGAAAGCCAGCTCGACACGTCCGTGCGGATCATGTCGGTGAGGATGTCGCCCGCGGAAACGAATTGCGGAAAAGTGGTTTGCTCGCTTGCCATGCTTGTCACCGTTGAGTCGAAGTCGGGGCCAGCGCGTTCAGCACTTCGTAGCACGCGCCCATCGTGTGGTAGTCGGTCTTGCCGGCGGGACTTTTCTCGTCGCCGTACTTGCGGTTGTCGCACGTCAGAATGCGATACCACGCGCCGTATTCGTGATCGACGAAGTGCTCCCAGCTATAGCGCCAGAGTTCGTCATAGCAATCCCAGAAACGCTCGCGTCCCGTGCGCGCGCCGAGCAGCGCCGCCGCCGCGAAGCCTTCGGCCTGCACCCAGAAATACTTGTCGTGGTCGCAGATGGTGTCGTCCGGGCCGAAGCCGTAGTAGAGGCCGCCGTGACGACTGTCCCACGCGCGGTTGAAGCCGGCGTCGAACAGTTCGACGGCGCGCGCCGAGAGCCACGGCAGCGCGCGATGCCGCTCCAGAATCAGCAGCAGCTTCGCCCATTCGATCTGATGACCCGGCTGAAAACCCCACGGACGGAAGATGTTCGAACTGTCCGATTCGTTGTAATGCCAGTCGACCGACCAGTCGCGATGAAAATGCTCCCACACCATGCCGTGCGACAGCTTCGCCTGCCGCAGCGTGATGTTGCCCGCGATCTTTTCCGCGCGATCCAGATAGATGACGTGACCCGTCGCCTCGTAAGCCGCGAGCAGCGCCTCGGTCGCGTGCATGTTCGCGTTCTGCCCGCGATAGTCCGAAAGCCGCCAGTCGGGCGTGGCTTCGTCGGCGTAGAGGCCGGCGTCGGCGTCCCAGAAACGCTTTTCCATCAGCGCGAAGGTTTCGTCGATCATCGGCCTGGCTTCGTCGATGCCCGCCATCGCCGCGTGCGCGCATGCGAGCAGCACGAACGCCGTGCCGTAGCAGTGGCGCGTGCCGTCGAGCGTGCGCTTCTGGCCGTCGTGCCACTCGATTTCCCAGTCGTAACCTTCGTTCGCGGCGTCCCAGTGGGCGTCGCGCAGGAATCTGAACGCGTGATGCGCGTCGTCCCGATAGCGCGCGTCGCCGAAGTGGCGGAAGGCCATCGCGTAGTTGAAGACGAAGCGCGTGCTGCTGACGAGATGGCGCGTCTTGCGGTTATAGACGCTGCCGTCGTCCTTGAAGAAATGAAAGAAACCGCCGGACGGATCGCGCGCGTTCGGCGCGTAGAACGCGAGCGTGTCGCGTACGTGGGAGAGCAGGAAGTCGCGGCTGCGGAAATCGATCGCGCGTTCTGCTGGCGCCGGTTCCGCGAGGGCAGGTGAGGCGGTCATGTTCATGGCGTGCTGATGTCCTGTTTCGTGCCCGAGCTCGCGCGAGGAACGAAATTGACGGCGACGAGCGTGTCGGCCTGGCTCGGCGGGCTCGATTGATCTTCCAACAGCAATTCGACACCGCGGCGCCCGAGCGCTTCCTTGTCGACGGTCACGGTCGAGAGCGGCGGCGTGCTTTGGGCGGCGGCCGGAATGTCGTCGAAACCGACGAACGCGATGTCGTCCGGCACGCGCAAGCCGTGCGCGAGACAGACGCGCATCGCGGCGAGGGCCGCTGCATCGTTATAGGCGAAAACGGCGTCGGGCAGGGGACCGGATTGCGCGCGGGCTTCCGCGATGAGGCGTTCCATCGCGTCGGCGGCGGCCTGATCGGCGGTCAGACCCGGCTGCGTCATGACCTCGAGCGTCGGATCGAAAAGCTGGCCGGCATCGAAATATGCTTTCCGATAGCCGAGCGCGCGTTGCGCGATGCTGTAATGCGCGAGCGATCCGCCGATGAACGCGATGCGCCGCCGCCCTTGCGCGAACAGATGCTGCATCGCGAGCGACGCGCCGGTCACATTGTCGATGTTGACGGAGCGGAATCCCGGCGCGCGCAAGTCGATCAGCACGGTGGGCCGCGCGAGCGAATGCAGATGCGCGAGCAGTTCCGGCTCGACGAAACCCGCGACCGCGATGGCGTCCGGCGCGTGCAGGCGCATCTGCTGCGCGAGATCGTGCGTCGGACCGGCCGTGAGCACGGATGGCACGAGCCGCCGCTCGCGGCACGCTTCCTCGAAACCGTTCAGCACATGGGAAAAGAAAGGGCTGACGGCGAAATTGTTGTGCTGCCGATGCAGCAGAAAGGTCACGCGACGAATGCGCGTGCGCAACTGAGCCGAATCGTAGCCGAGTTGCTGCGCCACTTCGACGACGCGCACGCGCGTCGCCTCGGACAAGCCTGGTTGATTCTTAAGCGCGCGCGAAACCGTCCCGATCGAGACGCTTGCCGCGCGCGCGACATCGCGAATGGTGGTGGCCATCGTGGTGTTCTCTGTCTCCGCTTTTCTCGGCTGTTTTCCGCTCAGGCGCGATGTTGCGCGCGCTCGGCCGGTTCACTTGTTCGAGGCGATTGTATAGTAAAAGCCTCGAACTTAGCGTCCGCGAAGATTGGAGAAAACCAGTAGGCCGTTGTTATATATGCGATTCCTTGCGAGTTATTTGTTTAGTAAAAATACGGAAACATTACGCCGCGGCTTCGCGGTCGTGAACCGAGCGCTTGTCGGGCGTCCATACGTCGAGGATCAGATCGTCGTCCCAATAGTGGCTTAGCAGCGGCAGACTCATGCGGCCGCGCAGCTTTGCGTGGACTTCGTCGCCGTTCTGAAGCCAGCCTTCGATCGGCCGACGCCAGTGACACGCGACGACCGCGCCGTCATGCGACAAGCTTTGGTGTATATGCTCGACGATGTGCCATAGCTGCGGCTCGTCGAGGTAATAGCCGATCTCGCTGATCACGACGAGATCGAACTTGCCGGTGGGCCAGCAGTCGGGCAGCAGCATCTGCCGGACATCGACGTTACGATATTCCGCGACGCGTTGCCGCGTGAGCGCGACGGCGTCCTCGGCGATGTCGGTTGCGATCAGCTCGTCGCAGCGTGGCGCGAGCAGCGCCGTCAGTTCGCCGTTGCCGCAGCCTGGCTCGAATGCGCGCGCATAGCGTTCGTGCGGAAGCGAGGCGAGCAGGAGCGCGCGTTTGCGCCGTTCATACCATCGATGCCTGATTTTCCAGGGATCGTCGTTATCTCGATAAAGGGTATCGAAGTACTGCTTAGTATTGTTGTTGGTGTTGTTCATATGAGTACGACTTCGAAAGGCCGTGTAAGCCTTGCCAGCACATGCTCGGGCAGCACTGGCGCTTGTCCGGTGGTGGCGTCGGGGTCGAGCTGGCTCCGAAAAGCCTGCACGGCCCGAAGCTTCCGGGCATGCGTGGCGCCGTCGAGCACGATGCGGCGAGCACGGCTCCATGGCACGCGCGTATCGTCCGGCGACGCCCAGTGCCAGGTCCAGAGCGGCACCTCCACACAAGGCAGATCGAGCGCTTGTGCCGCGGACTGAACGGCGCGCCCGGCCGCCTCGTGGTCGGGGTGACCATCATAGCGCCATGTCGTGAAAACTATGTCGCCCGGTTGAAGGTATTCCGACAGGCATCCTGACAAACTCGATTCGATCTGGTCAGGATCGCCGTCCTGGAGCCCGAGCCGGACTACCTGGACCTGACGCAGATGCAGCCGTTGCAGCGCAGCCCTCGTTTCCTGCGGACGTACGCGTGCAAGACGTTCCGGCGGCCATTCGGATGACTTCGGGTGACTTGCCGTGCCGTCCGTTGCGGCGATGATGAGAATGTGCCGGCTGATCTCCGACAGTCGAGCGAGCAGGCCGCCGGTGCCGAGGATTTCATCGTCGGGGTGTGGCGCAACGACGACGGCCCGGCTGCCGAGCGGCACCAGTTCCGCCGGATCGACTTCGGGCAGCGCATTCAGGCGCGCCCATCCCTGCCATGCGGCTTCGGGCGTGCCTTCGCCGCGTATGGCGCGGTCAGTGGCCGTTTCGTCGGTAGGCGCTTGCGTGGTCACACTTGCCATGAAATCCTTTCCTCCTCTATGACGTGCTCGGCGAGCGATGCTTCGTCACGCTCGGCGTGGCTTTGTCGAATGAAAACCGGCAGATCGGCCATCAACTGCGCGAAGTGCGCGTCGCGGCAGAGCGGGCCGGCGCCCAGCGCGCGGCCCGCGCGCTCCACGACCAGCGTTGCCACATGTTCGGCCGCGAGGCGCGCACGCATCGTCGGCACCATGGCGTCGGCCTGCGGCTCGCGGTCGATGAACGCCGCCGTCTCGCGCAGCAACGCGGCCGTCGCGGATAGCGCCGTATCGATCGCACCGAGATGCGCGAGCTTGTGCGGCCCCGCGCGATGCTTTGTATCGCGCGCGACGAACGCTGCAATGCCCGATGCCGCGCCGAACCAGCACGCGGCAATGCCCGCGCCGCCCTGCCAGAAACCAGGGCGCTCGAGATAACCACGCGGCGGACCGACCAACTGCGCGGGTACTCGCTCGAAGCGCACGTCGACGCTCGCGCTCGCCTCCATGCCGACCGCCTGCCAGCCGGAACCGGTGACTTTCACGCCGTTCTGCCGCAGATCGACGGCGGCGAGAACCGGTTCGTCGCGCTCGTTCCACGCGGTTACGAGCGCATGCGTGACCGATGCCGCCCCCGAGCACCATGCCTTCGTGCCGTCCAGCGCGACGATCTGTGAGCCGGCGTCACCCAGCGCCAACAAGCGCGCGCTCGGCGGTTCGGCTGCCCACACGGCCCACGCGCTGCCGTCGTCGGGTGGCGGGCCGCCCAGTTCGGCGAGGATGGCGAGCGCGTCCGTGTGGCCTTCGTAGAGCTTGACCAAAGAGAGGTCGAAGGCTGCGACCGCGCCCAACGCGCGCCAGCGCTCAGCCGTGTTTCCCCGGCCCGGCAAGGGAAGGCGATCGAGACCCGCGCCGATCAGCGCATGAAGCGCGCGGCCTGTTTCTTCGGCGTTGCCGCGTTGAAACGGCAACTTGCCGAGAAAGTCGCGCAAGGCGGAGGCCGTCGCATGCTGTTCGACGCAGTTCATCGGTCCATCCGCTGTTTAAGTTTGATGCGTTGTGTCCACATGGCGCGCCGTGTCCGTTTCTGCCCGGTTTTGAACAAGAGTGTGGCAAGGGACATGCCCGAGCACCATTCAGCCGAAAGACGTAGGCCAAAGTGCCGGACGCGCGGCAACGGGTTCCGACGAATCGATGTGAAAAGTCAGGCTTTCTGGCTTATGTCGCTTGGCTGAATGGTCGCTTGAGCGTGGCCGGGTTCAAATGACGCAAAAGGCCGCACGCGGCGGCCTTCTGGAAAGGGATCGAATATGGCGAACCAGCGGGCGCCGTTCGCGGACGGGCGTGAATCAGCGGCGGGCGGGCGCTCCGACGGCCTTGTTCTCGCGCGCGGCTTCGGGCGCAGTTTTGCGTGCGCCCCAGCGCTGCGCGAGCACCGCGCACACCATCAATTGAATCTGGTGGAAAAGCATGAGCGGAAGCACGACCGCACCGACCGCGTGCGACGCGAAAATCACCTTCGCCATCGGAATGCCGGAGGCGAGACTCTTCTTCGAACCGCAGAAGATGATCGTGATCTGGTCGGCGCGCGAGAAGCCGAGGCGCTTGGCCGTGAACGCCGTGATGAACAGCGCCGCCGCCAGCAACAGGATATTGACCGCGAGCAGCCCCGCGAGCGTCCCGAGCGAAATCGAATGCCAGATGCCTTCGTTCACGGCTTCGCTGAACGCGACGTACACGACGAGCAGAATCGAGCCCTGATCGACGAACTTGAGCATCGCGCGATGCCTGTCGATCCACTTGCCGATGGCCGGCCGCAGCAATTGCCCGGCAATGAACGGCACGAGCAGTTGCAGCGTGATGTTGCCGACGGTGTGCCACGGCGAGCCGGTCGTCGCGCCGTGATTGCTCACGACGATCCCGACGAGCGCCGGCGTAATGAAAATGCCGAGCAGGCTCGACGCGGACGCGCTGCACACGGCGGCCGGCACGTTGCCCTTTGCCATCGACGTGAAGGCAATCGACGACTGCACCGTGGACGGCAGCGTGCACAGAAACAGGATGCCGGTGTACAGCGCCGGCGTCACGAGCGGCGTCAGCACCGGTTTGAGCGCGAGCCCGAGCAGTGGAAAGAGCGCGAAGGTGCTGAGCAGCACGACGAGATGCAGCCGCCAGTGCGTCGCGCCGGCGATGATCGCCTCGCGGGAAAGCTTCGCGCCATGCAGGAAGAACAAGAGGCCGATGGCGATATCGGTGATCCAGTTGAATGCGACCGCCGCGCCGCCGCGGCAGGGCAGAAAGCTCGCGACGATGACGGTGCCGACGAGCGCCAGCGTGAAGTTGTCGGGAAGAAGTTTGGGCCGTGCCATCAAAGAGTCTCGTACTTGGACACGCCGGCCGCTGGGCGGGGCGTTTTTTGCGTCAAGTAAGGAAAAACCATGATTTTCGCTCGCACCCGATTAAATTGGCAAATTCATTTACTGGATCGATTGATGACACGTCCACATGAAACGACCTGTGCACGAGGAAGGCCGAATGAGCGCTACAGCAAAACTCGGGCCGCGCGCGAGCCAATTTCGCGGCCGTCAGATTCTTTTGTCCAGCACATTTGTTCTTCATATGTTTGGTCGTCCGAAATGCTAGGCGGCAGCGAAAAACTCTGACGTAACATGGTGTTACAACCATCGAGCGGGCCTAACACTTTTTGGCTCGACTGCTTTCGCGGCGCGAAATAAATTGTTGAATACACCGGTTGGCGGGTTTATGCATCGCTCGATGCAAGGCCCCGAATGTTCCGACTGCCGCCGGTTGTCCGCCTGAAGCGAAAGTCTCCGCTTTCCATTCACGGACGGAAATATCGGTCGGACGCAGGCTGTTTCGACATGGCGCTCACAGGCATTCGCAACACTACCCGGCTTTTCGCATCCGCAGCGCTTGGCGCGCTCGCGGTGGCGGGTTCGCTCGCGCTTGCCGGGCCGCGCGTCGAGTGGCTGCCGTCGACAGTCCTCACCGATTCCGGCGCCAGCAGGCAATCGCTGCATTACACGCCGGTCGCCGCCAAAGACGGCTTGACGCCCGTTAGCGCCGAAGTGCGTCCGGGCCCGCGGGGCGATCAAGCGGTGCCGCTGCGTGGCGCGGGCTCGATTCGCGCCGACATCACGCGCTACAACGAAGAGCGCAGCCTGCCGCGCCCCCCCGGCCGTCCGGCCGACGACGGTCGCGCGCCGACGAACGCGAACTACCGCAACTGAACGCTCCGCAGTCTTCCTGAGCTGACCTCCGTTTCGCCGCGTTCACCGCGCGGAGCGCAAAACTGTTTGCGCGTCTAGCTTCGCTGTCACGATGACGTAATCTCGCCACAGTTGCGCATCGAATTTCCCCCAGACGTTCCGCTCTTTTTTCCGCGCAAGGACAATGCGGCCTGCGCGGGAAAATGTCCGAAATTCTTAATTTCAAACGCCTTTCGACGCTTGGAGAGGCGCGCCGGTACTCGCTGCGCATCTCGCCGGTTGTCGATCCGGCCATCGCGAGCCTGAGGCAAAGCGTCCCTTCCTGCGCGCGGGCGGGGCGGGAAGTATTCGAACCGCTATACCCGCAATAACCAAAAACATTTTTGACCGGAAAAATGGTCCGTAAAGATGGTGCCGCTCCACACGCGATGCCTCTTCGCCCACTAAACCGTTATGCCGGTCAGACGAGGCGAGCGCAACGCAACTCGCCCGCAAAGATTTCAATTTTCGACAAAGAACAGGAGAGTTCATGAAGTCAACCGTCAACCGTGCAATGACTACGGTGAAAACAACGGTCAAGGCCACCGCGGTCGCCGCAGCGATGTTCGGCCTCTTCGCCGCGGGCACGGCGCACGCGCAATCGAGCGTTTCGCTGTATGGACAGGTCGACGAATGGGTCGGCGCGCAGAAATTTCCCGGCGGCGATCGCGCCTGGAACGTGAGCGGCGGCGGCATGTCGACGTCGTACTGGGGCTTGAAGGGCGCCGAGGATCTCGGCGGCGGCTACAAGGCCATCTTCACGTTGGAAAGCTTCTTCCGCGCGCAGAACGGTCAGTACGGACGCTTCCAGGGCGACACCTTCTTCGCGCGCAACTCATACGTCGGCATTCAAGGTCCGATCGGCACGTTCACCGCGGGCCGCCTGACGACGCAACTCTTCGTCTCGACGATCCTGTTCAACCCGTTCGTCGATTCGTACGTCTTCTCGCCGATGGTCTATCACGTGTTCCTCGGCGCGGGCACATTCCCGACGTACCGCACGGATCAGGGCGTGATCGGCGATTCGGGCTGGAACAACTCGGTCCAGTACACGTCGCCTGACTTCAACGGTCTGTCGGGCAGCGTGATGTACAGCTTCGGCAACACCGCCGGCGACGGCCGCTCGAAGAAGTACAGCGCGCAGTTCCTGTACTTCCACGGTCCGTTCGCGGCGACGGGCGTCTATCAGTACGTGAACTTCAACAACACCCCGGGCGATCTGACGTCGGTGGACGGCTTCGCTTCGCCGGGCTACAAGAGCCAGAGCGTCGGCCAGTTGGGCGCGTCGTACGACATGAAGTACGTCAAGTTCTTCGCGCAGTACATGTACACGAAGAACGACTACGAAGGCCCCGGCACGTTCCACGTCAACACCGGACAAGGCGGTGTGACGGTTCCGCTCGGCCCGGGCACGGTGATGGCGTCGTATGCGTACTCGCGCAGCAACGGCGGTCTCGATCAGACGCACAAGAGCTGGGCGCTCGGCTACGACTATCCGCTGTCGAAGCGCACCGACGTCTACGCCGCGTACCTGAACGACAAGTACACGGGTATGTCGACGGGCGATACCTTCGGCGTCGGTCTCCGCGCGAAGTTCTAAAGCGTTTCGCATCGAACGAAAACACCGCGCTCAAGGGCGCGGTGTTTTGCTTTCTGCGGCACAAAAAATCAGCGGATCGCGAGGCGCGCCTTCGCGTCGTCGTATTCGCGCTTCAGACGCTCGACCAGTTCCGCGACGCTCGGCACGTCCTCCATCAGCCCGACGCCCTGGCCCGCGCCCCAGATTTCCTTCCACGCCTTCGCCTTGCTCGTGCCTTCGGCGAAGTTCATCGCGTTCTTGTCGGAGACGGGCAGCGCATCGGGATCGAGTCCCGCATTGACGATGCTCTCGCGGATGTAGTTGCCATGCACGCCCGTGAAGAGATTCGTGTAGATGATGTCGGCGGCGGTTGCATCGACGATCGCGCGCTTGTATTCCTCGAGCGCGTGCGCTTCCTTCGTCGCGATGAAGCGCGTGCCCATGTAGGCGAGGTCCGCGCCCATCGCTTGCGCCGCGAGGATCGAGCCGCCATTGGCGATCGCGCCCGACAGCACGATCGGGCCGTCGAACATGCGCCGCACTTCGCCGACGAGCGCGAACGGCGACGTCGTCCCCGCGTGACCGCCCGCGCCCGCCGCGACGAGAATGAGGCCGTCGACGCCCGCTTCGAGCGCTTTCTGCGCGTGCCGCAAGTTGATGACGTCGTGCAGCACGATGCCGCCGTACGAATGCACAGCGTCGATCATCTCCTTGACCGGCGCGCGCAGGCTCGTGATGAAGATCGGCACCTCATGCTCGACGCATACGCGCACGTCCTGTTCGAGCCGCGCATTCGACTGATGAACGATCTGATTGACCGCGATCGGCCCGATCACGGCATCGGGATTCGCGGCCTTGTGCGCGGCGAGCTCGCTTTGAATCTGCGTGAGCCATTCGTCGAGCAGTTCGGCGGGACGCGCGTTCAACGCCGGAAAAGAGCCGACGATGCCCGCCTTGCATTGCGCAAGCACGAGCTCGGGATAACTGACGATGAACATCGGCGAGCCGACGACGGGCAAGCTGAGGTGCTGCAAGATGGCGGGCAGAGCCATGGCACGAATCTCCTGAGTGTGTCCGAGCAGCGTTAAACCATTCTAGAGAACTGGCGCGCGATCCGGCACGCACGATCATTTTCCGGAAGGCACGCGTGGCCAGCGAACGATCGTTCGATTATATGCACGACATCGCCGCCGAAACATCCGCCATTTCCCGAAGAAGTATTCGGTTTCGGCGTTTCCACGCTCCCCACGGCATCGGCGACTGCGCGAGCGCGCCTACAATGGTCCGCAACGCCACGAACAAGAAAACACACAATGTCGTTCAAAGACTACGAGCCGTTTCGCGTCGATGCGGGCGGCGTCGAGATCGCCGGGATGAAAGGCGGCGACGGGCCGCCGCTCTTGCTCCTGCACGGACATCCGCAAACGCACGAGATCTGGCACAAGTGCGCCGGCGAGCTTGCGAAGCACTTCACGGTGATCGCCAGCGATCTGCGCGGCTACGGCGCGTCGGGAAAGCCGGAAAGCGACACGCATCACACGCCTTATTCGAAACGTGCGATGGCCGGCGATCAGGTCGCGGTCATGCGTCACTTCGGCTTCGAACAGTTTCTTGTCTGCGCGCACGATCGCGGCGCGCGGGTCGCGCATCGCATGGCGATGGATTTCCCCGACGCCGTCGATCGTCTGATGCTGCTCGACATCGCGCCGACGCTCGCGATGTACGACGCTACCGACCGCGAATTCGCGACTGCAAACTTCCACTGGTTCATGCTGATCCAGCCGTCGCCGCTGCCGGAATTGCTGATCGGCGGCAACCCGGACGCATATATCGATCGGCTATTGGGCAGTGGCCAAGCGGGATTTGCGCCCTTCGCGCCGCATGCGTTGCAGGCGTATCGCGACGCGTTTGCCGCGCCGGGTGCGATCTTCGCGACGTGCGAGGACTATCGCGCGTCGGCGGGCATCGACCTCGAACACGAACGCGCCGATCTCGAACGCGGCATGAAGATCGCCTGTCCGCTGCGCGTGCTGTGGGGCGAGCAAGGCGTCATCGGACGGCGCTTCGACGCGCTCGACGAATGGCGGCGCGTCGCACGCGACGTGAGCGGCCGCGCGCTGCCGTGCGGGCACTACATTCCCGAGGAACAGCCCGACATGCTGCTCGCGGAAATGCTCGCGTTCTTCGAGGCAGATGCGCCCTGAAACCCGCGCCGGCATTGGGCTTTACGTGAATTCAGGTGTCGTTACAATTTTGTAGGGAAAGCACCGATGCACGTGAAATAGTGTCGCGATACGATACTTGGGACGTTGATCACGTCCATATGATTCTGCCGCTTGCCGTAGCTGACAAGCGGCTTTCTTTTTGTGCACTCGGGCGGTTCAGGCCACCGACACGGTTTCGCCGCTCACGTTCACCGAGCCGCCGCGCGCCAGTTCCCCGACGATTTTCTCGACGAGCGTATGACATTCGCCCGATGGCGCGAGCGCATCGGCGGCGGCGCGCATCGCGCGGGCGTCTTGCGTCATCGTGACGAGCGCATCGAGCGTCATCGCGCGCACTTCCATCAACTTGAAGACGATCAGCACCTTGAGCGCGTTCTTCGCGTTGCGCGCGGGATCGGCCTGCAAGTAATCGAGTCGCGACGAAGCGACCTCGAGCGCGCGCGCAACGTCCGTGAACGGCGCGCCGTGGCCGGGAATCACGATATCGACGTCGAGCGTCGATATGAGTTCGAGCACCGCGCGTTCTTCCGCGAAACCGCTGTCGCCTTCGAGTTCGGGAAAGATCACGCCGAAGCCGTTTTCCCACAACGCGTCCGCGCTGATGAGCACGCGCGTCTCGGGGCAATGGAGCATCAGCGAATGCGGATCATGGCCCGGCGCGCCGAGCACGTTCCAGTCGAAGCCGCCGAGCGCGAGCGTCGCGCCGTGCGCGATCGTGCCCGTGAAATCGAAGCGATCGCAGCGCTGGCCGGTCGCCCGAAACGTGAGCGCGTCTTCGTCCCATGCGCGCACCGCGTGCGCTTCGCTTGCGGGAATCAGCGTGTCGCAGGCGTACGTGCGCTGGAGCAGCGCGTTGCCGCCGCAATGATCCGAATGCAGATGCGTGTTGACGATCAGATCGAGCTTGCGCGCGCCGAGCTTTTGTTTGACCAGCGCGAGCGTTTGCGGCGCGTGCGATACATAGCCCGTGTCGACGATCGCGGTGCCTTCGGCGCTTCTGAACAGCACGTTGTTCGACGAGAGCCAGCCGCGCTCGAAGACCGTCATCGACTCCGGCAGCGTTCTCACGCGCGTGTCTCCAGCGGCATCACGACGATGGTCGCCGTCGCCTTCATCACCGTTTCGCCGAGCTGATTGCGCGCGTCGCCTTCCAGCTTCACGAGATCCCCGTTCAGACTCGCTTTCCACTTCGCTTCGGTCACGCGCCAGGACATCGCGAGCACGTCGTTCGCCTTCACCGCGCGCGTCAGCCTGATGCCGAATTCGAGTCCGAGCGGCTGCGCGTATTTCGAGAAGTGCGTGGCGAGCATCGCCATCAGATGCGCGGTCGGCTGCGTGCCCGATGCGATCAGCGCACCGAAACGGCTTGCGCGCGCGTAGGCGTCGTCGTGATGCAGCGGGTTGAGATCGTTGACGAGCGTCGCGAAGTGCTTGATCGAATCGGGCGGCAGCGTGAGCGTCGCGTCGAACGATTCGCCGAGCGTCACCACGCGCGCGCCCTGACGACGGCTCTCGACGCGCGCGAGCACCGCGCGTTTCGCGTCATCGTCATGGGAGGACCGCGCGGCGATTTCGTCGATGTTGCGAAAGCAGCCGTCGCAGAAACCGGTCTCCGGATTCATGCGGCATACATCGACGCACGGCGACGCAATGTCCGTCACGTTCGTCACGATTCCGCCGTCTCGCGCAACGCGACGTCCGCGACCGGCGCGCCCGTCAGCTCGATCAATTCCTGCGGCGACAGATTGAACACCGCGTGCGGATGCCCGGCCGCCGCCCACAGGCTGTCGAGCGCGAGCAGGTCTTCGTCGATGAGCGTGACCGGCGTGACCGCATGTCCGATCGGGCACACGCCGCCGATCGCGTAGCCGGTCTTCTCGCGCACGAACTTCGCGTCCGCGCGCGCCAGAGCGCCGACGCGCGCCGCGACCTTCGTTTCATCGACGCGATTCGCGCCGCTCGCGATCACGAGCACGGGCGCGTCGTCTTCCTTGCGGCGAAACAGAATCGACTTGGCGATCTGCGCGACCTCGCAGCCGAGGCCGGCCGCCGCTTCCGCCGACGTCTTGCCGGTTTCGGGCAGCATCACGACGTCATGCGGATGGCCGCGTTCCTTCAACAAAAGCGCGACGCGGCGCGCGGAATCGGGCAATTGATCGATCATCTTTATCCTTTGTTGTTCAGACGCAGGCGGCGGCGCCGTCGCGTTTCTTCGTGAAGATCGCCTTTCCTGCACGCGACGAACTCGGCTTGCCGATCGCGCGCGAGATGAAATCGCCGATATCGACGAGCTGATCCAGATCGACGCCGGTCTCGATGCCGAGCCCGTTCATCAGATACACGACGTCTTCGGTCGCGACATTCCCGGTCGCGCCCTTCGCATATGGACAGCCGCCGAGCCCCGCCACCGACGCGTGGAAGATCTCGATGCCTTCGAGCAGCGCCGCATAAATGTTGCCGATGGCTTGCCCGTACGTGTCGTGGAAATGTCCGGAAAGGCGCTCGCGCGGAAACGCTTTCTGCGCTGCCGCGAGCACTTCGCGCGTGCGTTTGGGCGTGCCGACGCCGATGGTATCGGCGATATCGATCTCGTCGCAGCCGAGCGCTTTCATGCGTTCGACGACATCCACGACCGATTCGATGCTCACTTCGCCCTGATACGGACAGCCGAGCGCGCACGAGATGGATCCGCGCAGCCGCATGCCGGCGTCCTTCGCGGCTTTCGCGACCGGCTCGAAGCGCGCGATGCTCTCCGCGATGCTGCAATTGATGTTCTTCTGCGAGAACGCCTCGCTCGCCGCGCCGAAGATCACGATTTCATCGGCTTTGGCTTCGAGCGCGCCTTCGAAGCCGCGCATGTTCGGCGTGAGCACGGAGTAGATCGTGCCCGGACGGCGCTCGATGCCGGCCATGAGTGCGGCGGCGTCGGACATTTGCGGCACCCATTTCGGCGACACGAACGATGTCGATTCCACGTTCACGATGCCCGCCCGCGCGAGCCGGTTCACGAGCTCGATCTTGGTTTCGGTGGGCACGAATTCCTTTTCGTTCTGCAGGCCGTCGCGCGGCCCGACTTCGACGATTTTCACTTTTGACGGAATCATGTCTCTGTCTCCTTTCGATGTGGTCTCAGTACCCGCGCTTGAAATCGACGATGCCGCTGATCGGCTCGCCGCGCGCGAGCGCTTTGATCTTGCCGGCGATCTGCACGATGCTTTCCTCGCGCAGCGTTTCCGCCGAAATATGCGGCGTCACCGACACGCGCGGATGCGTCCAGAACGGATGTTCCTGCGGCAGCGGCTCGGTGTGGAAGACATCGAGCGTCGCGGCGGCGATCTGGCCGCTGTCGAGCGCGGCGATGAGATCGGCATCGACGAGATGCGGGCCGCGCGCCACGTTCACCAGATACGCGCCGCGCGCGAGCTTGCCGAACGTGCGCGCGTTCAGAATGCCTTCGGTGTCCGGCGTGTGCGGCAACAGATTGATGAGCACTTTTACGCCGTCGAGAAACGCGTCGAATTCGTCCGCGCCCGCGTGAACGTGGACGCCTTCGATCGTCTTCGGCGTGCGGCTGTATCCGCGCACGGGCACGCCGAGTTTCAGCAAACCCTTCGCGACTTCCGCGCCGAGCACGCCGAGCCCGAGCACGCCGACAGTGAACGATTCGCGCGCGTGCTGCGGCAGTTTTTCCCAGCGGCCTTCGCGTTGCAGCGCGTCGTATTCGTCGAAGCGGCGCAGGTAGCGCAGCACGCAGTACGTCGCGTATTCGACCATCTGCTGCGCCATGCCGGTGTCTTCGAGACGCACGAGCTTCGCGTTCGGCGGCAGCGTGCCGGGTTCGCGGCGCTCGACATCGAGAATCGCATCGACGCCCGCGCCGAGATTGAACACGGCCTGAAGATCGGGACGATTCGCAAAGAGCTCGCGCGGCGCGCGCCACACGATCGCGTAGTCGGCGCTCGCGGTGTCGCCCGGCTCCCATACGCGCAGGTCCGCATCGGGCAACTCGCGTTTCAGGCCGCCGAGCCACGCGTCGATATCGGCGCCCTTCTCGTAGAAGATGATTTTCATGGCCGCGTCCGTTTTCCGTTTAGTTCGCGTGCTTGTGTCCGCAACCGCGTTCGGCTTCCTGCGCGCCGGCGTTCTGCGCGGCTTCCGCGCGCATGCCGAGGCGCTCGATCAGCTTGCGGTCGGCTTCGGCTTGCGGGTTGCTCGTCGTCAGAAGCTGATCGCCGTAGAAGATCGAGTTTGCGCCCGCCGCGAAGCACAGCGCCTGCAACGCTTCATCCATCTGCTCGCGTCCGGCGGACAGACGCACCATCGCCTTCGGCATCGTGATGCGCGCGACCGCGATCGTCCTCACGAACTCGAACGGATCGAGCGCGTCGACGCCGGTGAGCGGCGTGCCCGCGACCTGCACGAGATTGTTGATCGGCACCGATTCCGGATACGGCTCCATGTTCGCGAGCTGCGAGATCAGTCCCGCGCGTTCGCGTCGCGATTCGCCCATGCCGACGATCCCGCCACAGCACACGTTGATGCCCGCGTCGCGAACGTGTTCGAGCGTATCGAGGCGATCCTGATACGTGCGCGTCGAAATGATCTGGCCGTAGAACTCCGGCGACGTGTCGAGATTGTGGTTGTAGTAATCGAGGCCGGCGTCGCGCAAGCCTTGCGCCTGATGCGCTTCGAGCATGCCGAGCGTCACGCAGGTTTCGAGGCCCATCGCCTTCACGCCGCGAATCATGTCCTTGATCGGCTCGAGATGGCGATCCTTCGGATTGCGCCACGCCGCGCCCATGCAAAAGCGCGTCGCACCGTTCGACTTCGCGACTTCGGCGGCCTTCAGGACTTCATCGACGTCCATCAGTTTTTCGGCCTTGAGGCCGGTGTCGTGATGCACCGACTGCGGACAGTACGCGCAATCTTCCTCGCAGCCGCCCGTCTTGATCGACAGCAGCGTGGACAACTGCACCGCGTTCGGATCGAAGTGTTCGCGATGCACGGTCTGCGCGCGGAAGAGCAGATCGTTGAACGGCAGTTCGTACAGCGCGACGACATCGGCGACGCGCCAGCGCTGCATCGGTTGCGGCGTGGTTTTCGAGGTGGTCTCAGTGGCGATTTGCTGTGTCATGTATTCAATCCTTTTGATGAAGCGAGTCGGTCAGAGCGCCGATATCGAGCGAATCGGCGGCGCGCGTTGCATCGGGTGCCGCGAGATGCGGAATCACGCCGATGAGCGGCGCCTTGATGCGTTGTTTCAGTGTTGCGATGTTTTCGTCGGGATACAGCATATTCGGATCGACGCGATTCGCCACCCAGCCGGCGAGCTTCAGGCCGCGCGACGCGATGGCTTCGACCGTCAGCAACGCATGGCTGATGCAGCCGAGCCGCATGCCGACGACGAGCACGACCGGCAGATTCAGCGCGACGGCGAGATCGGCGGTGTCGTGCGTGTCGGTGAGCGGCACGCGAAAACCGCCGACGCCTTCCACGACGACGATATCCGCTTTCGTCATCGCGAACTGATGCGCTCGCACAATGCGCCCGATGTCGAGCGCCACGCCTTCGCGCGCCGCAGCGATATGCGGCGCGATCGGCTCGCGCATCATGAACGGCGTGCGGATGTCGTTCGGCAGCGCGACGTTCGCGGCGGCGTCGAGCTGATCGGCGTCTTCGTTGTGCAGCACGCCGTCGCGCTCGACCGCGCCCGACGCGATCGGCTTCATCGCGGCGGCGGAAAGGCCCGCGCGCGCGAAGCCGTGCAGCAGCGCGCAAGAGACGAGCGTCTTGCCGATTTCCGTATCGGTTCCGGCGACGAACAGGGATAAAGCGGTCATAGCGTATTCAAAGCGTTTAACGCGTGATCGAGCCGCGCGAGATCGTCCTCGCTGTGCGCGGCGGAAAGGGAAATGCGCAGGCGCGACGTGCCCGCCGGAACCGTCGGCGGACGAATCGCCGGAACCCAGAGGCCTTGCTTGTCGAGCGCGGCGGCGATTTCCAGCGTTTCGTCGTTGCCGCCGATCACGAGCGGCTGCACGGCGGTATGCGAATCGACCGGCATCCAGCGCGTGCGTTTCAGCATCGCGCGCGTGGTGTCGATCAGCGACGCGAGGTGCGCGCGGCGCGCGTCGCCTTCATCGCCCGCGATGATTTCGATGCTCTTCGACACCGCATGCGCGACCGCCGGCGCGGACGCCGTCGTGAAGATATACGGACGCGCGCGCTGAATGAGCCATTCGATGACGGTTTCATCCGCCGCGACGAACGCGCCCGACACGCCCGCCGCCTTGCCGAGCGTGCCGACATAGACGAGATGCGGCGAGCGCAGTGCGTAATGCGCCAGCGCGCCGCGTCCTTGCGGGCCGAGCACGCCGAAGCCGTGCGCGTCGTCGACGACGAGCCACGCGCCGTACTTCTCCGCAAGCTCGACGAGACGCGCGAGCGGCGCGATATCGCCGTCCATGCTGAACACCGTGTCGGTGACGATGAGCTTCGTCGCCGTTTCGTCGCGGGAGGCGTCGAGCATCGCGTCGAGCGCGTCGATGTCGGCGTGCGGATAAATCTGCGTTTGCGCGCGCGACAGGCGCACGCCGTCGATCAGCGATGCGTGATTGAGCGCGTCCGAAAACACGAGCGTGCCGCGTCCGGCGAGCGCCGTGACGACCGCGAGGTTCGCCATGTAGCCGGTGCTGAAGTAAAGCGCGCGCGGGTTGTCGACGAAACCGCCCGAGAACGCGGCGAGATCGTCTTCGAGTTGCGCGTGCGCGCGTGAATGGCCGCCCAGCAGATGCGAGCCGCCGCTGCCCGCGCCGAAAAGCGACGCGCCTTCGGCGAGCGCCGCGCGAATCGCATCGTGCGCGGCGAGGCCGAGATAATCGTTGCTCGCGAAGCCGACGATCGCGCGGCCATCGACGGTCATGTGCGCGGAACAGGCGCCGTCGATCGTCTTGCGGCGACGCCGCAGGCCGCGCGCATCGATATCGTTCAAGCCCTGTTCGAGCGTTTCGTACAGCGCTCTCGCTGTCGTGCTCATGCTGCGACCCCCGCGAGCGTGGCGTCGAGCGTTTCGCGCGTGCGTTGCGCGAGGAGCAGCAGTTCGTCGTCGGAGAGGATGTACGGCGGCATCATGTAGACCGTCATGCCGATGGGGCGCATCAGCAGTTCGCGCTGCAACGCGTTTGCGAAGAAGCGGCGCGAGAACGTCTTGTCGTCGATATCGACATCGAACGCGAAGATCGTGCCGCGATTGCGCAGATTCTTCACGCGTTCGTGCCCGCCGACGCGCGCGCGCAACGCCTCGCCCAGCAACGCCGATTTGCGTTTGTTTTCCGCGAGCACGTTCGCGCTGTCGAACAGATCGAGCGTCGCCAGCGCGGCGCGGCACGCGAGCGGATTGCCCGTGTACGAATGCGAATGCAGAAAGCCGCGCGTGACGTCGTCGTCGTAGAACGCGGCGTAGATGTCGTCGCGCGTGAGCACGATCGAAAGGGGCAAGTATCCGCCGCTGATGCCCTTCGACAAGCAGATGAAATCAGGCCAGATGCCCGCCTGCTCGCACGCGAAAAAAGTGCCGGTGCGCCCGCAGCCGACCGCGATTTCATCGGCGATCAGATGCACGCCGAATTCGTCGCACAGCGCGCGCAAACGCGTGAGATACGACGCGTCGTACATCGACATGCCGGCCGCGCACTGCACGAGCGGCTCGACGATCACGGCCGCAAGCTGCGACGCGCGCTGCCCGAAGAGCGCGCGCATCGCGGCGATGGCTTCGTCGACGCCGACCGCCGCCGGCGACGCGACCACATGCGCGTGACGGATCAGCGGATCGTAAGCGTCCTTGAAAATGGCGACGTCCGTCACGCCGAGCGCGCCGATCGTTTCGCCGTGATAGCTGTTCGCGAGACACGCGAATTCGCGCTTCTCGCTTGCGCCGCGATTGCGCCAGAAGTGAAAGCTCATCTTCAGCGCGATCTCGACCGCCGACGCGCCATCGGACGCGAAAAACGCATGGCCGAGCGTGCGATCGGTGAGCGCGCAAAGACGCTCGGCCAGTTCGACGGCCGGCGCGTGCGTGCAGCCCGCGAGCATCGCGTGTTCGAGCGTGTCGAGTTGATCCTTGAGCGCGCGGTTGATGTCGTCGTTCGCGTGGCCGAAGAGATTGACCCACCACGAACTGATCGCATCGAGATAGCGGTGGCCTTCGTGGTCGTAGAGCCACGCGCCCTTGCCCCGCGCGATCGGCACGAGCGGCACGCGCTCGTGATGTTTCATCTGGGTGCACGGATGCCACACGGCCGCAAGCGAGCGGGCAACCCAGTCCTGATTGGCTTCTGTGTTCAAAAACGGCTCCCAGGCCCGCGCGCGCGATGCGGGCCGGATACATCGGGCAAGCGCCAGGCGCCTGCGTTACGGGGAAACTGCGTGAAAACTGCGCGAGTCAATTATCCCTAAAACATGGCCGACCTTCCGTATTCGGAAGGTTTTTTGGACATGCGTGCGCGCGCAATGGAAATGCGAAAACGCGCTATCGCGTGCAACGTCGGCCAAATGGGTCGCTTAACGTGCGATCGACGCAAAAACGCCGGCGCGAAGGCCGGCGTTCCCGACAGGCGGAAAAGGTGTTCTAGCGTGACGCCGTCTGCGTCTCGGCGGCCTGATCGTTCCAGACGACGCGATTATTCACCGCGTACAGCCGGCACGGATCGGCGCTCTGCTTCTGGCAGCTCGCGATGGCGACGGCCATCGGATCGTCGCCGCCTTCGGCCCACGACCACGCGCCCGAATCGGACACGGCGAACGCGCGGCTCGAATACTGCGAAAGGAAGTTGCGATAACCGGCGCGGCCGTTTTCATCGACGAACGGCACGGCCTGCACGGAATCGAGGTCCGCGAAGTGCGTCGCGTTCGGCATGCGCGGCTCGGCCACCTGATATTGCACGGCGGTCGGCATGCCGATCTGCGCGAGGAAGGCCTTCACGCGCGGCCACCAGATCTGCACGCCGTCGCGGTCGCCGACGAGCCGATGCGCGTCGTTCTTGTAGCTGCCGAAATCGACCATGTTGGCGCGCGCGCCGTGCGCGGTGAACGCGGTGTACATCTGCGCGGACAAGTCGCCGTCCCAGACCGAATCGTTGTCGCCGTAGAGCCACAGCGACGGCAGGCGCACGTTCTGCCCGTAATCGCCGAACGCGTTGACGAGATTCTTCCGCCAGTCGCCGCATTCGTCCTGACGCAGCCCGCCCGAGAAATTGATGAGACCGCGCACGCCGGGCGCCGCGACGGCATCGCGCGCGCCGTAGGCGATGGTCGTCAAACCGCCGTGCGACGTGCCCGCGACGACGATATGCGTCTTGTCGACATACGCTTGCTGGCTCATATAGGCGATGGTCGCGGCCACGTCCTGCGCTTGCGCGAACCCGTTCGCCTCGACGTCGCAGCCGTGGCCGGTGTAATCGCCGCCCGAGCCCGCGAAGCCGCGCCGGTTCGGCACGACGACGACATACCCGTGGCGCACGAATTCACGCGCGAGCGCGACCGGGCGATTGCGCGGTTGCGCGTGCGAATCGCCGGGGAGCTTGCCGTGATTGAAGACGATCATCGGGAACGGGCCGGCGCCGTCCGGCTTGAACACGGTGGTTTCGAGCGAGATGTCGGCTTCGGGAATCTCGATGACGCTTTCGTTCAGTCCGATCGCGACGACGGGCAGGCCGGCATCGAGCGAATCGGGAATCTGCGAGAGCGTCTGGCCGAATGCGGGCGCCTGCAGACCTTCGGATTGACGCACGCCGCCGACCGGTTCGGCACGCACGGCGGACGTGACGAGCGATGCCGCGAGCGCGCACACCATGCTGCATCCGACCAACCAGGTTCTGATCGCCATCCGTGAACTCCGACTGCGCTTCCAAAGGACGTTGATACGGCGAGCCCCGAACGTCTTTTTGAAGTCACAAACCTATCGCGCTGCTCGATGAGAGCAGTATCGGCTGCGGGTTCCGGGAGTCATGCCCTGAAAAGGCATGACAATTGGCTTCAAAACGGGGCTTCGCTGCGAGTGTCCGGGCACGGGAATGACAGCGCCCTGACGTGAACACAGATTAACCGTTCAAAATTGCACTGCACAATAAGAGAAACCCCGTAACTGTTTAATCTGTAAGGAAATTCTTAGGAAATTAATACCGCGTGCCACAGCATATTTCTTAAAGGAATATTTAGTTTTCTTTAATCTGACCATCGACATAGATCCAGTTTCCGAAGCTGTCTCGCGTGAAGCGGCTGGCTTCGTGCAAACGATGCGCGCGCCCGCCGACCTTGTAGCGCGCGACGAACTCGACTTCCTCGTGATTCGCGTCGGTCGGCGTGTGGCGTTTGATCTGCAAGCCGAGCCAGCGCGTGCCGGCGTCGGAGGCGTCGAGATCGGGCGGGCAGGTCGCTTCCGCCCAGGTCGCGCGCAGATACGCGGTGTCGCCGAGCACGTAGGCGGTGTAGCGCGAGCGCATCAGTTCCATTGCGTTCGCGGGCTTTTCGCCGCCTTCGATGAATCGTCCGCAACACGCGTCGTAACGCGGCGCGCGCGCGTCAGGCCGCTGGCCGGGCGCGGCGCCGCCGCACGGACATTCCACGAGTTTCATTGATCGACACCCGGCATGACGACATGGCGCGGCTGGCTGCGCACGCGTTCGAGCCACGCGCGGATCGCCGGATAGCGCGACAGATCGAGATTCGCCTGATTCGCGACATGCGTGTACGCATACAGCGCGATATCGGCGACGGTGTAGCGCTCGCCGACTAAAAACGTGCGCGTCGACAAATGCCGTTCCATCACGTCGAGCGCGCGATACGAACCGGCGATCTTCTCCGGCAGACGCGCGTCGCCGGGATTCTTCTGAAACTGCAGGATGAAGCGCGCCACCGCGACATACGGCTCGTGGCTGTACTGCTCGAAGAACATCCACTGCAGCACTTGCGCGCGTTCGAGCCGGTCGTCGGGCATGAGCGGCGTGCCGTCGGCGAGATAGCAGAGAATCGCGTCGGATTCGGAGAGCGTCGTGTTCTCGTCGATGACGAGCACCGGCACCTTGCCGTTCGGATTCAGCTTTTTGAATTCGTCGGTGCGAGTTGCGCCGTTCATCATGTCGACTTCGTGCCAGACATAAGGCTGGCCGAGCTGTTCGAGGACGAGGCGAACCTTGTGACAGTTGCCCGATGCCGAAACGCCGTGTACCTGATAGGTCACATTCGCTCCTTGTTCACCATTCGATCTTCGTGCCGTCGTACTGCACGAAAGTCCCGTTGAATTCCTCGCGCAGCGCGCCCGCTTCGGCGATCACCGCGCGCATGCCGGCGACGCTGCGCGCGACGTCGATCGCCGCCGATGGCCCGCCCATTTCCGTGCGAACCCAGCCCGGATGCAGCGCGATGCACGCCGAATGCCGCGATTCCAGCGACGCCACCTTCAGCGCGGAATTGAGCGCCGCCTTGCTCGCGCGATACAGCCAGCCGGTCGTGCCGCTCGTCTCGGCGATGCTGCCCATCTTGCTCGACACGACCGCGAGCACGCCGTTCGCGGCGTCGGTCAGCGGCAGGAGCACGGGAATCAGTTGCATCGGACCACGCACGTTGGTGTGCATGACCTGATCGAAGTCCTCCGCGCCGATCGTCTCGACGCCTTCGGTGCGCGGTCCATACACGCCCGACACGACGATCGCGACATTCAGCTTTTCCTCGTCCAGTTGCCAGGCGAGCGCGGCGATCTGCTCGGGCTGCGTGACGTCGAGCGGGAAGGTTTGCGCACCCATCGCGTCGAGCGCGGAGAGCGAGGTTTTATCGCGGGCCGTGGCGAGCACGCGCCAGCCGTCGCGACAATATTCGCGTGCGAATTCGTGGCCGAGGCCGCGCGACGCGCCGACGATCAGAACCGTTTTCATGAGCGACATGTTCCTTGTGTGAACAGACTTCGTGAATATAACGCGCGACCCGCTGTCGCGGATCGCCGTTCGGCCTTTCGGCTATCGTTGTGCGCTTTCAAACAGCAGGACCGGAAAGATGATGCAAACCGATGTCGTGATCGTCGGCGCGGGGCCGGCGGGCTTGTGTCTCGCGAACGCGCTGAGCGGCGCGGGTTTGTCGATCGTGTTCGTCGAGCAGCAAAGCCACGACGCGCTGCGCGAGCCCGCCTTCGACGGCCGCGAGATCGCGTTGACGCAGAAATCCGTCGCGTTTCTCAAGACGCTCGGCGTGTGGGAGCGCATCGACGCGCACGCGAAATCGCAGTTGGCCGATGCGCGCGTTTTCAACGGATCGTCGCCGTTCGCGATGAAAATCGGTCATGCGCTTTCCGGTCACGACGAGCTCGGTTGGCTCGTGTCGAATCATCTGATCCGGCGCGCCGCGTTCGAAGCAGTGAGCGCGGACGTCCGCATCATGACGTCCGAACGCGTGACCGACCTCGATACCGACGCATGTGGCGCGCGCGTGCGGCTCGAAAGCGGCGAGACGATCGCGGCGCGGCTCGTCGTCGCGGCGGACAGCCGGTTCTCCGCGACGCGCCGCATGATGGGCATCGCCGCCGACATGCACGATTTCGGCAAGTCGATGTTGGTCTGCTGCATGACGCACGACGTGCCCCACGATCACGCGGCGTGGGAATGGTTCGGCCACCGGCAGACGCTCGCGCTCTTGCCGATGAATCCCGATCCGGAGACGGGCGCGCATCGGTCGTCGGTCGTGGTGACGCTCGAGGCGCGCGACATCGAGCGCCTGAGCAAGCTCGACGAGGATGCGTTCAATCGCGAGATCGAACGCCGCTTCGAGCGCAGACTCGGGACGATGGCGCTGCGCACGACGCGGCATGTTTATCCGCTGGTGTCGGTTTATCCGAAGCGCTTCGTGGCGAAGCGTTTTGCGACGGTCGGCGATGCGGCGGTCGGCATGCATCCGGTCACGGCGCACGGGTTCAACTTCGGGCTGGCCGGCATCGAGACGCTCACGCGCGCGATTCGCGACGCGCAGGCGGCGGGGCTCGACATCGCCGGCGATGGGCTGCTCGCGCGATATGAAGCGAAGCATCGGCAGGAAACGCGGCCGCTTTATCTGATCACGCGATTCATCACGGAGGTTTATACGCGCGACTCGCTGCCGGCGCGGATCGCGCGCGATGCGATGCTGCGGATCGGAGCGAAGCTGACGCCGTTCAAGCGGGCCGTGGCGATGTCGCTGGCGGGGTGAGTGAGATTTCGCTTATTTCGTTTGGATGACTAGTCGTGCTTATTGAATTCGATAGAGTGACGACTGTCGCAACATCGATAAGGAGCCGAGCATGTTCAAGGTCATCAAGGCCGAGTTACCTTGGAATATAACCGCCGAGGAGATTCGCGAATACGCGGAACAGGCTGCCATCCGTCGCAAGCTCGAGATCGAAAGCCGCAAAGGGACGGCCGAGGAATACATCGACAGTCCCGAGTACAACAGCCGTTTCATCGATCATCTGCTGAACTTTCCGAAACTCGACGTGGAGGACGACTTCTTCGATCGTCATCCGAAACGAGGAGCCTCCGATGTATCTGGCTGATACGAACGTGATCAGTGAAACGAGACTCGAAGAACGCGCCAATGAAGGCGTTCGCGTGTTCTTCCGGCAAGCCAAGCTCGATAAGAGATGCGTTCATCTCTCCGTCGTGACTGTCGCGGAACTTCGACAGGGCGTCGAGCGGGTGCGCCGAAGAGGCGATAAACGGCAGGCCGAAAAGCTCGAATCGTGGGTGAACAACGTCCTGCGAGAATACGACACGAGAATCCTGCCGGCGGGCAAGGAGATCGGCAGGCTATGGGGAAACCTGCGCGCGCCGCACCCTGAACCCGCTTTGGACAAGCTCATAGGCGCAACGGCCATTTTCCACGGATTGACGGTGGTCACGCGCAACGTCAGAGACTTCGAGCGAATGGGCGTCGAGATGCTGAATCCCTTCGAATAGGAATGAATGCGGCCCGGCTCGCGCCGGACCGGCCCGGAACACTCAAACCAACTCCACCCCCATCGCCGTCGCCTCCCCACCGCCGATACACAAGCTCGCCACCCCGCGCTTCAGCCCACGCGCCTTCAACGCACCGAGCAGCGTCACAAGAATCCGCGCGCCCGACGCACCGATCGGATGCCCGAGCGCGCACGCGCCGCCGTTCACATTGACCTTGTCATGCGGCAGATCGTGCTCACGCATCGCGGCCATCGTCACGACGGCGAACGCTTCGTTGATTTCATACAGATCGACATCGCCCGCGCGCCAGCCGTTTTTCTCGAAGAGCTTGCTGATCGCGCCGACGGGCGCCGTCGTGAACAAGGCCGGTTGTTGCGCGAACGTGCTGTGTCCGGCGATACGCGCGATCGGCGTGACGCCGAGCCGCATCGCGGTCGATTCGCGCATCATCACGAGCGCCGCCGCGCCATCGGAAATCGACGACGAATTCGCGGCCGTCACCGTGCCGTCCTTCGCGAACGCGGGCTTGAGCGACGGAATCTTCTCGATGTTCGCCTTGAACGGCTGCTCGTCGCGCCCGATCACCGTATCGCCCTTCCTGCCCTGTACCGTCACGGGCGCGATTTCCCAGTCGAACGAGCCATCGTCGTTCGCTCGCTGCGCGCGCCGCAGCGATTCGACCGCGAACGCATCCTGCGACTCGCGCGAGAACGCATACGACGAAGCGCATTGCTCCGCGAACGCGCCCATCAGACGGCCTTTTTCGTAAGCGTCTTCGAGGCCGTCGAGGAACATGTGATCGAGAACCTGACCGTGACCCATGCGCATGCCGCCGCGCGCTTTCGGCAGCAGATACGGCGCGTTCGTCATGCTTTCCATGCCGCCCGCGACGATCACGTCGACCGATCCGGCCAGCAGCATGTCGTGCGCGAACATCGCCGCGCGCATGCCCGAGCCGCACATCTTGTTGATCGTCGTGCAGCCGGTGGATAGCGGCAAGCCCGCGCCGAGCGCCGACTGACGCGCGGGCGCCTGACCCTGACCGGCGGGCAGCACGCAGCCCATGATGGCTTCGTCGATCTGCTCGGGTTTCAATCCCGCGCGTTCGACCGCCGCCTTCACCGCAGCAGCGCCAAGCTGCGGCGCGGTCAGCGACGCGAAATCGCCCTGAAACGCGGCCATCGGCGTGCGCGCCGCCGACACGATGACGATCGGATCGTTCCTTGTCTCACTCATGTTTCAGCTCCTTGATGACGCCCTTGATCACGTCGGGAACGTCGCCCAAGCGTTCGGCAAGTGCCGCATCTGACGCGAGGACATCGTTTTCCGCGGAATGCGCGCCGCTGCGAGTCATCGCGGCAACGCACGACTGATAAACCGGATCGATCTCGGCCGGTGCGCCGATCATCATGCCCATGTTGCGCAGGCGGCCGTCGTGCACGCCGTAGGTCCAGCCGTGCACGGTGAGCTCCTGTCCGCGCGCCCATGCGTCCTGTACGACGGTCGTGCGGCACACGTTGATGGTCTGCTCGATCGTGTTCAGCTCCACGAGACGGCGATGGCGCGCGTCGCCCATCGGCCATTCGTCGAGCAGCGCGCCGTGCTTTTCGCGCACGTCTTCGACATGGCGCAGCCAGTTATCGGCGAGACCGACGCGCCGCCCGACGAGCGCCGCGCCCACGCCCGAGCAGCCGTAATGGCCGACGACCATGATGTGCTTCACCTTCAGCAGATCGACGGCGAACTGGATCACCGACAGACAATTGAGATCGGAGTGCACGACGACGTTCGCGATGTTTCTGTGCACGAAGACTTCGCCCGGCGGCAAGCCGATGATCTCGTTGGCCGGCACGCGCGAGTCCGCGCAGCCGATCCACAGATATTCGGGCGTCTGCTGATGCGCGAGGCGCTTGAAGAAAGCGGCGTCTTCGGCGAGCTTGCGTTCGACCCATTCCTGATTGTTTGCGAACAGGTGAGCAAGCGGCGTTTTATCGTCAATGTGGTTCATGTTCGAAAGTCAAAAGCCGGACCGCGCGCTTCACGCGGCGCGCGCGTCCGATCGGCCGGGCTCGTCGAAACGCTCCGGATAACGGATGCAGAATCGGACGTCCCGGTCATAGGGAAAGAAATCGGCGAGTTCGCCGCGCAGCAGTTGTTCCTTGTGATGCTGCCAGAACGCGGGATCGAAAAAATCCGCGTGATGACGCATGAACGCTTCGCGCACGCGCGGATCGCCGAGCAAAAATGTGCCGTACGTTTCGGGAAAGATATCGTGCGGCCCGACGGTATACCACGGTTCGCCGGACAGCTCGTCCTCTTCCGTGCGCGGCGCAGGGACGCGGCGCACGTTGCAATCGGTCAGATACTCGATTTCATCGTAGTCGTAGAACACCACGCGACCGTGCCGCGTCACGCCGAAGTTCTTGTACAGCATGTCGCCGGGGAAGATGTTCGCCTGAATCAGCTGTTTGATCGCGTCGCCATATTCCTTGATGCCGTGATCGACGTCGTCGGCGTTGCCGTTCTGCAGGAAGAGATTGAGCGGCACCATGCGGCGCTCGATATACACATGCCGGATGACGAGCTTGTCGCCTTCGTATTCGATCATCGAAGGCGCTTCCTTTTCGAGTTCGCGGATGAGCGCGTCGTCGAGGCGCGCGACCGGCAGCGCGACGCTCGAATATTCGAGCGTATCGGCCATTCGGCCAACGCGATCGTGCCGCTTCACGAGTTGATATTTGTCCTGAATCTTCTGCCGCGTGGTTTCCTTCGGCGGCGGAAACGCGTCCTTGATGAGCTTGAACACGTAAGGAAACGACGGCAGCGTGAAGACGATCATCACGAGTCCCTTGATGCCCGGCGCGACGATGAACTTATCGCTCGAATGCGACAGATGATGCAGCAAGTCGCGATAGAAATCGTTCTTGCCCTGCTTCTGCAAACCGACCGACGTATAGATTTCGGCCTTCGGCTTGCGCGGCATGATCGTGCTCAGAAATTGCACGAACGCCGACGGCACTTCCATATCGACGAGAAAGTACGAATGCGAGAAGCTGAAGATGATGAGCACCTGCTCGCGCGAGAGCAGCACGGTATCGAGCGCGAGCAAGCCGGGCTTCGTATGCCGGATCGCGATGGCGAAGGGCAGCAGCGCATCGCCGTTGATGATCCGCCCGACGACATACGCCGCCTTGTTGCGAAAGAACAGCGACGAAAGCACATGAATCTGAAAGTTCGGCGCCGGCGTGATATCGCCGAAGGCTTCGCGCAGCGCCTGCATCACGCATTGCACGTCGCGCGGCAAATCCTCGAACGGCGGTTCCAACTGAAAGTTCGTGACGATGCGTTCGAGCGTCGCGGCGAGGCCGTCCTTTTCCGGGTAATACGCGCGATACGTCGGCTTTGCGGCGGGCTCGTCGTTCTCGATGTATTCCGTCGAAATGGCCGGCCGCACAAAGATGAAGTCATTGTTGAAGTACGAGCGATGCAGGATCTTGCAGCACACGGAATTGAAGAACGTTTCCGCGCATTCCGGCTGACGATGCGTCGTCAGCAAGCCGATGTAATGCAGCTTGATCTGCTGCCACACGTCGTCCTCGATATTCTCCGCGTCGTATTCGTCTTCGAGCGCCGTCACGCATTCCGTGACGCGATCGTCATACGACGCGATGCGATCGCGCGCCAGTTGTTGCAACGCGAGCCAGTCGCCGCGCTCGAATAGCTCCTTCGCCTTGATCGCGGCTTCGCGGAACACGCGGTAATGATGCTCGAAGCCTTCGAGTATCGTCTTGGCGACATCGAAGCCGATTTGCGACGAGAGCAGCTTGGGGAAATGATTCATATCGACCCTGCGCTTCGTGTGCGGGCGTCACGCGTTATGCCGCTTTGGGTTTGCGCGCACGCTTTTCCGCGCCCGCCGCGAGCAGCGCGCGGCCCTGTTCCTCATACGCGGAAAGTTCGGCGAGCGTCGTGTTCAGGTCTTCGAGCTGACGCTGCAGCACTTCGCGATGCGCCGCGATCGTATCGACGAAAGCCTGTAGCTGCGTCGCGGTGCCGGTAGGCGAGTCATACAGATCGAGCAGCGTGCGGATTTCCGACAGCGTGAAACCGAGCCGCTTGCCGCGCAGCGTGAGCTTGAGGCGCGTGCGATCGCGCGCCGAATACACACGCCGCAGGCCGTTCGAGCCTTCGCGCTTCGGCGCGAGCAGCCCCTGATCTTCGTAAAAGCGAATGGCGCGCGGCGTAATGTCGAACTCGCGCGCCAGTTCGGTGATCGTGTAATGCGTCGGTTGGGTCATTGCCGGCCGGCAGCGCAAATGCGCGCGCAACGTTAGAATGGACGTTTACGTTATCGTCAACTTGGCCAAATTGCAACGCGGCGCAAACCCGGAGACAGGCACCGAATGAACGCACTCGAACACCAGCTCGACTATGTTTTCGCGGACCGGCTGCCCGAATCGGGCGGCGTCATGGAAGTGGCGCCGGGCGTGTTCTGGCTGCGCATGCCGCTGCCGTTCGCGCTCGATCACATCAATCTGTGGCTGCTCGCCGATGAAATCGACGGTGTGAAAGGCTGGACCGTCGTCGATTGCGGCATTTCGAGCGATACGATCCGCGCGAACTGGGAGCGCGTGTTCGATTCCGTGCTCGATGGAAAGCCGGTGCTGCGTGTGATCGTCACGCATTGTCATCCGGATCATCTGGGACTTGCCGACTGGATCTGCACGGGCGGCGACAAGCATCGATGGAACGTGCGCCTGTGGATGTCGCTCGGCGAATACGCGATGGGCCGCGTGATGGCCGCCGGCGACGGCTCGAACGCGGGCGGCGAGCGAGCGGCGGCGCATTTCGCGGCGCACGGCCTGTCCGACGAAGCGTCGCTCGATGCGCTGCGCAAGCGCGATAGCTATTACCCGACGCTCGTGCCGTCGATTCCGGCGGAATATCGGCGTATCCGCGATGGCGATGTCATGCGTATCGGCACGCGCAATTGGGAAGTGGTGTCGGGCTACGGCCATTCGCCGGAGCACAGCGCGCTTTTCTGCGCCGCCGACAAGTTGCTCATTTCCGGCGACATGGTGTTGCCGCGCATTTCGACAAACGTGTCGGTGTTCGCGGTCGAGCCGGAAGGCAATCCGCTTGCGCTGTATCTGGAATCGCTCGGCCGCTACGAAACCATGCCCGCCGATACGCTCGCGTTGCCCTCACACGGCAAGCCGTTTCGCGGCGTGCAAACGCGCATCGGGCAATTGCGCGAGCATCATCGCGCGCGGCTGGCGGAAGTGCGCGACGCGTGCGCTCAAAAGCCATGCAGCGCCGCAGACATCGTCCCTATCATGTTCAAGCGCAAGCTCGATATTCATCAGATGACGTTCGCGCTCGGCGAAGCGCTCGCGCATCTGAATCTGCTTTGGCTCGATGGCACGCTGAAACGTCAGACCGGCGCTGACGGCGTGATCCGCTTCACGCCGGCCTGACTTCGCTTACTGCACGGAAACAGCGCCGAAATTCACGCGCCCGAACGTACTCACGTTATAGCCGCTGACGTTCGCGCGCGTGAGCACCGCCGCCGTCGGATAGACGAGCGGAATCCACAGCGCCTGATCGTGGATGATCTTCTGTGCGTCGACATACGCCTTCGTGCGTTTGGCGACATCGGCGGTCGACTTGCCATCGGCGATGAGCTTGTCCAGTTGCGGATCGCAATAGCGCGCGAAGTTGATGCCTGACTTCACCGCGTTGCAACTGAAAAGCGGCGACATGTAGTTGTCCGGGTCGCCGTTGTCGCCGGCCCAGCCCATGAACAGCATGTCGTGCTGACCCTGCTTCGCCTGCTTGATGAGTTCGCCCCATTCGATCACTTTCACCTGCGCCTTCACGCCGATTTTCGCGAGATCGGCTTGCAGCAATTCCGCGCCCGCCTTCGGATTCGGATTGAGCACGCTGCCGTTCGGGCGTACCCAGATCGTCGTGTCGAAACCGTTCGGAAAGCCCGCATCGGCGAGCAGCTTCTTCGCATCGGCGGATGAATATTTGTACGCCTCGATGCTCTTGTCGTAACTCCACGTATTCGGCGGATACGGATTCACCGCTTGCGTCGCCGTGTTGTCGAACACGGTCTTCATGTAGGTCGTGCGATCGAAGGCCATGTTGATCGCCTGACGCACCTTCGGATTGTCGAGCGGCTTCTTCTGCGTGTTGAGCGCGACGAACGCCGTCATGAATGCGGGCGCTTCGCTCACCTTCAGCGACTTGTCCTTCTTCGCGTCGATGACGTCCTGCGGCTTCGGCGACAGCGCGATCTGGCATTCGCCCGCCTTGATCTTCTGCGCGCGCACGGCGGCGTCGGGCGTGATCGCGTAGATCAGCCGGTCGATCTTCGGTTTCGCGCCCCAGTACGACGGATTCACGTCGTAGCGGATGACCGAATCTTTCGTGTAGCTCTTCAGCACGAACGGGCCGGTGCCGATCGGCTTGCTGTTCAGATCGACCTGCTGGTTCGCCTTCAGCAGCTTGTCCGCATATTCGGCCGAATAGATCGATGCGAAGCCCATCGTGAGGATCGGCACGAAGGTCGCGTTCGGCTCGTTGAGCTCGAACTTCACGGTATGGTCATCGACTTTCGATACGGCCTTGATGAGCTTCACGAGGCCCATCGACTGCGCGTGCGGAAAGCCGCTCGCGCCCGCGATCTTGTGCCACGGATTGTCGTCCGAGAGCATGCGCGAGAACGTGAACACGACGTCGTCGGCACTGAGCGGACGCGTCGGCTTGAAGTAATCGGTCGTCTGAAACTGAACGTTCGGGCGCAGATGGAATGTGTACGTGAGCCCGTCGCTCGTCACGTCCCACTTTTCCGCGAGCGAGGGCACGACCTTCTTCGCGGCTTCGTCGTAGGAGACGAGCGTATTGAAGATGACATCCGCCGATGCGTTGGTCGTTACGAGCGAATTGAATTGCACGACATCGAAGCCGTCCGGGCTCGATTCGGTGCAGACGGTGAGCGGCTTGGACATCGCGAGCATCGGCGCGGCGAGCATGGCCATCGCGGCGGCCGCGGCGAAGAGTTTCAGACGCATGAGATCTCCCGTGATCTTCATTTTTGTTCGTGGATGAGCTTGAGCACGCGCAGCAAGCGACGCGCCCGGCGCGGCCAGATTAGCGGATGCATCCGTCGACGACAACGATCCGATCGGCATACGCTTATTCCGCGGGTTGCCGAAACGGGGCGCATCGGGCTAAACTTGCGCCTTCTTTGGGGAGTAGCCTTCCTTCGCGAGCGAAGGAGAACGCGTCAACATCCTCGGCCCTGCTGCCGTGGCGCGTTCGACCGGAACGGTTTGGCGAGACCATCGATGCGCTATGTCGTTCCTGGCCGGACGGCGCGTGGCGCATCGTGGTTCGCTCGACGTCCGGCCGTGGAATCATCGTGTCCCCACAACTACAACATCCCCGTTTCCCGCGCACGCTCGCGCACCCGTCGCATGTTTCGATGCGAGGTGCCGCATGACGATGCTCTTTCTCGAACTCGCGCTGATGCTCGCGATCATCCTGGTCGCGGCGGAGCTATTCACGAATGCGCTCGAACATCTCGGCGAACGGCTCGGCATTTCCGAAGGCGTGACCGGATCGCTGTTCGCGGCGGTCGGCACGGCATTGCCCGAGACGACGGTGCCGATCATCGCGCTGCTCGGCGGCACGACGAGCCGTGCGGTCAACGAAGAGATCGGCGTCGGCGCGATTCTCGGCGCGCCGCTTATGCTCGCGACGCTTTCGACGTGTCTGATGACGTTCGCGATCCTCAAGTCGCGCGGCATGAGCGGGCGCATCGTGCCGGAGCGCAGCGGCTTCGTGCGCGATCTGAACTTCTTTCTGGTCGCGTTTCTCATCGCGTGCGCCGCGATGTTCGTGCCGCATCACGCGTGGCAAGTGCGCGCGTTGTTCGCGGTCGGGCTCGTCGCGCTCTATATCGTTTATGTGATTTCGACGTTCAAGGCTTCGGCGAAGCTCGTCGAGGGCGGACACGGAACGGAAGCGCCCGAGGCCTTGTTCGCTTCGCGTCTCGGTTTGAAAACGTCGCTCGGCACGATCATGCTGCAGTTTTTCTTCGGCATCGTGCTGCTCGTCGGCGGCGCGAAGGGCTTCATTCACGGCGTCGAGGGCGTGTCGCATGCGCTGGGAATTTCGGCGCTGCTGCTGTCGCTCATCATCATTCCGATCGCGACGGAACTGCCCGAGAAAGTGAACAGCATTCTGTGGGCGCGCCGAGGAAAGGACACGCTCGCGTTCGGCAACATCACCGGCGCGATGGTGTTTCAAGGGACGTTGCTGCCGGCCATCGGCATCATGCTGACGCCGTGGGAGCCGCGTATCGAAGTGCTGACGGGCGTGCTCATCACGCTCGCGGCGGCGGCGTGGCTGCGCTTCAATGCGAAGGAGAACGGCGTCGTGCTGTGGGCGCTGCTCGGCAACGGCGTGCTGTACGCGGCCTATCTCGCGTTGACGCTCGGGCGCTGACAAAGCTGCGGCACAAAGAAGAATGCCCGCGCGAGGCGGGCATCGAAGAGCGAAGCAGCGCGCCGAGAAAACCGGCACGTCGTTCTTGTTGTTCTTATAGGGGTTATCGGCACGTGCGCCGATAACTTTAGTGCCGTCCGTCAATTAATCGACGATGTAAATCGCGCGCCGATAAAACTCGCCGATGTGCTGTTCCAGCGCATACGGCGCGAGCGCGTCGGCGAAGAGGCGCAGTTCGGCTTGTCCGTGCTGGCCGTTCAGCGCTTCGATGACGTCCTTGCCGAGATCGGCATAGGCGATCGGCGCGTCGGTCGTCTTCTTCGCGTACGCGAGATCGCGAATGCGCCAGCCGGCGTCCGTCAGCAGCTTCGACACATACGCGAGACGCTCCGCATCGGTCGCGCCCGGCTGCAGCGGATGCGTCTTGTCGCCCCACAGATTGCAGCCGAGCTGGAACACGAGCGAGCGCGACGCCTGACGCAGCTTCTTCAGATAAGCGACCGCATACGCCGGAAAGTCGTGCGCGCCGGTCACATATTCGCGGTCGAAATCCGCGCCCGCGTGATGCAGCACATTCAGATGCAAAAGCACGTCGATGTCCGACAGCTTGTCGAGGCCATCGAAGGGCAGCGCTTCGTGATGCACGTCGACATTGCCGATCGAGAAGGCGTCGCCGAGTTCGCGCAGGAACCTCGCGTGTTCGGCGTTCGCTTCGATCGCCGTCACGCGCGCATCGGGATGCGCATGCGCGATCGTGTACGTGAAGAAGCCCGTATTCGCGCCGAAGTCGGCCCAGCGCTCGCCGGCTTGCGGCGCGCGATGCGCGAGAATCCAGTCGAGGCGGTTGCGGTCGCCGCGCCATTGGCTCTGAATGGTCTCCTGATAACCGAGCGTACTCGCGACGAAGTCGGGGATCGTCTGATACCCCGAGTGCTTGGAGACTTCTCCGTAGAGTTGAGCGAGCCGCTCCTTGACTGCGGTGGCGCCAGAGGTCATTTCCATAGTTCCTTGTAAAAGATTCGCCAGCTGTCGCTTGCGAGATAGACGTCGCCGGCCAGGGCGCGCAACGCAGCGCCCGCGAGACGCGCTTCGCTGCCATAGCGATGCACGGTCGTCCGGCGCCGGCGCCATGTGTTCACGATGCCGCCCGTCCACAGATACGTGGCGTGGCGTGCGCGCGAAAGGCGCCGGCCTTGATAAGCGGTTGCATCTTCCGTCGCCCAGTCGCCCACGAAAGCTTCGACGATGCCGCAGTCGTGGTTCAGGCACAGGTCGAGCGGTCCCCACGGACGGGGATTCATTTCGATGAAGTACGCGCCGTCGTCCCCGACGATGCATTCGATCATCGCGAAGCCGAAATAGCCGCATTGCGAAAGCGCCTGCCGCAGCTTCACGCCGATATCGCTCGCATGAAAATCGGCGGTGCGCGCGAGCACGATCGACTTGCCGCCGGGCTGCTGCGCGAGGTTTTCCTGCGACGAGCAGAAGACTTCGCCCGTGCGCGCGAAATAGGCGAGCAGATAAAAGCTGCGTCCCGTCACGAAGTGCTGAAAGAAATAGTGCGACGGATCTTCGCTCGCCTTGAAAGCGGCGAGGTCCGCGTCGCTTTTCACGAGCACCGGATAAAGCACGCGCTTGCCGTCGACGTTGCATTTCGGCTTGGCGACGAAAGGCACCACGGCATCGTCGATGCCCGCGTATTCGGGCGGCGGCGCGATGCCTTCGCGCGCGAAGAACTCGGTGGCGCTCGCCTTGTTCGTGAGCTTCGCGTACAGCGACGGATCGACGAGCGGCACATGCACGCCGTCGATGGATTCCAGCGCTTCCTTGTGATTCAGCAGGAAGGTGTTGAAGAATTCGGAGATCGGCACGAGCGTCACGCGGCGCGCGCCGAACTTCGCCTTCGCCTGCGCGATATAACCGGCGAGCAGCGGGACCGAGAGCGTGTCGTTTTCGCGCACGGCGACCACGAGATCGCGATACGCGCTCGACAGAACCGGATCGGCGGCCGAACGCGCGATCACCGCCGCCTGTTGCCCGAGCTTGCCGATCGCGCGCAGCAGCGCGACGACGGCGCGATCGTTGGTGCCGCTGAAGAGAAGAAACACGTGCATGGGTCGATCCTGCGTGCGCCGGGCTGCCGCGCCTTAGACGTTGGCCGCGCGGATCACGTCCACGACGCGCTCGACGTCGCGGTCCGCGAGCGCCGGATAGATCGGCAGGCACAGCACCTTGCGCGATGCTTCCTGCGCGTTCGGCAGTCGGCTCGGCTGCGCGGAGGGCAGGCCGCGATACATCGGGAAATCCGAAATCAGCGGATAGAAATAGCGGCGGCCGAAAATCTCGTGATCGCGCAGACGCTGATACAGCTCGTCGCGCGTCAGCTTGTAGTCGCTTTGCACGAGCACTGGGAAATACGAGTGGTTCGTCGCGCCGCCCGCAAGACCGGGCAGTGGCACGATGCCGTCGACGTCGGCGAGCAGGGTGCGATACAGCGCGTCGATCTCCTGACGGCGCGCGAGCGCGCGATCGATGTGCTGAAGCTGCAACAGGCCGAATGCCGCATTGATTTCGCTCATCTTGCCGTTGATGCCGGCCGCGACCACGGTCGTCTCGTTGACGAAGCCGAAGTTCTTCAGATGGTCGATGCGCTGCTTCACCTTCGCGTCCGGGCAGACGATCGCGCCGCCCTCGAACGTGTTGAAGACTTTCGTCGCGTGGAAGCTCAGCACCGACAGGTCGCCGTGCGTGAGGATGCTGCCCGCCTCGTTGCGCACGCCGAACGCGTGCGCGGCGTCGTAGATCACCTTCAAGTTGTAGTTGTCGGCGATCGCCTGGATCGCTTCGACGTCGCACGGCTGGCCGTAGCAGTGCACCGGCATGATCGCGGTGGTCTGCGGCGTGATGGCGGCTTCGATCTGACGCGGATCCAGATTCAGCGTGACCGGGTCCACGTCGACGAACACCGGCTTGATGCCGTTCCACAGCAGCGAATGCGCGGTCGCGACGAACGAATACGGCGTGGTGATCACTTCGCCCGTGATGCGCAGCGCCTGCAGCGCGGTGACGAGACCCGTCGTGCCGTTCGAGAACAGCGCGAGGTGCTGCACGCCGAGGTATTCGCACAGCGCCTGTTCGAGCTGCTGATGAAACGGGCCGCCGTTGGTCAGCGTCTTGTTTTCCCAGATCTTCTCGAGATACGGAACGAATTCGTCGAGCGGCGGCAGATGCGGCTGCGTGACGAAGATACGCTCGTCGATGGCGGGCTGCTCGCGAAAGAGAGGAATGGCGCTCATGATCAACCTTGCGTGGTGGCTGCTGAATTCGCTGCGGCGGGCGCGGCGGCGAGGAGTTCGGTATCGAAAGATTCGGCGGGCAGGCCGGCGCACCAGCGCTGCCACATGTGACGAAGCGCGTGGCTCATGCTCGCGGCGATCACGTCCGGACGGAAGCGCGCCGATTCCGAGCAGCGCTCGCGCATGCCGGTGCGCAGGGCCGCGAGCGCATTCAGATCGCTTGCGTACGCGACGCCCTTCGCGACGAATTCATCCGCGTCGCGTGCGATGAACGATTCGAGTCCGACCTGGCTCATCAACGTGCCGCCCGCGCGGCCGGGCATCGTGTCGCCGAGCAGCGTCAGCGTCGGCACGCCCATCCAGAGCGCGTGCAGCGTCGTCGTGCCGCCCGCATACGGGAAGGTGTCGAGACACAGATCGACCTGATGATGCTGCTGCAGATACACCGACACGTTCGAGCGCTTGAGCAGCGCAAGCCGGTCCGCGGCGATGCCTTCTTCGGCGAACCACTTGCCCAGTTCCGCGACGGCGCTGTCGTCGGGCATCGCGCCCATCAGCATCTTCGAATCCGGCACGGCGTGCAGCACGCGCGCCCACAGCGCGATCACCTCGCGGCGCAGCTTCGACACGCGGTTGAAGCTGCCGAACGTGACGTAGCCCTTGTGGAGCGCGGGCAGCAGATTGACCGGCGGCGAATTCGCATCGGGCAGGAACGGCGCCGCCGCCGGCAGGTACGCGATCTTTTCGACGAACTGGTCGTCGATCGGCGAGAAATGCGGCGTGCGGTTCGCGAAGTAATAGTCGATGGCGCTGACGCCGGTCGTCTGCGGATAGCCGATCCACGACGCCTGGACCGGCGCGGGCTTGCGTGCGAAGGCGCGCAGGCGGTTGCGGCCGGTATGGCCCGACAGGTCGATCAGGATATCGATGCCGTCGGCGCGCACTTTCTCGACGAACGCATCGTCCGACAAGCCCGAGACGACGTTCCAGCGTGGCGCGTGGCCGCGCAGGCGCTGCGTCGTCGAATCCTCGCGCGCATGGGTGCTGTAGACGTGAATCTCGATGCCCGGATCCTTCGCGAGCAATGCGAGCACGGGTTCCAGAAACGATGCGACGGCGTGGCGGAACAAGTCGCCGGACACGAGACCGACGCGCAGCGTCTTGTGCGGATCCTTCGCGTTCTCGTGCGCGCGCCACAGGCGGCGCGCCGGATCGCCGTGACGGCGGTCGAATTCGCGATGTTCGTCGAAGAGCGCGACGGGCGTCAGATCGGTACGGTGCGTGAGGCAGAACAGCAGATTGCTGTGCGAAATGAAGTCGATCGGGTTGCACTCGAGCGCCTTGCGGAAGGTGCCTTCGGCGCGCGCGATCTGACCGTCGTCCATCAGCACGACGCCGAGCGCGCCGTGCATGTCGCCGTTTTTCGGCGCGAGCTCGATCGCCCGTTCGCAGGCTTCGATGGCTTCGGCGTGACGGCGCATCGCCGACAGCGACACGCCGAGCACGCGATGCGCTTCCGCGTGATTCGGGTCGCGCGCGATCACCAGACGGCACTGCCGCTCGGCGCCGACGTTGTCGCCATGAACCTGCAGCGCGCTCGCGAACAGCATGCGCGAATGCTGGTCCGCGGGCTCCAGCTCGACCGTGCGGCCGAGCGGCTCGATGGCTTCGACGAAGCGGCCGTGCGAGTACAGCGCCAGGCCGAGCGAACGCTGCGCGCCGACGTGATGCGGATAACGTTCGACGAGCACGCGCGCCAGCTTGATCGCTTCCTCGTGGCGGCCCTTGTTGTAGAGCGACGCGAACTGGTTCAGGTCCTGCGGCGTGGGATTGCCGCGCTTGCCGGCGGTCGATTGCGACGCGTCGTCCGCGCTGCCATCGACGGTCTTCGGCGCGAGGCGCGCGAGCTGCGAGGCCTCGGCGAGCACGGCCGCCGCGTAGCCATTCGGGTGCGACAGGCGCTCGATCAGGCCGTCCATCGCCGGACCGCGCGCGCCGCGCTGCTGCGCCATTTCAACCGCGAACCAGGCAGCCTGCGTCTGATTGGTGCGCGCGAGCGCGTCGATGTACGAGACCCAGTACTGGCCGTTGTCCGGACGCAGGCCGAGCACGGATTCGAACAGCGGCACCGCGTCGTCCGGACGTTGCGTCTGGATAAAGAGAACCGCGAGGTTGTACAGCACGTCCGCGTGATCCGGCTTGTGATCGAGAATCGCGCGATAGAGCGCTTCGGCGTCGGCATGATTGCCGGCGTGATGATTCTCCAGCGCCGACTGCATGACGGTCGCGATGTCCTGCTCGAACTGTTGCTCCGGCGTCAGCGTCGTGGCGTCCGGAACCTGTAGGGAAATGCTCATGATCTTCGGCGTGCTCCTTGCGATTGAACTGATTATCCAAGCGAGGCCGCCAAACCGAAGCGCGGAGATGAGCGGGAAAGCCGCCGTAATTCGGGGGATCGCCAGCGGGCGAAAAAATGCCCGCGTGAAGCGGGCATCGGGGGAAAACTGAAGCGAAAGCGCGGTGTTTCTAGAACCGGGCGCCTTGCTGGTAGCGGTTGACGGCGTTCACGCGCTTCATCGCCGCGTGATATTCGGCGGCGAGACCGGTGCGGGTCGCGCTCGCGTCCGCGAGCACGGCAGCGTCGATACCCTGGATTTCGCGGATTTTCGCGAGCGCCTGCGGGCTCTGCTCGCGCGTCAGCGCCTGCAAAAGCGGCGTGCGCGCGGCATCGAGCTCCGCTGCGCGCGGCCAGTCCGCGAGCGTGGCCGCCGTTTCCATGTCTTTCGTCAGTGCGAACAGTTGTTCGACGAGAGCGTCCTGGTTCATCGTGCCGGTTCTCCGCTTTTAGGACTTGTTGGTCGCCATCGCGCCCGCGCTGTTCGTGCCGCCGAAGAGCGCCGTCAGATATTGCGTGTTCTGGTTCATGCTCGCCATCAACGTATTGAGCGCCGTGAACTGCGCGTTGTAGTCCGACGTGAGCTGCGCGGCGTAGTTGGTCAGCGTCGTCTGCTGCGTCGAGATGTTGGCGAGATCCTTGTTGATCGAATCCGTCTCGGACGTGAGCAGGCCGCCCGTGCTGAGATAGCTCGAAATCTTGTCGGTCAGCTGCGCCCCGACGCCGTTGATCGCGTTGAAAAGCTGCGACACGCCGGTTGCGTTGTTCGTCAGCGCGTCGTTGAGCTTGTCGCTGTCGATGGTCAGCGTGCCGGCCGGCTGCTCCGCGGTCGCATCGAGCGACGAAACCTGGCTGATGCCGAGCGACGCCAGCGAGATCGAGCCGCTGCCCTTGCCGACCGCGCTGCCGATGATCGCGGAAAGCTGATTCTTGATCGTGTTGACCGCCGAGTTGCCGAGCAGCACGCCGCCCTGCGAGCCCGCGGACGCGCTGCTGTTGAACGACGTATAAGAGTTGATCGTCGAGACGACCGTGTTGTAGAGGCTGACGAAGTTCGAAATCGCGCTCGAAATCGACGACGTGTCCTGCGAGATCGTGACCGTCTGCGTGCTCGCCGGGGTCGTCACCGCCGCCGCCGTCAGGTTCAGCGTCACGCCCTTGATCGCGCTCGTGACCGTGTTGCTCGAACTCGTGCCCGCGACGCCGCCGACCTTGTACATCGCGTCCTGCGCGGTCGCGCTTTGCGACCAGCCGTTGGTGACGGAATCGTCGGAAATCGTGGACGCCGCGCCGTTTGCGCCGGCCGTCGACGAGACCCCGAGCTTGTTCAGGTCGCTGCCGCTGGCCGCGCCGGTGATCGTGGTCGAGATGACGTTCGACGCGCCCGTCGTCGTGGAGTTGAGCACCAGATGCTGGCCGTCCGTGCCGGTCACGATCGTCGCGCTCACGCCCGGATTGCCGGACGCGTTGTTGATCGCGGCGGCGATGCCCGAAAGCGTGTTGTTGCTGCTCGTGATGTTGATCGACATCGACTTGGAGCCGACGCTGATCTGCATCGTGCCGGTGCCGAGCTTTTCGTCCGTCGCGAAGCCGGTCGACGTCAGCGATTGCGCCTTCGCTATCTGCGAGACCGTCACGTCGTAGCTGCCCGCCACGGCGCCGGCGGCGCCCGATGCGGTGATGCCGGTGCCCGTCACGTTGGTCGTGAAGGTCGACATCAGCGAGCCGTCGGTCAGGCTCGTCATCGTGGTTTGCAGCGTCGAGAGCGCCGACGACAGCGTGCCGATCGCCGAGAGCTTCGTGTTGTCGTTCGATTGCGCGGCGGCGAGCGATGCGCTCTGGCCGGCCGTTTTCGCGTTGACCATCGCGGTGACGAGCGCGTTGACGTCCATCGACGAGTTGCCCGTCGCGCCGCTGATGATGGATTGCGCTGCTTCGGCAAGCGCCGCGTTCGCGGACGCCTGGGTCTGCGCGGCGGTCGCCGCCGTGGTGGCCGTACTGATCGTGGACATCGGGTAACTCCGTGTATCGCGCTGTCGCCTGATTGCGCGTGATCGCAGTCAACTGCTCGTTGCGGGAAACAAACTCTTGCGTGTGCGCTCGTGGGCGCGGGCGCACACGCAAGAGATCGAAACGTGGTTTCGTCGCCGGGACGGCCCGACGCCGGATCTTCGGGATGAAGATCTGGCGTCGGGTGCTACCTTGGCGTACCGCTTAGCCGAGGAGCTTCAGAACTTGCTGCGGCAGGGAGTTCGCTTGCGCGAGCACCGAGATACCAGCCTGTTGCAGCACTTGAGCCTTGCTGAGGTTCGCCGTTTCCTGCGCGAAGTTCGCGTCGGTGATCTGCGACTGAGCCGACGACAGGTCGGTCGATTCAGCTTGCTGCGACGAAGCGATTGCGCTCAGACGGTTCTGGGCTGCACCCAGCGTTGCCTGCACGTTGTTCAGCGTCTGCAGTGCGTTGTCGATCGAGACCAGCGCGACGTTGGCGCCCGTCGTGGTGCTGATGTCGAGGTTCGCGACCGTGTCCGGCTTGTTGATCTTGTTGATCGACGCGTTGAGGGTGGTGATCGCGGAGCTCACGGATGCGCCCATCGAACCGGCAATGCTCGTGCTGAACGTCAGCGTGTTTTCGTGCGGTGCTGCAGCCGTGCCCGTGCCTGCGGTGCCCGAGCCGAAGATGGCCGTGACGGCCGTCGAGCTCAGCGCGACGTTGTTCTGGTCGGTGAACGAGAAGCCGCCCTTGCCGTCCGACAGCACGTTGATCGAGGTGATCGTCGCGCCGGAAGAGGCGTAGGCGCCGCTCGACGACAGCGACAGGTTCGAGAACGTGCCGAGCGTGTTGCCCTTCTGCACCATGCCGCCGCCGAGCGAGTTCGCGCCCATGTCTTGGCTCAGGTCCAGATTGATCGTCTGACCGACGTTCGCGCCGACCTGGAAGCTCAGGCTGCCAGCCGAACCGTCAAGAATGTTGCGGCCGTTGTACGTCGTTTGCGAAGCGATACGGTTCACTTCGGCGATCTGCTGCGAAACTTCCTTCTGCAGCGAAGCCTGGTCGCTCGACGAGAGCGAGCCGCTCGCGGCTTGCACGGCCAGCGTACGGATACGCTGCAGGCTGGAGGTCATCGACGAAAGCGCGCTCGAAGCCGTCTGGGCAATCGACACACCGTCGTTCGCATTCGAAACGCCCTGGTTCAGGCCGTTGATCTGCGTTTGCATCCGGTTCGAGATCGCGAGACCTGCTGCGTCGTCAGCAGCGCTGTTGATGCGCTTGCCCGACGAGAGGCGGGTGATCGCCGAAGACAGCGCGCTTTGCGTGCCGTTGAGGTTCTGCTGTGCAACCAGCGAGTTGATGTTGCTGTTGATACCGATCATTTTGTTCTCTCCTGGGAGACTGTATCTGGCTTTGGCTAAAGCACCGAGTAAGTTGCCTGGCGGTCCTGCGCTCGGTGATAGCCGGCCGCCTACTTGTGGTTATCGGGCCCCTCGAAAAAAACTTAAGGCCCGCGCAAACGATTTGTGTAACGAATTCTGTTGCGAGGCCGCGAAGCCTTGCCCGGCAAGGCGCCGATTTCGCGCGTATGCTTTTTGGTCCCTCACGACGCATTCGGAGCGCACATGCAGACACGCAATATCGGCACATCGGAACTGAAAGTTGCGCCGCTCGTCTTCGGCGGCAACGTGTTCGGCTGGACTGCCAACGAGCGCACGTCGTTCTCGATCCTCGACGCGTTCGTCGACCACGGCCTGAATTTCATCGATACGGCCGACGTCTATTCCGCCTGGGTCGACGGGCATCAGGGCGGCGAATCGGAGACGATCATCGGCAAGTGGTTCAGGGAAAGCGGCAAGCGCCACCAGGTCGTGCTCGCGACGAAAGTCGGCAAGCTGTCCACGCGCGCCGGGCTCTCGGCGGCGAACATCGCGGCGGCCGTCGACGATTCGCTGCGGCGTCTCAAGACCGATTACATCGACGTCTATTTCTCCCATTACGACGACGAAACCACGCCGCTCGACGAAACCCTCGACGCGTATCAGACGCTCATCAAGGCGGGGAAGGTGCGGGTGATCGGCGCGTCGAACTACACGGGCGAGCGGCTAGAAGAGGCGTTGAAAGTCGCGAAGGATTCGGGCTTGCCGGCGTATCAGATTCTGCAACCCGAATACAACCTCTACGACCGCGAGGGCTACGAGACCGGTCTCGAACCGGTGGCAGAACAGCACAAGATCGCCGTCGTGCCGTATTACGCGCTCGCGAGCGGCTTTCTGTCGGGCAAATATCGGTCGAAGGCGGACACGCAGCACAAGGCGCGCGGCTCGCGCGTCGAAAAGTATCTGACGCCGCGCGGCCTCGAGATTCTCGACGCGCTCGACGAAGTCGCGAAACGCAACGACACGACGCCCGCGACGGTCGCGCTCGCGTGGATGATCGCGCGCCCGAGCGTGACGGCGCCGATCGCCAGCGCCACGTCGGTCGCGCAACTGGAGAGCTTGGCCGCCGCGACGCGCCTGCAACTCGCAGCCGACGATATCCATCTGCTCGACGAAGCCAGCGCGTGGCAGAAATAGTTCTGTTGCATCAATGAGTTGGCCGGCGCGCGGGAGTTGGCAATGGCGCGGTGTTCTGGTAACATCGCGCCCGAATCGAGAAATGTGCCCGATTTCCTGCCTTCGCCGCTGAAAATGACAACGTCAACCAACAGCGGCGAACGGCTCTGAAACGCGCCTTCGTGTGGTTCTTTCGAAAGCGCCTGCCGCTTCCGCGGCTGAATCTCAACGCTCTCTTTTCCGGCCTCCGTGGCCGCTTTGCTCGTGTCCGTCGCGCCGTTCTCACGTCCGGCGGACGATCGGAGTGCCGGGGCGCGGCAACTCGCAGTCGTCGCGCGCTTGAAAATACGTTTAGCAAACCAGGATTTACATGACCACTATCGTCCTCAAAGAAAACGAGCCGTTCGATGTCGCGATTCGGCGTTTCCGCCGCACCATCGAGCGCAATGGCCTGATCGCCGAACTGCGCGAGCGCCAGTCGTACGAAAAGCCGACCACCGAGCGCAAGCGCAAGAAGGCCGCCGCTGTCGCGCGTCTGCGCAAGCGCCTGCGCAGCCAGATGCTGCCGAAGAAGATGCACTAAGCGTCTTGTTCGGGCGAGGGTTTTCGGATCCTCGCGCCGAACGGCAAAACGGCGGTGCGACCCGTAAGGGCGCACCGCCGTTTTCGTTTCTATTGCCTTTTTTAGCGAGGGCGTTCAGACGAACGCGTGACGCCTGCCAAGCGCCGCGAGCAACGCCGGCCACTCTTCGATTTCGGCGTAGTCGTGAACTTCCTCCAGCTCGATCAGCAGATCGATGATGTTCGGATCGTAGGCATTCACGTTCGATGCGTAGAGCGCCCGCAGCAGACCGCCGTCCCGCGCATGCCGATAGTAGGAAATGCCGACGCCTTCCAGCTCCGGCTCGTACACATCGTCGCGCACGAGCGACCCGATCGCGCACTTGCGGCCTTCCGGACTGCGAAGCCTGCACGAACCGTTGTCGTCTTCCGAGACCGCGCGCTGCGTCAGCAAGTGCTCGCTGACGCGCTCGTAAATGTCCTTCGGGCTCAACATCGTAATAGGGCTCAACATCACAGCACCTGCAATATCACGCGGCCGTTTTAAGAAGTTCGGCTGACAACCCGAACTGACGCGCGATCGACGTCAAACGCTCGCGCCATTCCCATTTGCCGAAGACGTCATGCACGTTCTGCAGGCACGACAGCAGCTCGACGGTGTTGGGATCGAACACGTTGATGCGCGAACGGAGCAGCGCGCGCTTCAGCGCCACGACGCCGACATCCATGTACGCCGGCACCTGCTCGGGCGGCTTCGCGATGAAGCGAATGGGCACGCCTTCCATCGCGGTGACATAGTCGCGCGGCTTGATGAAGCTCCCGACAGGGCAGCCGCCGCAGTATCCGCGATAGGCACCGCCGCCCCGCGGCAGCAAAGCCGCTTGCCCTTGTCCGAAAAGATGCTGGACTGCGCTGTTGAAAATCTCCTGATGCGTCAGGAAGTTCAAGCTTTTCATGATCTTCTCCCCTGCGCCCCTGCGCAGCGGCCATACGTTTAAGTATTCGAGAACCTGCACCTGCTTACCGAAAGCGGCAGCGTCGTTGCAAATATGGCGCAACAGAATCGACGCTCGCCGCCCGGCCTCTGCTCCGAGCACGGCGGTTTTCCCGGCCTGGGCGTGTGGTCTGACTGCGCCCTGTGTGCTCGCGTCGGATTTCTACACTCAGTGACGATCCGTACACCGTCAGTTATAACGGTTCGGAACGGTAAAAAGGTGCGCCAGCGCACGCGAGGAAGCCATTTTTACACGGCTCGTACGTTCGTGCAGTGCGGAAAACCCGGCCAAAAGCCTTTGAGTTCGGGCAATTGCGCGTGCTTCACTGCAAAAAAACCGTCATCTATAAGGATTTACCCTAGATCGCGTAAATTACGCTATACGATGTTGTCAAAAGGCAAAATTTTTCCGCATAGGAATCGATCAAAGCGGGGTTTTTGCAACGGTCTTCCGTTTTGTCTTAGGTTTTTCTCGCGACATGCAACCCACGGCGTGATCGTTGACCATGCCGGTGGCCTGCATGAACGCGTAGCAAATGGTCGTGCCGACGAACTTGCAGCCGTATTTCTTGAGCGCCTTGCTGAGCGCGTCCGATTCCGGCGTGGACGCGGGCGTGGGATTTTTCGCATCGCGCGGCGTGTCGATCGTTTTGCCGTCGACGAACGACCAGACGAAATCCGCGAACGAGCCGTGCTCCTGCTGGATCTGCTTCACGGCGCGTGCATTGAGCACCGCCGATTCGATCTTCGCCCGGTTACGCACGATGCGCGCGTCCTGCACGATCCGCTCGACGTCCTTCTCGGTGAAGCGCGCCACCTTGTCGATGTCGAAGCCCGCGAAGAGCGCGCGATAGCCCTCGCGCTTGTTGAGGATCGTCGACCAGGAAAGGCCCGCCTGCGCGCCTTCCAGCACCAGCATTTCGAACAGATGCCGGTCGTCGTGCGACGGCACGCCCCATTCGCCGTCGTGATATTCGATCATCGCGTCGGTCGTGGCCCAGGCGCAGCGGGTGTGTTCGGCGTCTGCCATTGCGAGTCCTCATCATTATTTTGAATCGCGTCAGCATAGCGGATCGCCCGTATCGCGCCATCTATGCCATACGGCCAATTGGCGCGCGTCGCGGCCGCCGGTAAGCTTGCGCCCATGACTACATCTTCGACTTCGGCATTTGACGGCTTCCTGCTCGGCATCGACGGCGGCGGGAGCGGCACACGCGTGATTCTCGCCGACGCGCACGGCAACGAACTGGCGCGCGCGAGCGGCGGACCTTCGGGGCTCGGGCTCGGGGTGGCGCGCGCGTGGCAATCGATCGGCGACGCGTGCGCGCGCGCATTCGAGGCCGCCGCGCTGCCGTTCGACTGGCGCAACTGCGCACTCGGCTGCGGCCTGGCGGGCGTCAACAACGCGGACTGGCTCACCGCGTTTCTCGGCGCGGCGCCGGACGTGCGCGCGTTGAGCGTGGAAAGCGACGCCTATACGACCGTGCTCGGCGCGCACGGCGGGGAATCCGGCGTGATCGTCGCGCTCGGCACGGGCAGCATCGCGGCGTCGCTGGACGAATCGGGCGTTTGCCGAATCGCGGGCGGCTACGGCTTTCCGAGCGGCGATGAAGCCAGCGGCGCGTGGCTCGGCCTGCGCGCGGTGGTGCATCTGCAGCGCGTGCTCGACGGCCGCGCGCCCGAAGATGGCTGGTCGCGCGCGATGCTCGCCCACACTGGCGCGACGGATCGCGACAGTCTCGTCGTCTGGCTGTGCGCCGCGAATCAAACCGCTTATGCGACGCTTGCGCCCACCGTGTTCGAGTTCCGCGACCATCCCGAGGCCGCGCGTCTGCTGGATCAGGCGGGGCAGGAAATCGCGAAATTCGTCGCGGCGCTCGATTCCGCCGGCGTGCTGCCCGTCGCGCTGTGCGGCGGGCTGGCCGCGCCTTACGAGCCATTCGTGCCGGCCATGTTGCGCGAACGCATGCGTGCGCCACGCGCCGATTCCGCAGCGGGCGCGCTCGAACTGGCGCGACGCGCGGCGTCCGCTTTCGCGGCTGCGGACGGTGCGGCGCGATAAAATACCGACCTTCGCGGCACCACAAAGGCAGTCATGTATTCGGTTATCGCTACTGATCTCGACGGTACGCTTCTCAACAGCGACCACCAGCTCGATCCCTTCACCGCCGAAACCGTGCGCGCGCTCGCGGCGCGCGGCGTGCCTATTGTCATCGCGACGGGCCGGCATTATCGCGACGTCGCCGGCATTCGCGATGTGCTCGGCGTCGACGCGTATCTCATCACGTCCAACGGCGCGCGCGTGCATACGCCGGCCGACGAGCGCATTTATTCGCGCGACCTCGAGCCCGCCGCCGTGCGCCGCCTCGTGCAGCCCGAGATCGCGGGCAGCGAGCGCGTCATCGTCAATCTTTTTGCCGACGACGCCTGGCTCATCGACCGTCACGCGCCCGAGTTGCTGGTCTTTCACCAGGATTCCGGCTTCAAGTACGAAGTGATGGATCTGCGCGAGCATGATGGCGAGAACATCGCGAAAGTGCTGTATATCGGCGATCCGGCCGATCTGAAGGTGACCGCCGCGAACCTCGAACGGGAGTTCGGCGATTCGCTCTACGTCACGTATTCGCTGCCGGACTGTCTGGAAGTGATGACGTCGGACGTATCGAAAGGGCGCGCGCTGCGTTTCGTGCTGGAGCGGCTCGATGTCGATACCGCGCAATGCGTCGCGTTCGGCGACAACATGAACGATATCGATCTGCTCGAAACCGCCGGGCATCCGTTCATGATGAACAACGCGAACCCCGATCTGATCAAGCGCCTGCCGAACGTGCCGCGTATTGGGTACAACTTCGAGGCGGGCGTCGCGCATCAGCTGCGCAAGCTGTTCGACATTCGCGACGAACTCGCGTCGCCGGGACAGACGCCCGACTGATATCCGTCACGGCGGGCCGCGGACCTCGATCCGCGGTCGGTCCCGCTTATCCGCGATGGCCCCAGTTGTTGCCGTAGCCGCCGTGGTTCCAGCCCGCGCGGTCGTATCGGCCATAGTCGCGATGATCGCGGCCATACCAGCGCGGCGCTTCGTGGCGATAGTACGGCGCGCGATACGCCGGAACCGCCGGACGCACGTACACCGGAGCCGGCGCCACATAAGCCGGCGCGCCGAGCGAGACGCCGATGTGCAGATCGCTGTGAGCCTGAGCCGCGCCGACAGCACCGATAGCAAGACCAGTCGCGACAAGCATGTGGGTGACGATGCGCTTCATTGTGTTTCTCCTTTAAGGCGACGTGTGTCGCATGAGTCCAATTTAAGCGCCCGCCGTCTTACATGCTTCGAGGACTTGTTACCGTGTGCAAGGACGGCGTAAGGGAGTTCGCAAGCGCGGCGGCGCCGTCGACATCGCTGGAAGCCTTATCCTTCAAGCCTTCGGCGGCGCGCGAAATGATCCTTGACATCGCGTGACGCAAATTCATAAGCAGGCTGCGTAATTCGGCATTACATTTGTCGCGCGCGTTTAATCTTTCGTATGCGCGCTGTGGCGCAAAAACAAAAACGGGCGCATTTCGCGCCCGTTTTACTTGCCGCCGTTTGCTGCCGCCGTGACTTACTTCTGACGCGTCAGCAACGGATAAAGCACGCCCGCGAGAATCGCGCCGACGATCGGCGCAATCCAGAACAGCCACAACTGATCGAGCGCCCAGCCGCCGACGAAGAACGCCTGGCTCGACGAGCGCGCCGGATTCACCGACGTATTCGTGACCGGAATCGAGATCAGATGGATGAGCGTCAGGCACAGGCCGATGGCAAGCGGCGCGAAGCCTTTCGGCGCGCGCTCGTCGGTGGCGCCGAGGATCACGAAGAGGAAGAAGAACGTCATCGCGATTTCGGCGATGAGCGCGGCGGCCATCGAGAAATGCCCCGGCGAGTGCTCGCCGAAACCGTTCGCGGCGAATGCGCTCGACGCGAAGTCGAAGCTCGGATTGCCCGTGGCGATCAGATAGATTACCCACGCGCCGAGCGTCGCGCCGATCACTTGCGCCGCGATGTACGGCACGAGATCGCGCACCGGAAAGCGGCCCGCCGTCGCGAGCCCGATGCTCACGGCCGGGTTCAGGTGGCAGCCCGAGACGTGGCCGATGGCGTAGGCCATCGTCAGGACGGTGAGACCGAACGCCAGCGAAACGCCGGCGAATCCGATGCCGAGTTCAGGAAATGCCGCGGCGAGCACGGCGCTTCCGCAGCCGCCCAGCACGAGCCAGAAAGTACCGAAAATTTCAGCGCCGAGACGCTTCGACAAATGCATGATTCTGCCTTCGTGAAAAAGATGAAAAGCCGTTGATTTCAAACAAGAACGCGTGACGCGCTTTTGCGCAGCGCAGTTTAAGCGCGGTGTCTTTGGCGAACTGTCAAAAATGGTCGATCGGCTCTCAATTCACGGGCATTGCACCGAAACTTCGGATCATTCCTTAGCGAATGTCTTAACAAGCGCGCAAAAAAATGCCGCCCGGCAAGCGGGCGGCAGTTCCAGCAAATCTGGTCAGGAAGGCAATCAGCCCACCGCGACCTGACGCAACACCGGGCGCTTCGCGGCCTGAAGCATCGCCGTGTAGCTTTCGACGTAGTTCTGCGCCATCGTCTGCGCGCTGAAGCGGCGCTCGAACTGCGCGCGGATTTCCGTGCGCGACAGCTCGTCGAGACGTTGCAGCGCGCCGACCGCGCCTTGCACGTCCTCGCAGATGAAGCCCGTCACGCCGTGGTCGATGACTTCCGGCACCGAACCGCGATTGAACGCGATCACCGGCGTGCCGCAGGCCATCGCCTCGATCATCACGAGGCCGAACGGCTCGTTCCAATCGATCGGGAAGAGCAGCGCCTTCGCGCCCGACAGAAATTCCGGCTTCTGCGCTTCATTGATCTCGCCGATGAACTCGACGTGCGCCTGCGAAAGCAGCGGTTCGATCGTCGACTTGAAGTATTCCTGGTCGACCTTGTCCACCTTGGCGGCGATCTTCAGCGGCAGACCGCTCTGGGCCGCGATCTTGATTGCGAGATCGGCGCGCTTTTCCGGGCAGATGCGGCCCAGGAACGCCAGATATTCCGGCTTCTTGTGGGGCTGCGGCGTCAGCAACTGGCTCGGCAGACCGTGATAAACGGTGTTCAGCCAGTTCGCCTGCGGCAGCGGCCCGCGCTGATTATCCGAGATCGAAATGACGTTCGCCTTCGTGAACGTGTTGAAAATCGGCTGCAGTTCCGGCAGATCGAGCCGGCCGTGCAGCGTCGTCACGAACGGCGTGTCCATCTGCGTGAACAGCGGGAACGGCATGTAATCGAGGTGGAAGTGCAGCACGTCGAACTCGTGCGCGCGCTGGCGGACGGTTTCGAGCAGCAGCATGTGCGGCGCGAGCGCGTCGCGCACGGTCGGATCGAGACGCAACGCACGCGGCCACACGGGTTCGAGCGTCGCCTTGGTTTGCGAATCGCCGCTGGCAAACAACGTTACATCGTGGCCGAGTTCGACGAGCGCATCCGTCAGATAAGACACGACGCGCTCAGTGCCGCCGTAAAACTTCGGAGGAACTGCTTCGTGCAACGGTGCAATTTGTGCGATTCGCATAACGTGACTCTCCATGTAGGTAAGGCATTGCAGTCACGCTCCGGTCGAGCGCTCAACGCATGCCATTCGGGCGGGCCGCGTGTGGTTGGACGCCGCCCGAGACAGGCCCGGAGATGAAAAAACATCGCGACCGGGTTATCCCTTACCGATCATTATCGGGATCGAGACCGGCATTTCACTTCATTTTTCAATCGCTTATCGTTGTTACAGCGCGATACATGTGCTGTTACGAAGTCAGAAATTGCATCGATGGCGGCGATGAGGGCGGATTTGACGCGTCGGACGCGCCGGGCGGCATGAATAAGCAATTCACGGTCCTGCGGCCTGAAAGGCGCGACAGCGCGCGCCCGTCTTAAAAAAACGGGGCGCGGCTATTAAGTCAGACGAATACGTGCCGATAACGCATGTCTGCCGAGCGGCATCGAAGCGGCCGGCTTGTAAGAAATTTTCCTACACGATTCTTCGCTAAACTCCGTCGCAGCGTCGGATGCTTTGTCCGACAGGCGCGGCCGCGGGCATCGGCGACAATCGAATCGACAACAGACAACACGCGCGGGGCCGCATTCGCGTTTCTTTGCGAATTCGAGCAAACGTTCCCGCCGGGCCTAACCAGCCACGTTTCGATTCGGGGAAAAAGATGACGACCAGCACTACGAGTACGCTCGCGGAAATCCGCGAGGTGAACCTGTCGTACTTGCTCCTCGCTCAGCGGCTTCTTCAGGAAGACCGCATCTCGGCGATGTATCGCCTGGGCCTTTCGGAGCAGGTTGCGCAAGTTCTGGCTTCGCTGACGCTCGCGCAGGCAGTGAAAGTGGCGTCGTCGAGCCATTTGCTGTGCCGCTTTCGTTTCGATGACCACGCGATCCTTTCGTCGCTCGCCGACAAGGACCGCAGCGCGGCGCTCGCGCACGCCCACGCGGCGATTGTGCTGGCGGACAGTCCCGTCGAGCAGATCGGCTGACGCCGCGCGCGAAGCCCGATGGCGACGAAAAGCGTGGTCGCGGAGGTCCGCGAAATCACTTTGGCGATCGAGCTGATCGAGCTCGGCGCGCGCCTGCAACTGCTCGAAGCGGAAACGAGCCTGTCGCGCGACCGTCTCATCAAGCTCTATAAGGAACTGAAAGGCGTGTCGCCGCCCAAGGGCATGCTGCCGTTCTCGACGGACTGGTTCATGACGTGGCAGCCGAACATCCATTCGTCGCTGTTTCACGGCATTTATCGCTTCATGGCGGCCAACGACAAGAGCCAGCCGACGATTCACGCGATCGTGAAAAGCTACCGCCTCTATCTCGAACACGCGGCGCTGTACGGCGACGAACCCGTGCTGTCGCTCACGCGCGCGTGGACGCTCGTGCGCTACTTCGAATCCGGCATGCTCCAGACCAACGTCTGCACGCGCTGCCGCGGACGTTTCGTCGCACATGCGTACGAACTGCGCGCCGGTTACGTGTGCGGCCTCTGCCAGCCGCCATCGCGCGCGGGCAAGACGCGCAAGGCGGGCGCGGACCGCGAAGCGGGGCGGATCGCCGCCTGATCCGCGCGCCCGCGTCCGTCTAAGAGCGATCGTGGTACGAAAGCCCGACGGTCATCCCGTGCGGCGTGCGCTGATACAAGATCGCCCAATGCGTCACCGATGCGCCGATCCACGCACCGAGCGCGTCGGCGGCCAGATCCTTGTAGGAGAAGCCGTCCGTGCGGCAGGTTCCGTCGACGATTTCCTTCACCAAGCCCGGCGCAGTGCCGATCAACGTGCCGTAGACGACCGGATGGTCCGAGCCGCGCGTCAAATAGGCGCCGAGCGCGCCGAACGGCGCGGACGCGGCCACGTGGGCAAGTTTGTCGGAGCCGGTCCAGCTATCCGATGTCTGCATACGCCAGCCGCCGCGCGAACCGCTGCAGTCGAAACCCGCATGCGCGAATGAACTCGCGGTCACTGTCAGCGCGAGCGCGCTGGCTTGTTTCATTGCTCTTGTCATCGTTCTCTCCGATTTCACGACTTCGCGTCTCCAACAAAACTGAACGCGCGTTCGTATTATCGGCAGGAAATGTGATGTTTCGTGTCGAACGGGAAAATTTTGTTTCACGGCTAGGAAAAGTTCGATATTTCGTTGCCGTAAATCAGTGATTGAGACGCAGATTTTGCGAAACAGCGAGAAGGCCGCGCGGCAAACCGCACGGAACGTACAGCGGTTTGACCGTGCCCCAAAGTTTTCCAGTCGAGTGCCGTAAACCACTTAACGGCGGTCTTACCGCATCAAACGTGAGGACTCGACTGTGCTGATTTTCATTGGATCGCTCGTGACATTGCTGTCCGTCTTCGGCGGCTATGCCATCGAAGGCGGCCACCTTGGCGCGCTCATGCAGCCGGTCGAAATTCTGATGATCGCGGGCGCGGGCGTCGGCGCGTTCATCCTCGGCAACAACGTCAAGACCATCAAGGCGACGATTCAGGTGCTGCCGACGCTCTTCAAGGGCGCGAAGTACGACAAGAGCATGTACATGGAGCTGATGGGCCTGCTCTACGTGCTGCTCGCGAAAGCGCGCAAGGAAGGCACGCTCGCGCTCGAAGCGGATATCGAAGATCCGGCGAAGAGCCCGGTGTTCAGCCAGTACCCGAAGATTCTCGCGGACCATCACATCGTCGAATTCCTGACGGATTACCTGCGCCTCATGGTGAGTGGCAATATGAACGCGTTCGAGATCGAAAGCCTCATGGACGAGGAAATCGAGACGCATCACGTCGAAGGCGAAGCGCCGGCGCACGCGCTCACCAAGGTCGGCGACGCGATGCCCGCGTTCGGCATCGTCGCGGCGGTGATGGGCGTCGTGCACACGATGGCCTCCGCCGATCAGCCGCCCGCGATTCTCGGCGAGATGATCGCGCAGGCGCTCGTCGGCACCTTCCTCGGCATTCTGCTTTCGTACGGCTTCATCGGACCGCTCGCGAACGTCGCGGAACAGCGCGTCGCGGAGCAGACCAAGATGTTCCAGTGCATCAAGGTGACGATCCTCGCGAGCCTGAATGGCTACGCCCCCGCGATCGCGGTGGAATTCGGCCGCAAGGTGCTGTTCTCGACGGAGCGCCCGTCGTTCTCCGAGCTGGAAGAACACGTGCGCAAGGTCAAGTCGAAGTGACTTCCGCCATAGTCGAGACACAGCGATGAGCAACGATACCGATCGCCCGATATTCATCAAGCGCGTCGTCGCGGGCAAGAAAGGCCATCACGGCGGCGCGTGGAAACTCGCCTACGCGGACTTCATGACCGCGATGATGGCGTTCTTCCTGCTGATGTGGCTGCTTTCATCGACGTCGCCGGTGCAGCGGCGCGGCATCGCCGAATATTTCCAGATGCCGCTCAAGGCCGCGATGGTCGGCGGCAAGACCGTCGGCATGGACAACAGCATCATCATGGGCGGCGGCCGCGACATTTCCAGCACCGACGCAGGCGCCGCGCGCAAGACCGATGGCGCCACGCAGCTCGCGCAGCGCGCCTCGTCCGACACCGACGAAGAACTGCTCAAGTCCGCGCAGGGCGAGCTCGAACGGCGCGAGCAGGTGCGCCTGCACGATCTTCAGGTGAAGCTCATGGCCGCGATCGAGGCCAATCCGACGCTGCGCCAGTTCAAGCAGCAGATCCGCATCGAATCGACGCAACAGGGCTTGCGCATCGAAATCGTCGATACCCAGAAGCGCCCGATGTTCGCGCTCTCCAGCGACGCCGTGCAGCCGTACATGCGCGACATCCTGCGCGAGATCGGCCGCTCGCTCAACGACGTGCCGAATCACATCGTCGTGCAGGGACACACAGACGCCGTGAAGTACGCGGGCGGCGACAAGGGCTACAGCAACTGGGAGCTGTCCGCGGACCGCGCGAACGCGTCGCGGCGCGAGCTGGTCGCGGGCGGCATGGACGAAGGAAAGGTGATGCGCGTGCTCGGACTCGCATCGACGCAAAACCTGAACAAGAAAGATCCGCTCGATCCGGAGAACCGGCGCATCAGCGTGATCGTGCTCAATCGCAAGACGGAGCTGTCGATGCTGCGCGACGACGGCTCACGCGGCGCGACGCTCGACAACGGCACGGACGCGAACGGCAATCCGTCGTCGGCGCTCGGCCAGCTCATTCCCGGCGTCGCGGTGAGACCCGTGGCGAAGTGAGCAAAAACCTCGAAAAAGACGCTCAAGTGTCGACACGTTTCGACCGTCATCCCGGCAAGAGACAAACATGATCAAACACATTCTGGCAATCGACGATTCAGCCGCGATGCGGCAAATCCTCTCGGCGACGCTGGCGGCGGCGGGTTACCAAGTGACCGTTGCGTCGGACGGCGACGAGGGGCTGGAGTGGGCGCTCGCGGAGCGCTTCGATCTGGTTCTGACCGATCAGCACATGCCGGGCAGAAGCGGGCTCGATCTGATCGTGGCGCTGCGCGGAAATCCCGCATACAAGGCGACGCCGATTCTCGTGCTGACGACCGAAGGCGGCGAGCCGTTCAAGGACGCGGCGCGCTCGGCGGGCGCGACAGGCTGGATCGAGAAGCCGCTCGATCCGGACCTGCTGACGGAACTGGTCGCCGCGCTCTCCGAAGAAACGCAGCACTAAAGCGAACGCACAAGACAACTCGCGCACGCACGCGCCGATGGTGACTCAAGCATGACACTCGACATTACCCAGTTCTACCAGACCTTCTTCGACGAAGCAGACGAACTGCTCGCGCAGATGGAGCAACTGCTGCTCGTTCTGGACATCGCGAATCCCGATCCGGAAGACCTCGCGGCGATCTTCCGCGCGGCGCACTCGATCAAGGGCGGCGCGGCGACGTTCGGTTTCACCGCGCTCACCGAAACGACGCACATCCTCGAATCGCTGCTGGACCGCGCGCGCAACAACGAACTCGTCCTGCGCCGCGACATGATCGACACGTTCCTCGCGACGAAGGACGTGCTGTCGGATCAGCTCGCCGCGTATCGCGCGAGCGCGGAGCCGGATGCGGCCGCGGCCGCCGCGATCTGCGCGAAGCTCGAGCGTCTGAAGAACGAACAGGCCGAAGGCGCACCGTCCGGCCGGATCGAGCCGCCCGCGCTGCCGGGCGCCGACGCGAACGTCGCGTCCGCCGCGAGCGCGAACGCCGCGCCGGCCTACGACGGCCCGAATGCGCCGCCCGCCCACGTGCTTTCGCAGGCGATGGACGCGATCGAGGACGACGGCAACTGGGACGGCGCGTTCGAGCTCGCCGATGGAACGAATGCAGGAACCGCTGCCGCGACGCCGGGACACACCGGCGCGCCGCACGCGGAAGTTGGACCCCACCTGAAAATTACGCTACGGGGGGTGGGCGAGAAGGACCTGGCGACTCTGATCGAGGAGCTGGGGAACCTGGGAAGCATCGTCGGAGAAAAGAAAGCGGACGCCGAGTACGTGGTATGGCTCGACTCGGACGTCCCCGCCGACGATATCGTCGCTGTGTGCTGCTTCGTGATCGATGAAAAGCAGATCACGATCGGCCGCGGCGATGCAGCGGCGCAATCCGCAGAAGCCCAGCCGGCGCGCCTGGAAGCGACGGCCACGCAGATTGCGCAACCCGCGATACACGAAGAGCCGAAGCAATCGCAGGCGCACGCGGCGCCCGCATCCGCCGCTGGCAAGGAAGCAGTGAAGGAAGAAGCGGCGACGGCGGCGGGCTCGAAAGACCCGTCCGCCGCTCAGCCGGCAAAGTCCACTGCAAGCGACGCCGACAAGAAAGCGCGCCCCCAGGCTGCGGCATCGGCGGAAGGCAGCTCGATTCGCGTCGGCGTGGAGAAGGTCGATCAGCTCATCAACCTGGTGGGCGAACTCGTCATCACGCAGGCGATGCTCGCGGAAACCACGAGCACGTTCGATCCCGCGTTGCACGACCGCCTGTTCAACGGCATGGCGCAGCTCGAGCGCAACGCGCGCGATCTGCAAGAGGCCGTCATGTCCATCCGCATGATGCCGATGGATTACGTTTTCAGCCGCTTCCCGCGCCTCGTGCGCGACATCGCCGGCAAGCTCGGCAAGGAAGTGGAACTCGTCACGTTCGGTCAGGCGACCGAACTCGACAAGAGCCTGATCGAGCGCATCATCGATCCGCTCACGCACCTCGTGCGCAACTCGCTCGATCACGGCATCGAGACCGTGGAAGCGCGCCGCGCGGCGGGCAAGTCGACGACCGGCCAGCTCGTGCTCTCGGCGGCGCATCACGGCGGCAACATCGTGATCGAAGTGAGCGACGACGGCGCGGGCCTGCGCCGCGACAAGATTCTCGCGAAGGCGCAGAAGCAGGGCATGCAGGTTTCCGAATCGATGAGCGACGAAGAAGTCTGGCAACTCATCTTCATGCCGGGCTTCTCGACCGCCGAACAAGTGACGGACATTTCCGGCCGCGGCGTCGGCATGGACGTGGTGAAGCGCAACATCCAGTCGATGGGCGGCCACGTCGAGATCATGTCGCGCCAGGGCGCGGGCACGACGACGAAGATCGTGCTGCCGCTCACGCTCGCGATTCTCGACGGCATGTCGGTGAAGGTCGGCAACGAGATCTTCATTCTGCCGCTCAACTTCGTGATGGAGTCGCTGCAACCGGTCGCCGAGGACATCTACACGGTCGCGAACGGCGAGCGCGTCGTGCGCGTGCGCGGCGAATATCTGCCGCTCGTCGCGCTGCATCGCGTGTTCGATGTCGAAGGCGCGCGCACGGAGCCGACGCAGGGCATCGTCACGATCATGCAGACGGAAGGACGCCGCTTCGCAATGCTGATCGACGAACTCGTCGGCCAGCAGCAAGTCGTCGTCAAGAACCTCGAAACGAATTACCGCAAGGTGCACGGCATTTCCGCCGCGACCATCCTGGGCGACGGCAGCGTCGCGCTGATCGTCGACGTGGCCGCGCTCAACCGCGAATCGCGCGCACAGCACGGCGCGCACGCTCACTAATACCGAAGGAGTCTTTCATGGCAGACGTTCAATCGATTCAAACCGCTGCGCCTTCGCGTCGTGACACGCAAAACACGGAAGCAGCCGGACAGGAATTCCTCGTGTTCACGCTCGGCGCCGAGGAATACGGCATCGACATCCTGAAAGTGCAGGAGATCCGCGGCTACGACAACGTTACACGCATCGCGAATGCGCCCGGGTTCATCAAGGGCGTGATCAATCTGCGCGGCATCATCGTGCCGATCGTCGACATGCGCATCAAGTTCAATCTGGGCCGCGTCGAGTACGACAACCAGACGGTCGTCATCATCCTGAACGTCGCGCATCGCGTGGTCGGCATGGTCGTCGACGGCGTGTCGGACGTGCTCACGCTCACGCAGGAACAGGTGATGCCCGCGCCGGAATTCGGCGGCACGCTCGCGACCGAATATCTGACGGGCCTCGGCACGGTCGACGGCCGCATGCTGATCCTGATGGACATCGAGAAGCTCATGACGAGCCGCGAGATGGAGTTGATCGACTCCGTCGGCGCATAAAAACGTATTCAGGAAGCAGGAAGAAGCCATGCTGAAGAAGTTGTCGATCCGCACGACGCTCACGCTCGTCGGCTTGTTGTTCGTCGGTTGCGCGGCGCTCATCGGCGCACTCGCGCTCGTGGGACTGAACTCGGCCAATGCGTCGCTCGCGTCGCTCGCGCAGGAAGACATGGTCGCGATGCGCGCGCTGTCGGAAACGTCGTCGTATCTGCTGCGCTCGCGCGTGACGCTCGACCGCGTGCGTTCGCTCGCCGAAGCGGGCAATACGGAAGAAGCGAAGAAGGCGATCGATCGCGGCCAGTATCTGCTCGACAAGAGCAACGAGAACTGGAAGCTCTATCTCGATACGCCGAAGCCGATGCTCCCGAAGGACACGCTCGATGCGCTCGTCGCCCAGCACGAGACGCTCGTGAAGACCGGCGTGGAGCCGGAATTCACCGCGATCCGGGCGAACGACCTGGCCGCGTATCACGCGATCGCGGACACGAAGATCAGCCCGATGTTCGTCGCGTTCGATCAGGCCGTGACGGCTGCGGTCGCGTCGCATCAGGCGCACGCGGAAAGCTCGCGCGCGAGCACGTCGTCGAATATCGCGGCGCTCAACATGACGATCGGCGCGGTGCTCGTGCTCGCGGTGCTGATGCTGATCGGCACGCGCATGGCGCTCTCCAGCCTGATCGTGAAGCCGATCAACGAGGCCGTCGATCACTTCGACCGCATCTCGCGCGGCGATCTCACGCAGTCCGCGCAGAGCGAAAGCGGCAACGAAATCGGCCGCCTGTTCGCGGGTATCGAGCGCATGCGCGGCAATCTGACGACGATGGTCGGCGCGGTACATCGCGGCGCGGAATCGATCGATGTCGGCGCGCATGAAATCGCGAGCGGCAACACGGATCTGTCGCAGCGCACGGAAGAGCAGGCGGCGTCGCTGCAGGAAACGGCGTCGAGCATGGAAGAGCTCACGAGCACGGTGAAGCAGAACGCCGACAACGCGCGCCAGGCGAGCCAGCTCGCGGTGAACGCGTCGGATATCGCTTCGCGCGGCGGTGAAGTCGTCGAGCAGGTCGTCGAGACGATGCACGCCATTGCATCGAGCTCGAACAAGGTGGTGGACATCATCGGCGTGATCGAAGGCATCGCGTTCCAGACCAACATTCTCGCGTTGAACGCGGCCGTGGAAGCGGCGCGCGCGGGCGAGGAAGGGCGGGGATTCGCGGTCGTGGCGGGCGAAGTGCGCTCGCTCGCGCAACGCAGCGCGGCGGCGGCGAAGGAAATCAAGGCGCTCATCGGCGATTCGGCCGCGAAGGTCGACAGCGGCACGGAACTCGTCGCGCGCGCCGGTCAGACGATGAGCGAGATCGTGCAGGCGGTGCGCCGCGTGACCGACATCATGGGCGAGATCAGCGCGGCGTCGGAGGAACAGTCCGATGGCATCGAGCAGGTCAATCGCGCCGTCACGCAGATGGACAGCGTGACGCAACAGAACGCCGCGCTCGTCGAGCAGGCGGCCGCCGCTGCGGCATCGCTCGAAGAGCAGACGCGTCAGCTGAAGGACGTGGTCGCGCAATGGCGCGTGCAAGGCGCGGCGGCAGCGCCGGCGCGCACGAGCGCATCGACGGCCGTGGCGCGTCTTGCGCCGGCGGCGCGCGTCGAACCGTCGACGTCTTCGGTTGCAGCGAAAGCGAAAGCTGTCGAGACGCCAAAAGTTGCGCCGGAAGCGGCCGTTAATAAGGAAGCAGTCAAGGAAACAGTCAAGCCGGCGATCAAGCCGGCGAGCGTTGCCAAGCCCGCTGCGGCACCGCGTGCGAAAGCGACGACCGCCGACGACGGCGACTGGGAAACCTTTTAACCGGACCGGAACGAAAACGGCCATGCAGGCATCGCGCACCACGATCGACACGCAGGAAAAGCGCGAGTCCGCATGGTCGAGCGCGACGAACACGCCACATCGGACGTCGGGGACGACGTCAAGGAAGCACGAAACATCATGATGGCAACGCGCAACGCGCGCGTCGACTTGCCCGCCAATGTGCGCGGCACGGAAGTCGAGCGCGATTTCGAATTCACATCGGCGGATTTCGCCCGCATTCGCGAGCTGATTCATCGCCGCGCAGGCATCTCGCTGTCGGACCACAAACGCGACATGGCGTACAGCCGCCTCGCGCGCCGGCTGCGCGCCTGCGGCATCGATACGTTCAAGCAGTATCTCGACCGTCTCGAAACCAACGACGACAACGCCGAATGGGAAGCGTTCGTCAACGCGCTGACCACGAACCTGACGGCGTTTTTCCGCGAGTCGCATCACTTTCCGATTCTCGCGGACTTCGTGAAGCGCCGGCAGCAGCCGTTCTCGGTGTGGTG